>Ga0182739_1003406_pt1 | contig 13952 bp, 11 predicted proteins | sample eDN5th30CBELigBY_FD_128873 | JGI IMG/M metagenome (GOLD analysis project Ga0182739, IMG submission 128873) | Enriched backyard soil microbial communities from Emeryville, California, USA - eDNA 5th pass 30_C BE-Lig BY (version 2) (version 2) | ecosystem: Environmental > Terrestrial > Soil >... | reverse complement strand
GGTCACGGCGATGACGCCGCCGATGAAGGCGAAACTGGACCCCAGGTAGCTGGGGACGCGCCCACCGACAAAGAGAAAGAAGATCAGCGTGCCGATGCCGGACATCAGGATTGCCACGTTGGGATCGAAGCCCATCAACAGCGGGGCCAGTATCGTCGAGCCGAACATAGCCACCACGTGCTGAGCACCCATCGCCACATTCTGCGGCCAGGACAGGCGTTCATCAGGTTGGACGACGACGCCGTCCGTGCCGCCCTGGACGAGACGCCAGCGCGGAAAATAAGAATTCGACATGAAAAAGGTGCCTTTGTAAGGTTCGGTTATTCGCTGATGCGAGAGTTTACGTGGGCCATGGCGCTTGCGGCAAGGACCGCGTCCAGACCATCCGCTAAAATGCTCGGCGATGCATGCCGCCGGGCGACACGCGAACCAAGGACCATCACGAGCAATGAGCACAACCCGATTCTGGTTGATCCGTCACGGGGAAACACAATGGAATGCCGACAGGCGCCTGCAAGGGCAGCTGGATATCCCGCTGAGCGCGACGGGCGTAATGCAGGCGACGCGGCTGAATGCCTATCTGCGCACGCCGGCCTTCGAACCGGCCGTCGATGTCATCGTCACGAGCGATCTCGAACGGGCCCGTGAAACGGCACGCATTGCCGCGGGGCACCTCGGCATTCCACTCGTGCCCTGCCCCGAACTGCGGGAGCGCTGTTATGGCGTCTACGAGGGCCGGGACTGGGCAGAGCTGAAGGGCAAGGACACCGGCGTTGCCGTCATCGACTTCAGCGATCCCGCACAGGACGTCGACCAAGGTGAAAGCCTTGCCGACTTTGATCGCCGCATACAGGGCGCCTTCGCGCAACTGGCGGCCCGCTATCGTGGCAAGAATGTGCTGGCCTTCTCGCATGGCGGCGTCATCGACATCGTATGGCGCCGTCTCCACGGCCATCCTCTCTCGGCGCCGCGCCCCCACCCCATACTGAATGTGAGCATCAACGCGTTTTCCGTCAGCGCCGACGACGCCTGGACGGCGGGTGACTGGGGCTATGTCGGACATCTGCAGGCGCCGGCGCTGGACGACGTGTTGTCGTGACCGGCCCCTTCGCCGCTATGCCAGGCGGGGCTTGCGTTTTCTTCTGACCGCGAAATAGTCGTATACGCGGTCGGGAACGACAGCCAGCAATCTCGCGACCCAGCCCATTTGCCAGGGAATGACGCGGTACGACACGCCCTGATCGATCGAGCGGATCGCCTTGGCCGCGAAGCGGTCCACCGGCATCAGGAAAGGCATCTTGTAGGGATTGTGCGCCGTCATCGGCGTCCGGATGAAGCCCGGTGCAATAGTGACGACCCTCACGCCTGTCCGGCTGAGCTCCACGCGCAGGCTTTCGCAATACGCGCGCACAGCCGCTTTCGACGCGCTGTAGGCGCCCGCCCCCGGCAGGCCCCGGATCGCCGCCACGCTGGCGATACCGACCAGCCGTCCCTCTCCGCGCGCCTTCATCGGAGCGATGAAGGGCTCGAACGTTGCGACGGTCGCGTTCAAGTTCGTGGCGATGATGGCCTCGAAAACGGGAAAGTCCTCGAGTTCTTCTGTGAGCGTGCCGGCGCTGACACCCGCGCTGGCGATGACGATATCAACGGGGCCGCCCGCCATGAAGTCGGCCGCGGCGCGATGCAGGGCTGCCCGATCACGCACATCAACCGCGTATACAGGATGGTTTCCCGGCAGCGATGCACTGATCGCCTGCAAGGCATCGAGACGGCGGCCCACCAGGCCGACCACAGCGCCCCGTCGCGCGTAATGCCGGGCGAGCTCGGCCCCTATGCCGCTGCTCGCACCGGTAATGAATACGCGCTTCATGAACGCGCCGGCGTCAATGCACCGCTACGGAAGCATGCAGGTCCTGCAGCGAGTACACCTTCAGGCCGGCGCCCAGGCGCATGTATTGCAGGCCTTCCACGGCGGCGCGGGCACCCGCAATGGTGGTGAAGAACGTGACGCGCGCCGCCAGGGCATTGGTCCGTATCGTACGGGAGTCAGCGATGGCGTTGCGCCGTTCTTCGACGGTGTTGATGACCAAGGCGATTTCGCCGTTCTTGATCATATCCACGATATGCGGGCGGCCTTCCGTCACTTTGTTGACGACTTGCACCTCCAGACCGGCCGCTTCGATGGCCGCCGCGGTACCGCGGGTAGCGATGACCTTGAAGCCCAGCGCAATCAGGCCGCGCGCGACTTCGACCGCCCGGGGCTTGTCCTGGCCGCGGACGCTGATGAAGGCCGTGCCCGATTCCGGCAGGAGCGCGCTGGACGCGAGCTGCGACTTGACGAAGGCCTCGCCAAAGCTTTGGCCCACGCCCATGACCTCGCCGGTGGATTTCATTTCGGGTCCCAGTATGGTGTCGACGCCCGGGAACTTCACAAAAGGGAATACGGCTTCCTTCACCGCAAAATAAGGCGGCACGACTTCCTTGGTGATGCCTTGCTCGGCCAGGGTCCTGCCGGCCATGGCCCTGGCCGCGATCTTGGCCAGTTGCAGGCCGGTGGCCTTGGAGACGAACGGCACGGTACGCGAGGCGCGAGGATTGACCTCGAGCACGTAGACGTCGCCGTCCTGGATGGCAAACTGCACGTTCATCAGGCCCTTTACGTTCAGAGCGCGCGCCATGAGCGACGTCTGGCGCTTGATCTCGGCAATGACCTCGGCCGACAAGGAATAAGGCGGCAGGCTGCAAGCGGAGTCCCCGGAGTGCACGCCGGCCTGCTCAATGTGTTCCATGACGCCGCCAATGAATACGGTGTCGCCATCGGCGAGGCAATCCACGTCGACTTCGGTCGCATTGTTCAGGAAGTGGTCCAGCAGCACCGGCGAATCGTTGCTGACCTTCACGGCTTCACGCATGTAGCGTTCGAGGTCCTGCTGCTCGTGGACGATCTCCATGGCGCGCCCGCCCAGCACGTAGCTGGGACGCACGACGAGGGGATAACCGATCTCGGCGGCGTGCGCCAGCGCCTCACCTTCGGTGCGAGCAGTGCGGTTGGGCGGCTGGCGCAGGCCCAGCTTGTTCAACAGTTTCTGGAACCGTTCGCGATCTTCGGCAACGTCGATGGATTCGGGGCTGGTGCCGATGATGGGCACGCCGTTGGCTTCGAGGGCCCGCGCGAGCTTGAGCGGCGTCTGGCCGCCGTACTGCACGATCATGCCGACCGGATTCTCTTTGTGGACGATCTCCAGCACATCTTCCAGCGTGAGGGGCTCGAAATACAAGCGATCGGAGGTGTCGTAGTCGGTGGAGACGGTTTCCGGATTGCAGTTGACCATGATGGTTTCGAAGCCGTCTTCCCGCAAGGCCAGCGCGGCGTGCACGCAGCAATAGTCGAACTCGATCCCTTGGCCGATGCGATTGGGGCCACCGCCAAGCACGATGATCTTCTTGCGGTCGGTGGGAGCGGCTTCACACTCGTCCTCGTACGTGGAGTACATGTACGCGGTGCGTGTCGGGAACTCTGCCGCGCACGTGTCCACACGTTTGTAGACGGGACGCACGCCCAGTTGGTGCCGCAGCTTGCGAACTTCGGTCTCGGAGGTATCGAGCAGGAAAGCCAGGCGACGGTCGGAGAAGCCGCGGCGCTTCACTTCCCAGACCGTGTCGCGGTCCAGGTCGGCCAGCGTCTTTTGCTCGAGCGCCAACTCGATGTCGACGATTTGCTTGATCTGGGCCAGGAACCACGGATCGATACTGGTCAGGCTGTGGACTTCTTCGAGGCTGAAGCCCTGCGCAAAAGCGTCCCCGACATACCAGATGCGCTCGGGGCCGGGCTCACCCAGCTCGATCTGCAGCTTTTCGCGATCGGTCGTTTTCTGGTTCAGGCCATCGACGCCGACTTCGAGTCCGCGCAAGGCCTTCTGGAAGGATTCCTGGAACGTGCGGCCGATGGCCATGACTTCGCCGACCGACTTCATCTGCGTCGTGAGGCGCGAGTCGGCCTGAGGGAATTTCTCGAACGCGAACCGGGGCACCTTGGTGACCACGTAGTCGATGGCCGGCTCGAACGAGGCCGGCGTAGCGCCGCCCGTGATTTCGTTCTTGAGTTCGTCCAGCGTGTAACCCACGGCCAGGCGCGCGGCAACCTTGGCGATGGGAAAACCCGTGGCCTTGGAAGCGAGTGCCGACGAACGCGACACACGCGGATTCATTTCGATGACGATCATGCGTCCGTCTGCGGGGTTCAATGCGAACTGGACGTTAGAGCCGCCGGTATCGACACCGATCTCGCGCAACACCGCGATCGATGCATTACGCATGATCTGGTATTCCTTGTCGGTCAGCGTCTGCGCCGGCGCAACGGTGATGGAATCGCCCGTATGCACGCCCATGGGATCGAGGTTCTCGATGGAGCATACGATGATGCAGTTGTCGGCGCGGTCGCGCACGACCTCCATTTCGAATTCCTTCCAGCCCAGCAAGGATTCTTCGATCAGGAGTTCCTTGGTCGGCGAGGCTTCGAGGCCGCGACGGCAGATGCTTTCGAACTCTTCGGGGTTATAGGCGATGCCGCCGCCGGAACCACCCATCGTGAAACTGGGACGGATGACGACCGGGAAGCCCGACGTATTGGCCTCGATGGCGATACGGCGCTGCACTTCCCAGGCTTCGTCCATGGAATGCGCCACGCCTGATTTCGCGGACTCCAGGCCGATCCGGGTCATGGCCTCCTTGAACTTCTGGCGGTCCTCGGCCTTCTCGATGGCGTGTTCGTTTGCGCCGATCAATTCAACACCGTGTTTTTCGAGGACGCCCTGATGGACGAGGTCGAGCGCGCAATTGAGCGCCGTCTGGCCACCCATGGTAGGCAGCAGTGCATCGGGCTTTTCGCGTTCGATGATTTTTTCGACCGCTTCCCAGGTGATGGGCTCGATGTAGGTCACATCGGCCGTTTCCGGGTCGGTCATGATGGTGGCGGGATTGCTGTTGACGAGGATGGTACGGAAGCCATCGGCTTTCAAGGCCTTGCAGGCCTGCGCGCCGGAGTAATCGAATTCGCACGCCTGGCCGATCACGATGGGACCGGCCCCAATGATGAGTATGCTTTTTATATCTGAACGCTTTGGCATAGTGCTGTGTTATTTCTTTGCGGCCATGAGGCTGATGAATTTGTCGAAGAGGACGACGATATCGTGAGGACCGGGGCTGGCTTCGGGGTGGCCCTGGAAGCAGAATGCCGGGCTGTCGGTGAGCTCGAAGCCCTGTAGCGTGCCATCGAAAAGCGACTTGTGCGTCACGCGCACGTTGGCCGGCAAGGTGTCGATGTCGACGTTGAAGCCATGATTCTGGCTGGTGATGAACACCCTGCCGGTGTCCAGGTCCTGCACGGGATGATTGGCCCCATGATGGCCGGTTTTCATCTTGATGGTCGTCGCGCCCAGACCGAGGCCAAGGATCTGCTGACCCAGGCATATGCCGAACAGGGGGATTTTTTTCTCGAGCGCAGCCTTGCAGGTATCGATGGCGTACAAGCAGGGTTCGGGATCGCCGGGGCCGTTGGACAGGAAGATGCCATCGGGTTTCAGGGCCAGGACCTCGTCAACGGGCGTCTGGGCGGGGACCAGTGTTACGCGGCAGCCACGGTCGACGAGCAATCGCAGGATATTGGTCTTGATGCCATAGTCGTAGGCGACGACGTGGTAGGTATCGCTGCCCGGCTCGGAAAATCCCCGACCGAGCTGCCAGGTTCCCTGGCGCCAGTCACCGCTGGATTTCGTGGACACCACCCGGGCCAGATCCTGCCCCGACATACCCGGAAACTCGCGGGCAAGCCGCACCGCGCGGTCCGCATCGTCACCGACGAGGATGCACGCACCTTGAGCGCCGCCATCGCGCAAAATGCGCGTGAGCTTGCGGGTATCGACGCCCGAGATGGCGACGATGCCCTGCCCTTTCAGGTACTCGGGCAAGGACTGGGTGGCCCGGAAGCTGGACACGCGCAACGAGCAGTCGCGCACAACCAGCCCGGCCGCATGAATCTTGTTGGATTCGGTATCTTCTTCGTTGACGCCGGTGTTGCCGATATGCGGATAAGTCAGTGTTACGATCTGGCCGTTATAGCTGGGGTCGGTCAGGATTTCCTGATACCCCGTCATGGCAGTGTTGAAGACGATTTCGGCGACGCAATAACCATCGGCGCCGATAGAGACACCCTTGAAGATGGTACCGTCCGCCAAAGCAAGAATTGCAGGAGGCGCCGGATTGGCCCCCTCGGAAAAGAGTGACGGCAGCACTGTAAACCCCGGTTGTGTAGTCAATAATTAAACCTATCAATTATACCTTGAGACCGGAACCCGCCTGAAAAAAAGACGCGACGAGGACCTTTCGCTCGGTGCCGAGGCCGAAAATGATCTACAGTAACAAGCACTTTCCTGTCTTGTTTCAACGGTGTGAAAACTATGCCTAATCAACTTGAAGCCCTGCGTCGATTCACTACCGTCGTTGCCGATACCGGCGACGTCGAAGCCATGCGCAAGCACCGGCCCACCGACGCGACCACGAATCCCTCGCTCATCCTGAAAGCGGTCCAGAAGGAAGACAATCAGCACCTGATCGAAAAGACCATCACGGACTTTCGCCATGCATCGGGCGCAGAACTCATCGACCAGTTGCTGGTGGCGTTCGGACGCGAAATACTGGGCATCGTCCCCGGACGCGTCTCGACCGAGGTCGATGCACGGCTGTCCTTCGATACCCACGCCAGCATCGAGCGCGCACGCCAGATCATCGCCATGTACGAACGCGCCGGCATCGAGCGCGAACGTGTGCTGATCAAGCTGGCCTCCACCTGGGAAGGCATACAAGCCGCCCGGGTGCTGCAGGCCGAAGGCATACGCTGCAACATGACGCTGTTGTTCTCGTTGACCCAGGCCGTCGCATGTGCCCAGGCCAAAGTGCAACTGATTTCTCCTTTCGTGGGCCGCATCTACGACTGGTACAAGAAAGCCGCTGGCGACACATGGAACGAGCAGGACAGCGCCGGGGTGAACGACCCGGGTGTCCAATCCGTCCGACGGATCTACGAGTACTACAAGTCCTACGACATCCCGACTGAAATCATGGGCGCGAGTTTCCGTAATATTGGCCAGATACAAGCGCTGGCTGGCTGCGACTTGCTCACGATCAGCCCTGAACTGCTCGGGGAACTTTCCCGGAATACCGACCCGTTGCCGCGTCAGCTGGACCCGGACGCGGCCAAGAAGAATGCCCCGGCCTGGCGGGCGTCGAATGAAGTCGCCTTCCGCACCGAGCTGAACCAGGATGCCATGGCCACCGAAAAACTGGCGGAAGGCATCCGCACGTTCACCGCCGACGCGATCAAGCTGGACAGCCTGATTGCGCAGGCACGCGAAAAGGCCGTTACCGCCTAGCCCAGGAAGCCCGTTGGCGACCCGACGGCCGTCGGGCGCCTTGGGCGGCTGACGACCGCGTGATCAGATTTTTTCTGTTTCGCCGGCCCTGGGTTTCCAGGACAGCAGGCGATCTTCGACGACCGTTACCAGGCCATCGAGTAGCAATGCAAACAGCGTCAGGACGACAATGCCCGCAAAAACGGTATTGACATCCAGCGTGCCCTCGGCCTGCAGGATAAGGTAGCCCACCCCGCTAGCAGATCCCAAATATTCACCGACCACCGCCCCTACGAATGCGAGGCCGACGCTGGTATGGAGACTGGAGAACACCCAACTGGTCGCGGACGGGATATACACGTGACGCAGGAGTTGCTTGCGGTTGGCGCCCAGCATACGCGCATTGTCGAGGAGCGTCGTGCTCACCTCGCGCACGCCCTGGTACACATTGAAGAAGACGATGAAAAACACCAGCGTGACGGCCAGCGCGACTTTGGACCAGATGCCCAGTCCGAACCACATGCCGAAGATCGGCGCCAGAATGACCCGGGGCATGGAATTCGCAGCCGTGATGTAGGGGTCGAGCAAAGCACTGGCGCCGCGCGACAGCCCGAGCCACAGCCCAAATGCCAGTCCAGCCACCGTACCGATCACGAAGGCCAGCACGGTTTCAGTGAGGGTCACGCCCAAGTGGCGATAGATATCCGCATTGGTGACGAACCAGGCCCAGATGACCTTGGCGACGCCGACAGGCTGGCCAAAGAAGAAAGCGAAGTTTCGGTCTTGCGAGGCAAAATGCCAGGCAACCAGGACGATGACCAGGAGCAGCACTTGCCAGAAGCGCATGACGAAAGAATTGGATTTGTATGACGACATCTTGAGTTAAGCCCGCTTCTGTTGGGCATAGCCCTTTAGCACTTCTTCGCGCAAGACATCCCAGATTGCCTTGTGCAGTTCGACGAAACGCGGGTTCGTGCGCACTTCGGCCACGTCGCGCGGCCGTGGCAAATCGATATCGAACTCGCCGATGGGATGGGTAGCCGGGCCGGCCGACAGCACGACGACCCGGTCGCTCATGGCGATGGCCTCGTCCAGGTCGTGCGTGATGAACAGCACGGCCTTGCGTTTTGCCATCCAGAGATCCAGGACTTCGTTTTCCATCAGCTGACGCGTCTGGACGTCCAGCGCCGAGAACGGCTCGTCCATCAGGATGACGTCGGGATCGCGTATGAGGGTTTGGGCCAGCATCGCGCGCTTGCGCATGCCGCCCGACATCTGATGAGGATACCGGTTTTCGAAGCCGCCCAGGCCGACGCGCTTGAGCCACTCGCGTCCCTGCTCTTGTGCCTGCGCAGCCGGCACGCCAGCGAATTCGAGCCCCGCCGTAACGTTGGACAGGGCGCTGCGCCAGGGCATGAGTGCTTCGCCCTGGAACATATAGCCCGCCCGGTGGTTGACCCCGTGCAGCGGCTTGCCAAAGACCTTGACTTGCCCCGACGAAGGAGCAAGCAAGCCCGCGCCGACATTCAGCAGCGTGGACTTGCCGCAACCCGTGGGCCCGACAACGGAGACGAACTCCCCTGGCGCGATCGCCAGGGAAGCGTTCTTGACTGCGGTGTAGCCAACTTTTCCTCCGTCATTGGAGGCAAAGGTACAAGTGATGTTTTCAAGCAGTAAAGCGGCTTCAGGCATTGGGATATTTCTTGTTGGCTTTGGCGACGTAGTCGTTCGTCCACACCTTGGACACATCGATCTTGTCGGCGGGGAAATTCGGCACGAAGGCGGCCAACGCCTTCAAGGCGGTTTGAGGACCGTCGTCGGGCACGCTGCCATCGGGCGACAGCGCTTCCTTGTTGCCTTTCAAGGCCAGCTTGTAGAGTTCAGGATCACCCAGCAGGTAGCCTTCGGGCACGACCTTGGCGATTTCGTCGGGGCTGGCAGCCTGTATCCATTTGTCGGCACGGACAATGGCGTTTGCCAGGGCCTGGGCGGTATTCGGATTCTTGTCCAGGAATTCCTGCGAGGTATACAGGCAACCCGAAGGCATGTTGCCGCCGAAGATCTGCACCGTGTCTTTCAGGGTGCGTGTGTCGGCGACGACCTTGACCGCGTTTTCCTTGACCAGCGTGCTGATGACCGGATCCAGGTTGGCCATCGCGTCGATCTGGCCCGTGCGCATGGCCGTGATGGCGCCTGCGCCGGCACCCACGCCAATGAACGACACATCGGTCGGCTTGAGGCCGTGCTGGGCCAGGAAGAAGCTGGCCATCATGTTGGTGGAGGAACCGGGCGCCGTGACGCCGATCTTCTTGCCTTTGAAGTCGGCCGGCGACTTGTAGTCGGCCATGGTCTTGTTGGAGGTCACGAGGACGATCATGGGGGCGCGGCCCTGCTGGACGAAGGCGCGGTAGAACTGGCCCTTGGACTGCAACGTAATGGTGTGCTCGAACGCGCCGGACACGACGTCGGCGCTGCCGCCCACCACGGCCTGCAAGGCCTTGGAGCCGCCCGCGAAGTCAACGATCTTGGCATCCAGGCCCTCGTCCTTGAAATAGCCCTTGATATGAGCGATGGACAGAGGGAGGTAATAAATGAGTGCCTGGCCGCCGACGGCGATGGTCACTTCCTTCTTTTCAAGCGCCTGGGCGCGGGATACCGCCGGAACAACGGTGGCGGCGCCGGCCACACCGGCCAGCTTGAGCAGATCGCGACGCGATAAGGACATGGACTGTTCTCCTGTTGGTGTAATTTGGGCCCATATTACCCGAGAAAACCCGGCCTGATCATCGGGACTAGCACCATGCCCGACGTTATTTCTTCGTAAAGGTTGCGTGGTCTTTTCCGGAGCGCTACGGGGCGACTAAGTGCTGCGTCGCTCCATCAACGCCCAGGCTATCGTGCCGGCATCGACATACTCCAGCTCGCTGCCCGCCGGCACGCCGCGGGCGAGCCGGGTCACCGACAAGCCCTTGGACCGCAGGACCTCGGACAGGTAATGGGCCGTCGTTTCGCCCTCGGCCGTGAAATTGGTAGCCAGGATGACTTCCTGCACCTGCCCATCCGAGACGCGCTGGATCAGCCGGTCGAACTGCAGGTCTTGCGGGCCGACGCCCTCGAGCGGGGCAAGCCGACCCATCAACACATAGTACAGACCTTTGTAGCCATGGCTCGATTCGATCATGTTTTGATCGGCCGGCGTCTCGACCACGCACAGCACCGAAGGATCCCGCTTGGGATTGGCGCAGGTCGCGCACACGTCTTCCTCGGAAAACCCGTTGCAGCGGGTACAGTGACGTAGCCCCTGCACGGCAGAAGCGAGCGCACGGCTGAGCTGCTCGGCGCCCGAGACATCATGCTGCAGCAGATGATAGGCCATGCGTCGGGCCGAACGGACGCCCACGCCGGGCAGGCGGCGCAGGGCTTCGATCAGGGTGCGTAGTGGCTCGGGTTCGGGCAGGGAGGGGTCCATCAGAATGGCAATTTCATACCCGGGGGCAGCGGCATGCCCGCCGTCACGGCAGCCATTTTCTCCTGGGATGTGGTTTCGGCCTTGCGCAGGGCATCGTTGAACGCCGCGGCCACGAGGTCTTCAAGCATGTCCTTGTCGTCGGCCAGCAAGCTGGGGTCTATCGTGACGCGCTTCACATCGTGCCGGCATGTCATGGTGACCTTCACCAGCCCGCCGCCCGAAGCGCCCTCGACCTGGATCTCGGCAAGCGCATCCTGCGCCTTCTTCATGTTTTCCTGCATCTGCTGCGCCTGGCGCATCAGACCTGCGATCTGACCTTTCATCATAATGGCATTGTTCCCAGTAAAAGTTGAATTGAATAGCGGTATTCGCCTGCTCAGGCCGCCCGGCTGTCCGGCGTGGCCCTGATGGATCCGTCGACCACCCGGGCGTCGAATTCCGCGATGAGCGTCTTGACGAAGGGATCGTTCGCCACAGCGATCTCGGCCTCTTGCTGACGCTGGGCCTTTTGAGCCTGCGCCACTGCATGGGCCGTCTCGTCTCCCGTTGCGCCATATTCGACATGAACCTGCACCACGGTACCAAAGTGTTCGGACAGCACCGTGCACAGACGCGACTTGCCCGGACTTTCGGCCAGCGACTTGATCGCCACCCGCAAATTGATCTGGTCGCCGTCGGCACCCAGCCATTCGCTCTGGCGGGCCAGTTCCGCCGCCAGCCCGGTCAGGGGGAGCGAAGCTGCGAGCGCCGGCCATGCGTGCCCGGTCATATCGCGCACACGCGGCGATCCGGCCTTCTTGCCCCGCTCGGCCGCGAAGACCGGCGCCGCAAGCTCTTCCATGGACTCGCCCATGGTCTCGAAGTCGCCCTCGTCCGTTCCGACGGGCTCGTAGCGACTGCCGTCGTCATCGTCCCCCGACTCGAAGGGACGGCCGTGGAAAGCCTCGAAATCATCGTGAGCGATTTGACTGCCGTCGCCGCGCGGGTTCGCATCGACCGGGCGCTGCTGCATGTGGGCATCGGGAGCGGCATCGGCATCGGCATCGGCATCGGCATCGACATCGGCATCGACAAGCGATTCGACGGCCAGGGCCGTGTCGGAGTCGCCCGCTGCATCCACGGACGAGGTGACCGATGCATCCGCGGCTGAGACGGTCGCCGCGGGTGCCTCTTCCCAGGCGGGTATGTCGCGCAGAGCGGCTGGCGCGGCCGTTGCTGGCGCAATAACCGTCGCCGAACCGGACGAGGTCGCCAGGACCGCTGCGGTTGTCGAGACCTGTGGCGTCGGTGGTGTCTGGGTTGCAGGCGCTGGCGCTGCGGTCTGGGCCGTCGGCGCTGCCGATGCGATCATCGTCGCGCCTGGAGCCGCAAGGGCCGCGGCGGCCGGCGCTGCCATCGTCGGCGTGCTGGCCGCGTCAGGGGACGTCGCCGGTTCGGATCGCCCCCCTGAACCCGGTCCACCCGGAGGCCCGCCCTTGGGCGGTTCCGTACCGGCGGGCACGAGCGCCAGCATGCGCAGGCAGGCCATCACAAAACCGGCGTACTCGTCGGGTGCCAGGGAAAGCTCCTGCCGGCTATGGACTGCGACCGAATAAAAAAGCTGTACCTGATCGGGATGCAGGAGTTCGCCGAGCAACTTGATATCGTCGACCAGGGGATCGTCGACGGGCGCGGCGCCCGGTATGCGCTGCTCGATGGCCACGCGGGACAACAATACGGCCAGATCGGCGAGCGCACCTGAATACGATAGACCTCGCGCAGCAAGCTCATCGGCGACCCGCAAAACCGCGGAGGCATCGCCGGCAGCAAGCGCCCGCAACAGCACGACAAGGTGACCCTGGTCAATAGTGCCCAGCATGCCCTGTACGGCGTCGGTCGTTAGGTCGCCCGCACTGTAGGCAATGGCCTGGTCAGTAAGGGACAGCGCGTCGCGCATGGATCCGGACGCCGCCTGCGCCAGCAGGCGCAACGCCGGCACCTCGGCCGGTATCTGTTCCTGGCCCAGGACGTCCTGCAGATGCCCGACGATGGCTTCGGCCGTCATCTGTTTCAGATTGAACTGCAGGCAACGCGACAGCACCGTCACCGGTATCTTTTGCGGATCGGTGGTGGCGAGGATGAACTTCACATGCGGGGGAGGCTCTTCGAGCGTCTTGAGCATCGCATTGAAAGCGTGCCCGGTCAGCATGTGGACTTCGTCGATCATGTAGACCTTGAAGCGCCCGCTGCCCGGCGCGTACACCGCCTGCTCGAGCAACTGCGTCATCTCGTCGACGCCGCGGTTGGATGCCGCGTCGAGCTCGACGTAATCCACAAAGCGGCCTTCGTCGATCTCGGTACAAGCCCGGCACACCCCGCAGGGCGTGGCAGTGATGCCTGTTTCGCAATTGAGGGATTTGGCCAGGATGCGCGACAAAGTGGTCTTGCCCACGCCCCGTGTACCTGTAAACAGCCACGCATGGTGCAGGCGCTGGGTCGACAAGGCGTGCGTTAGCGCACGAACCACGTGATCCTGGCCGATAAGAGTGTCAAACGAACGGGGCCGCCACTTACGCGCGAGGACCAGATAAGTCATGCAGGAGCCAGAAGCCGGAAACTATCGAAAGATAAACGAAAAGTGTACCGGATTCGACCGGGCTTGGGTATTTAGCAAGCCAGCCGGGAAAACAAAGGGCGAGCCTGACTTCGGCACTGATTCTGAGCGACTATGGCTGCTTCGTTCCCGACCTGACCAGTTTCACCGCCGAACCATGCGAAGGGGCCCGCCGATCTGAAGTTTAGCAGGAATACTCCACCCAGGCGTCGACCCGGGGGAAATATAGGGCGCCGCGGGCGGGCCGGCCGTCCAGTGCCGTTACGTGTGCGCGATAGCGCTGTATCTGCTCGCGATAGCGCTCGCGCATGCGGGCGATAAAGCTGTCCATGGACTCCTCCGGGCGGGGCACGCCGGTCTTGTAATCGACGACCAGCCATTCGCGCTCTTGGGAAATGGCGAGGTCGATGACCGACACACGGCCGCTGAGGTCCAGCAGCGTCCATTCTCGGTGCGCCCGCGCAACTTGCAGCAACCATCGGCC
>Ga0182739_1003404_pt1 | contig 13953 bp, 11 predicted proteins | sample eDN5th30CBELigBY_FD_128873 | JGI IMG/M metagenome (GOLD analysis project Ga0182739, IMG submission 128873) | Enriched backyard soil microbial communities from Emeryville, California, USA - eDNA 5th pass 30_C BE-Lig BY (version 2) (version 2) | ecosystem: Environmental > Terrestrial > Soil >... | reverse complement strand
GTCGGCGATAACGTCACGGTCATCATTTCGCAAACCACCAACGTCGACAACAAGGAGGATCGCTCCCTGAGTAAAGCCACCTCGTCCGCTGGAGCGTTTGACGTGAAAGGGTCCAGTAACGGCGGGTTCGGCGAACAAGGCGCTGAAGCGGCGCTCTCGCTGAACAGCACTTCGTCAAGAAAATTCGACGGGGAAGCAGCCTATAAGGCCGCGCAGGCATTCACGGACCGCCTGACCGTGACTGTGATGGATGTATTGCCGAATGGGAACATGGTGGTCTCCGGAGAACGCCGCGTTCGGGTTGCCGGGGAAGAGAAAGTCCTTATTTTGACCGGCATTATTCGCGGCCTGGATATTAATGCAGATAACACAATTAATTCCCAGTACATTGCGCAGGCCCAGTGGAGTTATCAAGGAGGAGGAACCTCACAAAAATATACACGGCAAGGCTGGCTGGGCCGGGCTGTCAATGTCGTCTGGCCTTTTTAGAGCGGAGTTGCAAATGATCTCTCACATGAATTTCAGTGAAACACAAAGGGTTCAGGGCCGAGCATGATCGAACAAAGACCAAACTGGTCTAGAGCGGAGTTGCAAATGATCTCTCGCGTGAATTCCAGTGAAACACAAGGGATTCAGGGCCGAGCATGATCGAACAAAGACCAAACTGGTCTCGTGCATTGTCTCCTCTAAAAACTGGGGTTCGTCTCAACGCAAAGCCCGGCAACGGAGGGCGTTTCGCGATGACGCACCCCAAAACTCAGCCCTGACAGGGCACGAGAACCGCGAACAAATCGATTGGGGCGGATTGACACCGGAGTGTCCACATCCTGCCAGGCTGCAATACTCCCCAAAACCGGAACAATACACAGATACAAATTCATCTCTGCATCCTCGGGGACTGCGCATTTCATTCTAACGGCCTTTGTCGATTCTCATGAGTGACCTGAATTTCACATTCCGATTAAAAGGCTTCTGTATCAGCTTGCTGATGCTGCTGGCCGGGATGATTCTGCATCCGCAGCCCACTCAGGCGGAAGTGCGGATCAAGGATATCACCACGGTGGAAGGAGTCCGGGTCAACCAACTCGTCGGCATGGGACTTGTCACCGGGTTAAGTGGAACCGGCAGCAAAAGCCCCATCACCCGGCAGTACGCAATCAACTTCATGCAGCGTTTCGGCATGCGTGTCGAACCGAATATCCGGATGCAACTCCAGACCGACACCATGCAGAAGACAAACAATCTTTCCGTCGTCACCGTCACCGCAAATCTGCCTGCATTCGCTCGCAAAGGTTCGACTATCGATGTCATGGTCTCCACATTCGACGATGCCAGCAGTCTCGAGGGAGGCCAGCTCATTATGACACCGCTGTTCGCAGCGGACGGACAGGTTTATGCGGTCGCATCCGGGCCGGTCTCGACAGGCGGCTTCAGTTTTGGCGGCGATGCCGCCTCGGTGCAGAAAAACTTCCCGACCACCGGACGCATTCCTGAAGGCGCGACCATCGAGGAAGAGACGGTCACCCCGCTGGGACTGGACGGCACTTTTCGATTCCTGTTGCGCTCTCCCGATTTTGAAACTGCACGGCGGATCGCCAATGCCATCAACGCGGAAGAGCCGGGACTGGCCACCTGTCTGGATGCAGCAGCGGTGAACATCATGATCCCGCCGCAGTATCGCGACAATCCCGCCGCCTTTGCCGGCCTGATCGGCAATCTGTATGTGACGCCGGATAATATCGCGCGGATCGTGATCAACGAGCGGACCGGCACGATCATTATCGGAGAGAATGTCCGTGTTTCCAAGGTGCTGATTACACATGCCAACCTGGCCATCACCACCACGGAAGCTCCACAGGTTTCACAACCCAACGCTTTCAGTGAAGGCGAAACGGTCGTCGTTCCCCGCACGAACATGAACGTCAATGAAGAAGATAAACGTCTCACCGAAGTGGACAGTAACACAACTGTCGGAGAACTGGCCCAGGCGCTGAACGCTCTGGGAGTCGCCCCGCGCGACTTGAGCTCGATTCTGCAGCAACTTAAGGAATCCGGCGCACTCCATGCAGAACTTGAATTTAAATAATACGGATTTATTGTTCCTCGATCGAAATTCGCACTGCTGAAGATGACGCGGTGCGCAGCTGGATCAAACAAAGCAGATTGCCGAAATCCCTGCCGCCCGTTGTTTCTGTTGATCTCCATCCAGTCCTGTTCGAAAAGATTCAGACACATGAACGCCATCGGATCAACTGTTCCCAGCCTGCCCGCGTCCACATCATTTGATGATCCTGCCCAACTGCGCGGGCAGAAGCCGGAAGCCATCGCGCAGCAGTTCGAAGGGCTATTCCTGTCCATGCTGGTGAAAGAGATGCGGCAGTCCCCCATTGATGGTGAAGGACTTTTCCCCGGAGACGCCTCGGATACCTATGGCGGAATTTTCGATACGTTTATGGGCGAACATCTCGCCCGTAACGGCGGCATCGGCATGGCAGAGTCCATCGCAGCTTCCATCCGTCAGCAATCCGGAACAGGTGATTCATGCAGAGTTGCAAATGATGTCTCACGGGCCTCCTGGTGAAAGACAGGGAATTCCAGGCTGAGCGCGATCGCACACAGACGGGTCTAGAGCGGATTCCCGCCGAATGATCCGCATCCTGCCGCGCGGCGAACAGCGTTTCAGGCGAACAGCGTTTCATTGGCCGAAACACAAGCCACGCGGCCCAGAACGACTTGCTCTCACAATTTGCATTCGACTTCTTCCGATCTCCGTTCCCTTGATTGGACAGACCCCCATGCTGACCACACCACTCACTCCCCGACTCCATGAAATTCTGCTGCAACATCTGCAGGTGGAGGAAGATGTCCTGTTGCGTTTGCGAGATTTCGCAGAAAAAATCAATCAGGGGGGATTTCAGATCCGGGTTCTGACGGAGCAGCAGGCGGGGTTGTCTCAATTGATGGGAGACCTGTTCGCAATTCAGCTTCAGCGGCAGGCGTTATTCAGCGCCATTGCCCGACTCTGTGGCGGATCGACCGAGCGCGTGACCTTGTCACGGATTCGACTGGAATCGGCTGACGCCAAAAATCGTCTGGACCAGCAGCGCGACAATCTGGTCCGACTGGCCCATCAGGTCCGGGCCGGGATGCAGATGGCGGAAGCGACGCTACGAGGCTGGTCAGGCATCACCAACTTTGTCCTTGGAGAACTCCTGGGCGCCGCGGGAGCATCGGACCGCTATACCGCGACCGGCCAGAGGATCACCTCACCACGCGCCGGCACTCTTGATGTGAGGACGTGAGATGCTTGTCTACAATATTGGAATCTCTGCCGTTCAAGCCAACCAGGCTGCCCTGCAGACGATCTCCAATAACATTGCCAACGCCAATACGCCCGGGTATCACCGCCAGCAGGTGACCCTCGCGGAAACCAGTCCGATTCTGCAGAACAATCTGCAATTCGGAACAGGGGTCACCGTTGCCAGCATTCAGCGGGTCGTCAATTCCGCTGCTGACAGCGCTTTGACGCTCAATCTCTCACAAAGCAACAGCACACAGGCGAAGCTGGACGTCGTCCGTTCCATTGAAGGGTTGTTCACGCCGGCATCGGGATCGTTGACGGATACAGTCAATCAGTTTTTTGACAATGTCGATGCGCTCTCCGCGCGTCCGGAAGACGGCACGTTGCGACGTGAAGTGATTTCCGCCGCACAGAACCTCGCCCAACAGATTTCCTCTCTCAATTCCGGTCTCGATCAGCTTCAGCAACAGCAGGCTGCGCGGATTGATGAAACTGTCGGCCGGATCAACCAGATCGCTTCGCAGATCGCTGCGCTGAACAAGCAGATTCGGGTACAGCAGGCGGCCGGGTTCGAACCCAATACCCTTCTGGATCAGCGTGATCAACTGGTGCAGGATCTGGGGAAACTGGTCGATATCAGCCCGGGCAGCTTCACCAGCGATGACGGCACTCTGGTCGCGGCGGGAGGATGGCTGGTGGTCACCGAGCAGCCTCAACAACTTTCCGTGGCCCGGGGAGCCGATGGCACGCTGCAGATTCAGATCGGTCAGCGGGGACCGGTCATTCCGGTTGGTGGACAATTGGCGGGACTGCTGGCGGGGCATAATGAACTGATTCCCAATGTCCGGGAATCTCTGCAATCGTGGACGAGCGCGCTTGTCAGTGGAGTGAATGCCATTCAGGCCACCGGACTGGGCCTGTCCGGTCCCGCTACGGCTGTGAGCGGTTTCAATTCGATCTCCGATCCGCATGTTCCGCTCTCGCAGGCCGGGACGCTGCTGCCGATTCAGGCCGGCAGCCTGTTTCTCTCCGTGACCAATACGGCGACCGGCGAACGTCAGACACATGAAATCACGATTGATCCCTCTCAGGACAGTCTGCAGGACGTCATCGCACGGATTGACGCCCTCGGGAACGTCAACGCCAGCCTGACATCCTCCGGACAGGTCCGCATCAGCGGAGAGTCCGGATACGTCATCGACTTTGCCGGGCGCCCGGACTCCGTGCTGGACATGTCCGGGGTGACCGGCAATGCGGTGCCCGCTGTTACTGGAATGTTTTCCGGAAACCAGAATGCGAACTGGACCGTCACAGCGGAATCGGCAGGGCAAATTGGAGTCACTTCGAACCTGAATCTTCGCGTGACGGATTCGGTCACCGGAGACGTTGTCGCTGTGCTCAATGTGGGGCAGGGTTATCCAGCGAATCAGCCCATTGAAATTGCCGGAGGGCTGTCTTTGACATTGGCAGCCGGCACGCTGAATGCCGGCGATGCTTTTCAGATTCAGGCTGTCACCGATTCCGACACGTCCGGCTTTCTGACCGCCATGGGCATGGGCGGGCTGTTTCAGACGGGAGATTTCCGTTCCATTGCTGTCAATAACGCCTTGGTCGGCGACCCCGGACGACTGGCGGCCGGCCGGACGGGGCTCTCCGGAGATGCCACACAACTCAACCGGATCACTCAGTTCCGGCACGCGGCAATTCTATCATCCGGCACGGAAACGATTGAAAGCCACCTGGCCAGCCTGACCAGCAACACCGGTTCTGCGGTGAATTCTTTTCAGACACAACTCGATCAGCTTCAGTCGCAGTATGACCAGATTCGTGATCAGCAGGATTCTGTTTCGGGGGTTGATCCCAATGAAGAACTGATGGCGATGCTGCAATATCAGCGTGCCTTTCAGGCCAACGCCAAGTTCCTGTCCACGATCAATGATGCACTTGACGATCTGCTCGGCATTCTCAGGTAATCCTCATGGCTTTTCGCATTACTCCTCACCGTCAGTACGAACTGGGACAGAGCCGCTCACAGGTTCGCTCCGCACAGGGAGCGGTCGTGCAGGAGCAGATGTCGACTGGCTTTCGCGTGAATCGGCCTTCGGACGATCCTTCCGGTCAGAAAATCATCCTGAATCAGTCCACTCTGCTCCAGCAGTTGACGACTCAGCTTGATTCGATCGGAACGGCCCGCAATATCCTGTCCAATGCACAAACACAGGTTCAGGATGCACAGCAACTACTCGTCAAGGCGAAAGACATCGCGCTACAGGCTCGGCAATCAAACGAGCCCAGCGAAAAAAATGTCTTCGTCCAGCAACTCGATTCCATCCTCAAGCAACTGGAGGACGTCGCGAATTTCCAGTCCAGCGGGCAATATCTTTTTGCAGGCACCCAGACCGGAAAGCCACCGTTTACGGGTGTCGTCGACGGTCAACCGACCTATCAGGGAAGTGAACAGGCTGCGGGAATCTCGTTACCGGGACATCCTGAAATTAAAACCTATGACATCGGCAGTCATGTCTTTCAGCCGACAACCGCCGGGGGGCTTGTTGTCTCTGGCTCGACCGGCATTGCCACCGGAACGGGAACTTCCAGCGGTTCCGCGACAACCACACTGACAATTCGTCATTCCACAACAACTTATGACGGCGGCTCGGGAATTCAAGCAGGAACCAGTTCGCCGGACGGAGATACGGTCCTCGGACCTTCCGGCAGGCACACGCTGACCATTCACGAGACGGCCGGCGATGGCTCCGCCGGCACAATCTCTCTCAACGGCGGTCCTCCCGTCAGCTTCACGAATGCCCAGACCGACCTGCAGGTGACCGGCCCAGACGGAGAAATGGTCTTCGTTAACACACAGACCATCACCGCTGGTTTTCATGGAACGGTGAATCTCACCGCGTCGGGGACATTGTCCATCGACCGGGGAACCACACAGATCCCCATCGACTTTTCCGATAACCAGACATTGACCAGTCAAAACACGGCGGTGGTGCAGCATTTTGACACGACGAAACTGAAGACCACCGGAACCGTCACTGCGGCCCCGGCCAGGACTGCAGACATCTTTCAGGCGGTGATCCAGTTGAAAGAGACAATCCAGAATGCCGGAAACCTCGGCCCTGCCGAACAGGATGCCGCCTATCAGCGCAGCCTGGGAAACCTGGATGCTGCAGGAGATCATCTGCTCAATATCATCGGGGGGCAGTCGGTCGATCTGGAACATCTGGAGATGTTGCAATCCCGGATCCAGACATTGCAATTGAATGCCCGGACAATGCTCAGCGACACGCAATCGACAGACTATGCAGCGGCAATCACCCAGCTTCAGGAACAACAAAATCTGCTGCAGTTTACGCTGCAAACCGTCACAACCATGAACAGCATCAGCATCCTTGATTTTCTGTAAGACGCTGTCCTCAAAATTGCAAAATCGAATCGATCCGTGAGGGCGAAGCTCTTGCTGAGCCGCAGCTTCTCAGTCCCTGTGACACACTGTCCCTTTGGCACATTATTGAGCGAGGTGAAAGAAGCAAGATGGAATTGCGTAAGGAGACCAGTCACGATCTGATCGGCCCACACTTTCCGGTATTTCCCACCGTGGAGGAGGTGGCTGATCTTCTGGCCATGGCCGGCGACGAGACCATCCGCCTGCAGCAGATCGCACGCGCGATTGAAGGCCGTCCCCTGATTGCAGCGGCTGTGATGCGGACCGTGAATGCAGCCAGCCTGGGAACAACGCGCCCGATCCAATCCGTCCGCCATGCACTGGCGATGATGGGGATGGAACGCACCCGCGCCATTCTGCTCGAAATGCAGCACGAAGCCCACGAAGTGAAACAACGTGCCTCGACCGCTCGCACCAGTCGAATCCCCGGGTCGCGCTAGTGCTGCTCGGCAGCCTGGGGTTCGGGTCGGTTTCTCGCGATTCCGCTCCGTTGTCGCTCGCTTCACATTTTTCTCACCGAAATTTGAGTGGCGAGAGACGACCACTGCTTTGTCAGGGCTTGGTTTGGGGATGCGTCATGGCAACACGTCCTCCGTTGTCGGACTTGACGTAAAAACCTCCCCAAAACTTCAGAGTGGACGAAGCACTCGACCAGCCTGGTCATTGCTCGATCACACTCGGCGTTGGATTCCCTGTCTTTGGTCAAGATCCGCGTGAGTCACCATCTGCAATTCCGCTTTAATATTCGCGACGCTGACGTGATGAAGGAATGTTCATCGCCTTGCGATACTTGGTGACAGTCCTGCGAGCCAGATTGAAGCCGTGCTTGGCCAGTTCGGCCACCAGGGCGTCGTCGCTGAGCGGGTCAGACTTGTCTTCCTGATCGACGATTTCCTTCAGCTTCAGGCGGATGTTTTCCCAGGCAACATCTTCTCCGTCCGCCGTTTTCGTCCCTCCGCCAAAGAAGCGTTTCAGCGGAAAGATACCTCGGGGAGTCGCGATGTATTTATCGTCCACCGCCCGTGAGACCGTGGTCACGTGCACGCCAACCACGTCTGCCACGTCCTGCATTTTGAGCGGTTTGATGTATTCCGGCCCTTGTTCCAGGAATTCCCGCTGTTGATCGACAATCGATTGTGCCACCCGTTTCAGCGTGTTGTAACGCTGTTCGATCGAGTCGATCAGCCATTTTGCCGATTCGATTTTCCGCTTGATGAACTCCTTGGTCGCAGCGTCGGGATTGCTTTCCAGCATCCGGACATACCGGCGATTGATCCGCAGTTGCGGCACGTATTCGTCAATCAGTTCAACGACGTATTCATCCGCTTCGTTCTTTTCCACTTTCAAGTCGGGCGTGATCGTCTGCATCACCGGCACGTCGAAGATACGCCCCGGATACGGGTCCAGCGTGCGCATCTGTTCAATGGCGGCCTTGATCGCGTCCAGGGAGTATCCTGATTTGCGCTCGATCAGTGGTAACCGGTTCTGCAGCACATCGTCCAGATGATCCCCGATCAAGGTGGCCATGATCTCGCCCAGCGGGGTTTCCGGCTGAATCTGCAATAGCAGGCATTCCCGCAAGTCTCGGGCTCCCACTCCGGGCGGGTCCAGTCGCTGGACCAGTTTCAATGTCTGTTCCGCATCGGCATGGGTGATGGTCGAGCCGAAAACCTGCACAAGTTCCGGCAGGGAGCTTTGCAGCCGACCGTTGGGATCAAGGTTATGGATCAGGTATTCGCCAAACTCCCGCAGATGTTCCGGGGCGTCGCAGTGAAATTGTTCGAGGAGATGGTCGTGCAGGGTTTCCGGGCGATTTTCGCAATTGGCCATCACATCGTTCTGACGGTCTCCGTCTTCTTCGATGCGATTGCTGGAAGGCCGCGAACCGGACGTGTAGTTATCGTCGGGCCATTCCTTGGAGATTTCGAGCAGGCGTTCGAAATCGGAAGCGTTGTTGTCTTCGTTGACCATCTCCCGGCGGTCGATCTCCAGCCGGGGCGTCTCGCCTTCTGTTTCAGGAGACTCCTGTTTGTAATCTTCCGCCCGTTTCGTCACCTGCTCCAGAACAACATTCTCCGCCAGTTCCTGATCAATGCGCTCCTGCAGCGCCATCAGCGGCAACTGCAAGATCTCCATCGACTGGATCATGCGAGGAGCCAGCTTCATCTGCTGACTCATCCGCATTTGTTGGGACACGTTTAAGTGCATTTCAACTCGTTCTTGGAATCCATAATCCGAGGCCGCGCCGGCCCATGGCCCTGGCCTGAACAGTCATACTGCGACACTCCTGCGGGAGGAGTTCCGATCTTCCTGTGCGTGAGCGGCTTCTCTCGTGGCGTTTAATATTTCGTAGGCGAAAAGTACAGCTTTCGCCGATCGGACTTCGAAAGGTTTTGTTCGCCGCTCTAAAAATTCTGTCGTCCCCGCATCGCATCTGCCAGCATTTCCTTATTGGCAAACTCTAACACACTCCCCGTCGCGATTCCCCGGGCGAGTCTGGTAATTACGACCGGTTCGCCTTCCAGCAGGTTGGAAATGAACAAAGCTGTTCCATCCCCTTCCAATGTTGGATTCGTTGCCATGATCAATTCCCGAACATTTTCTTTACGAATACGCTGAATCAGGCGACCGATCGTCAAATCGTCAGGTCCGATTCCTTCCAGCGGAGCGATCCGCCCTCCCAGAACGTGGTATGTTCCCTGAAAGGCGGAAGCAGCTTCCAGTGCGGAGACGTCTTTGGGTTGTTCAACCACGCAGACGATGCTTCGGTCCCGGCGCGGGTCGCGGCAGATGGAGCAGACCTCCTGCTCGGTCAGGTTAAAGCAGACCTGACATCGGCGAATTGTCTGTTTGACGTCGCGAATGGCTTCTGCCAGGGCAAGCGCTTCTGCTTCGCGGCAACTGAGAATATGGTTGGCCAGGCGTTCTGCCGACTTGCGGCCGATTCCCGGCAGCGAAGCAAATTGCTCCACCAGTCGTCCCACTGCCGGCCCAAAAGGGTGTTGTTCTGATTGAAATCCGCGTGCTGCCATGCTGCCGGACCGTTCAACTTTTTCCAAAGGAATACGCAGATCCATCAGCAGTGCCGGAGCACAGATTGCTGGCGAGCATCTGCGAAGACTGAAACCGATTTGATACTGCTTTGGGAGAATGTCAAATCTGATTTGACGGGAGAAAGAATTCAGGACAAAGCATTTCACCTTTCCTCATCACGGTCTTCCTCCACACTCTCCGCCTCCTCCTGATCTGAAGAGAGAATGATTTTTTGTCGCAATGGGCGAACTTCAACCACCTGACCGCCAAAGACTCCCACTGCTGTCTGAACAAAAGGATCGTGATCGACCGTGGAGACTTTACGTCGCTCCACCAGCCGAACTTGCTCCGGGGCCTTTGCTGTGGGAGCCGGTGCCGATTTGTCGAAGTCCAGTCGGCAGGTCACCAGGTCACCCGCAATTTTCCGGGCTGCCTCTGACAGCCTGTTCATCGACTCCGCTTGTTCACAGTAACCTTTACTGAAAGCATAGCTTCTCGGGAATAAAATTTCCAGACCGTTTGGCCCAAAAATTGCTCTTGAAGACGCATTCTTCAGGTGCCCACACAGTTTTTCCGGCACCTCCCGAAGAAGGTTCTCCCAGAAATGATCCAATAAATCATTTGTAAGCGCAATGACATCAGTTGATTGCGCTGGTTTCTCGGAAGTGGAGGCAGAGGCGGGGGGCGAAACGGGAGAAGCGGGGACTGCATCGGGAGGAGGGGATTTCTCGATCACCCGGGTCGGAGTGGAGAGGCCACTACCGTTTTTTTTTAACGCGGTTTCGCTCGCCTGGGATGAAACAGGGGGGGAAGATCCGCCGCCAGAAGGGATGCCCACCTTGAGCAGCCGCGAAATCTGGTCCAGTTGTTCCAGCGACGCCATCCGCACTAACGCCAGTTCCATCAGTGCCCGACCGAAACTGGCCCGCTGCATTCGTGCTTTGGTTTCCGCCAGAATCTGCATGGCTGCCGAGATTGTCTGGATGCCCCAGCGTTCCGCCTGCTGACACACCCGCTGTCGGCTGGATTCCGTCACTGCGGACAGCGCGATGTCCGTCGCTCCGGCGGCGGTGACCAGAAGATCCCGCAGATAAGCCAGCAACTGATCGCTCAGGCTGCCGATCTGGACTCCCTGTTGCAGAGCCGATTCAATCGACTGCAATGCGGCAGCCGGTTGATTGTTGATCAACGACTCCACGAGATTGATCAGGCGGTCATCGGTGGCGGTCCCCAGGAGTTGATGGACATCGGCAGCGGTAATCCGGTCTCCACCGAAGGCCAGCAGTTGATCGAACAGCGACTGGCTGTCCCGCATGGACCCGTTCGCCCTGCGGGCCACCAGTTCGACCGCTTCATCATCCACGTCTTTCCCTTCGGACGCCGCGATCTGCCTGAGTCGGTCGGCAATATCCTCTTGGGAAATCGTGCCAAAATCGAATCGCTGGCAGCGGGAAAGAATCGTATCCGGAACCTTATTCGGCTCTGTCGTGCAGAAGACGAACTTCACATTGGGCGGGGGCTCTTCCAGCGTCTTCAACAGAGCATTGAACGCCTCCTTCGTCAGCATATGAACTTCGTCAATGATGTAGACTTTGTTCGGAGACCGCATGGAACGAATGCTGACGTTGGCCCGTAACTGGCGAATATCGTCGATGCCGCGATTGGAGGCCCCGTCGATCTCCAGCACATCCACGTCGTTTCCAGCTCCGATTCCCTGACAGATTTCACACTGATTACAGGGAATTCCCCCCTGCACATGCGGGCAGTTCAATGCCTTGGCGAAGATCCGGGCCGTTGATGTCTTGCCGACTCCCCGTGCTCCTGTAAACAGGTACGCATGGGCCACGCGGCCAGTCCGGATGGCATTCTGGATGGCCTGCCCGACATGCTCCTGTCCGACCACTTCATGGAAGGACTGCGGCCGACAGCGCCGGGCCAGAACGGTGTATTGCGTGTTCGGTTCACTCATGGGTTCAGGAAAGTTTCGAAGTAGTGCCCTGTCAGGGCTTGGTTTGGGGATGCGTCATCGCAAAACGTCCTCCGTTGTCGGACTTGACGTGAAGACCTCCCCAGAATTTCAGAGTGGACGAAGCAGTAAGGCTTCAGAATTTCAGTAACGAAAGTGGCTTTGATGCTGCAAAATGCCGTGATTCGGCCCGGGAAGGCGCTGTGCAGGAATCTGGATCATGATCAATGAACATGAGAACATCCTGCAGAATTCAGCGTCGATCCGAACTTATCCGTCGACATCACCGGAGAATACTCCGGAATCCTCCGGGCTGACAGACGTTTGTCCGGAAGAAGAGCGCAGAATCGAAGAGCCCGTGCCTGCCGCACTCTCAGGTCACTTCGTCAGCAGCCATTCCTCCGGACCCCCATCATCGCTGCCGGGCGAAAGGATGTCGAGGGTGACTCCCTTCCGGCATCACGTCGGCCTTTTTTAACCGAGACATCCTCAGATCATCGATGACAAGACATCGCAAAGGACCAGAGACACCGGGCACCTGCCCATCAGCCGTTGAGAGCGAATTCCCCTTGCATTGTCCGCCTCCGGTCGAAAATACGGTTCCTCCTGTCACCATATCCGAACCGTCCTCAGGGGAATGCGTGTTCCTTTTCGCGGCTTGGCAGAAGCTGAGTCCTCACGGAACCTCGGTTCAGAGATTCTGAAGACGAAGTCTCAGATCCGGCCGAAGACCATCAAGGTGATGTCGTCGTTCTGTTCACGTCCATTGGCGAATTTCCGGACATCTTCCCGGATGGAAACTCCCAGTAACGCTGGGTTCGGGGCTCCCCGGGTGACGAAGTCCCGTAGTCGTTCGATGCCGTACAGATCGCTGCCGGGATTCATGGCTTCGCTGACGCCGTCAGTATAGATGACGATGGTTTCCCCGGCTCCCAGCGGGCGCTCCACAGCTTCGAACGGAAAGCCTTCGATCACTCCGATGGGCACGCCAACGCTCTCTTCGGGAAACTCTTCAATCGTACCATCGGGCTTGCGGACCATGGGGGACATATGTCCGGCATTCACGACGTGCATGTGATGGTTTTGAATGTCGAGGATGATCAGCACGAACGTGACGAAGCGACCCTCAACCGCTTTTGCGCACATATGATCATTGATCCGCGAGACCGCTTCGGCAGCATCGGTGACAAATTCGCTGACGCTGCGGACGACGCTCGACATCCGGGACATCACCAGAGAAGCGGGAACCCCCTTGCCGGCGACATCGCCGAAAGCCAGCCAGATCCGCCCATCCCTGGTCGCAATAATGTCGTAGTAGTCGCCACCAACCGCCTGTGCGGAGTCGTAGGAAGCAAAGAATTCATAGCCGTTGATGTTGGGCAGCGATTCCGGCAGCAGGGCATGCTGAACATTGCGGGCAATGTTCATCTCGTTGTCCTGCTTCTGCTTCAGCACATACGACTGCAACAGTTTGGCGGATTCATAGGAAAGTGCCGCCTGACCGGCGACCGTGACCATGATGTCCAGATCTTCATTTTTGAACTGGGTCAACGGATTTTGCGTGTCGATATTGATGATGCCCACCGGTTCCCCCTGCAAGTCGAGCATGGGCACGCACATCATGGAGCGAATCGTCAACGACGAAATCGACTCGCTGGCGTCGAAACGGGCATCGCTGGTCGCATCCGCCGAGAGGATGGCTTTTTTCTGTTCCAGAACCGCGCTGAGGATCGTCCGGCTCAACTTCACGGAAGCATCTTCCGACTCGCGACGATGCTTCATGGCGCGGGGAACCATGTCGCCGGTGCGGGGCTCTTTGAGCAGAATGCAGCCCCGGTCCGCCGCTGGGAAGATCTGGAACAGCGAATCCAGAATTCGCGGCAGGAGTTTTTCGACCTCCAGCGTTCCCGCCAGTGCGCGGCTGATGTCCAGCACCGCTTTCAGTTTCTCCTGCGGGCGCACATCAAGCAGGTTGAAGCCGCCGCCGGACTCCAGCGATCCCAGGATTGTCGCAGTGGCGTTTCCCTGGTCTTCACTGATTTCCACCGCTCCCCCACGGGCCGCATTGAGCAATGCCCGCTGGACGCCGTCGGCTTCCGGGGCGCCGTCGCTGGATTCGAAGCGAACAAGAATGGGGCCGAATTTCAGGCGATCATTCGCTTTGAGTTGATGTGCGCCTTCAATTTTCTGGCCATTGAC
>Ga0182739_1003403_pt1 | contig 13954 bp, 12 predicted proteins | sample eDN5th30CBELigBY_FD_128873 | JGI IMG/M metagenome (GOLD analysis project Ga0182739, IMG submission 128873) | Enriched backyard soil microbial communities from Emeryville, California, USA - eDNA 5th pass 30_C BE-Lig BY (version 2) (version 2) | ecosystem: Environmental > Terrestrial > Soil >... | reverse complement strand
CCGACGGTGACGCCGGAGCCGACGCCGACCCCGACGATCACGCCGGAGCCGACGGTGACGCCGGAGCCGACGGTGACGCCGGAGCCGACGCCGACCCCGACGATCACGCCGGAGCCGACGGTGACGCCGGAGCCGACGTCCACGTCCGAGCCGACGCTCGCTCCGACGGGCGGGGCTCCCGACGAGGAGGACCTCGTCGACGGCAACCGCGGCACGATCGACGCGCCCGACTCGGCACCGCAGGGCAGCGGCATCTCGGTACAGCTCGATCCGGCACTGGCCGGCGACACCGTCCACGTCTGGCTGTTCTCCACCCCGACCGACCTCGGCGAGGCGATCGTCGGCGCGGACGGCTCCATCGCGGTGCGGATCCCGGCATCCGTCCCCGCCGGTGACCACCGGCTCGTCGTCACCGACGCCGACGGCGAGATCATCGCGTGGACGGAGATCGAGGTGACCGCCGCGCAGCTTCCGGACAGCGGCCTTCCCGCGACGGGCGGCGACGCCCGGTGGCAGCCGCTGACGGTGATCGGGAGCCTGCTCGCCCTCGCCATCGGCGCCGCGCTGCTGCGCCGGGCGCGCCGTCTGACGGACTGACGACACGGCGCCCGCCGAGCATCCGGAAGGGCCGCGCATCCGAATCATGGATGTGCGGCCCTTCCACGCGCGCATCCGGTGATTTGATGGGATCGTGGCGGAGCGACTGTGGGACCCGGAGGGCGACGACCTGATCGTCGAGTCCGACAATCTCGCCTTCATCACCTCGCTGCCTGACGAGAGCTTCCGGGTCGTCTACCTCGATCCGCCCTTCAACACGGGGCGGACGCAGCGTCTCCAGTCGCTCAAGATGCAGCGCTCGGGCCCGGGGGCGAGGATCGGCTTCCGCGATCAGAGCTACGAGGCGGTGAAGGGGACGCTCCACTCGTACGACGACGCGTTCACCGACTACTGGGCCTTCCTGGAGCCCCGGCTGATCGAGGCCTGGCGGCTCCTCGCCCCCGACGGGACCCTGTATCTGCACCTCGACTACCGCGAGGTGCACTACGCGAAGGTCGTGCTCGACGCCCTGTTCGGCCGCGAGTGCTTCCTGAACGAGATCATCTGGGCCTACGACTACGGCGCGCGGTCCACGTCGAGATGGCCGACGAAGCACGACAACATCCTCGTCTACGTCAAGGACCCGGCGAACTACGTGTGGAACGGGCAGGACGTCGACCGCGAGCCCTACATGGCTCCCGGCCTCGTGAGCCCCGAGAAGGCGGCGCGCGGCAAGCTCCCGACCGACGTGTGGTGGCACACCATCGTCTCGCCGACGGGCAAGGAGCGCACGGGGTACGCGACCCAGAAGCCCGTCGGCATCGTGCGCCGCATGATCCAGGCGAGCAGCGACGAGGGGGACTGGGTCCTCGACTTCTTCGCGGGCAGCGGCACGACGGCCGCCGCGGCCGGGCAACTCGGCAGGCGCTGGGTCATGGTCGACGACAACCCGCAGGCGATCGAGGTCATGGCGCGGCGCCTCGGCGGCGGGTCAGGCGGGAGCCGCGTGACCGTCGTCCGCTCGGGCTCGCCGGCCTCCTGAGGTCAGGAGCGCGTGCCGGTCCACCCCAGCGCCGGGGCGACGTTCGCTGCAGAAGTGAATAGTCTTCATGAGCGATGTATGAAAACCCAGGTATTCAAGAGGTACGCGGTGAAGATGGTCGGGAGTCTCTGCAATTGGTGATCGCGCGAAGGGCGCGGTGGCAGCGGATCGCGGGCGTCGGCATGGCGGGGATCGCTGTCGTCCTCGGCGGTGCGGGTGTTGCGCGCGGACACTCGTTGCCTGATGTGCCGAGCGACAGGCCCGGGAACTTCGCCGACGCCGCCTACTCGACGCTCATCATCTCCGGCCTCGTCGCCTGGGTGGTCGCGATCGTGCTCCTGCACAGCGGATGGCGGGCCGCACACGGGCCGAGCGCGTTGCTGTGGTGGGCGACGGTGAGTCTTGTGCTTTCGCCGTTGGCGCTTTGGGGCTCGCTGGCGCTGATCCGGCTCACCGAGGGGCTGCTACCGGTCGCCGTTGCCGGCATCCTCTTCGTCGCTGCGCCCGTGAGTCTTGTCGTCGGCGTCGCGTGTCTCGTCTTGCTGTTCAGATACCGCGCCGCGTAGGGTCGACGGCGCTCTAGATCGTGGTGCCTGCGGATGTCTCCGTGTTCGGTACCCACCCCAGGGCCGGGGCGACGTGCTTCGCGAACGACTCGACGATCCGGAGGTTGAACTCGACCCCCAGCTGCGACGGGATCGTGAGCATGAGGGTGTCGGCCGACATGACGGCGGCATCCTGCTGCAGCTGCTCGACCAGCACGTCGGGGGCGGCGGCGTACGTCTTGCCGAAGGTCGAGCGGAACCCGTCGATGTAGCCGATCCCGTCGCTCTCGGCCGAGTGCCCGAAATACAGCTCGTCCTCGGCGGTCGTGATCGGGAACACCGACCGGCTCACGGACGTGCGCGGGGTGCCGGGGTGCCCGGCATCCTTCCACGCGGCGCGGAAGAGGTCGAGCTGCTCGGCCTGCAGGATGTCGAACGGGCGGCCGTCGGCCTCGGTGACGAGCGTCGACGACATGAGGTTGACTCCGACGCGACCTGCCCACTCCGCGGTCTCGCGGGTGCCGGCGCCCCACCAGATGCGCGAGCGCAGTCCCTCGGAGTAGGGCTCGATGCGCTGGCCGCCCGCGCCGCCGCCGAAGGGGCTGTTTGGATCACGCTCGGCGAGCGGCTCGCCGTCGATCGCCCGCAGGAAGAGGTCGAACTTCTCTCGGGCCATGTCGGCGCCGCGCGGATCCTGCGAGCCCGTGTACCCGAAGGTCTCGTAGCCGCGCACGACGGTCTCGGGTGAGCCGCGGCTGACGCCGAGAGCGAGCCGTCCGTCCGAGATGAGGTCGACCGCGGCGGCCTCCTCTGCGAGATACAGCGGGTTCTCGTAGCGCATGTCGATGACGCCCGTGCCCATCTCGATGCGCTCCGTGGTGGCGGCGATGGCCGACAGCAGCGGCATGGGCGAGGCCTGCTGCCGGGCGAAGTGGTGCACGCGGAAGTAGATGCCGTTCACGCCGAGGTCGTCCATGCCCTGCGCGAGGTCGATCGCCTGCCGCAGCGAGTCCTGGGCGGTGAGCCGGCGGCCGCCGCCGAGAGGACCATAGTGGCCGAACGAGAGGGTTCCGAAGCGTTGCATGGCACCCCCAACGCTACGCCCGCCGCATCCATTCCACTGAATGGATGCGCGTGCCTCCGGCGCGAGACATCATCCGCCGCACGAGAAACGCGCGCAGAGGTGATGTCTCGGGCGCGCGGTGATGTCTCGCGACGCCGCGGGGCCTCGCGGCGGTGGGAGGATCGGAGGATGGCACGCATCGGAACCAGCGACCTCGACGTCTTCCCCCTCGCCCTCGGCGGCAACGTGTTCGGCTGGACCGCCGACCGCGACGAGTCCTTCGCCGTGCTCGACGCCTACCGCGCGGGCGGCGGGGACTTCATCGACACCGCCGACTCGTACAGCGCGTGGAAGGACGGAAACGTCGGCGGCGAGAGCGAGACCATCATCGGGCAGTGGCTCGCCTCGCGGCGACCGGATGATGTCGTCGTGGCGACGAAGGTGAGCCAGCATCCGCAGTTCCGCGGGCTGTCGGCGTCCAACGTCCGCGCCGCCGCCGAAGCATCGCTCGGCCGCCTGGGCGTCGAGACGATCGACCTGTACTACGCGCACTTCGACGACGCGGACACGCCCCTCGAAGAGACCGTGGCGGCCTTCGGGCAGCTCGTCGCCGACGGGCTCGTGCGGTACACGGCGGTGTCGAACTACTCCGCCGACCGCATCCGCGAGTGGGTGCGGATCGCCCGCGAGCTGGGTGTCGCCGAGCCCGTCGCCGTGCAGCCGCACTACAACCTCGTGCACCGCGAGACCGAGAGCGACATCGTCCCCGCGGCGCAGGAGCTCGGTCTGAGCCTCGTGCCGTACTTCGCTCTCGCGAAGGGCTTCCTCACGGGCAAGTACCGCTCGACGGATGCCGACGGGTCCGGCACCGAACGGCCCTCGCCGCGGGCGAAGGCGGCCGCCGGCTACGCGACGCCGCAGGGCCTGCAGATCCTGGACGTGCTCGAGCGGATCGGCAATGCGCACGGGGTCTCGATCGCGGCGACGTCCCTCGCGTGGCTCCGGGCCAAGCCCGCGGTCGCCGCCCCCATCGCGTCGGCGTCGAAGCCCTCGCAGGTGGCCGACCTGCTCGACGGGGCGCGCATCGAGCTGTCGGCCGCCGAGGTCGCCGACCTCGACGCCGTCTCGCAGTGGACCCCCGCCGACATGTGACGGGGCTGCCGTCGCGCCGTCGTCATACGGCATCCGGACCACGGGGGCGTCGGCGATGATGTAGGCATGGCCGACGACTACACACACGGACACCACGAGAGCGTGCTGCGGGTGCACCGCCGCCGCACCGCCCAGAACTCGGCGGGCTACCTCGTGCCCGAACTGCGTCCGGGCATGTCCGTGCTCGACGTCGGCGCCGGTCCCGGCACCATCAGCACCGACCTGGCCGCCCTCGTGGCCCCGGGGCGCGTGCACGCGATCGACGCGTCCGCCGACGTCGTCGGCCACGCCGAGGCCGACCGGATCGCGCTGGGCGTCGAGAACCTGTCGTACGCGGTCGACGATGCGTACGCGCTGTCGTCGCCCGACGGCGCGTGGGACGTCGTGCACGCGCACCAGGTGCTGCAGCACCTGACCCGCCCCGTCGACGCCCTGCGGGAGTTCCGGCGCGTCGTCGCTCCCGGCGGCGTCGTCGCGGCGCGCGACGTCGACTACGAGGGCACGATCTGGTGGCCGCGCGTCCCGGGGCTCGACGAGTGGCGCGAGGTGTACCTGGCCGCCCATCGCGGCACGAGCGGCGATCCGTCTGCGGGGCGGCAGCTCAAGGCGTGGGCGCGGGCGGCGGGTTTCGCCGACGTGCGCTCGTCCGCGTCGGTGTGGCTGTTCGAGTCGCCCGAGGCCCGGTCGTGGTGGGGCGGCGCCTGGGCCGAGCGTGCCCTGCACTCGTCCTTCGCCGACAACGTGCTGCGGCTGGGGATCGCCGACCATGCGGCGCTGGAGCGCATCAGCGCCGCCTGGCGGGAGTGGGCGGACAGCGAGGACGGCTGGCTGCTCATGCCGCACGGCGAGATCCTCGCCCGCGACTGACGGGCCGCGTGCGCCGTCTCAGCGGGGGAGCAGCCGTTCCATCCCGGCGATGAAGGCGTCGATGTCGAAGGCGAACTGCTCGTCGCCGTAGTTGTCGACGCGGGCGTCGACGAGGTCGCGCAGCGCGCTGTAGCCGTCGCGCGAGTCGTCGAGCGCGCGTCGCAGCTCCTCGACCTGCGGATGGCCGCCCTCCCCGGCTCCGATCACGGCATCCCGGGCGAAGCCCTGGCAGATCGTCACGAGCAGATGCATGCCCCGGCTCGTCGTGACCTGGTCGAACCCCGCCGCGAGCAGGCGCTCGGCGACGATCTCGGCGGGTCCGACGATCGCGAGGTCGCGCGGGCTCGTGAGCCGGAAGTAGGAGACCCACTCGCCGATGTCGACGACGGCGCGCCACATCGCCCGTCCGTAGCCGCGGCACGCGTCCTGCCAGGTCATGCCGAGGTCGATCCGGGCGCCCTCGAAGCGGGTGCGGAAGGCGTCGATCGCCAGCAGCTCCAGGAGTCCCTCGCGGTCGGTCACGTGGTGGTTGAGCGCCTTGCGATCGACGCCCAGCACATCGGCGAGGGCCTGCATCGTCAGCTCCGCCGGAGGGATGCCGCGGGCGGCGGCGACGATGCGGTCGAGGTCGAGGCCGGCGCGCGCGCCGCGCCCGCGCCGGGGGCGGGGGGAGTCGGTCATCGCATCCTCTTCGTGGGTGTCCTGGTCTCGGCCGGGCTTTCGGAGCACGGGGCTTTCAGAGCTTAGGACCCTTGCACATTTCCCGCTAGGGAATAGACTATTCCCGACCGGGAAATAAAACCCGCCCGGACACTCGCGTTCGAAGGAGACGACCATGCCGAACAACGGACCCCTCACCGCCCAGAGCGCCATCGGCGACTGGCTGGCGGACGAGACCGGCGGGCCCCTCGTCCGCGGACTGCTCGCCGCATCCGGCGCCTCGGAGGACTCGCTCGCCCCGGTCCTGGGCCTGCCGCTGCAGCAGCTCGTCGCGCTCAGCCAGGGCCAGCTGCCGCAGTCGGTCGTCGACGACCTCGTGCGACAGGCCAACGGCGGCGTCCTGCCCGAGGCCGAGGCGACCGGCTGGGTCGAGAAGACCACGCCGGGCCGCTTCGCGGGCAAGACCGTCATCGTCACGGGAGCCGCCAGCGGCATCGGGCGCGCCACCGCCTCCCGCGTCGCGCGCGAGGGCGGCCGTGTCATCGCCGTCGACGTGTCGGCCGACAAGCTCGCCGAGCTCGCCTCGTCGCACGCCGATGCGCAGATCGTGACGATCGCCGGCGACATCACGAGCCAGGAGTCGGTGGATGCCATCGCCGCCGCGGCGGGGGACCGCATCGACGGCCTCGCCAACGTCGCCGGCATCAACGACGACTTCTCGCCGCTGCACGAGACGACCGATGCCATGTGGGACCGCGTCATGGGCGTCAATGTCACGGGCGCCTTCAAGCTGACCCGCGCCGTTCTCCCCGCCATGATGCAGGCCGGATCGGGATCGATCGTCAACGTGGCATCGGAGGCGTCGCTGCGCGGCTCCGCGTCCGGCAACGCCTACACAGTCTCCAAGCATGCGGTCGTCGGCCTCACCCGCAGCGCGGCCTTCATGTACGGGCCTGCCGGCATCCGCGTCAACGCCGTCGCCCCGGGAGGGGTCGCGACCGGCATCCCGTTCCCGCCGCATGTGTCGGAGGCGGGCCAGGCGCGCCTGCAGCCGTTCCAGTCGTCGATCCCGACGCTCGCGACCGCCGAGCAGCTCGCCGCGTCGATCACGTTCCTGCTGTCGGACGACGGCGTGAACCTCAACGGCGTGGTCCTCCCCAGCGACGGCGGCTGGTCCGTGCAGTAACCCGCGTCCGGCGCCCGCATCCCTCTCCCGCTGCTCATCCGGCCGTAACCGTCCCGATCGCGGTTCTTCCGTGCGGTTCCGGCCGGATGAGCGGGTGGACGGGCGCGCTCATCCGGCCGTAACCGGGCCCATCGCGGGGGATCCGTGCGGTTCCGGACGGATGAAGCGGGACGGGAGGAGCGGGACGGGAGGAGCGGGGCCGGGTCAGGCGTGGGGCGGGCGCAGGCCCGTGTCGATCACGATGCGGCCGCCGGTGATGACGCCGGGGCCGTCACCGGGGATCGGGGAGGGTGCAGGCGTGATCTGCTCCGCCTCCCACACCGCGTGCGCCTCGGCCGCCGACGGCCGCCAGACGTCGTCGATGCCGAGCAGACCGCCGGAGGAATGCGCGAACGGCTCGCCGCGCCTGCGGCGGCGGTGCGTGTCCCACGCGACCCACAGGAAGTACGGCGGCAGCAGGACGAGACAGGTGAGGAAGCCCCACACCAGCGCCTCGCCGAGCATGTCCCGCATGCGACCAGGGTACGCTCGCGGCGTGACCAGCACACGCGACGCGACCCTGCCCGACGGGGCGGTCCTGCGCCCGGCCCGGCCCGGCGACGATACCGGCATCCTCGCCCTCATCCGTGCGCTGGCGGTGTACGAACGCGAGCCGGATGCCGTGGAGAACACGGCCGACGCGCTCGCCGCGAGCCTGTTCGGCCCCGATCCGAAGGTGTTCGCGCACGTCGTCGAGCGCGACGGGGCGATCGTCGGGATCGCGATCTGGTTCGTGACCTACTCGACGTGGACGGGCAGGCACGGTCTGTGGCTCGAAGACCTGTACGTCGACGAGGCGCAGCGGGGGCGCGGCTACGGCAAGCAGCTCATGCGGGCTCTCGCCCGCGTCTGCCTCGACCGCGGCTACGGCCGCTTCGAGTGGACCGTGCTCGACTGGAACGCCCCCTCGATCGCCTTCTACCGGTCGATCGGGGCCGTCGCGCAGGACGAGTGGACGACGCAGCGACTCACGGGCCCCGCCCTCGAGAGCCTCGCCGCATGCTGATGCCGGCGGTCCGCGCCGACGCACGCGTCCTGTTCTCGGCGGCGGTGCGCCGTCGCCTGACGATCGTCGTCGTGTGCTCCCTCGTGCTGTCGATCGCAGAGCTCGGCGCCACGCTGCTCGTGCCGCTGCTGGCCCAGGTGCTGCTGGGCGGCAGCTCGGAGCGGACGGCCGCCGTCGGGCGCGTCCTCGGGGCCGAGGATGCCACCGAGCTGGTCACGCGGATGATCCTCGTGATCGTCGGCGTCTTCGTGCTGAAGAACCTGCTGGGCGCGCTCTTCCGGTTCTGGAGCCTCGGCTTCGTGCAGCGTCAGCAGGCGGCGACCTCGCAGGCCCTGCTCGGCCGCTACCTGCGTGCGTCTCCTGGCGAGCACATCCGTCGCAGCACCGAGGTGGCGCTGCGACGGATCGAGTCGTCGGTGAACCAGGTGTACTCGGTGCTCGTGACGGGTGCCGTCGCGATCATCACGGAATCGCTGACGATCCTCGTGATGCTCGTGGCCCTGGCGATCGTGACGGGCCTGTCCTTCCTCATCGCCGCCGTCGTCGTCGGTGCGCTCGCCGTCTCGATGTGGCTTCTCAGCCGTGTGTCGCGCCGCGTCGGCGAGACGGCGCTGCGAGCCACGCAGGACACCTATCGCATCGTGCTGCGCGCGCTCGGCAGCTACAAGGAGGTCCGCCTGCGCGCCATGGAGGACGAGGTGCTCGCCGACTTCCGCGAGGCCAGCGACCAGGCCGCCCGCGCCGCACAGCTCGCGGGCTTCCTCGGCGAGCTGCCCCGGCATCTGCTGGAGACGCTGTTCCTGCTCGCCCTGGGCGTCGCGGTGCTCGTCGCCGCACCGGATCTGCCGACGGCGGGGGCGACGCTGGCACTCCTGGTCGTCGTCGCCTTCCGGATGCTTCCGAGCACGACGCGACTGCTGTCGAGCTGGTCGGCGGTGCGCATGGCCTGGCCGGCCGTCCGAGAGGTGGTCGACGACCTCTCCGCCGCGGGGCCGGACGAATCGGCGACGGATCGCCGGCCGATGCCGTTCGAGGATCGGATCGAGCTGCGCGGGCTGCGCTTCCGGTACGGGCCGGAGCATCCGTGGGTGCTCACGGATGTGACCGGCGTCATCCCGAAGGGGTCGCGGATCGCACTGGTGGGGCACAGCGGGGCGGGCAAGTCCACGCTCGGCGACCTGCTGGCGGGACTCCTCGTCGACTACGACGGCGAGATCCTGGTGGACGGCGAGCCCCTGCGCGGACAGGAGCCGCGCTGGCGGCCGCATGTGGCGATCGTGCCGCAGGATCCCTACATCCAGCACGACACCCTCCGCCGCAACATCGTCTTCAGCCACGCCGAGCCCGTCGACGAGGCGCGCCTGGAGTCCGCACTGCGCCGTGCGCAGGTCGTCGACGAGGTGCGCGCCCTGCCGGACGGACTCGACACCGTGCTCCCCGAGCGGGGGCTGGGGCTGTCGGGCGGTCAGCGGCAGCGCATCGCCCTGGCGCGGGCGCTGTACCGGGAGTCATCGGTCCTGATCCTCGACGAGGCGACGTCGGCGCTCGACACCGACACCGAGTCGCGCGTCGTGGAGGCGCTGGCCGCGCTCCCCGACGACATCACGGTCATCGTCGTCGCCCACCGTCTTCGCACCGCGTATGCCATGGCGCGCGTCGCGGTGCTCGAAGGAGGGACGATCGCCGCCTTCGGCACGCCCGACGAGGTCGCCTCGGAGAACGAGACCTTCCGCCGCTGGGTGCGCCTCAACGCGCTCGGAAGCTCCGCGAGCGATCCCCCGGAGGCCGCCGGAGACTCGCCGCGAGCTGCGGCGCGCTGACCGCGGCGGGGGCGGCGAGGCTGCGGCCGGGCAGATCGACGAAGACCTGATGAAGGCCCGCCGTCGCGCACGACGCGCCGAGCAGGCGCTCCAGGGCGTGCGGCAGCGTGCCGTCGCGCAGTCCGTCGCCGAGCACGAAGGCCTCGGGGCCGAGATCCAGGGCGCGGATGGGGGCGAGCGCGCCGGTGCGTGCCCAGAACATGCTGCCCGCGGGGAACGCGAGGCTGCGGCTGTCGGGGAGCGGCGCCCATCCGCGCTCCCATGTGAGCAGCTCGGCCAGGGGGCGGTTGGTCGTCCAGCCGTAGCTGGGGAGGATCCGCGGGTACGGGGCGGGGCTGACCATCCCGACCGTCTCGGCCTCGGCGAACAGCGAGAGAATCGCGTTGACGCTCTCGGTCGTGCCGAGGAGCCGATCGAGGATGTGCGCGAACCAGCCCTCGAGCGCGGGATCGTGGACGCTGCGCTTGCTGTGCAGATGCAGGACGACGTCGTGGTGCGCGTAGGCGTCGGCGAACCCGTACAGCTTCGGATACATGTCGCGCCCGACATTGGGCATGACGCGCACCTCCGCGTCCGGGAAGACGCGCCGGACGGCGACCGCCTTGGCCTCCGTGTCCGTGGAGACGTACAGCCGCGCGGGGTGGTCCACCGCGGCGAGCCGCTCGGCGAGCACGGGGGCGAGATCCTCGTGGAACAGGTGCAGGAAGATCCCGACGGGCCGCGGCAGCCGCACCGGCGCCGCAAGAGGGCGCAGGGCGACGGCGGACGGCGGCCTGGCAGGCTCGGGCTCGCGCAGGATCGCGGCCGGCGGCGGGGCGTCCGGCAGGTCGGTCCGGGGGAGGCCGGCGGGGGACTGCTCGCCCGGCATCCTGTGCTGTCGCAGCTCGACGATCCAGGGCGCCGCGTCGGCGAGCGTCCCGAGCATGGCGGGAGGCAGGTCGGTGCGGTGGCGGTGGTAGTGCACGACGGCGGGCTGGCTGAGGTGGCGGAGCAACTCGACGTCGCCGACCCAGACGCGGTCGCCGCCGGCGAGGTGGCGCACCGACTCCGCGTCGCGCAGGGCATGAGCGGGCGGTTCGCCGTCGGTGACGGCGACGCTCACCGGCACGATGCTCGCCCCGCCCAGCACGCCCCCCAGCGCTCGCGCCAGCGTCAGGCGGAGGCGCCGCCCCGGCACCGCGCCGACGACCTGCCGCAGCGCCGTCTCGCGCAGACGCGCCCGGGCGCGGTGCAGCCGGCGGCGGAGGCGCCGCAGCCGGTGCCACGGTGCGCGCAGACTCTGCACGACGGGCGGCGGCTCGAGCATCCGGGGGTCGTCCGCGCGCAGCCGGTCGACGATCGCCGTCGCGTAGGCCGCGAACGACGCGTGCCGGGCGACCCAGGCGGCGCGGCGTCGCCGGTCTCCCGGATGCCGGGCCGTCGCGAGCGCCTCGGCGGCGAACGCGTCGGGGTCGGACGGGTCGACGAACCGGCCGATGGGGCGAAGGAGCCCCGGATCGAGGCTGCGCAGCCCCACATCGGCGGCGAGCGCCACGAACGGCACGCCGACCAGGGCGGCGTCCATGACCGTCGCGGGGCCCGGATCCTGCCGCGAGGTCAGCAGGAAGACGTCCGCGTGGTGATACCAGGCCGGGGCGTCGTCACGGAACCCCGGAAGAAGCAGCGGCAGCCCCTCGGCGATCGCCCCGGAGGCCAGGTTCTGCGCCCAGCGAGAGGTCTCGCCCAGCCACACGAAGCGGGCGCGCGGCTCGTGCGCGCGGATGCGGCGTGCGGCATCCAGGAACAGGTCGAACCCCTTGCGCCGGTCGGCGTAGCCCGCCCCGAGGAAGAGCACCCGATCCCGGCCCCACGCCTGGGTCAGGGCCGCGCCCACCGCCGCACGCGCCCTGCGGTCCGCGGGCGGGCTCATGAGGCCGGGGGTGATCGCGACGGCCGTGATGCCGGCGTCGGCGAACTGCCGGACCTGCCGCGGCGTCGCCACGACGACGGTCCGCTGTCGCCGCACCGCATCGGTCAGACGGTGCTCGGCGACGTAGTCCGGCATCTCGTGCACGAGCAGCAGGTGAGGCCCCGTCACGCGCAGCTGCTCGATGAGGGGCGCGCTCCACGCCGTGTTGCCGATGACGGCCGTGTGCGGCCCCAGCGCGCTGCCGAGACCGGCCGGATCCCATCCCTCGGCCAGCACGAACGTCCGTCCCCGGTTCTGGTAGTCGGGAAGCAGCGGTCCGCCGGCGGCGAGCACGAAGACGACCTCGAACCCCCGCACACGGAGGTGGCTGGCGAGCTCCGCCAGCAGGATCGGCGCCCCCGCGCGGCGTGCGTCGTGCCCGACGAGGACGACCGTGTGGGGATGCTGTGCGAGCGCCGCCCGCATCGCGCGGCCGCTGTCGTCGGCGCTGCGCGGCTGCGGCACCGGCTGGTAGCCGCGCGCCCTGCCCTCGAGGATGTAGTGGTGCCCCGGCCGGGTCGCTTCGAGCTCGAGGTACGTGCGGGCGTAGAACTCGGGGTCGAAGGCCGGCCCGGGTGCGCGCCCCTCCGCGTCGCCGTGGGTCACGTAGTGGTGCCATGCCCCCTTCCGGTACCCGGCGACATCCGGGTAGGCCGACAGGTACCAGCCCTCGTCGAAGATCTGATCCGGATGCCGCGGAGACAGCGCACGCGGGGCCGCGCGGCGGGCGCTCGTGCCGGGGCGCTCACGCGACACGGAGCACCTCGGCGACCGCGTCGAAGTGGCCGGCGGGGAGCGAGGAGTGCAGGGGGAGGGCGAGGCAGGAGGCCGCCAGCCGAGCCAGCTCGTCCGCCGTCGTCCCGATCAGCCGCACATCCCGGTAGCGGGAGCGTGCGTCGGTCAGGGCGGGGAAGCGACGGCCGGCGATCCCGCGCCGCGCGAAGTCGTCCAGCAGCGCCCCCTGGTCGGCGGGGTCGCAGCGGGCGGCCTGGAAGAGCAGGGCTGCCGGATGGCCGGGTGCGTGCTCAGTGACCCGCCCGCTCGCCTCCAGGAGCGCGCGATAGCGCGTGCGGTGCTCGCGCCGGGCGCCCTCCTCCTCGTGCAGCCGGGGGAGGACGGCCAGGCCCAGGGCGGCGGACAGCTCGGGGAGCTTGCCGTTGACGCCGCGCCCGACCGGGACGCCGCCATCGAGCGAGAAGTTGCGCGCGCGACGCACCCTCTCCGCCAGCCGCGCGTCGCCCGTGACGACGGCGCCGCCTTCCCCCGTGTGCAGGAGCTTCGTCGCGTGCAGGGAGTATGCCGTGAGCGTTCCCCGCGCGGCGATCCGCCTGCCCAGCAGCCCCGTGCCGAAAGCGTGCGCCGCGTCGTAGACCACGGGGAGACCGGCCGCCGCGTCGCCGAGGGCAGGATCGCAGGCCACGCCGAACAGGTGCACCCCGAGGATCGCGCCCGTGCGCGCCGTGATCGCCGACGCGACCGCCGCCGGGTCGAGGGTGAGCGTGCCGGGATCGACGGCCGCGAACACCGGTCGCAGGCCCGCCGCCTCGATCGCCTGCACCGTCGCGGGGAAGGTCAGCGGCGTCGTGATGACCTCGGCGTCCCGCGGCAGCTCCAGAGCCAGCAGCGCGAGGGTCAGGGCCGACGTGCCCGATGCGGCTGTGAGGGCCGACGGCGTGCCCAGGACGGCGGCCAGCGCCGTCTCGAACTCGGCGTTCGTGCGGCCGGAGTTGGTGTAGTGACCCGACGCGACGATCCGGGCGGTCAGGCGCGCGAGCAGACGCTCGTCGGGTGCCAGGGGAACCCCCAGCGTCGTCGTCGCCCCCGGAACGTCCCCTGACACCGGTCCACTCTACGAGAGAAGCCCGCGCCATACTGTGGCTATGTCTCTGCACAACCCCTCCGGGCGTCCCGTCGAGGGCATCGTGTGCTTCGGCGCTTCCGGGACCGGCGTGCAGGTGTCATACGACGTGGCCTGGCAGTCCGCGGATCTGGTCCCCTTCCTCTGCTACGTCGACGACGAGCTCGCGGGCGTCCCGCTGGCCTCGGACGATCGTCCCGTGCTGACGCTCGACGAGGCGGCGCAGCGCTT
>Ga0182739_1003402_pt1 | contig 13956 bp, 10 predicted proteins | sample eDN5th30CBELigBY_FD_128873 | JGI IMG/M metagenome (GOLD analysis project Ga0182739, IMG submission 128873) | Enriched backyard soil microbial communities from Emeryville, California, USA - eDNA 5th pass 30_C BE-Lig BY (version 2) (version 2) | ecosystem: Environmental > Terrestrial > Soil >... | reverse complement strand
CCGATCGCGTAGATGTTCGCCTTGCCGGTGCGGCCGTAGGGGTCGACGGCCAGCGTCCCGTCCGCCCTCGCCTCCAGCCCCGCCTTGGCAAGGTCGAGCGCGCCGGCATCCGCCCGGCGCCCGACCGCCTGTATGACGGCATCGGCCTCGACATGCTCCTCCACCGCGCCCGAAAGCTCGAGGCCGACGGTTTCCTTGCCCGGCGTTATCGCCGTGACGCGCGTCCCGGTCAGGATCCGGCAGCCCGAAGCCTCCAGCGACGCCCGCAGGATCGCGGCGGCCTCGCCATCGGCGCCGGGAACGATCTGCGGGCCGAGCTCGACGACCGTCACGGCCGAGCCGAGCGCGGCATAGACCGTCGCCATTTCCAGCCCGATGATGCCACCCCCGACGACGGCCAGCCGGGCCGGAACGCTGCGCAGCTCCAGCGCGGCCGTGCTGTCCCAGATCCTCGAACCTTCCGGCCAGCCGGGCAGGCGTACCGGCGCGGAGCCGGTGGCGATGACGCAATCCGCAAACTGCAGCTCCTCGTCGCCGACGACGACGCGGTCGGGCCCGCCGAAGCGGGCAAAACCCTGGATCACCTCGACCTTGCGGCGGCGCGCCAGGCCGGCAAGACCGCCCGTGAGGGTGGCGACGATCCCGTCCTTTCGCGCCCGCAGCTTTTCAAGATCGATCGGCGGCCGCTCTTCCACGGCGATGCCCCAGTTCTTCGCCTCGCTCATCTCGTGCAGGATGGCCGCGGCGTGCAGCAGCGCCTTCGACGGGATGCAGCCCTCGTTGAGGCAGACGCCGCCGAGCGTCGCCCGGGCATCGACCAGTACGACCTTTCGGCCGAGATCGGCGGCGCGGAAGGCGGCGGCATAGCCGCCCGGCCCCGCCCCGATCACCAGAAAATCGACTTTCCGTGTCATGCGGTCCTCACAGCAGCAGGCGGCGCGGATCGGCGATCAGCCGCGCGTAGAACGACAGGAAGCGCGCCGCATCGGCCCCGTTGATCGCGCGATGGTCGTAGGAGAGGTCGAGCGGGACGGTCAGGCGCGGCTCGAAAGCCTCGCCGCTCCAGTGCGGCCGCATCTGCGCGCGGGTGATGCCTAGAATCGCCACTTCCGGCGGGTTGACGATCGGCGTGAAGGCGCTGCCGCCGATGCCGCCGAGGCTGGATATGGACATGGACGCGCCGCCCATCTCGTCCGGCCGGATTTTTCGCGCCTGCGCGCGGGCGGCAAGGTCGGCGATCTCCGCCGCGACCGCGAGGAGACCCTTGCGGTCGGCATCGCGGATGACCGGGACCATCAGGCCGTTCGGCGTATCGACGGCGACGCCGACATGCACATAGTCCTTCAGGACGAGCGCCGTGCCGTCCGGCGTCAGCGATGCATTGAAGCGCGGGAAGGCCTTCAGGCACGCGGCGAGCGCCAGCACATGGAAGGCGAGCGCCGTCAGCTTCACGCCCTTTTCCGCGGCATCGGCCCGAAGCCCGGCCCGGAGCGCCTTGACGGCATCCATCTCGGCCTCGTCGTGATGGGTCACGGCCGGGATGAGGCGCTGCGCCACCGACAGGTTGGCCGCGCCGAGCTGCATCAGCTTCGACAGCGGCTCATGGCGGACCGGTCCCCACTGGCCATGGTCCACCGCCCAGGGATCGGCCGCACTCACCGCGACGGGCGCCGCCCCTGAAAGCTTTCGCTCGACATCCTCGCGCGCGAGGTTCGTCCGCCCCGTCTCGACCGCGAGCGCCGACAGATCGACGCCCTTTTGCGCGGCGTAGGCGCGGGTTGCGGGACTTGCCACGAAATCGACCATCGTTGCCTCACCAGCTCGCCGAGATATATTGGGTCTCCATGAATTCGAGCATGCCCTCATGCCCCCCTTCACGCCCGAGCCCGGACTGCTTCATGCCCCCGAAGGGCGCGGCCGGGTCGGAAACGAGCCCGCGATTGAGTCCGATCATGCCGAAATCGAGCTGTTCGCTGACCCGCAGGCCCCGCGCCATGTCGCGGGTGAAGACGTAGGCCACGAGGCCGTATTCCGTGTCGTTGGCGCGGCGGATGACCTCGCCCTCGTCGCGGAACGTCTGGATGGCGGCGACGGGGCCGAAGATCTCGTCGCCGACGCAGGCCGCGTTCCCGGGCACGTCGGTCAGCACCGTCGGCGGATAGAAAAAGCCCTTGCCTTCCGGCGCTTTCCCGCCGAGGCGGACCTTCGCGCCCTTCGCCACCGCATCGGCGACGAAGGCGGCCACCTTGTCGCGCGTATCGGCATTGACGAGCGGGCCGACATCGACGCCGTCCTCGATACCGTTGCCGACCTTCAGCGCGGCCATGCGGGCGGTGAAGCGGTCGACGAAGGTTTCCGCGACATCCTTATGGACATAGAAGCGGTTGGCCGCCGTGCAGGCTTCGCCGAGATTGCGCATCTTGGCGAGCATCGCGCCCTCGACGGCAACATCGATATCGGCGTCCTCGAAAACGATGACCGGGGCATTGCCGCCGAGCTCCATCGCGGGCTTGAGCACCTGTTCGGCCGCCGAATGGAGAAGCTTGCGCCCGACGGCGGTGGAGCCGGTGAAGGAGACGACGCGCACGCGCGGATCGCGCAGCATCGCATCGACCACCGCGCCGGACGAGCGCGAAGGCAGGACGTTGACGACGCCCGGCGGCACGCCCGCCTCCTCCAGGAGCGGCATCAGGGCGAGCATGGTGAGCGGCGTTTCCGAGGCCGGCTTGATGACGACGGAGCAACCCGCGGCGAGCGCCGGCGCGATCTTGCGCGTCCCCATCGCGGCCGGATAGTTCCACGGGGTAACGAGCACCGCGACGCCGGCGGGACGCTGCTGCACCAGGATGCGCGCGCCCGAGGCCGGCGCACGGGCAAGCAGCCCCTCGCCGCGCACGGCCTCTTCCGAAAACCAGCGGAAGAATTCCGCCGCATAGGCGGCCTCGCCCATGGCGTCGGCACGCGCCTTGCCGTTTTCCAGCGTGATCAGCCGGGCGAAATCCTCGAGCCGCGCCATCATCAGCTCGAAGGCCTTGCGCAGGATCTCGGCGCGGGCGCGCGGCGTCTTCGCCGCCCAGCCCTTCATCGCCTCCGCCGCGGCATCGACGGCCGCCCTGGCATCCTCCACCGTCCCGGAGGCGACCGAGGCGAGCACGGTCTCGTCGGCAGGGTTCAGCACGTCGAAGCGGGCGCCGTCCGAGGCGGCGCGCCATTGGCCGTTGATATAGAGTTCGGTCTGGAACATCTTGGGGTTCCTCCTAGAGAAGCAGGCGCATCGGGTTTTCCACCCGCGCCGCGAAGGCGTCGATCAGGGCGAAGGCATCGTCCGTTCCGAGACGATCGCCCGTGAAGGTGAGCGTCACGGAAAGCCGGTCCTTATCGTCGGCAAGAGTCAGCACCGGGGCGAGATCGGCAGCCAGCCTTGCCCGGCCGATGCGGCTTGCCCTCAGGTCGCGCAGGATGAGGTCCGGCTCGGCCTGCCCGTCGTCCCGCGCAAGGCCACCGAGCGACGGGCGGGCGCCGATGTCGTAGACATGCGCCGCATGGCGGTGCTCGACGCGGATCGTCGCCGGCCGGCCGAGCGCGGAGCCGGCAAGCGCCGCCAGCAGCGCGGGGGCCGAGACCCCGGCTTCCCGTTCGGCCCAGTCGGCGAATTGCCGGAGCGCATCTGCCGGAATGGTGGCAAGGATCTCGTTCAGGGCGGCGCCTGCGGCCTGTGGCGCGGGAACCGCGACATAGCGGTCGAGATCGGCGACGTGGAGGGGTTCGGCGATGCCCTGGCCGACCAGGCGGCGAAGATCGACGCCGCGCTCGTCGGCCAGCCGGCGCGCCTTGGGAGAGGCCAATACCTTGCCCGCCCGGGCCGGCTGTGTAGGCGCCTTGCGCACCGGTTCGGGCGGAGCGGCCGCAACAGCCGCGGGGGCCGGCGCTTCCGCCGCCACGGCGGGCGCCGGCTCCGGCTTTTTCGCCGAAACCACCGCATCCGCGCTCGCGCCGATGCGGGCGATCACCTCCCCGACCGGGACATCGGCACCGGCAGGATGCAGGATCTCGATCAGGAAGCCGGAGGCGAGCGCCTGGACCTCCATCACCGCCTTGTCGGTCTCCACCTCCATCAGCGGATCGCCTTCGGCCACCGCGTCGCCGGCAGCCTTCAGCCAGTTGACGATCACGCCGGAGGTCTGGGCCATGCCGAGCGCCGGCATAATGACATCGTTCGCCATGGTCAGATCTCCCCGCGCACGAGCGCCCGCGCGCGCGCAGCAACGCCGTCCGGCGTCGGCACCGTCAGGTCCTCCAGCGCCGGCGAGAAGGGAACCGGGACATCCATGGCGCCCATGCGCTGCACCGGCGCGTCGAGATGGTAGAAGGCCTTGTCCGCGATGCGGCTGGCGATCTCGGCGGTAACGCCGTAGCTCTGGTGCCCCTCGTCGATGACGACGACCCGCCCGGTCTTGCGCGCGGAGGCGAGCAGCGTCTCCTCGTCGAGCGGCACGATCGTGCGCGGGTCGATGACCTCGGCCGAAATCCCCTCGGCCGCGAGCATGTCGGCCGCCTTCTCGGCGACCTGCACCATGGAGGACGTGGCGATGAGCGTCACGTCGCGCCCCTCGCGCTTCACGTTGGCGACACCGAAGGGGATGAGATATTCCTCCTCGGGCACGCCGGCCTTTTCCTGGTACATCAGCTTGTCTTCGAAGATGACGACCGGATTGTCGTCGCGGATCGCCGTCTTCAGGAGGCCCTTCGCCTCGTAGGCCGAGGACGGCAGCGCGACCTTGAGGCCTGGAATATGCGCGACGAGCGCGTGCAGCGACTGGCTGTGCTGGGCGGCAGAGCGGCGGGTCGCGCCGAGATTGGTGCGCAGTACGAGCGGCACCTTCAGCTTGCCGCCCGACATGTAGTGCGTCTTGGCCGCCTGGTTGCAGAGCTGGTCCATGACGAGGAAGATGAAGTCGCCGAACATCAGGTCGACGATCGGGCGGCTGCCCGTCATCGCCGCGCCCACCGCCATGCCCATGAAGCCGGGTTCGGAAATGGGCGTGTCGATGATGCGGTCCGGGCCGAACTCCTCGACGAGGCCGGAGAGCACCTTGAAGGGCGTGCCGGCCTCGGCGACGTCCTCGCCGATCAGGAAGATCGAGGGATCGCGGCGCATCTCCTCGGCGATTGCCTCGTTGACGGCCTTGGAAAGGGTGATTTCACGCATTGCGGCCTCCTCAGGCGACGATCATGTCGGTGAAGACATGGCGTCCCACCTGCGAGGGTTCGGGGAACGGCGCGGCCAGCGCATAGGCGACGGCGGCATCCGCGTCGGCCTTGACCTCCGCGTCGATGGCGGCGAGCTCGCCGGTGCTCGCAAGGCCCTCGGCGGTAAGCCACCGGCCGAAATTGACGATGGGGTCGCGCTCGTTCTTCCAGAGCGCCTCCTCTTCCTTGGAGCGGTAATAGTCGCGGTTGATGTCGCCGACGTGGTGGCCGTGGTAGCGGTAGGTGTCGAGCTGCACGAAGAAGGGGCCCTCGCCCTTGCGGCAGCGGGCGACCAGCTTCTCGGCAAGCTCGTTCACCGCCAGCACGTCCTGGCCGTCGACCCTGAAGGATTCGATGCCGAAGGCTTCCGCCCGCGCGGTGAGCGAGCCGGCGGCGATCTCCGCGGTCTTGGTATATTCGCTGTAGCCGTTGTTCTCGCAGGCGTAGATGACCGGCAGGTTCCAGAGCGCGGCCATGTTCATGACCTCGTACAGGAGGCCCTGTGCCGTCGCGCCGTCGCCGAAGAAACAGACCGTCACGTCCTTGCGCCCGAGGCGCTTGGCCGAGAGCGCAGCCCCCGTGGCGATGCCCATCGAGCCGCCGACGATGGCATTGGCGCCGAGATTGCCGTTGGACTGGTCGGCGATGTGCATGGAGCCGCCCTTGCCGCCGCAATAGCCCTCGGCACGGCCGAGAAGCTCGCAGAACATCTCCTTGAAATCCGCGCCCTTGGCCACGCAATGGCCATGGCCGCGGTGGGTCGAGGTGATCTTGTCTTCGCGGGTCAGCGCCTCGCAGATGCCGACCGCCACCGCCTCCTGGCCCGAATACATATGCGTCAGGCCCGGCATCTTCGCGGAAAGGTACAGCGAGTTGGCCTGGTCTTCGAAGGCGCGGATGCGCACCATCTGACGGTACATCCGCAGATAGGCGTCGGAGTTGGTCTTCCTTTGTGTCATGGATCTCTTCCCGGTGAAGGCCGCACCGGAGGCAGACGCTCCGGCGCGGCGGGATGTCAGTAGCGGTTGGCGATCGGCAGCTCTTCGGCGGGGAAGAGGCTGATGACCTCGCAGCCCTTGTCGGTCACGACGACCTCCTCCTCGATGCGCGCCGCCGAGTAGCCGTCCGCGGCCGGGCAGTAGGTCTCGAGCGCGAAGACCATGCCCGTCTCGATGACCATGGGATTTTCGAAGCTGACCGCGCGGCTGATGATCGGGCGCTCATGCAGCGCAAGGCCGAGGCCGTGGCCGAACTGCAGGCCGAAGGCGGCCAGCTCGTTCGGGAAGCCGAGGCTCTCGGCCGTCGGCCAGACCGCCGCCACCTTGTCGGTCGTGACGCCCGGCTTGATCATCGCGATGGAGGCATCCAGCCATTCGCGCGCCTTCACATAGGCGTCGCGCTGCACTGGCGTCGCGCGGCCGATATTGAAGGTGCGGTAGTAGCAGGTGCGGTAGCCCTGGTAGCTCTGCAGGATGTCGAAGAACGCCTGGTCGCCCGGGCGGAACAGGCGGTCGGTGAAGTTGTGCGGATGCGGGTTGCAACGCTCGCCGGCGATGGCGTTGATCGCCTCCACGTCGTCGGAGCCCATCTCGTAGAGCAGCTTGTTGGCCATGGCGACGATGTCGTTCTCGCGGATGCCCGGCTTCAGCTCCTCCCAGATCATGTGATAGACGCCGTCGACCATGCTGGCCGCCTGCGTCAGGAGGTGGATCTCGTCGACATTCTTGATTTCACGGGCCGAGAGCATGACCTGCTGGCCGTCGACGACCTTGATGCCCGCCTCCTGCAGGGCGAAGAACATCGCCGTCTCGGCGTAGTCGACGCCGACCGGCATGTCGAGCACGCCCGCGGCGCGCAGCAGCGAGGCGATCTCCTCGGCATAGTATTTCATCAGGCCGAAGGACGGCGGGATCGTGCCGCGCATGCCGACGACGCCGGCACGGCAATGGTCGGGATTCAGCCAGTCGCAATATTGCCTGTGATGCACGGCCGCGGAGCCGAAATCCCAGACGAAGGGCTCCTCGTCGCCGGCGAGAAGCGCGAAGCGGCACATCTTGTCGCGCTCCCATTCCCCGATCTTCGTGCCGGTGATGTAGCGGATGTTGTTGACGTCGAAGGTCAGGAGCGCGCCGAGCCCGGACTTCTTCAGCGCGTCCTTGGCGCGGCTGAGACGGTAGCGGCGCAGGCGGTCGTGATCGACGCGGCGCTCGAAATCGACGGCGGTGTGGCCGAGCGCCGGCAGATGCCGGTCCCAGCGCCAGTTCGGGTCGATGTCTCCGGGCTGCAGGATGCGGGGGTTGAGGGCGGTGGTGATGGCCATGGCTTTCTCCTTCGCGCAGCCGTCGGGGCGCGCGTCATAGCGATAGGGATCGGTGGAACGGGTCGGCGGCGGCCGGTCACTGCATGATCATGCCGCCGTCGATCATGATGAGCTGGCCGGTCATGTAGTCGCTTTCGGGCGAGCACAGGAAGGCGGCCGTCCCGCGAACGTCGTCGGGATAGCTGTAGCGCTTCATCAGGATCATCGTCTTTGCGAGGTGGTCCATCGACTGGCCCTCCTTCTCGAACATGCCGATCTTGACGAGGTCCTTGTCGAGCTGCTCCCACAGTTCCGTGCGCACGACGCCGGGACCATAGCCGTTGACGGTGATGTTGTGCTCGACGAGCGCCTTGGCTCCGCCATTGATGAGCGCGAGCGTCGCATGCTTGGAGGCCGAATAGGGCACGACGTCGAGGAAGGCCTGGCGCGAGACGATGGAGCCGACATTGACGATCTTGTAGGGCCCGTTCTCCTTGCCCTGCCTGATGAACTGCTTGGCCGCCTCCTGCATGCCGAGAAGCTGGCCCTTCGCGTTGATGTTCATGATCATGTCCCAGTTCTCCTCGGTGATATCGAGGAACATCAGGGGCTTGTTGATGCCGGCATTGAGGAGCGTCACGTTGATGGAGCCGAAGGCGTCGACCGTGGCCGCGACCGCCTCGGCGTTGTCCGCGCGGCTGGTGACGTCGAGCTTGACGGCGATCGCCTTGCCGTTGCCGGCCTCGTTGATGCGCCGCGCCACGTCGTTCACGCCGGCGACATTGATGTCGCCGAGGCAGACATTGGCGCCCTGCGCGGCGAAATATTCGGCATTGCAGGCGCCCATGCCCTGTGCGGCGCCGGTGACCAGGATGTTCTTGCCCTTTAGGCGGTTCGGATCCATGACGTTCCTCCTCAATTCGTTGACGTCGTTTTCAAGAGCGCGTCGGCACGGGCCTGGGCGCGTTGCAAGGCGATGCGCGCCGGCTGGATGCCGCGCAGCATGTCGTGAAATTCCTCGCCGCAGATGCGGATGATCTCGGAGATCTTCGGGATGGGCGGGCGCGCCCAGAACTGCAGCTCCTCGCGCCAGGACATGGCGTCGACGGCCTCGAAGATCGGCGAGCGGCGGCGCACTTCCGGATCCGCGCCGACCGAATAGCGCGGCGCGGTGCGCGAGCCGTTGACCACGAAGAGCTTCTGGGCCTCGGCCGAGGTGAAGGCGATCAGCGCCTCGATGGCGTCCGCCCGCCGCTCGGCGGGAAGGTTGGCGGGAATGCCGAGCATGTATCCGCCGACCGTCGCATGCGGCGCGACGCCGGGGCCGGCCGGATGCGGCAGGTAGCCCGTCTGCCCATAGGCCGGCGAGCCCGGGTCCAGCTCGAAATAGGGCGCGAGCGCCGTGTAGCCATAGGCCATGGCCACCTTGCCGGCCGCATAGGGGCGGATGCGCTCGTACCAGGACATGGAGAGAATGTCGGGCGGCGAGAAGGCGAGCATCGCGCGCAGATACTCCGCCGCCTCCAGGCCCTTCGGCGTGTCGATCGTCGCGCGCAGGTCATCGCGAAGGCCGATATCGGCGTCGAAGCCATGGGCCAGCGGCGTCAGGTCCAGCACCGGCTGGCCGAAGTCGGCGCAGGCCATGATGAACGTGTGGCCGAGCGCCGTCCCGCGCGCCGCGTTCCAGGCGATGCCGTAGCGCCCCTGGGACGGGCGGTGGAAAACCTCGGCGGCCTTCAGCACATCCTCGACGCTCGCCGGCGGCTCGAGGCCGGCCTCGGCGAAGAGGTCGCGCCGGTAGAACAGGAGCTCGGGCGTCGTCTGGCTCGGCACGCCATAGGGCCTGCCGCCCCAATGGGTCGCGCGCCAGCCGGCCGGATGAAAGTCGTCCGGCTTCAGGCGCCCGATGTCCATGAGCTCGTCGAGGGGGGCGAGGATGCCTTTTTCCGCGAACTCGCCGACCCAGGGAAGGTCGACGGCGATGATGTCGTAGCGGCTGGCCGGCCGCTCGGCATTGCGGATCGCCTCTTCGCGCAGCCGGTCGATGGAGAACGCCCGCTGGTTGATCTTCACCCCGACCATCTGCTCGAACTGGCGCTTGAGCTTGTCCATGACCATGAAGGTCGGGTCGCCATGCACGAGGATGCGCAGGCCGCCGGAAAGCGAGAGCGCCCGGTTCAAGACGAGCGGCGGACGGATCGTCGACGCCTGCTGGTGCGTGCTTTGGAAATAGTATGCGCTGCCATCGTCCTGCCCGGTGCCCATGTATCGGGAGGCGAGCTGGCGGCTGCGGGCGATGAGGTTGGTCATGGCGGAGACGAGCCGTTCACTCGGATGGACCGAGAACGTGCGTCCCGACCTGCTCCGTTCGCGGTGCTCCAGAAGCCCGGCGCGCTCCATCTCCTTCAGCTTGCGAGACGCGGTCGCATAGGGCACGCCGGAAGCGGCGATGAGCGACGTCGGCGTGACGAGCTTGCCGTCGAGATGGTGCCGCAGGAGATGGCTCGCCATGTTGAGAAACGGGTTCGGTGCCTCGAGCTCGAACGTGCTGCCCAGCTCGGTCGAGAAGCTTTCCAGGAAATCCAGCCCGTCGCGCAGGCCCCGGTTGCTTTCCTCCATCATCTTCATCCTCGCACCGTAAGCCCCATCCCGCCCCCGGACAGGGCGGGTGCGAAGCGGAGACAGGGAAATGGGAACATGCTCGTTCACGGCCGGCTCACAGGGATGAAGTGGAAGGTGACGCAGACAGTTCTGACAGAAATCCGGGGAGCGCTGATCAGCAGATTTATCCAAAATGGATATCGAAACATCACGTTTTGGATATTTTTGGAGAATGGCCATCCAAGTCGGAAATCGGGAAAAACGGCCTGCCCCGCGCTCCCGTCGGAAGCGCGGGAAACAGCCGGTTTCTTCGCGAAAACCGGGGCTAGAACTGCGGCCGCACGACACGGCCGGTGGTGCGCGATTCCTCGCATGCCCGCGCGATGACGAGCGCGTTGCGCCCGTCGCGCTGCGTCGCGGACGGCGCACGCCGCTCGCGCAGCGCCGAGACGAATTCGTCGAGCGCATGGGCGAAGCTCGCCTCGTAGCGTTCGAGGAAGAAGTGCTTCAGCGGCGACTGGCGGGCGAAGCCTTCGGCGGTGGTCCGCAGGAGGTTGTCGTTGTGCTGGTTGGCCGTCTGCACCATGCCGCCCGAGCCGAATGCCTCGATGCGCTGGTCGAAGCCGTAGACGGCGCGGCGCGAATTGTTGATGTGGACCAGCACGCCCGAGGGCATCTTGAGGGTCGTCATCGCGGTATCGCAATCGCCCTCTGCGCCGATGGCGGGATCGACGAGGCAGGAGCCGGTGGCGTGGACTTCGACCGGCAGCTCGCCCGTTATCCAGCAGGCAAGGTCGACGTCGTGGATCGTGCTGTCGGCGAAATAGCCGCCGGACTGGCGGACATAGTCGATCGGCGGCGGCGCGGGATCGCGCGAGGTCAGCGACAGCATGTTGAGCGCGCCGACCTCTCCGGCCTCGACCGCCGCGCGAAGCGCAGCGACGCCGGGATCGAAGCGCCGGTTGAACGAGAGCATGAAGGGCGTGCCGGTCTCCTCCAGCACCGTCATGGCGCGGTCGACGCGGTCGATGGCGAGGTCGAGCGGCTTTTCGCACATGACGGCCCGCCCGGCGCGAGCGGCCTGCTCGATCAGCTCGACATGGGTGGAGGTTGGCGTGCAGATGATGACGGCATCGACCGCGGGATCGGACAGCGCCTGTTCCGCGCTTTCGACGACGGGCACGCCGAGTTCGTCGGCAAGTGGCTGCGCCAAGGCGCGGTCCGGGTTCATGATGCTGACAAGCCGCGCACCGGCTGCCTTCGCCGCGTTGCGGGCATGGATGACGCCGATGCGGCCGGAGCCGAAAACGGAAATACCGATGGTCATGCTGTCTCCTCCAGAACAAGGGCCGCGCCCTTTTCGCCGATCATGATCGAGGCGGCGTTGGTGTTGCCGGTGACGATGCGCGGCATGATCGAGGCATCGATCACGCGCAGGCCGCTGACGCCATGGACCCGCAGGCGCGGATCGACCACCGCGTCGGCGCCGGTGCCCATGCGGCAGGTGCCGACGGGATGGAGCAGCGAAAGGCCGTTCTGCCTGCAATAGGCGATCATCTGGTCGTCGCTCTCGACATCGAGGCCGGGAGAGACCTCGCGGCGCACGAAACCGCGCATCGGGTCGGTCTGCGATATACGCCGGCCGAACCTCAGGCCCGAGAGTGCCGCGCGATGGTCCGCCTCGCTCTCGAAGAAGTTGAACTGGATGGAAGGGGCGTCGGTGCTCCGCGCCGAGCGGATGCGCACATGGCCGCGGCTGTCCGGCCGCATATGCTCGCACAGGATCGTGAAGCCGGAAAACGGGTGGGGCACCAGCTCCTCGTTGGTGCACCACGACATGAAGGTGACCATCATGTCGGGCGTGGGAATATCGGGCCCGGAATGGATGAAGGTGTTGGAATAATTGCCGTTGTCGGCGAAAGGCCCCTTGCGGGTCAGGAGATAGCGCAGGAACTGGACGCCGCCGCGCAGCCAGTTGTTGTAGAGATCGTTGACCGTCGTCGGCGAGGTGCTCTCGAATTCGAGGCCGATGCCGAAATGGTCCTGGAGGTTCTCGCCGACGCCGGGCAGGTCGTGCAGCACCTCGACACCATGTTCGCGCAGCAGGTGCGCCGGGCCGATGCCCGAAAGCTGAAGCAGTTGCGGCGAGGAAAAGGTGCCGCCGCACAGGATCACCTCGCGGCCCGCCCGGGCACTGTGGCGGCCGGTGCGATCGGTCCAGGTGACGCCGACGGCCCGGCGGCCTTCGAAGTCCACCTTCTCGCAATGGGCGTGGAGCGCGACGGTGATGTTGTCCATTGCGGGACCGCGCAGGTAGCCGCGCGCCGTCGACCAGCGGCGGCCCTTGCGGGTCGTCGTCTGGACATAGCCGGTGCCGAGCTGGGCCGCGCCGTTGAAATCGTCATTGCGGGGCACGCCGAGCCGTTCGGAGGCGGCGTGGAACGCCTCTCCCAGCAGGTGCGGCCCCGGCAGGTCCGAAACGGATACGGGACCGCCCGTGCCATGAAACACATTCGCGCCGCGCTGCTGGTCCTCGCAGGACTTGAAATAGGGAAGCACGCCGGACCATCCCCACCCGCTACAGCCGCCCGCCTCCCAACTGTCGAAATCCTCCGGCTGGCCGCGCATGTAGATCATACCGTTGATCGAGCCGGTGCCGCCGAGCACCTTGCCGCGCGGCTGGAAGAGCCGGCGATTGTTGAGATGGGGCTCGGGCTCGCTGTTGAAGCACCAGTTCACCTTCGGATTGGCATAGAGCTTGGCATAGCCGAGGGGAATGTGGATCCAGGGGCTGGTATCCTTGCCGCCCGCCTCCAGCAGCAGCACCCGCTTGCCGGCCTCGCCCAGGCGGCCCGCGACCGCGCATCCGGCGGAGCCGGCCCCCACGACGATGTAATCGTACTTCACGTCCGCTCGCTCCACCTTGTCCTCCGCACTGCCTCGCAAAGCCGCTCCTCGCCGGCCCGATGGTTCTGGATAGGCCGGCCGGCCGGCCGACTCGACGCCGCAGATATCCAAAATGGACATCCGGGGAATTCGCATCCTCCGCCCGCCGGGCTAAGACCGATGCAAATCGAACGGGAGGATCGAATGGACAGGCGAAAGGCGAGGATCGGCCTTATCGGGGCGGGTTTCATGGGGCGCTGCCACGCAAATGCGTTCCGTTCGGTGGGCGGGCTGTTCGATCTTCCGGTCGAGCCCGTGCCGCACATGCTGAGCGACATTTCCGAGGAAAGCGCGATCCGCAACGCGGCCCTGCTCGGTTATAAAAAGGCGACGGGAGACTGGCGCACGCTGGTCGCCGACCCCGAGGTCGATATCGTCGCCGTGACCGCGCCGAACGTGCTGCACGAACCGATCGTGCTGGCGGCGATTGCGGCGGGAAAGGCGGTCTATTGCGAGAAGCCGCTTTCCACCACCGCCGAGAGTGGCTGGCGGATGACGGAAGCGGCGGAGAAGGACGGCACCCTGACGCTGGTCGGCTTCAACTTCCTGCGCAATCCGATGATCAAGCTGGCGCAGGAGATCGTTCGGTCGGGTGAGCTGGGGGAGATCACCGGCTTTCGCGGGCGCCATGCGGAAAACTACATGTGCGACCCCGACACGCCGCACAGCTTCCGCACCGATCCCGAGGGCGGCGGCGCCCTTGCCGATATCGGCAGCCACATCCTGTCCATGGCGCGCTACCTGCTCGGGCCGATCACGGCCGTCGCCGGCCAGAGCCGCACCATTCACAGGACGCGGCCCGTGAAGGCCGGAAGCCTCGACCGCGCGCCCGTCGTGGTGGATGACATGACCCATGCGCT
>Ga0182739_1003401_pt1 | contig 13961 bp, 14 predicted proteins | sample eDN5th30CBELigBY_FD_128873 | JGI IMG/M metagenome (GOLD analysis project Ga0182739, IMG submission 128873) | Enriched backyard soil microbial communities from Emeryville, California, USA - eDNA 5th pass 30_C BE-Lig BY (version 2) (version 2) | ecosystem: Environmental > Terrestrial > Soil >... | reverse complement strand
GTACACCCCCCGGGACTTGAACCCGGAACCCACTGATTAAGAGTCAGTTGCTCTGCCAATTGAGCTAGAGGTGCGCAGTCCGAACGAGCGGACCGAGGGTCAACGATAGCATGCGTTGAGTGACCGCTTCCATCCGCCTGCAGCCCGGCGATCTCGCGCCCGAGTTCGTGCTCGCCGACCAGTTCGACTCACCCGTCGCCCGTGACGACCTGCAGGGAACGAAGTCGATCATCTACTTCTACCCCGAGGCCGACACCCCCGGCTGCACGACGCAGGCCTGCGATTTCGAAGAGAACATGGGCGTCTTCGAGAAGGCCGGTTACCGGGTCATCGGCATCTCTCGGGATGCGGTGGACAAGCTGAAGAGGTTCGCCGACGGCCGCGGGCTCCACTTCACGCTCCTCAGCGACCCCGACCATGCCGTGCACGACGCGTACGGGGCGTACGGAGAGAAGCTGCTGTACGGCAAGACCGTGATCAGCGCTATCCGTTCGACGTTCGTCCTCGACGAGGGGTGCCGCATCGTGCACGCCCTCTACAACGTGAAGGCGACCGGCCACATCGCCATGCTGCGCAAGAAGCTGAAACTGACCTAGCGGGTCTCGCGGCCCGAGGTGGCCTCGACGACCGGCTTGCTGAGCAGCAGCACGAAGGCGACCAGCGCGACCGCGACCAACGGCCATCCGATCGCCGGCGTGCTGAACGCGCCCGAGATCGAGCCGGCGCCGACGGCGAACTGCAGCACCTGCCAGACGATCGCCGACCCGCGGATCCAGGCCTGACCGCGGAACGCGCCGACGACCGTCGCGCCGAGCCAGGCGGCGGCGATGAAGGCCAGCACGGTGAGCGCGATCGCCGTCGGCACCGAGGTCGCCTCGGCGACGAACAGCTCGACGAGCAGGGTCACGGCGAGCATCGCGACGAGCACGAACTCGGCCGTCAGCAGGGCGAGAAGCACCCAGAAGGGGGCGGGGCGACGACGATCACTCACAGAGATATCCCATTCGAACCTATTGATCGGGCGTAACAAGTATGAAACCCTGTTTGTGGTTGATGTGACGCCTGCAGAGTCGCAGGTGAGCGCGAAGACTCTCCCCTTCTGGATTTCGCACTCACTTCGACCGTGCGCGAAGCCCGAAGTGACGCGCACGTTCACCACCTCTGCAATCCAAGGAGCACCGACATGGACTGGCGTGACAAGGCCGCGTGCCTCACTGCCGACCCCGAACTCTTCTTCCCCGTCGGGAACACCGGCCCGGCCGTCGACCAGATCGAGAAGGCCAAGTCGGTCTGCGCTCGCTGCTCGGTGACCGAGATGTGCCTGCAGTACGCGCTCGAGACCAACCAGGACTCGGGTGTCTGGGGCGGCCTCTCCGAAGACGAGCGCCGCGCCCTGAAGCGCCGCGCCGCCCGCGCCCGCCGCGCCAGCTAGGACCCGCGCTAGCCGACCTTCAGCCAGAGCAGCGGGATGTCGATCGTCACCTCGGTGCCCTCGCCCTCGAGGGTGTGCCAGTCGATGGTGCCACCGAGTTCGCCCTCGATGAGGGTGCGCACGATCTGGGTGCCGAGGCCCGATCCGACTTTGCCCTCGGGCAGGCCGACCCCGTCGTCGCGCACCCGCACCCGCAGCATCTCGCCCTTGCGCTTGGCCACGATCTCGACCTGACCGTCGCGTCCGTCGAGGCCATGTTCGACGGCGTTGGTGACCAGCTCGGTCAGGGCCAGCGACAGCGGGGTCGCGTACTCGCTCGGCAGCACGCCGAACTTGCCCTTCTTCACCGGCCGCACCGTGGTGTTGTGGCTCGAGGCGACCTCGGCGATCAGCATCAGCACCCGGTCGAACACCTCGTCGAAGTCGACGTTCTGGCTGAGCCCCTCGCTGAGGGTGTCGTGCACGACCGCGATCGCGCTCACCCGGCGCATCGCCTGCGACAGGGCGTCGCGCGAGGCGTCCGACTGCGCGCGCCGCGACTGGATGCGCAGCAGCGAGGCCACCGTCTGCAGGTTGTTCTTCACCCGGTGATGGATCTCGCGGATCGTCGCGTCCTTGGTGATGAGCTCCTGCTCCTGGTGCCGCACCTCGGTGACGTCGCGCACCAGCACGATCGCACCCACCCGCTCGCCGCGATGGCGGATCGGGATGGTGCGGAGCGTGACCGTCACCCCGCGCGCCTCGATGTCGGTGCGCCACGGAGCGCGACCGGTCACGACCAGCGGAAGCGACTCGTCCACCACCAGCTTGCCCTTGAGCAGTTCGGTGGTGACCTCGGCGAGCGACTCGCCCTCGAGCTCGCCGTCGAACCCCATGCGGTTGAACGCGCTCAGCCCGTTGGGGCTGGCGAACGTGACGTTTCCGTCGATGTCGAGCCTGATGAGACCGTCGGATGCGCGCGGGGCCCCGCGACGCGGTCCGGACGGTGCGCCCGGGTCCGGGAAATCTCCCGAGGAGATCATCGCGAACAGGTCATTGGCGCACTGGTTGAAGGTCAGTTCCTGCCGGCCGGGGGTGCGCGCCTCGCTGAGGTTGCTGTGCCGGGTGAGCACGGCGATCGGGTCGTGCGTGACCTCGGATCCGGTGGGCGCCAGCCGCCGCATCACCGGCACCGCGCGCACCCGCGTCGGGGTCTCCTCGTACCAGTCGGGTGCCGCCGTGTCGACGATCTGACCGGACTCGAACGCCTCGGTGACCTGCGCCTTCCACTCCGGCTTGATCTGCTGCCCCACGAAGTCGCGGTAGAACAGGGTCGCGGCGCTGGAGGGGCGCGAGTGCGCGACGGCGATGAAGCTGCCGTCCTCGGTGGGCACCCACATCACGATGTCGGCGAAGGCGAGGTCGGCGAGCAGCTGCATGTCGGCGCTCAGCAGGTGCAGCCAGTCGATGTCCGCCTCGGTCGAGCGCCCGTGGGCGACCATGAGATCGGAGAGCGTGGTCACCCGTCCAGGCTAGTTGCTGCGGGCGCGCCGGTTCATCCGGCGGCCGCGCGCGGAGGGCTCGCCCGGCAACAGGCGGTCCCGCACCAGGGCGCGCACCGCCAGCCGCGCGGGCGAGCGCGGCGCCGCATCGCGAAGGGGCCGGCCGCCGAGCACCGCCGCGTCGAACGCGCCCGGATCCCACGGCACCAGCACCGGATCGCTCACCCCGCCGAAGCGCGCCAGCGTCTGGGAGACCTGGCCATGGGGGTTCAGGCCGATCGCGCTGGAACGCACCTTGTTGACCACGGTGAGTACGCGATCCGGGGCGGCGAGCTCGAGCAGTTCGGCGTGGGCGCGCAGGTATCGCGCCAGGCCGATCGGGTCGGCGGCCGCCACCGCGACGACCTGGTCGGCACCGCGCAGCGCCGCGATCGCGGCGGCGTTGCGGCGGGGTCCGGCGACGTCGCTGCTGAGCTCCTCGTCCTGCTCGATGCTCGCGGCGGTGTCGAGTACCAGCACGTCCACCCAGCTGCGCGCTGCCTCGAGCACCCCCTCGACTCGGGACGCGCCGACCTCCGGCCAGCGGCTCGGACGCCCGAGACCGGTCAGCACCCAGAACCCGGTGTGCCCGGTGCGCGCCCACTCGGCGACGCGCTCGAACTCGGACACCGTGAGCGCCCCCGTTCCGGCCAGCCGGCAGGCCGCGGCGAAACCTGGAGCCTCATCCAGCAGCCCGAGCGCCGGATCGATCGACGCCGCGTGGGTGTCGGCGTCGCCCAGTGCCACGGTGAGACCGGCGTCGGCGAGTTCTGCCGCGATCGCGATGGCGAGGCTGGTGCGCCCGGGCGCCCCGTGCGGACCCCACACCGTGATGACCCGTCCGCGGCGGGGGGCCCGGGACGGATCGCGAAGCGGCGCGGCAGGGACCTGCGGTTGCGCGGGGGCGGGGCCCGCATCCGGCATGAGGGTCGCCCAGGCGACCGGACCCGTCACCGCATCGACGACGCCGAGCGCGCGAGCGTGCCGCTGCTGCTCGGCACCCTCGGCGATCACGACGAGCGGCACGCCCCCCGTGTCGCAGGCGGTGACCAGCGCCGCGCTCAGGTACTGCGGCTGTGCCGCGACGAGTACCGCCTGCGGGCGCGCCGACGGCACCCGCGCGGCGAGCTCGTCGGCGCCCGAGCAGCGCAGCACGACCGCGTGCCCGTACCGTTCGGCGTCGGCGACGAGGAGTTGCTCGGCCTCGAACGGAACGGCGATGGCGAACTCGGTCATCGCGGTGCGAACGGTACGCCGGCCGGGACCACGGCGAGCGCATCACCGTCGGCGATGGCCTGCAGCAGGCGGGCGATCCGGGCACGAGGCACGAGCACCTCGACGGACTCGCCGTCGCCCGCCGACACGATCCCCTCGGGACGCAGTACCCGGGTCACGACGGCATCGGGCGCCAGAACCGACGGGGGCATCGCCGTGCCGGCCAGACCGGTCGAGGGGTCGATGTCGCTGCCGCTCGAGGTCCAGACATCGACCCGCGAACCCTCGGCGACCGACGAGCTCACCCGCCCGCTCAGCTGCAGCACGATGGTGGTGGCGTCGGAGCCGTCGGCGGTGCCGAGCGCCGAGAGCGGAACGAGTTCCCCGGCCAGCACGACGGCCGTCGCCACCAGCCCGGCGGCCGGCAGGTCGCCGTCGCCGAGATACAGCCCCGCCGCGGAGTCGAGCGCGACCTGGCGTGGCAGCAGGTCGCCGCTGCCCACCGGGTCGCCGGGTGCGAGCGTCGACGCGGCGGCGTAGACGGTCACCCGCCGGTCGGAGGCCTGGACGACCCCGACGACGCCGGCGACCGAGGCGAGGACCAGGGCGACGCCGATGACGAGGCGCGGATCGACAGAGAGGCGGCGGCGGGGCGGGGCAGCGGGAACGCTCATGCGGGTATGGTCGCCAGCCGCTCCGGGGCCGCGCAGAAGTTATCCACACGCCGGTTCCGGGGCGCTCGGGCAGCGCATAATCGAGCCATGACGGCTCCGGACACCCCTTCCGCGGCGCTCGGGCGGTTCCTCACCCTCGTCGACGTCGCCGACATCCTGAACATCTCGGCCAGCCAGGCGTACGCCCTGGTGCGCACCGGCGAGCTGCCGGCGATCAAGGTCGGCGGCAACGGCCACTGGCGGGTCGAGCGCGACCTGCTCGAGCGTTTCATCGAGGACAAGTACGAAGAGAACCGCCGCCGCGGCCTCTGGCATCAGGCCGAGTACGCCAGCGTGCCCGAGCTGAGCGCCCTGTGAATCTCGAGCGCCGGCTCCTCGGGAACCGCACCTTTTGGAACCGCACCAGCTGAGAACCGCACCCGCTTAGAACCGCACCGAGACGATCCGATCCAGCGGCACCAGGCGCACGGCGCGTACCGCGCTCTCGCGGCGGGGCGTCCCCGGCTCGTGCTCGGCGAGGTCGACGTGATCGCGCGCCACCCGGTCGATGGTGCCGTGCAGCACCTCGTTTGCCGTGGCCAGGTCGAGCACCGCGCGGCGCCGGCACAGGTCACGCAGCACGAACGCCAGTCCGAGGCGCGAGGCGAGCGACCCGGCGGCTCCGTCGGCGGGTTCGCTCATGCTCGCGCGGAGCTGTTCGGCATCGGGGAAGAGCGCCGCGATGGATGCCGTGGGCACCACGCAGGACCGCCGGCTGCCGGCGTGGCCGGTCTGCTCCCCCGCCACCCAGTCGCGTCCGACCGCCCCGAGGTTCAGGGCGAGGCGCGACCCGTCGACGAGCATCAGACGCAGCGGAGCATCCTCGGTGGACCGGCCCATCATCGCCCGCAGCCGGTCGCGCAGCGCCAGCCGACCGAGGCGCAGGCGCTCCTCCTCGGCCAGCAGATCGACCTCCTCCGCGCCGAGCTCGTGCTCGAGCTGCGACTCGAGATCGTCGAAGAGGTGCTCCCACCGCATCCCCGGACGGTATCCGTCACCCGCGGATTGTTACCCGCCTTTTCCACAGCTTGCGCAGAGACGTGACGGCTCTCCGCATCCCGTGATTGAGTATTCCTGACCTTCGCGCGGGTCTTGCCTACTCAGCAGACATGTCAGAGGTGGACATTGGTGCAGGTCACGCGCGACCCCTTCGGGGCGCCTTCACACGCATTTCCCCGTCCGATCATCGAGGGCACGGCAGCTCGCCAGTTGCGGCCCCGGTTCGATGCCGAAGACTTCTTCGGCCATCAGCCGACACCGACCGAGCATCTGCCCGACCCGGTCCCCTTGTTGCACAACCTGACCCGGTGCGTCATCGAGATCCTCGCGGGGGCGCGAGAACTGGAACAGATCGCCCGGTGGGTGAGCGACGATGTGCACCGGCATCTGCTGAAACGCGTCGTCATCTCCAGCAGGGCCCGCGCGGCGAAGGGGCAGCAGCCGACCAGGCCGACGTTCACGATCGGCTCGGTCTCGGTCACCGAACCGCGCGACGGCGTGATCGAGGCCGTCGTGATCGTGCGCGGCCGGGCGCGGGTGCGCGCCGTCGCCCTGCGGCTGGAGGGTCTCGACCGCCGCTGGCGGGCGACGGCGATCAACGTGCTCTGAGGCTGCTCGCGCCGGCGAACGTCGCGGTTCGTTGTCGCTCGAATGTTCGGCACCCGCGATCTGCGAACTATGAACGGGAGCTGTAACAAAAGCCGGCTGAATGTCCGAACCTGACGCTAAACTGTAGTTGCAGGATGCCGAGAGGCCTCCCGCACCTAGCCAGCAGCCCCGGTCAAACGGGGCTGTTGTGTTTAATCCAGCCAGACGTACTCGGAGACGAGGCGCTGCCGAACGCTCGCGACGATGCGCTCTAGTGCGGCCCGAGCCCGCGGATCCCGTTCTACGATCGTCCTCTTCCTGTTCATGAAGTAGGTGGCGATGTCGGTCGCTTGCAGCAGTCGGCTCGCGTGAGATGGGCCGAAATAGATGGTGTCGGACAGGTTCGTCAGCTGCCCCTGGGTGTAACCCGGCACGCTTCCGATCTTGAAGTCTCGAAGATTTCGACGGCTGCTCGCCGCACTGTGATGATCGTCGGCGAGCACGATTGCTACGTCGCCGCCCAAGCGGCCGATCCGACCGTCGACGTCTTCGAGCAGTTGCGCGAGCGTGAGCATGTGGGGCGGGTAAGGCGTTATGTACCTGGCTCGGTGGTTGACGAGATTGATCCCACGAAAGACGTACTCGGCCCCGGACCTCTCCACGACCTTGGCGACGAGCTCGCTGGCCTTGACCCTCCATGCCACGGGTACCGCGTCCCACCCCTTTTTGCCGTGGAACATCTCGTTGCCGTGGAACTCGGTGTGCGGGTCAAAGCCGGCAACGTTGTCGGCGACGAGCTTTCCGATGCCGTCCAACCCGGACTCGATCGAGCGGGCCGCGGCGTCATCGACGATCAGCGCACCGAAGAAGTAGTAGTGAGTATCTCGAGCCGACTCGTCAACGTATACAGCGCGCACAGGATCAAGTATCCCTCAGCTTCCACCCAACCTCGTGGAAGGACTTCCGGCGAGCGCCGGCTGGAGACGCTAGCGCCGCTTGTCCTGCGCCCGGCGCTGCGCCCGGTTCATCGGGGCCTGCTCGCCACCCTCGGTGCGCTGGCCGAAGGCACCGCGCGCGCCGGTCTGGGCGGGGCCCTGACCCGACGGTCGCATGCCGCCCTGCTGCGGAGCTTGACCCTGCTGCGCGAGCGCCGCGGCCTGCGCGGCCTGCTGCTGCTGGGCCAGACGGGTCGCCGCCTGCTCGAGCTGCCCACGCTGGTTGCGCACCTCGACCTCGCCCTGCGCGTCGGAAGACGGCGCCGAGTACGACAGCCCCTGGGTCGGGGCACCCGACTCACCGAGACCGCGCGCGGCGACGTTCTGGCCGCCGGTCACCTCGACCTCGAGGTTGAACAGGAACCCGACCGACTCCTCGCGGATCGCGCCCATCATCGACTGGTAGAGCGCGAACCCCTCGCGCTGGTACTCGACCAGCGGGTCGCGCTGGGCCATCGCGCGCAGGCCGATGCCGTCCTTCAGGTAGTCCATCTCGTAGAGGTGGTCGCGCCAGCGACGGTCGATCACCGACAGCACGACGCGGCGCTCCAGCTCGCGCGTGGCGGCCGCGCCGAGGGATGCCTCACGCCGCTCGTAGGCGAGCCGCGCATCCGACAGCACCTCTTCTTTGAGCGCCTTGACGCTCAGCCGGCCCTTGTTGCCCACCTCGGTGAGCACCTCGTCGATGGTGATCGACACCGGGTACAGGGTCTTCAGTTCGGTCCACATTGCGTCGAGATCCCAGTCGTCGCTGGTGCCCTCGGCGGTGTGCTCGTCGATGACGTCGCCGATCACGTCGCCTAGGAACTTCTGCACGCGATCCTGCAGGTCATCGCCCTCGAGGATGTGACGGCGGTCGCTGTAGATCGCCTCGCGCTGGCGGTTCAGCACGTCGTCGTACTTCAGCACGTTCTTGCGGATCTCGGCGTTGCGCGCCTCGACCTGCGACTGCGCCGAGCGGATCGCCCGCGACACCGTCTTCGACTCGATCGCCATGTCGGCCGGCGCCCGGCCCATGAGTGCCTCGGCGGCGCCGGCGTTGAACAGGCGCATCAGGTCGTCTTCGAGCGAGAGGTAGAACCGGCTCTCGCCCGGGTCGCCCTGGCGACCGGAACGCCCGCGCAGCTGGTTGTCGATGCGGCGGGACTCGTGGCGCTCGGTGCCGAGCACGTACAGACCGCCGACCTCGACCACGCGCGCGGCCATCGCATCCACCTCGCGCTTGACGGACTCGAAGACCCCGTCCCACGCCGCCTCGTACTCGTCGGGGGTGTCGACGGGGCTCAGGCCCTTGTCGTGCATCTGGGCGACGGCGAGGAACTCGGCGTTGCCGCCGAGCATGATGTCGGTACCGCGGCCGGCCATGTTGGTCGCGACGGTGACGGCCCCGAGCTGGCCGGCCTTGGCGATGATCGCCGCCTCACGCGCGTGGTTCTTCGCGTTCAGCACCTCGTGCTTGACGCCGCGCTTGGCCAGCAGCCGCGACAGGTACTCGCTCTTCTCGACGCTGGTCGTTCCGACGAGTACGGGCTGGCCGGTGCGGTGCCGCTCGACGATGTCTTCGACGACCTGGTCGAACTTGCCGACCTCGCTCTTGTAGACCAGGTCGGCCTGATCCTTGCGGATCATCGGCTTGTTGGTCGGGATGGGCACCACGCCGAGCTTGTAGGTCGACATGAACTCGGCCGCCTCGGTCTCGGCGGTACCGGTCATGCCCGAGAGCTTGTCGTACAGGCGGAAGTAGTTCTGCAGCGTCACCGTGGCGAGGGTCTGGTTCTCGGCCTTGACCTGAACCCCCTCTTTGGCCTCGATCGCCTGGTGGATGCCCTCGTTGTAGCGGCGGCCGACCAGGATGCGCCCGGTGTGCTCGTCGACGATCAGCACCTCGCCGTTCATGACGACGTAGTCCTTGTCGCGCTTGAACAGGGCCTTGGCCTTGATCGAGTTGTTGAGGAACGAGATCAGCGGGGTGTTGGCCGACTCGTACAGGTTGTCGATGCCGAGGTAGTCCTCGACCTTCTCGATGCCGGGCTCGAGCACGCCGACGGTGCGCTTCTTCTCGTCGACCTCGTAGTCCTCGCCCTCGATGAGGCGCTTGGCGACGTTGGCGAACTCGCCGAACCAGCGATTGGCCTCGCCGGATGCCGGGCCCGAGATGATCAGCGGCGTGCGGGCCTCGTCGATGAGGATCGAGTCGACCTCGTCGACGATCGCGAAGTGGTGGCCGCGCTGGACCATGTCAGCGGCCGACCAGGCCATGTTGTCGCGCAGGTAGTCGAAGCCGAACTCGTTGTTGGTGCCGTAGGTGATGTCGGCCGCGTACTGCTCGCGGCGCTCGGCCGGGTTCTGACCGGAGAGGATGACGCCGGTGGTCATGCCGAGCGCGCGGTACACGCGACCCATCAACTCGGACTGGTAACTGGCCAGGTAGTCGTTGACGGTGATGACGTGCACGCCCTTGCCGGCGATCGCGTTCAGGTACGCCGCGGTGGTGGCGACGAGCGTCTTGCCCTCACCCGTCTTCATCTCGGCGATGTTGCCGAGGTGCAGGGCAGCCCCACCCATCAGCTGCACGTCGAAGTGCCGCAGGCCCAGGGTGCGCTTCGAGGCCTCGCGCACGGCGGCGAACGCCTCGGGCAGCAGGTCGTCGAGGGACTCGCCGGCGGCGAAGCGCTCGCGGAACTGCACGGTCTCTGCCCGCAGCTCGTCGTCGGTGAGGTCTTCGAAGCTCTCCTCGAGGTGGTTCACCGCTTCGGCGTAGTTCTTCAGCCGCCGCAGCAGGCGCCCTTCACCGACGCGCAGGACGCGCTCGAGAACGTTGGCCACGTGTGGTCTCCTCAGGTCTCCGCCGTTATCGGCGCGTTACAGCCTAGTGCGGCTGACCTGGGGAAAACCGGGACTCGGCTACCGCCGGGCGCGTGCCGCCGCGAGCTCGTCCGCCGACTCTTCCAGCCCGATGACGCCGTAGTCCCAGCCCTTGCGGCGGTAGACGACGCTGGGCCGGTCGGTGCGGGCGTCGATGAACAGGAAGAAGTCGTGGCCGACGAGTTCCATGTGGTCGACGGCGTCCTCTTGCGTCATCCGGGTCGCCGGGAACACCTTGTGCCGGATGACGACCGGGCTCCACTCCTTCTCTTCGGGTTCGGCGGTGGGGATCGAACCGGTGGACACGGCTTCGATGACGTCGGCGGAGGCCGGCACGACATCCATCACCCGCCCGTTCGAGGTGGCCTCGTGCAGCGAGACCGGGCGGTGCTGGCCGCGGTGGATCTTCTTGCGGTCCTTGGCCTGCCGGATGCGTTCGAGCATCTTCTCCAGTGCGAGGTCGAACGCCGCATACTTGTCGCCGGCGGCGGCCTCGGCGCGCACGATCGGTCCGGGGCCGATGAGGGTCAGTTCCACACGATCGTCTCCCGAGGTGCCGTTCGTCTCGTGGTGACGAATGAGCTTGATCTCGAGAGCGAGGGCCTTCTCGGCGAGCTGGGCGACCTTGTCGGCCTTCTCGGTCGCGTAGTCCTCGAACCGGTCCGGAATCCCCACTCCGCGTCCGGTGATCGTGATGTCCATGGCACGTCCTCCCCTTCGTTCCAGCGTCCGCCGCTTCCGGGTGAGGCGGTTCCGACGCCTTTCGGCCCACGCTAGTCGGCCCCCCGCGGGAAGTCACGGATCGGTGACTGTGCAGACCCATAGAGTCTCGGAGTCGAGGCCACGACGGCGGCGGCCACCACCTCGGCCCCGGCCTCGCGCAGGGCGCGGGCCGCCTCGCGCAACGTCGCGCCGGTGGTCACCACGTCATCCACCAGCAGGATGCGATGGCCGGCCACCGCCCGGCGCACCCGGAAGGCGCCCCGCAGATTCGCCTCGCGCTCCCCCACCGTGAGCAGCTTCTGAGCCCTGTGCGGGCGGGCCGGGGAGAAGACCCGCCACGATCCGAGACCCGCTCGCCCGAGCAGCACCCGCACCGGGTCGAATCCGCGCCGGCGGAAAGCCGCCCGGGTCCCCGGCACCGCGACGATCCGGATGCCGGAGGGATCGGGACAGGCGGCGACCACCGCGGCGCCGAGCGCCGGACCGAGCGCACGGGCGACGGCGACCCGGCCGTCGCGCTTCAGGGCGAGCAGCACCTCGCGGGCGACCCCGTCGTAGTCAAGGCCCGACCAGACCCGCAGCCCGGGGTCGACGGGCCGGGACACCACCTCGGGCTCGAGCCCGCGCCGGCAGTCGTCGCACACCCCTCTGTCGGGCCTGCCGCACCCGGCGCAGTCGACGGGCAGCACGACGGCGAGCGCGTCGAGCACGGCATCCCAGAGCATGTCCGATCCTGTGCCGGAGCGCGGGACCGACGGCCGGGCGCAGGTGAGCCGAGCGGAGAGACCCCGGCGACGAAGCCTGGGGAGGACGGGTCAGAGCTGCGTGATGAGGTACGTGGCGTCGATCCCGGTGTCCTGCCAGCTGGTGCCCCCACCCGGCCGCATGATGTTGCCCAGTTCATCGAGCACGCGCGTGCCGTCGAGCGTGTTGCCCCCGACGATCGCGACGCCCCCGTCGAGCGTGCCGAGGCTGGTGTGCTGCCCGCCGATGTCGTAGGCGTCGACCGCGGTCAGCGGGCCGTCGCTGAGGGCGACCACCGTTATCCCGTCGACCCACGCGGCATCGAGGAGCGCGGCCGAGTCGATCGGCAGATCGAGCGGGGTGAGCAGGCCCGTGGGGACCAGGCCCTCGTCGCGCTGGATGCCGAGCACGACGAGCCGCGGCCCCTCGCCCGTCTCGAGCGCGACCAGCAGACGCGCACCGTCGCGGGCCACATCGATCGACATCACCCGACCGGTCCCCGGCATGCCGGGCACCTGGTGCGCGGTGCCGTCAGGGCCGATCGCCTGCAACTGCGAGGGCGCCGACCTCGGGACCGACCAGATGTAACCGAACGGGTCGAGCGACGGCACGGCGAGGTCGGAGCGTGCGTCGACCACCTGCGGCGCGGCGCCCGCGCTGACCAGGGTCACCCCGGCGCTGCCGCCGAGCACGAGACGGTCGCGTGCGTGGGAGACGATGCTGCCGCCTCGGGCCTCCACCGCATCCGCCGTATCGCCGATGTCGGGCATCGCCTTCACGCCGTCGGCGGTGAGCACCCCGATACGGCCGTCGAGCGCGCCGACCGGGTCGTTGCCGACCAGGAAGCTGCTGTCGGGGGTCGAGCCGCCCTCCGGCATCTGCACCACGACCCCGTTCACCGTGATGTCGAGTTGCCGCACCGACCCGACGGACCGCAGCGACTGCAGCACCTGCTGCTGCATGCGGCGCCGCGTGGCCGGGGTGACCGCCGCCGCCTCGGAGCTGAGCTGCACGGTCGCGGTGCCGTCGACCAGGGTCGGCGTGCCGGTGCGCTCCGTGCCGGGCGGGAAGGCCGAGGCGAGGATCCCCGCCCCGAGCCGGTCGCTCGGGCCGGCGAGCAGACCGTCGATGACGCTCGGCACCGCCGCCTCGCCCGACCGGTACCAGCGAAGATCGGGCACCAGGAAGTCGCCGCTCGGGTCGAAGAAGTACAGCTCGTACGAGGTGAAGATCGAGGCGAACCGGTCCGGCGGCAGCACCGTGCCGTTCGGTGCCGAGCTGATGCGCCACTGACCGGCGTCGTCCTTGACCAGTCCGAACGCCAGGTCGAACGACGCCGCCGGCGACACCGTCTGATACCTCCCCTGCGCGTCGACCGACGAGCCCGCGTTGATCGTCACCGACCAGGTGTTGTCGGCCAGCGGCTCCGGCTCGATCGGGGTCGAGCTGATCAGGGTGCGCGCCGCCGGCGACCACGATTCGCGCAGCTCGCCGGTCAGGTACTCGCGCGCGACCCGGTAGTCCTCCTGCGGGCCGCGTCCGGCCCGGATGAAGCCCGCCACGATCTCGGCGGGCGTCGCATCCTGCGCGGGAAGAGAGGGCAGGCTGAGCAGCGGGTTGTCGATGCCGTCGGCCTCGACCTCGATCGAGGTGACACCTCCGCCCGTCGGGATGCTGACGCACCCCGCCAGCAGGGCGAGCGCCACCAGCGCGGCCGGCATCGTGATCCTCCTCATATCACCGGCTCCTCGACGAGGTCGATGACATCGTCCGGCGGGAGGGCAAGGGGGGAGGCCCCGATCAGCTCGCCGCGATGGCGGGGCAGGGTCAGCCGGAAGCAGCTGCCGCGGCCGGGCTCGCTCCAGACGTCGAGCTCGCCGCCGTGGACGATGGCGTCCTCCTGCGAGATCGCGAGCCCGAGCCCGGTGCCGCCGGTCGAGCGCTGCCGGGACGGGTCGGCACGCCAGAACCGGTCGAAGACCCGGGCCATGTCGGCCGGGGCGAGGCCCACGCCGTAGTCGCGCACGGCGATCGCCACCGCATCCGCGTTGCTGTCGACGTAGACCACGATCGGCTTGCCCTCGCCGTGGTCGATGGCGTTGCCGAGCAGGTTCTGCAGGACCCGGCGGATGCGCCGCGCGTCGACCTCGGCCTCGAAGTACCCGCC
>Ga0182739_1003400_pt1 | contig 13962 bp, 9 predicted proteins | sample eDN5th30CBELigBY_FD_128873 | JGI IMG/M metagenome (GOLD analysis project Ga0182739, IMG submission 128873) | Enriched backyard soil microbial communities from Emeryville, California, USA - eDNA 5th pass 30_C BE-Lig BY (version 2) (version 2) | ecosystem: Environmental > Terrestrial > Soil >... | reverse complement strand
TTTCCGGAATTCAGCCGTCTTGCCGGCACGCGATCCAATACCGAGCTGGACAATCTATTTGTCGCCACGGCGATCACGTCGATGCTGATCTGTCTGCTCGGCGTGCTTTGCGTGGTGCTGTTTGTGCTGTTCATCGATTACATCGGAATGGAGATCGCGGCGCGACTTCTTCCCTTCGATGAGGTTGCCGTCGTCATGCTCGGCGTTCTGGTCTGGCACTTCAATCTTGCTATTGTCGCCTATCTTCGCGCGCATGGCGGAGATCCGTATCTTCCCGCGAGCCTGACGGGCGCGGCGCTGCTTTTGGTGGCGAATGTCACCCTGGGCCGCTGGCTCGGGCCGCTCGCCTTGATCTGGTCGTATACGTTGCTGGGGCTATTTGTGATGGTGCCGCTGGGCATCCATCTGCTGCGGCGAACGAGGCACGCATACGGCTATCCGAAATTCGAATTCAAGAAGTCGCTTAAAAAGCTGATATCCGACGTTCGCAATTATTGAACGGCGATTCTGCGAGCGCCAGCCCGGACGGTCCCGGACCACGTCCCCGGAGCGACGCAACGCCTGCTGGCCTCGTGTGCCGGCCAGCAGGCGGTCGTCGTAGCATCACAAATGATGGAAGTCGCTTGCCGTAAGGCCGAGGCCAACGCCGACTAGTACAATCTTCATGTCCGCCGAGTCGGTCTTCGTCACATTGCTTGTATTCACGAGCACCAGGGTATTTCCGCCGTATTCGAGATAGCCAACGCTGTGCGCGGCGAGCTGAATCTGGCCGGTTGCGGCGATATTTCCCTGAAACTGGGGTATGCCGTTCGTGGAATTGATGCCCGCTATGTTTGTGAAGTCGATCACGTCGACGCCGTGAACAAAATCGGTAATCGTATCGCTTTCCTGAAAGGGTGAATCCGAGACAGCGCTGTAGATGAACTTGTCGCGGCCTGCGCCGCCGGTGAGCGTGTCACCTCCGCCATTCCCCAAGATCAATTCTGCAGCCGCTGTTCCCGTGATGCTGTCGCGGCCGCCGCTCCCGAGGTATGCGCGCCCAACTGTCGTGCCCACGTTTCCTGCAATGTCGGTCGCGACCACGCTGGCTATGTGAACCTGCCCCGCGTCGTAGCCGGTCGTGATGGAAAAGAACCCGTTGCTCTCGGTGGTTCCCGTACCCACGAAGGTGCTACCGTCATAGTACTTCAGCGACTCGTTAGCGCTTCCACCGGTGCTCCCCTGAAGCGTCAGGATGCCATTGGAGGTGGTCATTGCGGTCCAGGAAGGACTGGGCGCGACGGTGTCGAGTGTAAACGTGAGCGACGCCGATCCGGTCACTCCGCTGCCGTTGGTCTCGCTGACCACGACGGTATGCTGTCCGTCCGCCAGGCCGGTCGGACTGAAAGTCCAGGCGCCGCTGGAGTCCGCTGTCGCCGTCGACGAGATCGCCTCCCCGTCGACAGTGAAGTGCACCGAGGCAAACGGATCCGCCGTGCCGGCCAGAGCGGAGAACGACGTGATTCGGTCGGCCTGGGAGGCGCCAGTGTCCGTTGCGAGCGCGACCGAGAGCACCGGCGGGACTGCAAGGTATTCCTGAATCGCCAAGCCGGTGGTATTGAGCACCCCCGTGGCGCTGGCCATCCCGTAGTGGGCTTCTGAGGGATCGAGGTCTGGCTCGTCCAAGAGCTCGTAGAGATACGCGCCTATAATGTTGTACTTCGACGCGAGACCATCCATCGCGTCCATCATGGCTGTAATGGTGCCGACCTGCTCGCTCGGCGACAGGATATAGCCTTGCTGCTGGTTGAACTCCGTCATCATGATGGGCTTGCCGAACGTTGCGAGGCTGCCGAAAAGGAAGTCGGCACCTTCGTCGATGTGACCGGCAGAGCCCGGCGGCGCGTAATAGTGCTCGCTGGTGATGTCCCAGCTAACGCCATCATTGACGAGGCGCTGGAGGAAGCCGAAATGCAATCCAGCGATGCCGACAACGACGTTTGCCGTCGGATCGGTCTGGTGGATGCCTTCAGACATACCCTTGATCGAACCTCGGACGATCGCATAAATGGCATCATCGTAGTCTGAGGTGCTCTGCCCGCTTGTTCCGGGCTTGACCGCGTACATGTCCATTTCATTGCCGGCTTCCCAACTCAGGGAAGGAAACGCAGCCGCCAGAGCCGAAGCAGTCTGATAACCCCAAGCGTAAGCTGTGGCCTCAGATGTTCCCGACGCCGCAGACGGTACGATGGTCGGCAGGATGGTCATTCCCCGGTAATCTGCTTCCGTCAGAAGATGGGAGAGCCACGCTATGGTGGTCGGCGATGCATCGTATACATCGACACGAAGCGAGGTGAATCCCATCTGCTTGGCCAGATCGAGTTGATCTGCCGCCGACACGCCGTCGAAAGTTTTTGCGTGTGTATTTATTCCCCAAACTAAGCCTGTCATATGTCAGCTCTCCCCTATCGGCGGGCAGTCTCTGAACACTGATAGATTGCCAGCCATGCGCCTGACGCATTACCGGCCGAATGCTGGAGTTAGGCAATCAATGATTATGCACATCTAAGGCTGGAAAGTGGAGTGGATAACTCCGTAGCCCACTGCCCAAGATTTTCCCTTGGCAAAATTGGCAATTTACCTGGTTATTGTGAAAGCCTCCGGCCACACGGGATTGGCTGTCTTCGACATGTGAAGCCACCCAACGACATCAAATAAAGACTGTTCGCAGCGCGCGCTTTATGAGAAACGATTATCGTAATTTTTTTTTTCAATACCGGGCGGCTCGGCTATTTAATTGCCGGCGACGCTTCAGGGGCGTTTCGTAGTACCGAACGGTAGATTTCGACATACTCGGCTGTCATCTGGTCGGCGGTTGGCCAGCGCATGCCAGTCAGGTGGGCTCCCGCCTTGAGTCGTTGCAACTCGTCGGATTGCCTTGAGAGACCGACGATACATTCGGCAAGCGACAAGGCGTTACCTGGCTCGAAGAGCAAGCCATTCATTCCGTTGCTGATGAGTTCGGGAAGAGCGCCTATGCGACTGCCGATGACCGGCAAAGCGTGGCGGAACGCCTCGACAATCGATAGCGGCGAATTCTCGACCCAGATCGACGGAAAAAGAAGGGCGTCGGCATCTGCAAGAAGCTGCTCTTTCAGGCGACCTTCGAGGAAACCATGAAAGACGACACGCTTGTCGACGGCGGCGAGCGCCTTGACTTTGTGCTCGAGGTCGCCGCGACCCGCGATGTGAATGATGTAGCTGGAGTCTTTCGTGAGAGTGATTGCTTCGAGCAGCGTGTCGATGCCTTTGTGCGCCGCAAGCTGTCCGAGATACAGGAAGCGCACGGGGGCTCTGCTCTTTGCCGGCGCACTCATTGGTATCGAGACGCCAGGAACGCCGTTTCGCACATGCTTGCTGATCGGGAACTCGATGCCTGCATCCGCGTGCGCACGGATCAGGTATTCTGACGGGCTGCAGAAAACCTCGATCGCGCGCGCCTGGGCCCGATACCAGGCTCCGTGGACCCTGCAGATCGTGCACCGGGAGGCGGGGGCGCACACCGCACCATTGCGCGCGAGAAGAGAGCCATCTGCGCAGATCAGCTCGTAGCTGTGCGCTGTATGAACAATCGGGATGCCTCGTTCGCGCGCCACCGACCATACGATGGGCGAGAAGCCCTTTATGTTGTGGGTATGGACAATATCGGGGCGAACCTCTTCGAGAATTCGCGCAAAACTGACGCCGGCGGCGCGATTCCAAGCATCGCCGATGCGCCATCGAAGTTTATCAACGGTGGACCGTCGATCGCCGGCCGCAAAACGCTCGTGAAGCCACCACAGATTGGGAGGAAAGAAGCGATAGATATCCACGCCGTTCATCCGCTCCTTGCTGGCGATGGTATCGCGGGAGCAGCTCGTAACGACAGAAACGCGATGCCCCTGGCGCGCAAGAGTGGTGGCAAGAACCTCCGTCACCACTTCCGCGCCGCCAATGACAAAGGGCGCGTAGAAGCTGTTAACCAATAGTATCGATAGTGACATTAGACTTGATCCACGGTGGAGGAATCTTGGTTGTTTGGGAGGGTCGCTATCGGCTCTCCGGGCGGGCATTGGTGACTGGGGGATGCTTCAGTCGTAGAATCGGTAAGCGGTCTGAGCCGCGGCCATCTAGCAGTGCGGAGCTGAGACGGCACGGACAGGGAGCTATCAGGAGAAAGAGCTAAATCACGCCGGAGGCCTCGACGCGTCTTATGATGAATCGAACTGATCCTTTCGCCAAGGGCCTGGGCCAGATCTACTGCCGAAGCCACTCCCATCTGCGTGAGTTGCCGGCACCTGCCCAGTCCTCGCCGACCTCGATCAGCATCACAAAGGTATTGCCGCCCTTGACACAATGACTGGTCAGTGCTGCGGCGATCTCTCCGACGAACGTTCGGGATCCCCAAAACGCCAAAAGTTTCGCCATCAGAAGACGAAATAGCCAAACGGGCGCCATCCGTCTCAAAGGTCTCGATCTTCGTCTTCAGAAAACCGAGTGCCGCTCCAAATTGCTCCGGGTCGATACGCACGACGACCAGGTAACGTCGAAACTTACCACCCAATCATCCCTCCAGCGACCGCCATCGATCATAATCCATGGCTGACGCCGTGGCGTCGATAGTGATCGCCTACCATTTCTTTGGGTTTTGACTAGAACAGCTTCGATGGGAGCCGCCTCCCGACCGACCGTGCCGCCCTCCTTTCCGACGCCGCGACCTCACGTTGATCGATGGGGAAAAGTAAAGGCCGGAGTCCTCGCGAGCCGGCCCATGATAACGCGCCGACGCCTGTCGATCACCCGAGCGCTCCCAGCCGGAAGGGAAGCCGCCTTTCGTCACTTTAGATTGCAGAGCACCCTTACTGTCTCGAAAGTTCGGCTCGACAGACCGTATCTGATCGCGCGCGGCCACCTGCGACTGAGTTGAACGCCTTGTCGTTCTCAGGGCTTGCACCGATCGAGGCGCTTTCCTCCATTGGAGGTGCCTCGTGGAAGTGCCTGGAAGCCAACTCATCGCTTCGACCTCGTCAGCAGTGAATTGAGGGCAAGTCGACATCCACGCACGGCGGAGCCGCCGGGCTTCGGGTACAGCTTGGAGTAAAATACAGGTGACGAGACAAATTGCGATCAATGGCCGTTTCCTTGGTCAACAAGTCTCCGGGGTGCAACGGTATGCGCGGGAATTGTTGACGGCCCTGGATCGCGTTCTTGCCCGCGGGGACAGCCGGTGTCCCATGACGGTCACGGTGTGGGTTCCACCAAGCGTAAAGACAAAGATGCTACCTGCTGGCCTGCAGGCGGTCAGAGTCCGGCAGGCTGGCTGCGGCAGCGGCCATTTCTGGGAACAGGCCGAGTTGCCAAAGCTCGCAAGAGGTGCGCTTCTCGTCAGTCTAACGAACTCGGCCCCCCTCGCCCATCCGCATCAGGTCGTCGCCATTCACGATGCCGCAATCCGGGAATGCCCCAAGGATTACAAGTGGAGTTACAAGACATGGTATCGAGGCCTCTACTTGGCCTTGCGTCGCACTCATGCACGTTTCATTACCGTTTCGGCATTCTCCGCAAGTGAGATATCGCGACATTTCGGCATCTCGGAAGATCGACTCTCGATCATCCCGAACGCCGCGGATGGCTTTCTCGATCTCGTTCCGGACCATACCATTTTGAAACGTTATGGACTTCTCAAGCATGCTTATGTGCTTGCCGTCGGCGGAAAAGCGCCTCGCAAGAATCTGGAACTGGTCTATCGAGCGATGGCGTTCCTGAAGCCGTCTCTGCCTCTCGTGGTGGCAGGGGGAGGGAGATCTCGGGCGTTTGCGACCTCGGGAGGCACGCAAATCTCCGAAAGTGTTGTCCTGGATCATGTCTCGGATGCCGCTATGAAGGAAATCTATGGGAACGCGCTCTGCCTGGTATTTCCATCCCGCTACGAAGGATTTGGCCTGCCCCCGCTGGAAGCGATGGCTTGTGGGTGCCCGGTCATAGTCTCTCAGGCGGCGTCGATGCCTGAGGTCTGCGGGAACGCGGCTCTCTATTGTCACCCGGACCGGGCCGATACGATCGCAAGCAATATCGAGATGATCATGAACAGCCCTGAGCTACGGAATGACCTGATCGCACGTGGGGCCGAACGAGTCAGACGATTCTCGTGGGATGACAGCGCGCGTCGCCTTCTGGCAGTCTTGGAGCGGTAGAAGAAAATGACGCGGATCGCTCTGGGTCACTTGTCCATCGTGGCCGCCCACGATCCCTTCAGCGGGTGTTCATCCCGAGCCTCGACCTAAAACGCATTCTTGCCGCACATGGCGAAAGTCGTCCGGACCAGGATCATGGCGTCGGAATTTATCGACCATTCGTTGATGTAGCGAAGGTCATTGGCTGTTCTTTGTTCAATCTTGTCCGGCGTATTTGCCAGCCCGCGCCAGCCGAGCACTTGTGCCAGACCGGTGATACCGGGTTTGACGCGATGCCTCGCTTGATAGTTGGGAACGACGGCGCTGAAGGCCTCGCCGTTCATCGCGTGCGGCCGAGGGCCGATGAGGGACATGTCGCCGAACAGGACATTCAGGAGCTGGGGCAACTCGTCGATGCTGGTTTTTCTCAGGAGCGATCCAAACCAGGTCACTCGCGGATCATTCGCCATGGTCGGCATATCCGCGCGCAGATCACACGCCTCATTCTGCATCGTCCGCAACTTGAAAATTGTAAAGGGACGGCCACGAAGGCCAATGCGCGGTTGCTTGAAGAGGATGGGGCCGGGGCTCGAGGCGGCAACGCCGATGGCGCTCAGCACCAGGATCGGGAAAGTCAGCAGAAGCAACGCTACGCTGCCCACGATGTCGAAGGCGCGTTTCATGAACCGCTGCTTGGCATTGAGTGGCTTGGGAAAGATCCGAACGAATGTGCGCTGTGCCAGCGTCACGATAACTCCGGTCGTCATGGCGCTCAGGCCATCCGTGTGGAGCAGAACGTCTATCGGGAGGGGCGCCAGCAGCGAAGTGACCTCCTTCAATGCTTCTTCCTCGGAACAAAAGAGGATGGCTACATCCGGATCATGTTCGACGATTCGAGGCGCAGTACAAAAGGCAGATTCCATGTCGCGGTGGCCGGCCGCTCTGGAGAGCAACTCCTGTAACGGTACGAAGATGACTTTCGTGGTGGCGAGATCCAAGCGCAGGCGCCGCGCGAATTCGAACGCGTCGTCATTGCCGATGACCATCAAATGGCGCGCAGGTGTCGCCGCCTTGCGACAAAAAACCAAAAAAGCCACGCCGCCCATGACTATTCCCCCAACCAGAACAAACGCCCGCTCGGCGTGCAGCGTTTGCCAGCTCGCGTCGGTCGCATGGAGGACAATCATGGCAGAGAACAGGGTGAGGCCGGCGACCTGGATCCAGCGCCTCCCCATCTCGACTGCAGCAGTGGAAAGTGTCCTGGCGGGCATCGATCTATAGGCCCAGCAAACATTCTGGATCGCGAAGCCGCACAGCATCAGAATGTCGAAAGTTATCGCTGGCGGCGCGGGAGGCCTCGTCGAGTTGAGCAGGGAGTGCACTATGCAGAGGGCTAACAGGGCGACCTGTACGATCGCGGCGGTCCGGCTGGCGCCACTCGCCCTGCCGAGCCGATCTTCGGGGGGCTGATGCAGCGCTATGCTATGAGAAACTGATTCAATATGAGAAGAGTTGCCGTGCAGAGTTGAGCTATCCATTCCCGCGCCCCAATGCCTTCGAGGGAATTGCCTACCGCTCGCAAAAGGTCCGTGCGTCCCACCCGACCGATGCCCGCGTTCTACAGCGTGGTTCCCAGCCACGTGCATTCGCCAAAGATCAGCACTGCGCTCCAAGCCCCAATGGCGCGATGCCGTGACCTTTAGACCACAAGTGTCCAAAAGTCCGTTGGGTATAGTGGCGAACCCATTACCCAGCGTGTATCGTATCGTGAATTCTACGATTCAACTTGCGACCGCTTGTAAGTGCCTCCGGGCGCGACATGAAGAATTATCGGCGAAAAGGCATTGCGTGACTTCCATGGATGCCGCTCAAAGGCGTTTCGCTTCCCACACATTTTTCGAATTTGCGCCACCACGACGCAGGCACGAGGCCCAACGAAAATGCAAGAGCACCCTCAGTGACAGCATGGAGAGTCTTTCTGCAAAAGGGCAAGACAGGTTGTCGTGCTAGACTGTTCCTGATGACTTCCCGAATGGTGCGGGGTAGAAATGAAGGTGCGCATTGTTCGAGAGAGAGTGATGTCGGTAGGCGAGGCCATCTCCTTTAGGCGTAGGCGACTCATCTTGGCAGCGTTGGTGACGCTGGCTGCCTGTGACGCGGACACTACCCCTATCGTTCACGAGAATGTTGATGGGACAAACGGTGCGGGAGGCGGGTCGCCAACTGACAGCGCAGATCTTGGACGCACGGGTGCGAGCTCCGAATACAGACTTGGTCCAAACGACCGCCTCCGGATCATCGTTTTCGGACAGCCGACCCTTACCGGGGAATTCAGCATCGACGAGAACGGTATGTTGTCCTATCCGCTCCTCGGGAACATTCCGGCTGGAGGACTATCCTCTCCGCAACTGCAGCAGAACATCGCCCGCCAACTTGAAGCGGGCTATCTGAACGATGCCAGCGTTAACGTTGAAGTGATCGCACGACGTCCTTTCTACGTAATTGGCGAGGTTCAGAAGCCCGGCAACTACCCTTATGTCGCCAACATGACGGTCCTTAATGCGGTGGCGATGGCTGGCGGCTTTACCTATCGAGCGCGCAAGAACGATTTCTACATCAAGCGTCTCGACAAGGACGGCAGGATGGTCCGCGTGGTTGCAAACGCGGGGAGTCGGATTCGGCCCGGCGATACAGTCGAAGTGAATGAGCGGTACTTCTAGATCTTCTCTGACAAGGGGAATGAAGATGCCATGAGCTGAGGCGAGGTCCCAGGTCAGGAAGAATTGCGCTCATTTATGAACCGAGCGGCTGCCGCTCACAGCCTGTCACGGATCCTGTTGAGGGAGTTGCGCACCTTGCGGTCCAGTCGATAGCTGGCCGTATAGAGATGGTTTGCGATTGTTGCCTTCGAAGGACGGACTTTCTTGAAGAGAAAGATCTCGTAACCGTAGTCCCGGCTCTCGAAAAAGGCGGTCTCGCGGTCCCATGCATCCGCCAACTCGAGCACTTCCTTTTCAACGTCACGCTTCGTAACGCTGAATAACTGCTTGACGTCCTCAAGATTATCCTTGAGGTGTTTCGTAAAAAATTTTCTCGTTTCAATCACCTTGTCGGTAATGACTTGGTTACGAGTAAGGTCAAATCCGTTGACTGATGCGAACGCGAGCATATCGCTCTTCCGGTTAAACGATCTCGGTTTCCGAGTGTACCTTACTTCATCGCAAATCAGCACAAAGCCCGCCGGTCTGGTGATCTCTCCCAGGTGCCCAAACAGAACCCGGGCATCGATGTATTGAGAAGATTCCTGAAAGAACACCAGATCGAATGGACCCGAAGGTTGGTAGTCCTCGAATCTCGTGCAGACGAACTGCTTCTCGATCTTGGGAAATTTCTGCCGAGCTTCATCTATAAGGCTTCGATCTGGGGAAATTCCGACGACGTCGAAGCCGCTATTGCTTAGATCCCAAGTAGTGCGGCCCAAGCCGCAGCCGGAATCGAGAATTGTCTTCGTTCCGACTGGAATGTACGACTTCATCAGGTCGGCGAGGTTTTCCTGCGCCTCCGTAATGGTCGTGGTTTCGCGCTTCCAGTATCCGTAATGCATGTAGTCGACGAGACCGTCGCGGGAAACGGCGTAGGCATAGTAGCAGTAAGGCGCCTGCAAAGTCTGGATCCTGGACGTTGGCGAGTCGCTCATCCCTTCCGGCTCCTCTAGAAGGATTTCGTTCGCACGTTTATCTCATTCGTTGAACCGTGCAACCGTCCCGGACGGCGTGCTACCTCGCCGTGAGCGGTCATTGGAGAGTCCATTGCTGCAGCTGGTCTTCGGCGTCTGCGGTGAAGAAGTTGGCGATAACGCGGCATTTTCGCATTAACCATTCGACGCTGGCGTTGAGTTCGCGACCGGCCGACATCGGCCCGTAGTGGATCTAGACGACCGAAATCCGAAGAAACTATTCGCTAATTATGTTCAGCCGGATGTTTGATCCCTGAGGCCGAAGGAGCAGGATATACTCTGCATGCGCGACGAAGACTGTCCTATGGCGCCATGGCTGAGACAGCCTGTGACGGCAGCCGATGGCTGCAGGCCATTGGCTGCGGGACTCACATCCCTATCGTGGCATGCTCGCGCCGGCTTCGAGGCGCATCCGGTGAGCCCCAGACCTATATTGCCGTGCTCACTACACCGCCGATGAGTGGTGCCTCCCTGAGCACTCCTCTGCTGCAAGCTGGCTCCAAAGCTTCGCATCCCACCGTCCTGGTGGCCGGGGGCGCGGGATATATCGGCAGTCACGTCTGCAAGGCGTTGGCAGAAGCAGGAGTAGCTCCGGTCTGCTACGATACGTTGGAGAAGGGTCATGCTTGGGCCGTGAAATGGGGGCCGCTCGAGCAGGGAGATATCGGGGACAAAAGCCGTCTGGACGAGGTGTTGGGCCACTATACTCCCGCAGCCATCATTCATCTCGCGGGATACATAGAGGTCGGAGAATCGGTTAGGGAGCCCGACCGTTACTGGCAGAACAATGTTGCCAAGTCGGAAATTCTGATTGAGGCGTGCCTGCGGCATGGCGTGCCTGCGATGGTCTTCTCGAGCACATGTGCCGTTTACGGCCTCCCAACAATGGAAGTCCTGGCGGAAGACCATCCTCTTGCGCCTCTCAACCCCTATGCCAAATCCAAGGCCGAGATCGAGGGTGTGCTGGTTCACGCAGCCAAGAGCGGCCTGCGTTCGGTGTCCTTGCGTTACTTCAATGCCACCGGCGCCGATGCCGACGGGACGATCGGCGAGGCGCATAATCCTGAAACACATCTACTGCCGCTCGCCGCGGACGCCGTCCTGGGGCTTGGACCGCCCTTGACGATCTTGGGCGCCGACTATCCCACGCCGGACGGCTCGTGTATCCGCGACTTCGTCCATGTTAGCGACCTGGCCCAGGCTCATCTGAGCGCACTCCGCTGGATGACGAACGCACCAAGCGATTGCCACGAAGTCTTCAATCTGGGGGGCGGCACGGGGTACAGCGTTCGCGAAGTGCTTGTCGAGACGGAGCGGATCGCCGGCCGCCCCGTACCCTACACACTCGGTCCACGTCGTCCTGGCGACTCGCCCAGGCTAGTGGCGAACTTCTCCAAGGCCAGCGCCAAACTCGGATGGGCGCCGACGCGCGACCTAGCAACCCAGATCGAGGACACCTTGCGATGGCGGAGAAGCATGCCGCGCAGACAACCTTGATGGAGGAGAAGCGGATCGACCATCCCGCCCCTGTCTGCGAACCGCCTTGCATGAGATCGAAGGCCGGCCCTTGAAGCACCCCAGACCAATCACACCATCGCTAACAGAACTCGAACCGTGCTTCTGCCTGTCAACTGGGGGACCAGGTCAGAGGCGAGCGCCCAGGCGCAGCATCACGATACTTCGATTGAAGTCTCCGTTCACTTGGTTGGAGGCTCGATGGAGATACTGATACGACGGAACGATGAAGAAGCGCTCGGTTGGAGAGTATGTCGCACCGAATCTCACTCCGATGTACTGCTCGTAGGGAGCGCCTTGGGTCCCAGCTGCCGGAATATAGTCGGCGATAATATAGTCGGCGCGGCCGTCGACCTGAAGATTGGGCCGAAGCATGTAAGTGACGTCGACGCCGAACGTCGTGTTGATGAAGGCAGCCGAAGTCGTGAATGCGGAATCTTCGATGGTCCGCTGAACAAACGGCTTGAGCCATAGCTGGTTAACGGGATTCCAATAACCTTTCATGCCAAAGGTCGGAAAGCCGATGGAGCCATACAGAGAGGACACATAGTTCTGCACCATGTATCCCGCAAACACTTCGACAGACGTTATGGACCCCAGATCTATCAAAACGCCACCAACGATGTCGAAACCGGTCGAGCTTCGATTTACACCGAATGGATCGAGCTGAAAGTAGCTGCGCTGGTTGAGGCCGCCGCGGGCCCAGATTTCATAGCCGGGTGTCAGCTCGTAGCCGAAGCGCAGACCTTCGCGCCATTCATTCCGGTCGCGATCGCTGTTGGGAATTATGCCCTGCGCAAGCCCCAGGCCGTTGTTTTGGTAGGTGAAGTTGTCGAAGCGCCCGTCAACGCGCGCGCTGATTCGATTGACCTTCTGGAAGTAGCCTATGTTTAGGCTGGTCTGGTTATAGACCGTGATGGGAAGGCCGACCCCTGTGACCGTATTGGGGGAACCGTTCTCTTCGTGCCTGCGGTTCCAGGATGCACCACCATAGACATTCCAGTTTCGAAGAACGTCGAGTCGCCCGTCGCCACCGACAGAAATGTCCTGATAATTGTTCAGGCCGGGATCGACGCTATATAGGCCCACACGTCCCTTCGCAAAAAAGTTCAAGGCGTGATTGTTCCAGTTGGAGCGCAGTTCCACCGCCGGATCGATTCGTTGAACGAATGCGCCTACGGTGCCCGAGGGCGTCGCATATATGTTGTCATTGTAGACTTCATCGACGGCGCCTTCGGCGTACAACAGCCAGGCACCGAGGGCGACGCCCTTGGGCTTGTAGTTTTCGGCCTGGCGAGCTGCCGCCGGTCGAACTTCCTCAGGACGTTCCAATCGCTGCGTCGGCTGTCCTATTGCTCCCGTGAGCTGGGCAGCTGACACCGTCGGAATGGCCAAACCAGCCAGAAGCGCAATAAGCGGAAGCGAGTTTCGCCAGCCTTGGCCCATCAAGTAACTCCATTTGCGATCGCCGAAGCCCGAGCGTCTGCTGCGTTCGGCGGCCACTCTCCGCTCAAGGGATTGTAAGTGCGGCGTTGGCTATACGTTCTTTCTAATTGACAAATATTCTTTTGGCTTTGGGGCGGCGACCACTGTGCGCGGTGGCGCCGAGGCCATGAGAGGGGGCGAGTTGTTGAACGGATCGCACCATCCTGTACAGGTAACCTACTTGTTCATCGAGCAAACGTGCCGTCGCTGCGGACCTTAACCGGAGAAACGATTCCTGACGACATCTTCTGTCCGACCGTGAGCGCGCAGAATACCGTTGGGGCTGAACCAGCTTACGTTTGTGTTTCGCCGAACAGCTGGGCAGCCGACTGCAGAAAGCCGCGAAGCCGCCGGTACCGTCGTGTCAGTGTGGATGCCGGCAGCTGAACATGGCAATGCGCACCGAACCGCGCGAGGAACCCACCGTCTCGGCTCGCCACCGGGCCTGCCCCGGTCAGTTGCTCACCAGGCGCCGGAGCAATGTCGGCAACCTGTCCCGGCGCGACGTAGACCTGATAGAGGGCCCCCGGGCTATACGGAAATACCTGCACCGCGTTGAGGTAGCCCGCGCGGCCAGCATTAGGGTCATGCCCCCGATGGTCAGTGTGGGGTCCGTCGGGTCGTCCGAATGCCGACGGTAGGTCGGGTCTTAGTAGTCGTCCGCCAAAAGAAGCCCTGACCCTTAGTGGCTCCGCCGTCTTCGGCAGTAGTGCTCGCTCTCCGGTCATCGATCAGCGCTCGGGGGGGGCAATAGCTTTATCGCCGCCGAGTGCTGTCACTTACCTTGGCTGACGACCGACTCGGAAGGCGAACAGCGTGAACACACCGTCAGCAGAAGCGGCAGCCAAGGAGATCTTGCGATTGGCCGTCTGGCAATTGAACACAGGGGCCGGACACATGCCTTCAGCCCCGGGGGGACTGGTTCGGCATTTCTCGCACTCGCCATGGTCGCCTGAATTGCTCGATGCAGGGCGCCGATATGCGGCAGAAATGAACTGGATCGCTTCTGCTGGACAAAGAGGAATTGTCATCCTC
>Ga0182739_1003397_pt1 | contig 13968 bp, 10 predicted proteins | sample eDN5th30CBELigBY_FD_128873 | JGI IMG/M metagenome (GOLD analysis project Ga0182739, IMG submission 128873) | Enriched backyard soil microbial communities from Emeryville, California, USA - eDNA 5th pass 30_C BE-Lig BY (version 2) (version 2) | ecosystem: Environmental > Terrestrial > Soil >... | reverse complement strand
GATGACCTCGCTCAATCCGGTCCACACGATCGGCCAGCAGATCGTCGAGGCGATCCTGGCGCACACACAGCTGTCGCCGCAGGCCGCCAAGGCCCGCGCGATAGAAATGCTCGAGCTGGTGCGGATCCCCTCGGCGAAGCAGCGGGTCGACGACTATCCGCACCTCCTGTCCGGCGGCATGCGCCAGCGGGTCATGATCGCGATGGCGCTGTCCTGCGAGCCGGCCCTGCTGATCGCCGACGAGCCGACCACGGCGCTCGACGTCACCATCCAGGCGCAGATCCTCGACCTGCTGCAGGACCTCCAGCGCCGGCTCGGCATGGCGATGCTGATCATCACCCACGATCTCGGGGTGATCGCCGAGATCGCCGACGAGGTGGTGGTGATGTACGCCGGCAAGATCGTCGAGAGCGCGCCAGTCGATGCGCTGTTCGCCGATCCGCAGCACCCCTACACGATCGGCCTGCTGGGCTCGATCCCGCGCATCGAGGTCGACCGCGAACGCCTGTCGACCATCGAGGGCTCGGTGCCCAGTCCCAACAACCAGCCCAAGGGGTGCCGCTTCGCGCCGCGCTGCCCCTTCGCCGACCCACGCTGCCACGTCGAGCCGCCGCCGCTGCGCGACCTCGGGCCGGCGCATCGAGTGGCCTGCTGGAAGGCGCCGGTCGAACTGGCGAGGGCGGCATGAGCACAGCAACGGCAACGCCCGTCCTGCAGGTGGATGGGCTGGTGAAACACTTCCCGGTGAGCCGCGGGCTGATCCGCCGCAAGGTGATCGGCATGGTGCGCGCCGTGGAAGGGGTAAGCTTCGAGATCGCCCGCGGCGAGACGCTGGCGCTGGTGGGCGAATCGGGCTGCGGCAAGTCGACGACCGGCCGCCTCGTGCTGCGCCTGATGGATCCGACCGCGGGTTCGGTCCGGTTCAAGGGCGAGGAGATCGCGACCCTCGACAAGCACGCGCTGCGCCGCCTGCGCCGCCACATGCAGATCATCTTCCAGGACCCCTATGCCTCGCTCAACCCGCGCATGACGGTGGGCGAGATCCTGGCCGAGCCGATGGCGGTGCATGGGCTCCACACCGAGGCCGAACGGGCGACACGGGTCAAGGACCTGCTCGACGTCGTGGGTCTGCTGCCCGAACATGCGCGGCGCTATCCGCATCAGTTCTCCGGCGGCCAGCGCCAGCGCATCGGCATCGCCCGCGCGCTGGCGGTCAATCCCGACCTCATCATATGCGACGAGCCGGTCTCCGCGCTCGACGTCTCGATCCAGGCGCAGATCGTGAACCTGCTGCAGAACCTGCAGCAGCGCTTCGGCCTCTCCTATCTCTTCATCGCCCACGACCTCGCGGTGGTGAAGCACATCAGCGACCGCGTCGCGGTCATGTATCTCGGCCAGCTCGTCGAGATCGCCGCTAAGCGCGACCTCTACGACCGGCCGCTGCACCCCTACACGCAGGCCCTGCTGTCGGCGATCCCGCGCCCCGATCCCAGCGTCCGCAAGGAGCGCGTTCTGCTGGCGGGCGACGTGCCAAGCCCTTTTGCGCCACCGCCAGGCTGCCGCTTCCACACGCGCTGCATCCATGCCCAACCGCGCTGCAAGCAGGAGCAACCGGTGCTGCGCGACGCCGGCGACGGCCATCGCGTGGCCTGTCACTTCTACGAGACACTGCCGAAACCGGCGGCCGCTTCGACGGCCAGCACGTCGCTCGGCAAACTACCCGAACGCCTCGCCGCCTTCGAGGCAGCCATGGCGGCGCGCGCCGTCTGATGCCGCTTAGCGCCGGCGCTTCGGGTGCCCGGTCGACCCGAGTACCACGTCGCGCAGCTTCACCAGAGCGCGATCGATCTCGGCTTCGGGTATGCCGGCATAGCCCAGGATGAGGCCGTGCCGCCGCGTGCGGCCAGCGTAGCAGACCGAAAGCGGTTGGACGGTCAGGCCGTGGGCCGCCGCGGCCGCCGTCACGGCGACGTCGTCGAAGCGTTGCGCGATCTGCGGGGAGGGGCTCGCGATCACGTGCATGCCGCCCGGATCGGGAGCCACCGTGAGCAGCCCGTCGAGATGCCGCGCGGCCGCCTTGAGCAAGGCCTCGCGGCGGCCGGCGTAGAGAAGACGCGTGCGGCGCAGATGGGTGGCGAAATGGCCCTCGGCGATGAACCGTGCCAGCGCACCCTGCCCCAGCAGCGGCGCCCGCACCGAGATGCGGTCCATGATGCGTTCGGTGGCCTCGACCAGCGAGGCCGGCAGGACGAGGAAGCTCAACCGCAGCGCGGGGAAGAGTAGCTTGGAGAAGCTGCTGAAATAGGCGACGCGGCCTGAGCGATCGAGGGTGCGCAGCGGCGCCAGCGGCCGTCCGCTGTAGCGATACTCGCCGTCGAAATCGTCCTCGGCGATCCAGCCCTTGCTTCGTTCGGCCCAACTCAACAGCTCCAGCCGGCGCTGCAGGCTGAGCACGGTGCCGAGCGGGAAATGATGCGCCGGCGCTACGACCGCCAGCCTGGCCTCGGGCGCCGTTGCCTGCGCCACCTCGGGCGAAAAGCCCGACTCGTCGATGGCGATGGGCACGGCCCTCACGCCCGAACCCGCCAGCGCCTCGCGCACGCCGACGAAGCCCGGCTCCTCGATCCAGGCCGTGTCGCCGGCATCAAGCACGACCTGCGCGAACAGCGAGAGGCCGTGACGGATTCCCGTCGTGACCACGACCTCGGCCGGATCGCAGGTGAAGCCGCGCGCCACGCCGAGATAGGTCGCGATCGCCTGACGCAGACCGGCATGGCCGAACGGATGCGCGGCGCTGGCCGCTTCGAGGCCGGGCCGGCGCCACTCCCGTTCCAGCAGCTTGGCCCACAGCGCGAAGGGAAAGGCCTCGCGGTCCGGCTGCCCGGTGGGAAAGCCCAGAGGTGGGCCGGCCGGGACGGGTGGGCCCGTCTCGGCCAGCAGCGCCCGCGTCCGACGCGCCACGGCGGCCCTGGCGGCAGACTTGCCCGGCAACGGCGCGCCGGTTCGCGGCACGGTCAGCATCTCGTCGGGCAGGTTGGCCGCGACCGACATGGCCGAGCCGGCCTGGCTCACGACGTAGCCCTCGGCGACGAGTTGATCGAAGGCGAGCACGACCGTGCCGCGCGCGCAGTCGAGATCCTCTGCCATCTGCCGCGACGAGGGCAGCCGCGCGCCGGCCTCCAGCCGACCCTCGAGGATCGCGCGCCGCATCTGCTCACCGATCTGGCGATGCAGCGGCTCGGACGAGTTTGGATCGAGCGCAAGGCCAAGTGGCGGAGCGCGCCGGGAACGGGGCGTCGCGCGGGGTTTCAAAACTGGTCCAGTCACTTTCCACCAAACTGGCTCTTTCACCTGATCCGTATCGCGCCGATGGTCCGGCCGCAAGCAACCCCTTCTCCGGTGCGCCAAAGGTCACGTCATGAGCCCTCCCGATTCAGTCACCCCGCCCGACAGCTATCCCGTCACCAACGTGAACAAGGTGAAGCGCGTCCACGAGCGCGGTCGCTACGACAAGGAAACCATCCACGCGATCCTGGATGCCGCCCTGGTCTGCCACATCGCCTATGTGATCGACGGCCGCCCCTACTGCACGCCGACCTCGTTCTGGCGCGAAGGCAGCCACCTCTACTGGCACGGCTCCTCGGCCAGCCGCATGATCCGCAGCCAGAAGGAAGGCGTCGACGTCTGCCTCACCGTCACGCATCTCGATTCGCTGGTGATGGCGCGCTCCGGCTTTCATCATTCGGTGAACTATCGCGCGGTCATGGCCTTCGGAAAGGCGCATGTGATCGACGATCCGGAAGAGAAGCTGAAGCTGATGGACCGCTTCATCGACCGCATCTATCCCGGCCGCTCCAAGCTCATCCGCCAGCCGAACAAGCAGGAGTTCAAGGCGACGACCATGATCGGCATGGAGATCGAGACCGCGTCGGGCAAGATCCGCAACACCCATGTCGCGGACGAGGAAGAGGATTACGAGGGCGTCCCCGCCTGGTCGGCCCTCTACCCGGTCACGCAGGTCATCGGCGAACCGTCCGATTGCGCGCGCCAGCTTCCGGGCCTGACCCGGCCGGACGACATGGCCGACTTCGTTCCCGGGGCGCGCCTCGACGAGGTGATGACCAAGACCTACAAGCGGACTTTCGGCGAGGGCTGAACGTCACGACGGCGACCGGTCGTCCTTTCGGCCTCCGCGACCGCCCACGTCACGAACCGTCGCACACGCTCGTCGCCCGTCAGGGCGGCGGGCCAGCGCACGATATGCGCCTTGCTCGACGGCATGTCCCAGGACGACGGCAGCACCCGCACCAGCCGCCCGTCCTTCAGCGCGTCATGCACCAGCAGCGAGCGTGCCATGACGACGCCCGCGCCCTGCAACGCCGCGCTGATCGCGGTGTGAATGGTGCCGAAGCGCAGGGCCGCGGCCGGCGGCTTGCCGGCGATGCCCAGCCGCTCGAACCAGACGGGCCACGACCATTCCGCGCCCTGGCCACGGCCGGGCGTTCCCTTGTGCAGCAGCGGCAGCGTCGCCAGCGCCCGGGGATCGCGCAGCGTCCGGCCGCCGGGCAGCAATCCCGGCACGCAGACGGGAAAGACCTGCTCCTGGAACAGCAGGCGCTGCGTCGACGAAGAGCGCGCCGTCGCGGTGGGCTGCCAGAGGATATGCACGTCGATGTCGGCCGCGCGCAGTTCGGCTTCGCTCTCGACGATGGTGAGTTCGACTTCGAGGCCGGCATTGGCCGCGGCAAAGGCCGGCAGCCGGCGCACCAGCCAGTAGTCGGCGAGGGCGGCACCCACGCCGACCCGCAGCCCCGACGGCGTGGCGACGGCCCGACAGCGCGCGCGGAGATCGGACAGACCATCGAGCAGTCCGGTAAGACCGGCAGCCAGCGTCAAGCCGGCTGGCGTCGCGCTGAGACCGGTGCTGGAGCGATGGAGCAGCGCGGCGCCGACATAGGCTTCGAGCCGGCGCAGGCGGTGGCTGACCGCACTCTGGGTCATGCCGAGTTCGGCCGCTGCCCGCGTCATGCTGCGATGGCGGAGCGCGGTGTCGAAGGCGACCAGGGCGTCGAAGGGCGGCAGCGAGCGCATTTTCCAGCATCATGAACGAAATTCATATCGAAGTGAATGCTTGGCGCTCGGGCTTGCGGGCACGGGGCGGCGACACTCGCCGCCATGAAAAGCTTCCGGCGCACTCCTGCCCTCGCCCTCTCCTTTGCGGGCTTCCTCACCCAGCTCGACGTCACCGCCGTCATCGTCGCCCTGCCGACCATCGGCGACGATCTGGGATTCGGCATGGCGGCCTATGCCTGGACGATGGACGCCTACAGCCTGGCCTTCACCGCCACGCTGCTCGCCTCCGGTGCGCTGGCCGACCGCCATGGACGGCGACGCGCGCTGCTGGCCGGCAATGTGCTGTTCGCCGCGGCCTCGCTCGCCTGCGGATTGGCCTGGGACGGCCCGTCGCTGTGGGCCGCCCGCGTCGCACAGGGCCTCGGAGCCGCCTTCGTGATCACCGGCTCGATCGCGCTGACCGCCTGCGCCTACCCCGATCCAGCGGATCGCGCGCGGGCCTTCGGCCTTGCGGGCATCGTGTCGGGCGCGGCGATGGCGATCGGCCCGACCCTGGGCGGCGCGGTTGCCGCCTGGTTCGGCTGGCGCTGGATCTTCCTCGCCAACCTTCCTTTCTGTCTGATGGCCGCGTGGATCGTGCCGCGGCTCGTCGCCGAGGAGCGCGCCACCGATTCGCGGCCGCTTGATCCGGTCGGCATCGCCCTGCTCACGCTGGCGCTCGGCGCCGCCATCGAAACACTGCTGGCCGGGCGCACGCCGATGCACATCGCCCTCGGCACGGGCGCGACTCTGATCTTCGGCGCTTCGTTCATCGCGCAGCAGCGACGCCGGCCTCAGCCGATCCTCGATCCCGTCCTGCTGGCACAGCCGGCGATGATCGCCGTCGCCTTGCTGCTGATTACCGTGTCGATCGGCTACTGGGCGGCGCTGGTCTATCTGCCATTGTTCCTCACGACGGCTTTCGGTCTCTCCACGGCGCAGGCCGGTGTCGCCATGCTCGCCGCCACCCTGCCGATGGTCTTCCTGCCGCCCCTCGCCGGCCGCCTGGCCACGCGATGGGGATGGAGAGCGCTGTTCACCTGCGGACTCATGGTGATCGCCGCGGGCGACCTCGCCCTGGCGCTGAAGCCGACCTGGACGATGGCGCTCCTCGGCATGGTCGTGATCGCAACGGGCGCCGCGCTCGTGCAATCGCAGCTCTCCGGCGCGGTCGTGACCCTGGCGCCACCGGCACAGGCCGGCATGGCCTCGGCGCTCACCATCGTGATGCGCCAGGGCGGCTTCGCACTCGGGATCGCAGCCCTGGGCGCCGCGCTGGGATCGGAACAGGCAGCGAGCGCCTACACCCTCTCGTTCCTGTTGGCCGCTGCCGCGTCCGGACTGGGTGCCGTCGCCGCGCTCCTGCTTCTGCCTTCCGATGCTACTCGGCCTTGATGCCGGCGGACTTGATCACCTTCGCCCACTTCTCCGTGGCGTCCGCGAGGATCGCGCCGAATTCCGCCGGCGTGCCGCCCACCACCGTGCCGCCCAGTTCGACGATGCGGGTCCTGATCCTGTCGCTGGCGAGGCCGGCGTTCAGTTCCTTGTTCAACAGAGTAATGATCTCGGCCGGCGTACCTTTGGGTACGCCGATGCCGGCAAAGCCGCTCGCCTCGTAGCCCGGCACGAAGTCCGCCACCGGCGGAACGTCCGGCAGCACCTCCAGACGCGCCTTGGTCGTCACCGCCAACGCGCGCAGCTTCCCGGCCTTGACCTGCTGTATCGATTCAGACAGCGGCGCGAAGACGACCTGCACGTGGCCCGCGATCAGGTCGGCGACGGCCGGCGCGCCGCCCTTGTACGGAACGTGCACCAGGTTCACGCCGGTCATCATCTTGAAGAGTTCGCAGGCGATGTTCTGCGGCGTGCCCTGGCCGGCCGATCCGTAGTTGATCTTGCCGGGGTTGGCCTTGGCGTAGGCGATGAGCTCGGGAAGTGTGTTCGCAGGAACCGACGGATTGACCACGACGAGGTAGGCGAGGCGCGCGGCGCAGATGACCGGCGCGATGTCGCGCATGAAGTCGAAGCTGAGATTTGAATAGAGCGCGGCGTTGATCGCATGGGGCGTCACGACCTGCAGCAGTGTGTAGCCGTCGGGCGCGGCCTTGGCGACGGTCTCGGTGCCGATGTTGCCGCTGGCGCCGGGCTTGTTCTCGACGATGAACTGTTGGCCGAGACGCTCGGTCAGCCATTCGGCCATCAGGCGACCCTGGATGTCGGTCGCACCGCCGGCGGGAAAGCCGACGACGATGCGGGCGGTGCGGGACGGATAGGCCTGCGCGCGCGCCATGCCGGGCACGAACGGCAACGCGGCGGCACCGACGGCGAGATGCGCCAGTGAACGGCGACGAGTTTTCATGATGGCTGCCTCCAGAGTTCACGACGGCGCGCGGACGCAACGCAACTGGACGCTCAGCGGAGGAAGCCTACATCGGTCTCATGGGAGGGTGGAAGGGAGCAACGCCCTCAATTAGTTGACGCCCCTGCCAGCGTTTGGAAGGGTGGTATGATCAAGTCATACCGGTGGGTGAAGATGAGCAGGGTTTCGAAGCGTACGTTCAGCCTTCCGATCGAACAGGCAGCCTATATCGACTCGAAGGTCGAATCGGGAGCCTATGCCTCCAGCTCCGAAGTCATCCGGGCGGGTCTCCGTGCGCTGCAGGAGCGCGACGCTGCCGTCGAAAGATGGCTAAGAGACGAAGTTGTCCCTGTCTATGACGCGATGGAGGCGAACCCAGGGCGCAAGCTCTCGAGCAAGTCTGTTCTTTCAGAAGTGCGTGCGCGCTACGCAGCAAAGCGCAAGGCCCGTCGTTGAAGCGTCGTACCGTGACTTTCGCGCCCGAGGCCCGGGACGATCTCACCAAGCTCGGCGACTGGATCACGGAACGAGTCCGAGCAGCGATGAACCGATAGGTGTCCATTGCGCGCCCCCTATGCCGACACCCCTAGCTTTAAGGGCGCTGCGGAAACCGGTTGCGCAATGCGATGAAGCGGACCTGAATCTACTTCAGGCGACTACTACGTCTAGGTCCTTAACAAATTCGAGCGCTGTCGCTGTCCTTGCGGCAGCATGCCTCCGAAGGGCTCGTTCCAATGCAGAACGGTACGGTTCGCTTTGCTGCAGGGCGAGTTGACGAGGAACACCAGCAAGAACGTCTGCCACCGACAATTCCAGACGTCTCTCGATTAGCAATTGAAGCAACAGAAGCGCGCAATGATAAATGTCCACTCGATGATCCATCGGTCCATACTCGGATGGATCTATCGCTTCGGGTGGCAACATCCATTGAGCGAGCAGCGTGGAATGAGGATTCATCTCAGCCACAAGCTTGGTAATGCCGAGGTCTCCAACTTTAAATGTTGGACTTCCAACCTCAGATGGCATGAGCTCGTTGCGCGACCAGTGCACAAAAACATTGCCGAGATGCAGATCTTGGTGAACGTGGCCGTGACGATGAATGAAGTCCAAAGCTTGAAGTGCGCAACGAGCCACACCCGGCATCCAATCTTACTCGAGTATCCGGGCGCGAACAGCGTCGTTAGAGGCCGCCAGCAGCGTTCCATCACAATGTAAAATAGGCCGTTCCGTTCAAATGCCTCATAGACGTGGATGATCGTCGGGTGGCGAAATGCGCGGAGATTCTCGAACTCTCGGATCGCTGCACGACGATCTTCCTCGTAGCTACCCTTCGGCTTCAGAACTTTGACTGCAAGGCTATTGCCGAAGTCGTCCGTAGCGGAATACACAACGCCGAAGAAACCCTCGCCATCATCCAATCGGGCCCCAAACGTATAGGTCAGACCACTAGCATCGCATTTGATGGTCTCGCCTAAGCTTGGAGGACTGGCTATGCGCCTCGCCACTTCCAGAGGAGTTGCCGCGAGCGACCCAGCAACATTAAGCCACTGGACTGGCATGTCGCTCTGAATTGCTTGACTCCGAATCGCTGCCGATGCGGTCAGCGCCGATCGGTTTGCCCCACCTCCGGAGACGAAGGATTCCATATATTTAGCTGAACGCCTCGTCCCAGGTGCCGCGCGTAGAAGCCTTGGAGTATTCGGTCGAGCGGTTCTCGAAGAAGTTGGTGTGCTCGATGGCATTCATCATCTGGTCCATCCACGGCAGCGGGTTCTTGGCGTCCGCGCGATAGATGGGCTGCAGGCTGAGCTGGGTCAGGCGACGGTCGGCGATGTAGCGGATGTAGCGCTTCACGTCGGTCGCGGTCATGCCCTCGATGCCGCCCAGTTCGAAGGCGAGGTCGATGAAGGCGTCCTCGTGATCGACGATGGTCGAGCAGGCGACGTAGATCTCGCGCTGCAGCTCCTCGGTCCAGACTTCCGGGTTCTCCTGGATGAAGGTCCGGAACAGCTTGACGATCGAGTTGCAGTGCAGCGTCTCGTCGCGCACCGACCAGGTCACGATCTGGCCCATGCCCTTCATCTTGTTGAAGCGCGGGAAGTTCATCAGCATGGCGAAGCTGGCGAACAGCTGGAGGCCTTCGGTGAAGGCGCCGAACACGGCCAGCGTCTTGGCGATGTCGGCCTTCGAGTCGACGTTGAAGCCCTGCATGTAATCGTACTTGTCCTTCATCTCCTTGACGGTGAGGAAGACGGAGTACTCGGTCTCGGGCATGCCGATCGTGTCGAGCAGGTGGCTGTAGGCGGCGACGTGCACCGTCTCCATCGCCGAGAAGGCGGCCAGCATCATCTGCACTTCGGTCGGCTTGAAGACGCGGCTGTAGTGCCGCATGTAGCAATTGTTCACCTCGACGTCGGCCTGGGTGAAGAAGCGGAAGATCTGCGTCAGCAGATGGCGCTCGCTGTCGGTCAGCTTGTTGCGCCAATCCTTGACGTCGTCGGCCAGCGGCACTTCCTCGGGCAGCCAGTGGATGCGCTGCTGCGTCAGCCAGGCGTCGTAGGCCCAGGGATAGTGGAACGGCTTGTAGATCGGCTTGGCGTCGAGGAGTGACATGGCGCAGGCGTCCAATATGTCGGGCGAATGAATGGGGTCGCTTGAAATTAAAATCCCCTGCCGCGATCCCGAACGCCGGGAACGCGACAGGGGGGACAACGCTCGTTTACTGGCAGCTAAGACATTCTTCGTAGTCATTGCTCTGCGGACCCGGCGGCGTTCCGAGCGGCAGAGAGGAGGGAGCGTCGATTCTAGGCGCCGTAAGGGCATGGTCGCCGAGCGGTGCGGCGAGGGCTTCGCCTGCCACGCTCTCGGCGCGCTGGATGGAGAGGGAGCGGCAGTAATAGAGGCTCTTCACGCCGCGCTTCCAGGCCATCATGTGGATCTGATGCAGGTCGCGCTTATGCACGTCGGCCGGCAGGAAGATGTTCAGCGACTGGCTCTGGCAGATATAGGGCGTCCGGTCGGCCGCATGCTCGACCAGCCAGCGCTGGTCGATCTCGAAGGCGGTCTTGAATACCGCCTTCTCGTGATCGTCGAGGCAGTCGAGATTACGCACCGAGCCCTGGTCGGTCATGATCGCCGTCCAGGTGTCCTCGTCGTTCTTGCCCTTCTGGTTCAGCAGCTTCTCGAGGTACGGATTGCGCACCACGAAGGAACCCGAGAGCGTCTTGTGATTGTAGACGTTGGCGGCCGACGGCTCGATACCGGGCGAGGCGCCGCCGCAGATGATCGAGATCGACGCCGTCGGCGCGATCGCGAGCTTGTTGGAGAAGCGGTCCTGGAAGCCGAAATCCGCCGCATCCGGGCACGCGCCGCGTTCCTTGCCCAGCGTCATCGACGCCTCGTCGCACTGGCCGCGGACGTGCTTGAACATCTTCTTGTTCCACACCTTGGCCATCACGGATTCGAGCGGAATGCCGTTGGCCTGCAGGAAGGAGTGGAAGCCCATGACGCCGAGACCGACCGAGCGCTCGCGCATCGCGGCATAGGTCGCCCGCGCGAAGTCGGAGCCGGCGGTGTCGATGAAGCTCTGCAGCACGTTGTCGAGGAAGCGCATCACGTCCTCGATGAAGGTCGGATGCTCGTGCCACTCGAGATAGGTCTCGAGATTGAGCGACGACAGGCAGCAGACGGCAGTACGCTGCTTGCCGTGATGGTCGATGCCGGTCGGCAGCGTGATCTCGCTGCACAGGTTCGAGGTCTTGACCTCGAGGCCCGCGAGCTTGTGATGCTCGGGACGGGCGTTGTTCACATGGTCGACGAACACGAGGTAGGGTTCGCCGGTTTCCACGCGCGCCGTCAGGATGCGGATCCACAGGCCGCGCGCCGAGACGGTGCGCTGCACGGCGCCGTCCTTGGGGCTGACCAGCGCCCATTCCTCGTCGTTCTCCACGGCGCGCATGAAGGCGTCGGAGATCAGCAGGCCATGATGCAGGTTCATCGCCTTGCGGTTGGGATCGCCACCGGTCGGACGGCGGATCTCGATGAATTCCTCGATCTCGGGATGGTTGACCGGCAGGTAGACGGCGGCCGAACCGCGGCGCAGCGAGCCCTGGCTGATCGCCAGGGTGAGCGAGTCCATCACGCGGATGAATGGCACCACGCCCGAGGTCTTGCCGTTCATGCCGACCTTTTCGCCGATCGAACGGAGATTGCCCCAGTAGGAGCCGATGCCGCCGCCACGGGCCGCCAGCCACACGTTCTCGTTCCACAGCCCGACGATGCCCTCGAGGCTGTCGTTCGCCTCGTTCAGGAAGCACGAGATCGGCAGGCCGCGGGTGGTCCCCCCATTGCTGAGCACGGGTGTGGCCGGCATGAACCACAGGTTGCTGATGTAGTCGTAGAGGCGCTGGGCATGGGCATCGTCGTCGGCATAGGCCGAGGCAACGCGCGCGAACATGTCCTGATAGGTCTCGCCCGGCAGCAGGTACCGGTCGTTCAGCGTGGCCTTGCCAAAAATCGTGAGCCGGGCGTCCCGGGAAGAATCGGTAACAACCCGCGCACCGCTTCGAACTTGAACGACATCAAACACTTGCGGTCCCCTTTTTCTTTTTGTCCACAGTTGTGGATAGAACACTCTGTGGAAGAAGCCTACATCTTGGGAGCGATTGGCCGCTTCCCACTATCCATAGATAGTACGGATGCCGCCGGGCCTGTCATTGCGAAATTTACTCCCCGTTTGTGAATCTCAGGAATGGTTGGTTAACCCCCTGAAAAACCGGCCGAAAATCGGCTTTGAAATTCTGTTTCCCGAGCGGTTTTCGACTCTTCGCAGGTGCAGCATAGAGGAGAACAAAACGCGCTTTCCCGCGGATTCCGTGCCTCCTAGACAGAAACCGCAGCGAATCGGCTCAACCTCTCGGGGCCAAGCCGGGAAAGGCGAGATACGATGGGCATTCTCGGCGTCGCCAAGAGTCCGTCGTCAGAATGTCATGGTCAGGCGTAACATCGCCCCCGGTTTTGCGGAGGAATGCACAAAATATGGTCACCGCTTCGGTGCCGCGCGTCTATGGGTTGGACGCCATCTGCGCTGCCGCCCTGCAGGCCGGCGGTGAGGATTCCGCACAATTTGCGCGCAGGCTGTTCGGCCGCCTGTCCGACAAGGACCTGGCCGCTGCACCCGTAGACCAGCGCGCCGCGGCTGCAACCTCGCTGCTGGCCTTCGCCCGCCGCCGCCTGCCCGGCGTCGCCAAGGTCCGCATCTTCAACCCGTCGCTTCCAGACCATGGATTCGAGAGCCGTCACACGATCGTGCAGATCGTGAACGACGACATGCCGTTCCTGGTCGATTCGATCGCCAACGAGTTCAACCGCCGCGAAATCGCGGTCCATCTGCTCGCCCATCCGGTGCTGGCGGCACGCCGTGACCTCGACGGCGACCTGGTGGGCATCGCGCTGGAGGCCGGCGAACGCGCGCGCTCGGAATCGATGATGCACATCGAGATCGACCGCCAGACCGATCCGGTGCTGCAGGACGAGATTGCTTCCGCGCTCACGCGCGTGCTGGCCGAAGTGCGGCTGGCGGTCGACGACTGGCGCGCCATGCGCCGCGCCTGCCTCGACGCGATCGTCGACCTCGCGCCCGGCCGCGCACCAGACCTCGCGGAATACGATGACTTCCTGCGCTGGCTCGAAGCCAACCATTTCACGTTCCTGGGCCATCGCCGATACCGCTACGTCGACGATTCGAGCCAACCCGGCGGCCTGCGCTACGAGCTGGTGCCGGGATCGGCGCTGGGCATCCTGCGCCGCGACGAGGTGCGCCTGTTCGACCCCGGCGTGGGCAGCGGCGAGGCGATGGCGCGCTTCGCGCAGGGTCCGCACAACATCCTGATCGTCAAGACCGACCGCCAGTCGCTGGTCCACCGCATTGGGGCCATGGACTGCGTGATCGTGAAGACCCGCGACGCCGACGGAAGGGTCACCGGCGAGCATCGCCTCGTCGGCCTGTTCACGTCGGCCGCCTATCACGCGGCGGTGCACGACGTGCCGCTGCTGCGCGGCCGCGTCGAGACGTTGCTGCGCCGCTCGGGATTCGACCGCCACGGCCATGACGGCAAGGCCCTGCTGGCGATCCTGGATTCCTATCCGCGCGACGAGCTGTTCCAGATCGACGAGGAGACGCTCTACGATCATGTGCTGGGCATTCTGCAGCTCCAGGAAAGGCGGCGCGTGGCGCTGTTCACCCGCCTCGACACGCTCGGCCGCTTCGCCTCCGCTCTGGTCTTCGCCCCGCGCGAACGCTTCGATGCGGCGCTTTCGGAACGCTTCACGTCGCTTCTGGAGAAGGCCTGGGATGCGACCGCCGTCTCGGTCGCCACGTCGATCGGCAGCAATTCCGCTCTGGTCCAGTCGCTCCATACGCTGAGGCTCCACACGCCGGGGCGGCCCGTCCCCGATCTCGCCGCGCTCGAACGCGACATGATCGAAGCCGCGACGTC
>Ga0182739_1003395_pt1 | contig 13972 bp, 10 predicted proteins | sample eDN5th30CBELigBY_FD_128873 | JGI IMG/M metagenome (GOLD analysis project Ga0182739, IMG submission 128873) | Enriched backyard soil microbial communities from Emeryville, California, USA - eDNA 5th pass 30_C BE-Lig BY (version 2) (version 2) | ecosystem: Environmental > Terrestrial > Soil >... | reverse complement strand
CGTGTTGATCCGGCGCCGCCGTCGCGGCCGGCGCCGCGAGCCCCGGTCCCGCCGCCGGCCCGCGCAGGAAAGCCGATTGCGCTGGCCTGCCGGCCGTGCCGTCGCTTGCGTTGACGTCCCAGGCCGGCGCGAACGCGGCGGTCTCGCCGTGCGTCGCCGCCTGTCCCGGCATGCCGGGGGCCGCGGCCTCGCCAGGCACGGCGCCATGCAGCGCCGCCGACTGCGGCGTGGGCGCGCCGCGCAGCCGGGGCGCGAGGCCCAGGCTGCGGTTGGCAAGCTGGCGCAGGAATCCGGTCATGGCAGCGCTTCCCGGTCCACCAGTTCCAGATAGGCGGCGCGCCGCGACGGGCCCAGCGCCAGCACCTGCGGCTCGGTCCAGCCGTAGGCGCGCGCGAGGCGGTGCACGTCCAGCAGCAGGCCGCGCGCGCACAGGCTGATGTCGTCCCACAGGCAGGCATCGGCGTCCAGCGCCACCGTCCAGGCCCGCGCACAATCGGCGCAGCGCAGCGACAGTTCGATGTTGGCCGCCGGATCCAGCGCTTCCATGCGCGCCTCGATGTCGTCCAGCGCCGCGCCCCGCGGCAGGGCCGCCTCGTCGGGCGCGTCCAGCCGGCAGGCCCGCAACAGCGCGGCGAGGGCCGCGCCGCTGTCGGCCGCCATGGCGGCGCGCGCCTGGTCGCGGCTGCTGGGCAGGCGCCAGGCGGCGCCGTGCGCATCGAACATGGGCTCGGCCGACGCGCGCTCGGGCGGCGCGGGTAGCGCGTCCAGCAGCGCCGCCAGGTCCACGTCGAACGCCATCGCAGCCCCGCAATCGGGGCAATCGGCGCAGGCCGCCAGCCGCGGTCCGAAGGTCGCGCCGCGCAGGCGCAGCAGCGACAGCGTGCGCCATCCCACCGGCCGCGACGCGATGTCCACCCCCGGCATCGCCACGGCCAGCGCGCGCAGGCCGCGGTCTATCGGGTGGCAGTCACGGCCCGCCTCCCACAGCGCAAGAATTTGCGTATCGATCAGGGCGTGCATGGCTGCGCTCCATCAGGCCGGCTCGACAAAACTCGGTTCGGACGGTTCGGCGACTTCGTAGTCGCGTTCCCATCCTTCGTTTTCCAGCTTGATGGTCTGGATCGCGACGGCGTTGGCGTTCGCGTCCAGGTCGGGAATGGCCTGGTATTCGGATACCCAGCAGCGGAACACTTTGTAGGCCAGCACGAGCTGACCGGCCTCGTTGTAGACCTCGATGATGATGTCCTTGCGGAAGTCCTTCAGCGATGCCTCGCTGCCCAGCCCCGATCCGAAGTTCCACACCTTGTTGGTCCACTGCTCGAATTCGCGGTCGTGCGTGACGCCGCGCTCCAGCGTGACGGCCTCGTACTTGTTGCGCCCGGGCGATTTGCGGGCGCTGGAGGGGTCGCCGCCTTCGCGGTGCTCGACCACTTCGGTGCTGCGCTTGAGCGCCGACACCTTGCTGACGCCGGCTACATAGCGGCCATCCCACTTCACCCGGAATTTGAAGTTCTTGTACGGGTCGAAGCGCTGCGGATTGACGGTGAACTGCGCCATGGCGATCTCCTGGAAACCGTGGTCGGCGCCTGCCGCGCGGCCGCAAGCGGCGCGCAGGCGGGCGCCGGGCTCAAGCCTGTATCTGGCCGGCCAGTTGCTGGATGCTGATGACGACGAACTCGGCGGGCTTGAGCGGCGCGAACCCCACGAGGATATTGACCACGCCGCGATTGATGTCGTCCTGCGTGGTGGTTTCACGGTCGCACTTGACCAGATAGGCCTCGCGCGGAGAACTGCCCTGGAATGCGCCCTGCCGGAACAGGGTGTTCATGAATGCGCCGATGTTCAGGCGTATCTGCGCCCAGAGCGGCTCGTCGTTGGGCTCGAACACCACCCATTGCGTGCCGCGGTAGAGCGATTCCTCCAGATAGAGCGCCAGGCGGCGCACCGGCACGTACTTGTATTCCGAGGTCAACTGGTCCGCGCCGCGCAGCGTGCGCGCGCCCCAGCAGACCGCGCCGTACACGGGGAACGTGCGCAGGCAGTTGACGCCCAGCGGGTTCAGGCTGCCGTTCTCGCCGTCGGTCAGCGTGGCGGCCAGCGACACGACGCCTGCCAGATTGGCGTCGGTGCCGGCGGGCGCCTTCCAGACGCCCCGATTGCCGTCCGTGCGGGCATACAGGCCCGCGATCGTGCCGCAGGGCGGCGCGAGGCGGGGCTTGCCGTTCTTGAGCGGATCGGACACGTGCGTCCACGGGTAGTACACGGCGGCATGATCCGACTTGGGCAGCGCCGTGCCGGTGGCGACCGCCACCATCGAGGCCGGGTCGACGGCCGTGGGCGGCGCATCCACGATCATGAACGCGCGCCGCTCTTCGCAGTACGAGGCGGCGTCGGCCAGGACGCCGGCATGCGTGATGGCGGGCAGGCAGAGCAGGTTGAAGATGTCGGCGTCTTCCAGCGCGTACAGGCCCTGGCGCAGCGCGCGGTTGCCGATGAACGCGGCATAGACGTCGTCCGGTCCGTAGGGCGTTTCCGTGCCGCCTTCGAGCAGCGCGTCCACCGGCGGCGGCGAGGCCACCGCGCCGGTCAGCAGGTGCAGGGACGCCGCCAGGTCGTTGGCCGGGGCGGCGGCGACGGCGATGGTGGAGCCCAGCCCGCGCGAACCGCTGGCCAGCACCAGCGTGCTGCCCTGCACGCGGGCGGTGAAATCGCGGAATGCCGGCGTGCCCGGCCGCAGCGCGCGCACGGCCGCCTGCAGGCGCGCCGCCACGTCTTCCAGCTTGGCGGCCAGTGAGCCGCCGGCGGCCGCGGTGTCGCCCAGGCTCACCAGTTCCGGGCCCAGGCCGTCCAGCGTGATGCGCAGGCTGGTGTGGGTCGCGTCGGGCAGCGCATCCAGGTCGGTCGCGCCGAAGGTGTCGCTGGTGAGCGTGGCCGCATCGGGCGTGGGCGCGGGCCGGATGATGGCGGCGCCGTCGGTTTCGATGCCGCCCGCCAGAGAACCCAGCATCAGCACGCCGGCCGCGTTGTTGCGCGCGCCGGGCAGCACGCGCACGCTGGCGTTTTCGCCGCCCGCGCCCGAAGTCAGTACGATGGTGTTGCCGCTGCGCGCGGCCGTGAAGTTGGCCAGCGCCGGCCGGCCCTGCGCCTGCGCCCGCACCTTGGCCTGGATCGCGGCGCACAGCGATGTCAGCCGCTGCGTGGCCGTGCCGCCGGAAATGTCGCCGGGCAGCGCGATGCTCACGCCCACCGGTTCCAGACCGTTCACCGCCACGCGAAAGTCGGTGTGCGTCGCGTCCAGCAGCGTCTGCACGTCGCCCAGCGTGCCGCTGACGCTGGTGCCCGCCGGCAGCGCGTCCAGCGCGCCCTGCGACAGCAGGCGCTCCAGGCGCACAAGCTGCGAGACGCCCTGCACCAGATCCAGCAGATAGCGCGGATCCTTGGCATTGAGCGAGACGTTGGCGTAGCTTTCCGCCCGGCCGTCGCCGGCGCGGATGAACTGGATGTTGAAGGTGCTGGAAGGCACGGCGGTGGCGTAGTCCACGCGGACCTGGATGCCGTTGCCCGAGACGCCCGGATCCAGCGCCCGGACCGCCAGCACGTCCACGGCCGTTGCGCTGCGCAAGGTGCGCTGCGCGGGCGATGCCTCTTTGACGACCCGCACGATCCAGGCATCCGTGCCGCCGTTCACGAAGAACTGCCGCACGGCGTAGCCCAGCTCCGAGTCGTCGGCCAGGCCGCCAAAGGCGCGCTCGTAGTCGGAAAAGCTGAAGATCCGGACCGCCTTGTTGACGGGACCGCGCGGGGCCGCGCCCAGGAATGCGGCGACCGACGTCGCGACCCCGGCGATCGTGCGCACGCCGCTGGGGATTTCCTGGATGTAAACCCCCGGATGGGACAGGGTAAGGGCCATGAGCTGCTCCTTCACACGACTTCTTGGACGAAGTGTTCTTGCCGTAGGAGAGTCTTAGAGAGCCGCCAGTGCGCCGCAGGACATGGGCCGGGGCATGGCGATTCGATTCGCGCGAGGCTGCGCGGTGTGGCGGGCGTTGCGCCGCTCTAGTTGGATTGCAGCGGAAAGGCAATCGGGCAAAAGCAGCAAGCCCTGGTGAGAACGAGTTATAGAAGGTCTGTATGAACCCGGCAATAGCTTTTTCACGGCGTTAACCATCTGTTTCTTATTCAGCCCGGATTCATCCTGGGTCTTCCGGCAATTGAAGCGCGCGCGCCGCTGGCGTATAACCCGTAGCGGCGTCGCTGCGGAATCTTCCTGGCAGCGGATCGCCCTGGCCGGCCTGGCAGGCGGCTCCAGTCCCAAGGAGCGTGCGATGAATAGCGTGTCCCGATTGCTGCGTTTGCATGCCTGGTTGTCCCGCTTGCCCGCCACGCCTGACAAGGTGGGCCGCCGCCCGCGCATCGCGCATGCCGTGCTCGGGCTGGCCGCCAGCGCCTCGTTTGTCTTCGGCGCTGCGGCGCAGCCGCAGGATGCCGGACCGTCACAGGCCGCCGCGGCCCAGCCCGCGCCCGCCGCCGGCCAGCCCGATGCCGCGGCCGTGCGCGCGCTGCAATGGCCGCGCAGCTTCTCCGCGCAGGACGGCACCCGCGTCGAGCTCTATCAACCCCAGATCGACACCTGGACCGCGGATCGCATCACCGGCCGCATGGCGGTCGCGGTGGGCGCGGCCAAGGGCAGCCCGACCTACGGCGTGGCGGACTTCTCCGCGCGCGCCGACGTCAACAAGCCGGCCGGCCTGGTGCATCTGTCCGACATCCGCATCGAGCGCGTCCAGGTGCCCACCGCGCCGCAAGAGGCCGCGCGGCTGCGCAGCGCACTCGAAGCGCGCATTCCCGCCCAGGGCATGGTGACGCCGCTGGACGCGCTGCAACTGAGCTATGCGCTGTCGCAAAACAACCCGGCGGCCAAGACCGTGCCGGTGGACAACTCGCCGCCGCGCATCATCTATCGCACGGTGCCGGCCATCCTGGTGCTGGTGGACGGCCCGCCCGCGTGGGCTGAGGTGGCCGGGGCGCAAGGGTGGCGCCGCGTCATCAACACGCGCGCGCTGATCCTGCGCGATAGCGCCGGGCGCCTGTACCTGCAGGCCGCTGGCCACTGGTACGAATCCGGCGATCTCAACGGGCCGTGGCGCACGGTTGCGCAGCCGGCGCCCGCGCTGCTCGCGGCCGCCGACGCCGCCCGCCGCAGCGCCGCGCCCGATCCCCTGATGCCGCACGACGGGCGCGCGCCGCACCGCGCGCCCGACATCGAAGTGTCCACCGTCCCGGCCGAACTGCTGATCACGATCGGCCAGGCCGAACTGCGGCCGGTGCCGGGCACGTCGCTGCTGTCCGTCACCAACGCCGATCACGCGGTGTTCATGAACCCGGGCGACAACCGCTACTACCTGCTGGTGTCCGGCCGCTGGTTCCGCGGCCCGCGGCTCGAAGGGCCGTGGTCCTACGTGCCGGGCAAGGATCTGCCGCGCGACTTCGCGCGCATTCCGCCCCGCGATCCGCAGGGCGGGGTGCTGGTGTCGGTGCCTGGCACGCCGCAGGCCCGCGAAGCCGTCATCGCGTCCACGATTCCGCAGACCGCGACGGTGTCGCGCAGCGCGGCCACGCTGCAGGTCCGGTATGCGGGCGGCGCGCCCGTCATGCGCCCCATCGCGGGCACGCCGCTGTCTTACGCGGCCAATTCGCAGGTGCCGGTCATCCAGGCGGAAGGCCGCTACTACGCGCTGTCGCACGCCGTGTGGTTCGTGTCGGATTCGCCCACCGGCCCATGGCGCGTGGCCGACCACGTGCCGGCGGCCATCTACGCCATTCCCGCCAGCTCGCCGCTGCACTACGTGACCTACGTGCAGGTGTACGGCTCGACGCCGCAGAGCGTGGTGTTCGGCTATACGCCCGGCTACATGGGCGTGGTGGTCGCGCCCGATGGCACCGTCGTCTACGGCACCGGCTACCCCTATCCGCCCGTGATCGTGCAGGATGCCTGGGTGGGCTATCCGCCCAGCTACGGCTACAACGCGGCCTTCGATTCCGCGGCGGGCTTTGCCTTCGGCTTTGCCGCCGCCGAGGCCTGGGGCGGCGCGGCGCCGTACTGGGGTCCGTATTCGGGCGCGCCCTATTGGGGCGGCGTCGACGTCAACAAGGTCGACGTCTACGGCGCATGGGGCGGTTCCGGCACGGTCACGCACGCGGCCGGGTGGAACGGCTGGACGGGCAACGAATGGCAGGGCACGCACGCCGAGGGCTACAACCCGCAGACCGGCGCGGCCTTCGAAGGCACGCGCGGCGCGGCCTATAACGAGTACACGGGCAACGCCGCGGCGGGAAGGCGAGGCGCCTACACCGATCCGGTGACCGGCGCATCGGGCGCGGGCCGCGCCGGCGCGGTCGAGAACGACGACGGCCAGTGGGCTGCGGGCCGCCAGAATGTGCGCACCAACACGGACACCGGCCGCACCACGTACTCCGCCGCCGCGGCGACGGGCACGGCCGGGCAGGGCGCCGACAGCGTCGACCGGCGCGGCGCGACCTACGACCGCAACACCGGCAGCGGCATGGCCTGGAACAATGGCAACGTCTATGCGGACCACAACGGCAACGTCTACGAGCACAACGACAACGGCTGGCAGCAGCACACGTCCTCGGGCTGGCAGCCGGTCCAGCCGAACACGCAGGCCAACGCCAACTACCTGAATTCCCAGCGCCAGGCGCGCGACTACTCGACGCAGCGCACGGGCGGGATGGATAGCGGCGGCTGGCAGGGGCGCATGGGCGAGTCGCAAGGCGGTTGGCAGGGCCGAAGCATGGATGGCGGCTGGCAGGGCCGAAGCATGGACGGCGGCTGGCAAGGCCGAGGCATGGAAGGCCGCAGTTTCGGCGGGTTCGGCGGCGGGTTCCGGGGCGGCTTCCGGCGCTGAACCGGCGGGCTCAGCCCGCCCGCACCCACTGCCCCGAAGCGGGGTCGACGCCTACGCGCGCCCCGTCGGCCCACAGCTGTTCCTCATCCAATCGCGAGGCCGCTGCGGGGTCCACGTCGAATTCAATGCCCAGCGCCCGCGCGACGCGGGCATCCTCGATGGGCAGCTCCCAGCTCAGGAACAGCAGCGTGCGGTCCGGACCCGACGCGAAATCCGCTTCGTCAAAGCCGGTTGCGTCGCGCGGAATGACTGCGTGCGGCTGGCAGGTGTCGAAGATCATGGCCGCGCCCGGCGTGAGCGCAATGCGGTCGCCGGTGCCGGGAAAGTGCACGTCCAGTCCCTTGTCTTCGCAGAGGAACAGATTGCAGAAGGCGGCGCCGCCGTACTGTCCGCCGTCGTGGTGATAGCGCGCGCCGCGGCAGGCCATGAGGGCCATGTCGCTGTCGGCCAGGACCTCGCCCAGTCCGAGCGCGCGCGTCCAGTCGCGCATGGCCTCTTCGCACAGGGCCAGTTCCGGCCAGCGCACGCGGGTGCGCGGCAGGGGCATCTGTTCGACGTCGCCGGGTTCCAGGCAAAGGCGCGTGCGGATCTCGCGTTCCCAGTCGGCGCGCACGCGGGCCGGCGGCGCCGGCACGGCCAGGTTCCCCGCAAGCAGCCGGCCGCTCACGCCGCGGCTGCGCAGGGCGTCATCGCGCCAGAAGAACGCGGTCAGGCGGTCATGCGCCGGGTGATTCAGGGGTAATGCGTTCATGGGTAATGCGTTCATGGGCAAAGCTGGCAACGCCTATCCTCCGCGCCCTTCGTAGACGGCTTCGTCGCCGTCCTCGTCTTCCATCGCCGCCTGCGAGCGTTCCAGCAGATGGCGCTTCAGGCCTTCGATGGCATCGGGCGTCCAGCCGTTCGCGCCGGTCACCGCCACCCAGGCGTTCACGTAGTGCTGGGGCGCATAGACGTGGCCATAGCCCATGGGCGTATTGGTGCCCACGGCCATGTCCAGCGCGAGCTGCAGCATGGTGACCACGGGATACCAGCGCAGCTCGGGCGACACGTCCGGGCCCATCGGCGCATTCATCCACGCGGGCGGACGGTAGAGGTCGCGGTAGTCGAAGAACGTGACCGGATCGCTGGCGTACTGCAGGTAGACGACGCGCATCGGACCCCAGGGCGCGTCGTCGGGCACGGGCGATCCGTGCTGGTTCATGAAGCGCACGAAGGCGCCATCGCGCAGCTCGGGCAGCCAGGCCGGCGATCCGGGATTGCGGGCATCGGTGATGGTGCGCCAGACGCGGCTTTCGAACGGCGGACCGCTCCACAGCGCGCCCTGTATCGGGTCGCCGATCATCTCGAAGAGCTCGGCCGAGCCGGCGGAATTCATCGCGCCCAGGCTCAGGCCATGCAGGTACAGGCGGGGCCGGCGCTCCTTGGGCAGGGCGGTCCAGTAGCCATAGACCGCCACGAAGAGCGCGCGCGCCGCCTCGGCGCCGTACTCGGGCTGCGCCAGCAGGGACAGCGGGCTGGACAGGTACGAATACTGCATGGCGACGCTGGCCACGTCGCCGTTCAGCAGGTATTCCAGCGAGTCCACCGCCGCGGGGTCGACCCAGCCCGTGCCGGTGGGCGTGATCACGACGAGCGTCGAACGGTCGAAGGCGCCCACGCGCTTCATTTCGTCCAGCGCGAGCCGCGCGCGCGCCTGCGGCGTGGCCGCGCCGCGCAGGCCGACATACACGCGGATGGGCTCAAGCGCTTCGCGTCCCGATTGCGTGGTGATCTCGCTGGCGGTCGGGCCCGAGGCGATGTATTCGCGGCCCGCGCGGCCCAGTTCGTTCCAGCGGATCAGCGACGCGGGGCCGCCAGTCTTGAGCGCGGCGGTCGGTTGCGGCCGCTCGGGTTCGAGCAGCGCGTCGAATTCCCGGAACGAGGCGTCCAACACATGCAGCGCGCCGCGGAAGAACACGTCGGTCGCCAGCAGCCAGAAGATCAGGATCGCGATCGCGGCGCCCGTGACGTTGGCCACGCGCCGCGGCACGACGCGCCGCACCTGCCGGGCCAGAAAGCGCGCGATCAGCTTGAACAGCCGCGCCAGCGCAAGCAGCACCGCGAAGGTCAGCACGGCGATCGCGCTGACCTTGATGGGATGGGCGCTGGTCAACGGCTCCATCTGCATCAGCGCGCGGATGGTGTTCTGCCATTCGGCGGCGTGGCCCAGGAACAGGATCGCCACCGACAGGCACAGCAGGCCGATGACGGTGTTGACGATCCGCGCGGCGCGCCCCTTGGGCTCGGGCAGTTCCATGTAGGTCCACAGCCAGTGCCACAGCACGCCCAGTCCGTATCCCGCCGCCAGGCAGGTGCCGGCCAGCACGCCCTGGGTGACGTGGGTGCGGGGAATCAGGGTGGGGGTCAGCGCCGCGGCGAAGAACAGCGTGCCGAGCATGAGCCCGACGCCGGACAGGGACTCCAGATGGAACCGGAAGAATGAAGGCAGGTGTCTAGGCAAGGCTTGCTGCACGGTAGGCGTCCTCATCCGGGTAGAAGTGGCGTTGATTCTCGCATGTTGCCGCGGGATGTCCGCGGGCCTGTCAGTCGCGGTCAGTCGCGGTCGGGCGCGCCCAGCGGAAAGAGCGGCCGGTAGGGCCGGGCTTCATCGACCACGCGGGCGAACGACGGACGCGCCAGCAGCCGCGCGCGATAGGCCCGCAGATGCGGATAGGCGTGCGCGATGGGATACGTCCAGTCGGCATAGAACAGCGACGGGGCGGCGGCGCAGTCGGCCAGCGTGAAGTCCTCGCCCGCGGCCCAGGTGCGCGTGGCCAGTTGCGCGTCGATCCAGGCGTACGCCAGCTCCAGCCTTTCCGCCGCCTGCGCCATGCCTTCCTCGCGCCGCGCGGAGTCGCCGGAGAGCGCGCCGTTCACCGCGTGCTGCATCCAGAACATGACGTGCAGATCGAAATAGCGGTCCAGGAAGCGCACGTCCAGCGCGGCCATCGGGTCGTCGGGGATGAGCCGCACCGGGCCGGGATGGGCGAGCTGCAGGTATTCGATGATGATGCTGGATTCGACGATGTTGCGCTCGCCATCGACCAGCAGCGGGAACTTGCGCAGCGGCCAGCGTTCCAGCCTGTCCCGGGCATGGCGGGGCGTTTCCGGCCCGAGGCTGCGGAATTCGAAGGGCGTGCCGTTTTCGTACAGCGCGATGAGCGCCTTCTGCGTGTACGAGGAAAAGGGATGACCGTAAAGTGCAGGCAGCATTCTCGGGTTCTCCTGAGCAGTGGCTCACAGGTTAATGGGTCTGGGCCTGTTTCACCAGACGGACGCCGCCCGTCGCGCCGCCGTGCGGCGGCGCGACGAAAGGAATACAGTGCATGGCGGAGCCCATGGCACGAGCCGCGGGTAAACAGCCAAACAGCCAAACAGCAACAAGACGGAGACGGGATGGATACGGTAGGCAAGCAAAGCGCCAGCGTGCGTGAACAGGTCGGCGAAACGGAATGGCAGGTCCGCAAGGACCTGGCGGCGTTGTACCGGTTGGTGGCGCTGTTCGGCTGGGACGACCTCATCTTCACGCACATCACGGCCAAGGTTCCGGGCACGGAACACTTCCTGATCAACCCCTACGGCATGATGTTCGACGAAATCACGGCGTCCAGCCTGGTCAAGATCGACCTGGACGGCAACAAGGTGATGGCGTCCGAATACGACATCAACCCGGCGGGCTTCACCATCCATAGCTGTATCCACGCGGCCCGCAAGGATGCGATGTGCGTACTGCATACGCACTCGATCAACGGCGTGGCGGTGTCGGCGCAGAAGGCGGGGCTGCTGCCGCTGTCGCAGTTTGCGTTCATCGCGCTGCGCTCGCTCAGCTATCACGACTACGAAGGGCTGGCGCTCAATCCCGACGAGCAGCCGCGCCTGGTGCGCGACCTGGGCGCCAACAACTACCTGATCCTGCGCAACCACGGCCTGCTGACCGTGGGCCAGAGCATGGCCGAGGCCTTCCAGGCGATGCACCGGCTGGAGGCGGCCTGCATGGTGCAGGTCCGGGCGCAGGCGGGCGGCGAACTGACCTACATCCCGCCCGAGGTGCTGGCCCGCGCGGCGGTTGAATCGCCGGCCGACCGGGCGCACAAGGCCCAGCTCGCGTGGCCGGGTCTCTTGCGCCGCCTGGACCGCCGCAATCCGGGCTACGCCGACTAGACGGCGCGAAGCCGCCTTTCGGCTTACGGCTTGCGCACGGGCGCCGCGTCCAGGAACTCGGCGCAGTCGGGCACCGGCGTCGCGGGCTGGTAAACGGATGCGTCGGCCTGCCAGGCGTAGGTCACCGTGTAGCTGCACGCGCTGTCCACTTGGGGCGCCAGTTGCTCCCGGGTCAGCGCGGGCCGCGCGCTCGAGTCCGCAAAGCGGCTGGCGCCGGCCGGCGAGCGCGTCGCGTGCGTCGTCACCTGCAAATCCGGATAGTCGCGGCCTGGCAAGGCTTTCACGGCGGTCGTGAAATGGTAGACGTCGCTGCATTGGCCGGCGCGCTTCTGCTCGTCGGCTGCGTTGAAGCACGCGCGGATGGAGGCGTCGGCCGTGTAGGGCAGGACCAGCACCAGGTTCGCGCCGGTCGGCTCGCCCAGCGTGACGTCGTACACATACAGGTCGCGGCGCGCGAAGCTGCCGCCGGAGAACGGCGTCTCGGGCTCGAAGTCCGGCTCTTGCGGTCCGATCACCCCCACCAGCGCGCGCTCCTCGTCCAGCCGGATCAGTTGCGGCCAGACGGAAAAGTGCTTGAAATCCGGGACCTCTGGCGAGTCCCAGAAGAGGCGTTCGGCGCGCAGCGTGCGGCTGGTCGCGAAGGGGCCGTTTTCCCCGAACTTGCCGTCCGTCTTGATGCCTACGCACCAGTCCGTCTGGGCATTGCAGTACAGCTTGTTGTCCGCGTTGAGCGTCAGCGGCTCGACGCCGGGCTGCGCCGCCGCGGCCACGGGCAGGACGGCGGAGATCACCAGGGCAAACAGTTTCGACACGATTCTTCCTTCTTGGGGTGAGCAGCGCCCGGCAGCGGATGGCGGATGGCGCGACGCCGCACGGGCGCGCCACATTTTGTAGGGAGTCGCACGGCTGCGCCCGGGCGGTTGGTGTCAAAACATGAACAAACGTATCGGCGTAAGCCCGAATTTTCGCGGGCGCGGCGCCGGTCCGATCTGCACGAGGGTGACCGCCTGGACGAACCGGCGTTCCTGGCGCTTTTGCGCGCGGCCGTGGCGCTGAACACCGCATCGAAGGTCAAGCGGGCCTGACCCGGCGGCTAACTGGCGGCGGGCACGTCGGACTCGACCAGCCGGGCAAGCTGCAGCAGCGATTCCTGCCAGCCCAGATAGCACATCTCTTCCGGAATGACGTCGGGGATGCCTTCCTGCACGATGATCAGTTCGGTGCCGCAGGAAACCTCGCGCAGCGTGATGGTGGTCGTCATCTCGCCCGGCAGGTTGGGATCGTTGAAGCGGTCCGTGTAGCGGATCTTCTGGAATTCGACCAGCTCCAGGTATTCGCCGCCGAACGGCTCCTCATGGCCGGTGGCGAAATTGCGAAAGAACATCTTGTGGCGCCCGCCCGTGCGGGCGTCCAGTTCCTGCACCGTGCAGGTATACCCATAGGGGGGAAGCCACTTCGCGATGGCGTCGGGCTCGAGAAAGGCCCGGTAGACGCGGTCGGGCGTGGTGCGCAGGATGCGCAGGTGTCGTACGGTTCCGGTGGTCATGGTGTGTCTGCCTCGAATGGTGGGGGATACATGACGACGACGAACCGCAGCCCCCCGAATCGACACGATTTTTCTTGGGGATTTCCCTAGGTCATGGCGCCGCGCCCGGGCTGGCGCGCAACAACGCGACGTACGCCGACAACGTTTCGGCGTGCCGGCGCTCGGCGCGCAGGCCGACGTGTCCATCGGCCCGGATCACCAGCAGCACCATGTCGCCCACGCCCAGCAAGGCCGCCGCGGTGGGCTCCAGATAGGCGTCCACCCCGGCGACGCCGGGGTTCGCGGCGATGGCGACGATGCCTTCGATGATATGCCCGTCCGTCAGCGGCTCGATGTCGCGCCGCAGGTCCGACAGCGACTGTTGCGACGTGCCGGGTCCGCCGATCAGCAGCGCGGTGTGGCCGCGCCGCTTGGCGTAGTCATGCAGCTTGCCTTGGCCGCCCGCCGCCAGGCGGACGTCGATCTGGTCCGGCAGCCGCTGGCCCGGCCAGATGGCGTCGTGCCTGTCGCCCATCACGATGGGCGAACCGGCGTAGTCGATGTCGAGCTCGGCTTCCGACACGGCCTCGCGATGGCGCGCCTGCGCATCGCCGAAAGCGGCGCGAATCGCCAGGTCGCGTTCGCGCCGCTCCTGCGGTCCCTTGGCCAGCTGCGCGCTTTCGGCCGCATCGCCCGAGGCCATCACCATGTCCGCCACGGGCCGCCGTTCGGCGTGATAGCTGTCCAGCAGCGTCGCCGGGCAATGGCCCTGGCAGACCAGCGCCAGCTTCCACCCCAGGTTGAAGGCGTCCTGCAGGCCGGTGTTCATGCCGTGTCCCTGCGCCGGGCTGCACGTATGCGCCGCGTCGCCGGCCAGCAGGACGCGGCCGGACCGGAAGCGGCGCGCCACCTTGGTGTGGCATTCGAAGCGCGCGGGGTGCGAGACGTCGTCGAATCCGGCGTCGGGCAGATAGCGCCGCAGCGTGGACAGCGCGTCCTCGACCAGATCCGAATCCGACGAACTGGGCCGCAGGTAGACGCGCCAGCGCTCGGCGGGCAGGGCGGTGAGGATCACCGGTATGCGGTCCAGGTAGGCGTAATTCGCCTCGAAAGCATCGGGCCAGTCCCGGATGGAGGCGTCGAACACGGCCCAGGGCTGGTTGATGTCGTGGCCTTCCTGCTCGATCCCGGTCAGCATCCGGACCGTGCTGTGATGCCCGTCGCAGCCGACGACCCACTGGGCCAGCACGCGCGACTGCATGCCGTCGTGTTCGACGGTGGCGAGCACGCCGTCTTCCCGTTCCTGCAGGTCCACCAGCTT
>Ga0182739_1003392_pt1 | contig 13977 bp, 17 predicted proteins | sample eDN5th30CBELigBY_FD_128873 | JGI IMG/M metagenome (GOLD analysis project Ga0182739, IMG submission 128873) | Enriched backyard soil microbial communities from Emeryville, California, USA - eDNA 5th pass 30_C BE-Lig BY (version 2) (version 2) | ecosystem: Environmental > Terrestrial > Soil >... | reverse complement strand
GTACAAAACTATCAACCTTATTTTATGGTACTTTTCGACTAATAGTCAATAAAATCAAGAAGGGGATACATGAATAAGAAAATGATTGTCAGAATTAATAATTTAACTAAACTCCTCTAATCGAGTAAGGGCTTTTACTTCTTATAATAGTACGGGTGTCTTTTCGCTATCTCCTCATACGTCCCCGTATCTTCAATCTCAAACCCCATAGAGTTGCAAAAGTCGTGTGTTAACGTGTAGATTTCATCCATATTAACTACATCGTCTGGATCTAGTCTCAGGCGACAATCCCAACAATGGATTTCAAGTAGTTTCTTCATATGTATCATCTCTCCTTTTCTGAATAATTCAGCGTTTAGGAGGGGAAATCCTTTTGGTTCACTAATTTGACATAAAAAAACAGCCTTCTCAATTGAGAGAGGCTTGTTTTTTATAAAAATTTTATTAGTAATCCAATTATACCTGTTGCTAAGGTTAGTGTACTAACAGTCCATATTATTTGAACATTCCTTGCTTTGGTTACCTGAAGCTCAACGTCCTGCTCACTTGCCAGTTTTTTAGAAGTGATTACTTCATCAACAATTAACTTCGTCTTGTCAGAACTTGGTTTATCCTTTAAAAGATTTTCTATTTTTTCTAACATATCTTCTTTAGATTCCGCTAATAATCTAGCCATCTCATCTTTACTTGGGAGTTTGTCTAAATGTTTGGTTCTTTCTTCTAGCACAGAAACTTTTTTGTCTATATCATTTAATCTCTCTTTTAACTGTTCCATTATCAGATCACTCCCTTCATTAGTGTATGCAATCTCATTTACAATCGAGAATTCATTAATTAAATTATGTAATTCATCTTTTATCTCTTTAATAATTAATTCCAGTTCTTTTTTATGTAGCCCATCCCTATTCCCTTGAGGCATTGTAGGGCTTGAATAGGCAGCGTTTTGGTTAAACATTCTTCTAGATATACTATTATATTTCGATTGATTTTCTAAATTCCCTTTATTATCATGTACAAGGTACAGATTACTTTGTATATCTTTTTTTAAATGTTCAGTACTCATTATCGCCAGACTCCAGTAATTCTGATAAAACCTTAATCGCTTCCCTAACCGAATACCGATCAACTTCTACTTCAAGACTTTTACCATCATTTCTAATAAATCTAACAATCTTATTGTCAGTTCCAATACTGTTTTTTGTTGCAACTATACTGTATAACTTTAACGGTTCTAATCTATTATAATAATATTGCATAACAATTGGGTTCACTGTTTTATAAAATGCAATAACATCTTTCTTGTACGATTCTGGGGTATCTTGAGACCAAACCATATAGTCATCTTCAAAATAGTGTCCTCTAAACCCTATATGTTCTAAAGCACACCCTAAAATAGGAGTCAAAGTTTCCTCCAATTCTTCAATACAGTGCGGCCAATCTGGTCTATTTAAATATGTATTCAAGATAGCCAATGCTTTTGTAAATATCATATTGTCTTTACTATAATTCTCAATATTTTCTTCAAAATAATCCTCTATTTGATCTCCATTCTCATAAGCCATTTTCCCCACTCCTTGACATTATATGATTCAAGTGTAGGTATATTAACATGTTCTTGTCAATAAAATGTTTAATTTATACAAAAATCAAAGCCCCTCTCCCACTAAGGAGAAGGGCTTTTGTCTTTACTTTACACGCAATTTTTCCTGGGTTGAAGAAGTTTTTTCTTAAGGAAGATATTTATATGATCTCACAATCAAGACATTCTACTGCTGCAAAAGAATTGTTGTTTATGAACAAAAAGGGATTATGAAGTTTAGTCAAATCCCTTTTTAGTTCACAGACACATGGCAAATAACAATTTTAACTTACAAGAAGGTGAAGAGAAGCATCGAATAAGTAACTAACTTGTTCAATCTGTTTCTCTCGACAACCTTATTATGGATGTTTTTATCTCTAATATTCTTCCAATATTTACAGTGTATCTGTTTCTATATAAAAGAAATTATAACACTTAAGGAGGTGAAGATATATGTCAAATCGTAGTGGTGGTCGTAACCAACTATTAGTACAAGGTGCAGAACAAGCACTTGAACAAATGAAGTATGAAATTGCTTCTGAATTTGGTGTGCAACTTGGAGCAGATCAAACAGCTCGCGCAAATGGTTCAGTAGGTGGCGAGATTACAAAGCGTCTTGTTGCTACAGCTCAACAACAATTATCAGGACAATTTGGTACAACATCTCGTTAATAAATGATAAGAACTATTAAAACAGAATATTTTTATATGGCTTAGACTACCTACTCATGTAGGTAGTCTTTCAGATGTCGGAAGGAAAAACTATTTACTTCACACGCAATTTTCGCCCAATTTGAATCGTATATTTGCTGTCAAGATTGTTCCAATCTTTAATTTTCGTAATAGTCGTATCATACTCTTTAGCAAGTTTTGATACCGTGTCACCTTTTACGACTGTGTGATATTTTTTAGTTGATGCTAGTTTCGCAGCATCCTGCTTCTTTAATCCAAATGCTTTAACAAGTCCGTTTACATGACCTTGTGCAACATCTTCAATGAATGCAGCCTTTTTCAAAATAGCAACTTCATCAGGATTGGAGATATAAAGGTTTTCTGTCAGTAAAGCTGGCATATTCGTTGTTCTTAAAACTTGTAAATTCCCTGTTTGTGAGCCACGATCACGCACTCCATATCCTTCGATTTTCTTCATAATTTCAGCATGGATAATTTTTTGATATTCTTTCGATTTCGCTGAAGCTTTCGTATAAATATAATCTTCATAACCTGTTGACGTCTTAGAAGCTGAATTGATGTGAATAGATAAGAAGAAGTCAGCACCCCAAGCATTTGCTGCCTTCGCTCGTTCTGATAGCGTTGGATAAGCGTCTCCTGTACGGCTCATTTTCACTTCTACATTTTCATACGCAGCTAATAGTTCTTTTACTCGTTTAGCAATCTTCAAGGTTAAATCCTTTTCAAGCAATCCGTTTCCAACTGCCCCTGGGTCCTTACCACCATGACCTGGGTCAATAAAAATCTTAATTAACCCCTGCTTTGATAACACGTTGACCATTATTTATTCTCCTTTCTTTTTGAAAACATGAGTGTTTTTCCACACTGCGAATAGATTAATAACAAGTGTCACAAATGCAGATAGGACTAATACAAAGGCATTAATACTCTCTTCGTTAAACCAATCAAACTTAATTCCGATTGTGCCAAAGAAAAAAAGAAGGGCCGTTAGGAACCCTCCTAGCAAAGTAACTATATCTTTCATCGTTCATTTACCTCCTTATTTTCCATTGCATCTAACCGTTTATGAGCTTGCTTTGCAGATTCTTCAAGTCTAGTGATTCGCTCGCCATGTGCTGCCATTTGTTTTTCGCTCGCCTTTTGGTCAATTCTGATGTCATCGACACCTTTGCTGATATAGTCCAATTGCGCTTGTATTCGCGCATCCTGCTGTGTATCCGTTTTAGTCTCCTTCTGCTTATTGAATTGATAAGTAAGATAACTTAGCAGCAAGCCGCAAATTGCAATTAATGACCCGATTTCAATTGTCATTCCTCCACCTGCTCTACATAAAAATAGCCCCGCTCGGTACAGGGCATTTCTCAGATCATGAAGTTGTTTATTAATTTATTAAAGCTCGTATGGCCAAAATAATGATAATCCACATTGGAATGGAGAATAACGCTCCCCACATGCAGCCTTTGAAGAAATTCATAGCAGCACTCCTTTTCAAGTCATAAAAAATACACCTTACTGAGCAGGTGTTTGCGGGTTTAGTGCTTCTTCAACTTGTAGGCGATATTGCGTTGGTACTTGATCAATTGTCATATATCCATATTTTACGGCACTTGTATACATGTTTATCATGCAGGTTGCCCCCCTTCTAAATTTTCAACTCTTGTTTTTAAATCAGCATTTTCCATCATTAATGTTGATAGCATCATGGCTGTAAACTCTGCATTTTGCATCAGCATGGCAATTAAATTAGCCATCATTTCCGGGTTTGACTGCTTGCGCATTTCCTCAACATCTTGATCAAATTCTTCTGGTGTTTTACCTAACTGCTGTAATACTCGTTGCAATAATTCCTCCATTACAATCCACCTGCCTTTAATCGTTTAAGCACGTCATATAAAATTAATGAATTTACAGATGTTTCCGTTTTAACATCCTCAACCTTTTTCGTCGTATCTTCAAGAGCTGACCGGACATTGTTGGCAAATTGAGCTGATACATTAACCGGATTTGCTGTGAATGGTTGGCGGTCATAAACCACATATGTTACCGTGTATTCTGCTGTTGCATCATATCTTTCTTGCTGGATATACGCCGCTTGCACTCCGTTCGCTATCGAACTATTGTAAATAGTCCATCCATCCTTTAATCCGTTTTTATAAATGGAAAGTATTTTGCTGGCTCTTTGTTTGAAATTAGTCCCACCCAAAGAGGTGATATTTGTTTTAACCAATCCATCTCCACCGGATGTTGCAACCAACTTCTCCCTCATAATAACCCCGCTACCAACTTCGATTATCGTTAATCCGTTTACGGAAATCGCGCCTTCTGCTTTGATTTCCTCCACTCTTGAAGGCGATAACACATAAGATAATTTGTATGGTGTGTAGTTTGCTGCTTTGTTAGCTGCAACGTATGCCAGTGTTTGTGTTGGTGCATCTGTGCCATCAACGATAGAAACCCATGCTGTAGGCTTGTTTGCTCCGTCCGCTGTTTTAACTTTCCAGCCATTAAAATAGGCTTTGATTTCGTCAGTTGTTGGCGCGTATGTTTCGTTCCATCCACTCTCTGAATCAGAAATAGATATATAGATACCTACATCATTTCTGAACAAATACTGATTAGGAGCTAAAATATTAGATGCCATCGACCCAATAAATTTCAACAACGAGCCGTTATATGATGAGATTTCCGATGTATCGACATCGTGAGTCGTGAACGGGTTAACAACCGACGCCAGCCTTACAGTTTTAAAACCTGTCGCATCACCAAAATGCGCCCATGTTAGACTTCCGTCCAAAACAACATCCTCAATCGCTTTTCGCTTGAAATATTTCCCGTCTTTTTCAAATATACGGTCCGCCTCAATGCCGATTTTTCCTAATTTCGTTTCAAATAAGGCGTATGATTTATTTTGAGGTGTAAATGGTTTCTCTGTCGCTCCCAATGTTAGTATTGGGTTTTTAAACAGAGTTGCACTCGCGTTTATTCTTCCATACACCCGGATTCCCGGTTGACCGGCCGGGATTGTATAAGTTTTCGCGGATGTTCTGTAAGGGATAGCTGCTATAGAGCTTGACCCATACTGATAAATAGCCGCCTCCCCCGCTTCGTGCGATAGAGTCACGGTAGTTCCTGCTGGTATTAAGAGGTCAACATAGAAAGTTTGAGTTATTGCTCCATCATAATTAGCCTCGTACGGCATGGTTAGTGCCCCACCCGTTGATACACCCCACTCATAAAGCGGCGGCAGTAAGTTTTCGCCCTCCGCCATCACATAAGGATTTTGTAAGTGTGTTACGCCTTCCACAGATGGATAACGGCGTAAAATTTCATCCTCAAGCATCGTTACGTTGATTGCATCATAATGCGCTTGCGTTACCTCGTATAGTGGTACGCGCGGAGCATGTAGGATAGCTTCTGGTTTTAGTTCGATTTCTAGTTCTACATAGTCTGTGTTGATGATCGATGGTGTCACGCCGTCTGATACGGGCGCGTGGGCCAGGATATGGAAGAGACCGTTAGTATCCAACTTATCCGTTATAGTTGTGGCGGTTGGCCCTAGTTTTGCAACGGTCCCATTCACATGGGTAGCTAATAATGTACCGCTGTTTTTTTGAGAAAACCATTGGTTTGTATCAGTGTACCAAAATTCTAGCGCTGCTCTATATCCACTTGGACCACTTCCAAAACCGTGCCAATTCGCTGTTATTTTGGCAACATTATCCTTCAACCATTGAACCTTATCCGCAACTGTCGTGCGTGGGATGCGCCCTAGTTGTCGTTCTACTTCTGCGATTAGGTCGAAGGAGAATAGTTGTTGCGCGATATTGTTAGCGATATTAATAGAGACCGGCCAATTAGTCCCATTGAGCGTGGATAACTTTGTATTGTAATCCGTGCTCGTAGCTTCATCGGCTTTTGGCTCAGAAGGTGAAACCAATGTAGTAACAGAACTCCATGGAGTTTTTGCTCTATGCGGATTCTCCAACGTACTCCCCGAAACTTTCCCCTCGAAATTAGCAACACGGATTAATGTTGGACGCTCCGCTTTTCCGATAAACTTATAAATCCCTTGTTGAATCGTTGCGTCTGCCCACTTGATTTTCGTGCGCTTATCAGCTAACACATAGTACTTTAATGGGTCAAGTACAGTGTTTTGCATAGGGATTAATGTGCGGCCTTCAATCTCGATATTAACCGGAGCATCAACCGCACCGTTTAACACGCTAACACCCTGGATTAATGTTTGTTTTTGTCGCCCCGCTTCCTCTAATTGTGCATGCGCATCGGCAATTCCTTGCTCCATCCGATTCATGTTACCAGCACTAAAAGGTGTACCCTCTTGAACAATATTCCCTTGTGCATCTTTAATACGATCTTGCCATTGTTTTTGTGAATAAGGCATTCAATTACCTCCTAAACTCTCTTTAATGTGTATTTAAAAGAAATGAGTAAACCGTTTATACTTGGTTTTACGATGTTATCTGGTTGATCATCGAATACGGCCCCGTCTTGGTCTAACAACTCAAATTTCGTAATGGTACCGCTCACTGTATCATCTAAATACAGATAAATCGTAATAACATCGCCTGTTAAATCTGTTTTATAGATAGGCGTTTTGTATTTCACTCCACCCATCGTGTACTGACCTTCTTTAATAAAGCCCTTTAGCCAGTTTTTCATTTTGGTATGTCCACCAGTTGTAATAGCCATTAAACCACCTCTCCTGCAACAAAATTTCCGCAAATCGGATAGCTTTGTAAAAACGACGAATAAACCCCACTTAGTTCAAAATTGGAGTTGTAATCCTTACTGATATTGTCTCCAGAAACATAGTCCCCGCAGATTAGATAAGGGTTATCCGCTTTGGAATAAGCACCGCTAATTTCTAAAGATGCTTGATAAAGTGCATTCCCATTTGTGATTTGTTCCCCACCTGCTATCATATGGCCAGCGTAGTTTTCAAATGGATACATCCAGCGTTGGTATTCATCGGATGCGGTTAATTCTCTTTCCAAGAGATATTGCCATTGTGTACCTATTCCGCCTATCCCCACTCGATTTAAGTCAGAAAAGGGAATGCCGTATGGATTACCATCGCCTTTTACCGTAATAAAAAGCATGGCTGGTTCTCCATCAAAAGGGCTTCCTTTAAGACTCCATCCCTCTTGAGCACTAATAAAATACTCATTCAAATAGATTTGTAGGAGCCGATTTATACTCTCGATGTCCCCATCTGATAAAAAGTTTGTCACAATTCTTGTCTTTATTTTCAAGCGATACTCTTCATCCGTAGACAAGCCCCGGAATTCTCCAACGATTTCTTCACCTAATCGATCTAATGCCTTGCCTTTCGCTAAATCAATATCACGCCATTCCTCCATACGGGTTAACGTACTGTCGATATCGTCTAACGGTGAGGCGCCGATAGATATTAATCTTCCAATCTTACTTTCTTTCGTCTTTTTATATGCATCGGTCAGTTTCGAGAGAATGCTGTCTAAAAAAATCATGAAACCACAACCTTATCAAAACTCGTTTTAGCAACCTTTCCGTCAAGCACTGTGATATTTCCTGATGTGTATGTTATTCCATCTGTACTTAATTCAACTGTCACATCATCTACAATATTTAGTTCTATAATAGACCAGACAATTTGGTTAATAATCACATTCTGTTTAAGTCCAAGACCTGGATATTCTGTGCCGGACTCATTTTCCCCACCAATATAATTTAAGATTTGAGAACGTACTATTTCTATTCCATCGGATGGAAAATTAGCTTTCTTTGTTAAAGTCACTCGTACATAAATCTGAATAATTTCAGGGCGTGTAAATCCAATATAATGTTTGATATTTTTTGAATCAAAAACTTCTACTACCGTTGAACCGAATGACTGTATTCCACCAGCTTTTCTCCCGAAAATAGCTTTTGCCACATCCATATCCGTGCCACCAAAAACAAACGGTGCAATAGATTTAGGAGGAATTCCATCCTTCTCCACCATTGATGTATTCTGATTTACAATAGCATCACGAACACCAGGCACTTCTAATAGTTCAGCCTGAATCCCTTCTAAATCGGATGCACCTTTATTGGGAGGATAGGATTGATACCTATCATATAGAGCTACATCTGTTTCTCTATCTGTACCACCTGCTGTTGGTTCTAGATTAATAACCTCAAAAATGACTTCTGGATCGGGATATAAAATCTCTGTAATTTCGCCAGCAGCCACATTCCCTTGTGTTCCTTTTTCTTCAGCATAAACTTCTACGAAAGCTACTCCTATTTCATCAAGAATAGCATCTTCCGTTGTCTCAAAATAAATATTCTTTTTCGTGCCCACGATAAAACCAGCCTCTATGGTTGCACCAGGCGTTCCCCTTATTTTCACGTTTCCATAAGCATACTCTTCAAGATTTCGACTAATCCCCTTGAATCTTACGGCTCGATCAAGAGAAATACCTTCAGCTGTACCAGGGAATGAGTTGTTATAAACCTTCTCTATTACCTGCCATACGATAGCTAAAAACCACGCATAAAGACGTATCAAGATACCAAGAAAAGATCGTGGCGATAGATTGATTGTTTCGCCGAACCCTTCTCTAGCTTTCGCTTCCATTTCTTCAATCAGTTCAGCGTATGTTTTTTTCTTAAATCCATGTTCATCAAGCATATTGTACATTCACCCCCTCCAAAGAAAGTATTCCTCCATCTGTTTTTTGCATTTTCAGAGAAACAGATCTATTCCGTTCTTGTGGATTATCCGTAAAAATAACGTCTTCAACAGAGGCAATTCTCTCTTCTTGTAAAGCCGCTTCAACGATATCTTCATGAGCTTTTGCTAGGTCGGCTTCTTTCCCTAAAAGGTTATCGAAAACCAAGCCATGGTCCGGTTCAAGAAAAAACTCTCCTTTTCTAGTTTCGAGAATCATCCGTACGGACTGAGCCAATTCTTCATCACCTTCCACCATGACGATATCACCGTTTTCATCAATCACTAAGTCTCCATCCACTATTTTGGGAGATATCAAAATAACACCCCCAGTACAATGCAATCATTTATGTCATGAGTACGATGAAATTCAGGATCAAATGTTTTTGTTCCGTTAAGATTATCTAGCGCTCTTTCTGCAAAAGAGACGACCACAACATCGTCTTTTTTCAAAAATGGAGTAAACTCAATCGCGTTATCAATCTTAACTGAAGCATTTGAACCATCAATACTTCCCTCAGTCGGGATGAGGCTCGAAATAGCTGCTTTGAACGATTCAGGTATTTTATATCTCATCCCCTGTACCGGCACACCTTCAATAACTTTATATTTCTCCGCATTATCGTCTTGATCTACAGACATAAAAAGAAGCTCCACATCAGCTGTGCGCTTCGATTCGTTATAAGAGATAACCCTCGCTGGGGCTGTTGTATGGATACTTAGCTTAATCCTCCGTTCTAATAAATCAATAAAATTCGTATCATTGGCCATTAGATGACACTCGCTTCCGTCATAAAATTACCACCATCGCAGTAATGTCTCCCGCTTTTGGCTCGATATTTACCATCGATTCCTTTGGACTTTAATTTAATGATGGACGCAACAGCCAACCGATGTTGGAGAAGACATTGTACTTTATACCCTTTTCCGTTTTCATCATCGAAAGGTTCAGGACTGTCGATTAAACCGGTTTTTTCTTCAAGTGTAAAGCGTTCGTCGTCTCCTTCTTTGATGGAACGGATAATCAATTTTCCACGTTTATAATAAAGAGCAGCACCGCAATCTTTCACGACTTCTTCCAGGTTGTTTAATATTTGCCCGGTGACTGTATACCCTTTTTTATAAGTAACATCTTTCGGTAAACTCAGTTTGGATACTTTAATCTCAAGCAAGCCGCAAAGCTTTTTAATAATCGTTGACCCTTTTGTGCCAGCTTTAAAAGCGATTTTTAATTTTTGCTTCTTGCCTTTTTCAGCCTTATCAGCCGTTTTAGCTGTCACTTTCACACGCGAATAATCGTCACCTTCCAAAAATGAGATGGTCGTAATTTTATCTACACCATTTCGATTTGTAAGGATTTTTGTGATTTTCCCCGATGCAATCACGCCGTAATCATCTTTATAGCCCGCTTGAATCGTGCAAGTATCGTCTTTTTGCATTCGGTTTATCGAATCTTTTGAGAGATTATAAATCTCTACAGTGCTAGTATTCGGCTTGGCGTCATCATCAAAAGGAACGTCGAAACGTATTTCTAGATCTTTATTAGAAAAAGTTGTGGAATACTTGCCCTTTACCGTTATTTTTATGACACGACCAAACATCGCATTAGAGCTCATCTTCATCACCTACATCATCGATATAAACAAATACCGTCTCACCGAAGTTATCGAACGTGACACGAATTTCTTTTCCGCTTTGATCGAGTGGAATAAGAGTTGGTGCCGGAAGATTGGGATTAGGGACATCTGACCATAAAGGAATGCCTAACCTAATCTTTTCTCCTAATACAAGTGGTTCCTCATCAGCATTGAAAATATCAATTGTAAAGAAATCGCCTATTTCGTTGTAATTGATTTCAAGAAAAAACGATTCCTCTGCTAAGTCAATTTCAAAGCGTTCTGGAATCGCGTTTTTGTCAAACGGAATATAATCTTTCATGCCTTCACCTTCATTTTCGCTCCAATCGGAATAGAACGATCTTTCCAAGGGTTTAATTTTCTTAATGAGCTAATAGAAACGCCGTATTTTTTAGCAATAGATGAATACGTTTCACCCTTTTTCACGATATGGTAAACCGCTGTTGTCTTTTTCTTAGAGACTGGTTGCTTTTTACCTGCGTTTGTTTGCTTTTTCTGCTGCGTTTTTTGCTTAGCTGGCACTTTGTCCCACGAAGTATTCACGATACGAATAAATTGTAGTTTGATACCGACTGCACTACCATTTGCTGTTTCATTCGTTCGGTTGTCATCAATACTCAAGATGATGGCATTTTTTAGAATTGAACGGCCAGCATAGCTCAGTATTTTCCCTTTTTTCATCGAATCTCGTAGTTGCTGCAGACGTTGCTTAGAATCCCTTCCTAGCACATATCCATCAAGTGATACGCCTTTAGGTTGTTCTCGAATGTGATCAGAAAATGGAACGCCTTTTTCTACAGGATAAGAGGTGGCTTCAACCGAATCATTGATGTTTTCACTTATTACTTGCAAATATACATTTCCAAGCTTCGCCATTATCGAACCTCCTCAATTCTGTAAATAGAAATAAGACGTTGCCATTGTTCGTCTAACGCCTTTCGTATCGCTATTTCCACATCAACACTATTGTTACTGTTGCCACTCATATCGATGTTAATGGTTGGATTAAAGTTGATAACAGGACGTGAGCCTCCGCTTGAAGATGTGTAACTACTTCCTGAACTTTCTGGTGTATAGCCAAGCTCTTGATTCGCTTGTTGAAGCAGAGCATGAGCGTTTTTTCTCATACTTGGCTGGGTTGGGATGATAAATTCTTTCCAACCGTTTTCCGCTAATGAAGCGATTTGTGGCTTCCAAGCAATTCCGCCTGTTGCGTATTTCCTTAACCCTGTCGGCCCCCAACCTCTGCGACCATACGGCAAATCTCTTCGCCAATTTGTATTATTGAAGAATGCAAGTAATTGATCGTAACCCGAAAAGATGTTTTTATGTCCCTTCATGGCATATTTAGCAAATGTTTGCGGGATATATTGAAGCAATCCCTTCGCTGGGTTATTATTCCTCATGTTAATATCATTCACTGCAGGACTTTGAACAGCACTTTGATTACCCGTTGATTCACGTTGAATCTGCGCGATAATGCCGTTTATTTCCGATGAGGTTACAAACTCATTCATCCGCCTAGCTGCCATGACGATTTCATCTCTCCACGCGGAAGCACTTCCTGTGAATTTACCGACTTCACCAGGAATACTGTTTTTGACCGCTTTGAAATCTGCATGAACATGGTCTGTATGAGGGTTTAACCCTGTATACTTTCTCCACGATTTACCCATACCCGGACCAGCAATTCGTCGATTGTAAATGACATATTGGAGGTTAGATGCTGTTGTACGCAAATACTCTGCAATTTTAGACATCGTTTCGTGGGAACCGCCGATATCAAAGGCTCGACCATAAGCGTGCATAGATTTTGAGCTTCCACCTACTACATTTCTATCATTGTACCCGCCCATAAAATGTGTTTTACCGAAACGAGATTTTACAGAGTTGTAGACTGCTTCAACATATTTCATCATGCCGCCATATCCCGAACCAGGACCAACAGCACCAGGATCTTTACTTTCACTTCCAACAAAAGAAAGTCCCGCCAGTTGCTCTTTTAAGAATCCAACTGTTTTATCTTTTAAAAAGCCAACTGAACCTTTACCGAATTCATACATAGCACCAGACATCTTAGGGAACGTTACTCCGAATTCTTTAAATATCTTCGAGGCTAGTTTAGTTGGATTAGAAATATACGACCAAACATCAAAAGCCGCTTCTTTCACATTTCCAGCTATTTCTTTTGTTCCACCCCATGCTTTACCGGCTATGTTTTTAGCTTTACTTACAGCATCGTGTAACAGGTTCCCTTCCTTACCTTTTCCTTTTGAACCATCTTTGTAAGCAGGAAGACCAGCATTTAAAAGTGCCATAGATTGCCTATGCGGTAATACTTCTGTTCCTCTCGGAAGATTCATAAGCGTATCTCTACCTGGCGACAACCCAATTTGTCCGGCTGGTGTTCTGATTAATTCCGCCCCACGCTCTCCAACAATAGCAGGTCCTCCGGAATGGAACTTAGTCCCCTTTGCGTATTGAGGTGGTTTCCAGTCAGGGATAGTAAAGTCAACACCTAATTTCCCCATCGCCCAATTCAGACCGCTTGTAGCACCGTTGATGATTTTCTTAAAGCCGCCGAATACCTTACTAGCAAGTGTTCCGATACCTGCTTCAACTCTTCCGGCCATACTACTAATTCCTCTTCCGATTTTACCCGGTAAATCCTTAGCAGCCTGTACGATATTTTTAAAGACACCCGTCACATCATCTTTAATCATTCCGAACAGTGTCTTGGTTTCTGTTCTAGCTGTTGTCCAGGCGGTTTTAATGCTAGTGCCTATCCTTCCGAGCATCCCTCGGATATTCCCGTGCATTGCAGTCCAGATGCCGTTAATAGCATTTTTAAAACCAGTCATAATAGTCTGGCCAAGTAATTTCATTGCTGTGAATCCATACTGCACGGTGTTTTTAACGTTAGTAACACTCTTTGTGAACAGAGCACGCAATCCTGTCCAGAGACCAACAAAAACATCTCTAAACCCTATAATGAACATTTTTCCAGCACTCAAGACCTTTGCGAACATCATTAAATTGATGAGATTCCAAACAAATTGAATGGCTCCAAAAAATACTTGTTTAACCCCTTCCCACATTTTTGAGAAGTTTCCGGTAAACAAACCAGCGAATATTTTCACCAAGCCCATAATGATTTTTAGCGCCCCATCTATCACTCCGCGTATATTCGACCAAACAGATTTCACCAATAAAAGCACCACAGGCCACACGAATTTCATGACAGACCAGACTGCTCCAAGTACAGTACGGACAATGAAAACAATCGGAGTGAAAAAGTTCTTAGTCGCTTGAAGAATCATTGCACCATTTTCATCCCAAAAGGTTTTCAGTTG
>Ga0182739_1003391_pt1 | contig 13977 bp, 12 predicted proteins | sample eDN5th30CBELigBY_FD_128873 | JGI IMG/M metagenome (GOLD analysis project Ga0182739, IMG submission 128873) | Enriched backyard soil microbial communities from Emeryville, California, USA - eDNA 5th pass 30_C BE-Lig BY (version 2) (version 2) | ecosystem: Environmental > Terrestrial > Soil >... | reverse complement strand
TTTGCCGCTCCAGCCGTGTGGCTGCATCCTCGCGGCGGGTGCTTCTCCTTTCCTCCCCGCGCTCCGCGCAGGGAGGAAGCCGATGCGACGACACGTCTGCACGATCACTGGCGTGGCAAAGTTCAGAACTCCTGACACAGGCCAGTGTGGGAATGTCCGGCGCTGTTGAGAGCGGACACGTTTGGGTGCGCAGCCGACGTGGCAGAGTCACAGCGATTCCGCGGCCGATCCCTCATTCAATGAAAAAAACCGGACAAGTATTGGTGCGCACCCGCGCCAGCGGGAACGCCCTTGTTTTCAGGCTTTTGCCGGGTTGTGTCAGGAGTTCTGAAGTTTGCGCCTATGGGCGCGGCTCTCCAGAGCCGCTCATGGGATCGGACAATCCGAATCCATCTCTGCCCTGGCCTGCTCGAGTCGTCGAACGGCATGCAAACGCGTCAGATTTCAAACGCCGGACACAGGCTGGACCCGCCCGGTTGGGCCGAGGCGCAGCCTTGCCCGATCATGATCATTGGACCGCGTGCATCCTGCGCGCTCATACGCGCCTATGAAGGCGCTCGATCATGAGCGCGCAGGATGCGCGCGGTCCAATGAGGGTGATCCGGCGCACGCTCTCGTCGGTCCGAGGCGTAGCCTGGCTGGAACATTGAGCTCTTTGCCCATGAGCTGCGGACTCGATCGTGGCCGCGCCGACCGAGCCGGACATTCCGACACTATGCTCAGTTGGCTCCCACGAAGGCGTTCGTGAAATAGGCGTCGGTCGACGCTGCGGGCTTCATGTCCATGTACTCGACCATGAGCTTCTCCGCCGCCTTCCATTCGTCGGCCGACTGCCAGCCGAACGGCTTGCCGGCGGTGCCGGGCGTGTTGATGTACTCCCCGTAACCTATCAGCTCGGTCTTGAAGATCGCCTCCGATCCGGCGATCAGCGGACGGGCCTTCACGGTGGCCTTTATGGCGGCGTCGGGATCCTTCAGCGCTTCCTGCCATCCTTTCGCGGTGGCCGCGACGAAACGGCGGACGAGGTCCGGCCGGCCTTCGATCGTCTTGGTGCTCGCGACGATACCATGGCTCGGCAGGACGATCCCGGCTTGCGCATAGTCGAGATGGCCGACCTTGGTCATGCCGGCGCGCGCCAGGTTGGAGATCGAGCCCGGCGTGAAACCCGTCGCGGCATCCGCCTTGCCCTGGGCGAGCAGCGGGAACAACGATCCGCAATCGACCGTCGTCACCTTGACATCGCTCATCGCCATGCCGTTGGCCTTGAGATAGGCCGGCAGGAAGATCAGCGCGGCATGTCCTGGACAACTGATGATGGTCTTGCCCTTGAGGTCGGCGGGCTTCTTGATCGGCCCGTCGAGCGGGAAGGCGATCGAGGCCGGCCCCTTGCGGATGATACCCATCACGACCTTGATCGGCACGCCCTGGCTCGCCGACTTGGCGGCGACCGAGGCATCGGCATAGCCGAACGTATCCGCCCCGTTGCCGACGAGCTGCACCGTGTTGCCCGACCCCTTGCCTTCCTGGATGTCGACTTCGAGGCCCGCGTCCCTGTAGTAGCCGCGCTCGGCCGCAAGATAGAACGGCGAATGATAGCCGATCGTCGACCAGTCGAGCCTCAGCCTGACCTTGTCGGCGGCCGCAGCAGGCAAGGCGGCGAAGCTCGCGACCAGACCCAAAACGACGATTCTGCCCAGTGCACCCACGAAAGCCCCCATCATTCCCAAAAAAGCCGATTATTCTCAAAAGAAATGATCTTTAATCTTAGAGGCAGCACATTTTTGCCGTCAAGGAGTGGATGCTGCGGTTGACGCTCTCTCCGGCGCACAGATAGGTTCTGCCGAACCGCAACCGCCAGCGCATCCGTAGGGACTTATGGCAGACCGCAGTCCGAAGCGGGTGTTCGAAGACGTCGTCCAGCAGATCCGTCTCGATGTCGCGAGGGGCAAGCTGAAGCCCGGTGACCGGCTGCCTTCCGACAGCAAGCTCGAGCAGCGCTTCGGCGTGGGCCGAAGCTCGATCCGTGAAGCGATCCGGGCGCTCGAGCTGTTCGGGCTCGTTCGCGTCAAGCGCGGCCGCGACGGCGGCGCCTTCTTCACGCCCGAGAGCCAGAATCTGGCACGCGATTCCTTCTCCCAGCTCTCGATCGGGACCACGTCGCTCAGCGATTCGCTGGAGTTCCGCAAGGCTCTGGAGCCTCGTGCCGCCGCGCTCGCCGCGCGCCGCGCCACGTCGGACGACGTGGCCGAGCTTCGCCGCAGCATTCGCATGATGGCGTCCGACGTGGAGTCCTCGGAAAACTTCGTGGAGAGCAACAGGATCTTCCACGAGGTGATCGCCAGGGCGACGCGCAATCCGTACTTCCAGGAGATGATTCCCCAGTTCCTGACGCGCGCGGAGATCATCTCGGCGACACGGAACTCGGAAACCATCGAGCGTTCGATGACTCTGTTCTTCCACACCCGCATCACCGCTGCGATCGCCAAGCACGATACGGATGCCGCCGAGTTCTGGATGTTGGGCCACCTCTCCCAGATCGAGGAGGACGTGAGCCACGCGCAGCAGCTTGCCGGCCATGAGAAGGACAACCTGCCGGAAGCGAAGGGGCGGAAGCTCAATAGCCCGCGGCGTTGACTCGCGCCGACTGCAGCGATATTTTTTTAATTGTCAGATTCTTTTGAAATCTACAGGTAGTTTTTCGGGAGAGCCGCCATGCCGTTCATCTCCAACAAGGATGCGCCGGAGATTCCCTGGCGCGAGGGCTATCGGAGCTTCACGCTGGCCGGCAAGGAGCAGGGTATCCGGCCGGTCTGCAGCACCAGCATCATCGAACCGGGTCGCGGCGCACCGCTTCATTTTCACGACAACGTCGATGAGGTGCTGATCGTCGTCGAGGGCACGCTCGACTTCCGGCTGGGCGACGAACGACGGCTCGTCGGCCCGGATAGCACGGTGGCGATCCCCGCGAAGGTGCCGCATTCCTTCACGGTGGTCGGCGACAAGCCGGCCCGCATCTACGCCTTCCTGCCCCAGCACGGCGGATTTGCCGCCGCGACCTACCTGGAAGGTGGTCCGCCGGCCGCGGCCGTGAACAAGCGCTGACGATCGAGCCGGTTCTGGATTTCGGGAGTACGACATGAACGTCCATTCGCCGTTGCTGCGCGAACAGGTCTCGCCCATCCGTTCGAAAGGCATGGGGCTTGGCCTGTTCCTGATGCCGGCCAGCCGTCCGGACACGCCGCTCAGCGACGTGATCGACTGGTATCTCGAGGTGACGCGGGTCGCCGACCAGGTCGGATATGACGAGGTCTGGGTCGGCACGCACATGACCTCGAAGTACGAGCGCATCACCGCGCCGCAGCAGATCATCGCCCGCGCGCTGGGCGAGACGAGCCGGGTAACGCTCGGCACCGGCGTCGAGCTCCTCTATCAGCAGCATCCCGTGACGCTCGCGCTGCAGCTCGCCCAGCTCGACCACATGGCGCGCGGCCGCCTCTATTTCGGCTTCGGCGCGGGCGCCACCATGACCGACAACCACGTCTACGGTGTCGACATGAAGACCGCGCAGGCGATGACGGCGGAAGCGCTCGAGATCATCCTCAATGTCTGGCAGCCGGGCGGTCCGACGGAATTCCACGGCAAGTACTGGAATGTCTTTCCCTGCGATCCCGTCAAGGCCTACCACGAAGACCTGACGCACGGCTGGCACATCCAGACCTACGCACCGCCCGAGCCACGCATCTCCTTTGCCGGCTTCCAGCAGAGATCGCCGTCGCTGACGCTCGCCGGCGAGCGTGGCTTCATTCCCATGAGCCTCAACATCTCGAGCGAGTTCCTCCACCACCACTGGGCTTCGGTCGAGGAAGGCGCCGCGCGCGGCGGCCGCCTGGCCGATCGGCGCAAGTGGCGTCAGGCGAAGGAGATCTTCGTCGCGGAGACCAAGGCGGAAGCGCGCCGTGCCGCGCTGGACGGCTTCATGAAGACCTTCTGGGACGACTACGCCTACAGCTACTTCGCCCAGAAGCCCGAGATGATCGACCTTTACCGCCGCAAGGGCGCCGATCCCAGCGCCAAGGTCACGGCCGAGTACCTGATCGACAACGGCGTGTGGTTCGTCGGCGATCCCGACTCCGTGGCGGCCCAGATCCGCGAGCAGTTCGAGGAATCGGGCGGCTTCGGCACGCTGCTGCAGATCGGCATGGACTATTCCGATCCGAAGGGCCGCGAAAGCTGGCTGCGCTCCATGAAGCTCCTCGCCCAGGAGGTCATGCCCAAGGTGCAGAACCTGGTGATCCCCCGTTGACGCTGGTCGAGCTGAACGCCATCAGCAAGCGGTACCGCTCCAAGACCGGAGATGTACTGGCCTTGCAGGACGTCGACCTGGCGATCGGCGACGGCGAGTTCGTATCGATCCTCGGACCGAGCGGTTGCGGCAAGAGCACCCTGCTGATGATCGCAGGCGGGCTGGTGCCCGCCTCCGGCGGCGTGGTGCGGATCGCCGGCCAGAAGATCTCCAGGCCCTATACCGATGTCGGCATCGTCTTTCAGCGCGACCTGCTGTTCGACTGGCGCACCGTGCTGCGCAACGTGCTGCTGCAGGCGGACATCCGCCGCAGCATGCCGCGGGAGACGGCGATCGAGCGGGCCAAGGCGCTTCTCACGAAAACCGGCCTGGCCGGTTTCGAGAATCACTATCCGTGGGAACTGTCGGGCGGCATGCGCCAGCGCGTCGCCATCTGCCGGGCGCTGCTGCACGATGCGAAGCTGCTGATGATGGACGAGCCCTTTGGCGCACTGGACTCGTTGACCCGCGACCAGATGGCGATCGATCTCCAGCGACTTTGGATGAGCTACCCGCGCAGCGTGATGTTCGTCACCCACAACATTGCCGAAGCGGTGTTCCTGTCCGATCGTGTCGTGATCATGTCGCCGCGCCCGGGCCGGATCGTCGCCGACATCACGATCGATCTGCCGCGGCCGCGCGAGATCGACGTCTACAACAGCACGTCCTTCATGAGCTACCAGCACCGGCTCCGCCACACGATGGAAGAGCTCGAGGTGCTGAAATGAGCGATCGGTTGCAGGCGGTTCTCTATCCGACGATCGTTCTCGTGATCGTGGTCGGGCTTTGGGAGGGGGCGAGCCGGGCCGGCTGGATCGCGCCGTACATTCTGCCCGCCCCCTCGACGATCCTCGCGAAGCTGTGGACGCTGCGCGAGGTTCTTCTGCTGCATACCTGGGCAACCACCCTGGAGATCGTGCTCGGCTTCCTGGTGGCGCTCGTGACCGGGGTCGCGCTCGCTGTCTGCCTCACCTACGTCAAACCTTTCGAGCGCGCCTTCTATCCCTGGATCATCGCCACGCAGGCCGTCCCGAAAGTGGCGCTGGGTCCGCTCTTCATCATCTGGTTCGGCTTCGGATTGACGCCGAAGATCGTGATCGCGGCGCTGATCGCCTTCTTCCCGATCATGATCGGCACGATGGTCGGCCTGAAGTCGATCGAGCGCGACGCGGTCTTCCTGCTCCGCTCGATGGGCGCCACCAGCCTGCAGGCCTTCTGGCATGCGCGCCTGCCCAACGGCCTGCCGCAGATCTTCGCCGGCATGAAGGTCGGCATCGTCCTCGCCTCGGTCGGCGCCATCGTCGGCGAGTTCGTCGGCGCGAACGAAGGGCTGGGCTATGTCCTGCTGACGGCCAACGGCACGGTCGACACGCAGCTCCTCTTCGCCGCCCTGCTCGTGATCTCCGTCCTGTCGACCGCGCTCTACTGGGTGGTGCATCTCGCCGAGAGCATGTTCATCCGCTGGCACGTCTCCGTGCGCGACGATCTCGCCGCGGCAACCATGTAGGCAGTCATGCCCATCACCAGGATCAATGGAATCGACCTCTACTTCGAAAGCCATGGCGAGGGGCCGCCGATCGTCTTTGCCCATGGCCGCGGCGGCAATCACCTGAGCTGGTGGCGGCAGCTGCCGTTCTTCTCGCAACGGTTTCGCTGCATCACCTTCGATCATCGCGGATTCGGAAGCTCGATCGATCGTCCCGGCGGTCCCGGACAGGACGCTTTCGTCGACGATCTCAGGGGACTGCTCGACCATCTCGGCATCGAACGCACGCATCTGGTTGCGCAGTCGATGGGCGGCCGGACCTGCCTGGGCTTTGCCCTGGCCGAGGCCGAGCGCGTCGACAGGCTGGTGCTGGCCGACACGACCTGCGGGGTCTCCGATCCCGCGCTGCTCGCGGCGATCGCCGAAGCAGGCGCACCGCCGACCGACCTGATCGAACGCGTGCTCGGCCCGACCTTCCGTCACACCGAACCGCAACTCTCGTTTCTCTACCGCCAGATCGAGGGCCTGAACCGCATCGGCAATCCGCCGCCCACCCTGGTCGCCAACGGGCCAAAAGCAGGCGAACTGGCGACGCTGGCGGCTCCGACGCTGCTCATTGTGGGAACCGAGGACACCATCGCCAAACCTTCGGTCGTGACGCTCTTCGCCTCGATGCTTCCCAGGGCCCAGGTTGCCGTCATCGAGGACTGCGGCCATTCCGCCTACTTCGAGAAGCCAGCCGTATTCAACCGGCTGGTCAGCGACTTCCTGGAGGGGATGTAAGGGCCTTCGTGCCTCCTACTCCGCGCCGGAGCCGATCACGCCGCCGTCGGCGATGATGGTCTGGCCGCAGACGAAGTTGCCGGCCCTGGACGCGAGGAACACGGCCACCCCGCCGATGTCGTCGGGCTGGCCGATGCGCTTCAGCGCCGCCTTGCTCTCGTTGGCCTTGCGGATTTCCGGGTTGTCCCACAGCGCCTTGGCGAAATTGGTCTGGATCAGGCCGGGCGCGATGCAGTTCACCCGGATATTGTGCTTGCCCCACTCCATCGCGAGCGACTTGACGAGGTTGATGTCGGCGGCCTTGCTCATGTTGTAGGCCGCGATGTGCGCCGAGCCGACCAGACCGCCGATCGACGAGACGATGATGAACACGCCGTCCTTGCGCTCGGCCATCTCCGGCCCGACCATGTTCATCAGGGCGATGTTCGACATGACGTTGTTCTGCATGATCTTGAGGAAGACCTCCTCCTTCAGCCCGCTGAGCGGGCCGAAGTAAGGATTGGACGCGGCATTGCAGACCATGATGTCGATGCGGCCGTAGGTCCGGCGCGCGGTGGCGACAAGGTTCTCGAGCTGCGCCTTGTCGGAGATGCTGGCCGCGACCGCGGTGGCCTCGCCGCCCTTCGCCGCGATTGCCTTCACGACCTCCTCGCAGGCCGGCAGCTTGCGGCTGGAGACCACGACTTTGGCGCCGTGCGCCGCCATCTGCTCGCAGATCGAGCGTCCGATGCCGCGGCTGCCGCCGGTCACCACCGCTACCTTGCCGGAAAGGTCGAACATCTTCGAGTCGGTCATGTCAGCGTCTCTCTCCCGCAGGGTCAGTCCCATTTCGAGGCTTCCGTTGCTCGGCGTCTCATCGCCTCGCACCGCTCCTCCCCGTATAGCACGGCCGGATCGGGGAGGTTCGCCGATTGCAGCCACCTTCAGCCCAGCTGCCGACGCCGGCCGCCCAATGCATTGGGATCGTTGAGCTCCTTCCGGAATCCGTCGCGGCGCTCATGAATCGACGCTATCACCAGGCCCATGGGAATCCCGATTCCGGCCAGCAGGGCTTCCGAGAGCTGCAAGGATGCCTCGATGGTTTCGGGCACCGCGTCGGTCGCCCCGAGATGGTAGAGCCTTTTCGCCTGGGCGGCATCGCGAGCGCGCGCGACGATCACCAGGTCGTCGCGAATCTGCCGGGCGGTCGCGACCACGACTTCCGTGCCATCGGGCGAATCCATGGTGACCACGAGCGCCTGGGCGCTTTCCAGGTCGAGCCGCTGAAGCAGCTCGGGACGCGAAGCATCCCCGAACAACACCTGCAATCCCTGCCGCCTCGCATCCTCCACCAGCTTCGGCGTCCGCTCGATCGCCATCCATGGAATCTTGTGCACGGACAGCATCTCGGCGACGAGACGCCCGACGCGGCCGAATCCGACGATGAGGACATGGGAACCGGTGCGGCGCGGAGCGTCGGGCAGCACGGCCTCCGCCGCGGGGGACGCGTGCCGCCTTATCGCAGCACCCGCCATCGACAGGAACGGGATGCAGAACGTCGACAGCGTGGCCGACACGAGGACGGCCGTGCCGACCTGCCGATCGAGCAGGCTCTCATCCATCGCCGACTGGAGGATCACGAAGGAGAACTCGCCGCTTGCGGCGAGCAGGAGCCCGATCTCCAACGCGGCCGTTGCCGTGAACCTGAAGAGGCGCGCCAGTGCGAAGATGATGCCACCGTTCAGAAGCATGATGCCCGTCATGAGCCCGACGACGAGAAGCGGACGGGTGATCAGAAGGGACAGATCCAGGCCGACGCCGACGGAGACGAAGAACAGCCCCAGGAGCAATCCCTGGAAAGGCTCGACTTTCGCCTCGATCGCCTTGCGATACTCGGTTTCGGCCAACAGCAGCCCCGCGATGAAGGCGCCGAGGGCCATCGAGAGGCCTGCGACCGATGCGACGAGGCCCGCGCCGATCACCACCAGAAGGCAGGCGGCGACGAACATCTCCTCGCTCTTCGCCTTGATGACCGAACGCATCATCGGCCGCAGCAGCAGCCGCCCGGCCACGATCAGGACCAGCAGGCCGATGGCCGCCGGCGCGATGGCGAGAAGCAGTTTCGGCGAGAAGGCTTCGACTTCCTGGCCGCCAAGGAAGGCGACCGTCACGAGGATGGGAGCCACGGCGAGATCCTGGAGGAGCAGCACGGAAAAGATCGCACGCCCCGCGGACGTGTACTGGCGCTTCTGCTCGCCCAGCAGCGGGAGCACGATCGCCGTGGATGACAGCGACAAGGCCATGCCGACCAGCGCGGCAGGAACCGGCGGCTGGCCCATCAGCAGCGCGAAGCCGGCGATCACGCTCGTGCAGAGCGCGACCTGCAGGGTGCCGAGCCCGAACACCAGCTGGCGCATGGTCAGGAGCCGCTCCCATGACAGCTCCAGGCCGATCATGAACATCAGGAAGACGACCCCGAAACCGCCGATCTGCTCGACGGCCGCCGGCTTCTCGATCGTCAGGTAGGCCAGCCATGGGAAGAATCCGTGCAGCGCCCCCAGCCCATACGGGCCCAGAAGCACGCCCGCCCCGAGAAATCCCAGCACGGAGCTGAACCTCCATCGCCGAAAGATCGGTACGACGACGCCCGCCGTGGCGAGAAACAGGACAATGTCATGATAGTCGGTCGAACCTTCGCCTGCCATTCTCGCGCCCTCGACTGTCGATACGATGATTTGTCCTTAGCAGGAACAGAGCCGGACTTGCTTACATCGAGCTGTCGATGCGATCGGCATTTCCGTCTCGTCGTCGGATCGAAGACGGCCCGAGGTCGGGAGCGTGCCTCGGCGGAAGCGACGCCTCTCCCATTGCAGGTGGGCCGCAGGTATCTTCCCTGCTGGAGCCGCGCGGCGCATGGCGCCCGCTGCCGGACGATCGGGAAAGGAGCTGGCGAGGTTCCGCCTCCGACCGACAAGACGTATCGTCATCCGTCGCCAGTCATTGGACCGCGCGCATTCTTGCGCGCTCATGATCGAGCGCATTCGCAGGCGCGTATGAGCGCGCAGGGATGCGCGCGGTCCAATGATCGTGATCTGGCGCGGTTGCGTCTCGACCTGTCGAGCCGGTACAGCTTGCGTCCGGCATCGGAAATTTGACGCATTCAGATGTAGTTTGACCACTCGAGCAGGGTAGCCATGTCGTCCGCGCGACCGAACAGAACACTGCGGATCCTGCGCTCGGCCGCCTTCCGGCTGACCCTGATCTACGCCGGCCTGTTCGTCGTCTCGGCCGTCGTGCTGTTCGCGACGGTGTTCGTCATCGCCACGGCGGCGCTGCAGAGCGACATGCGGGCGGTGCTGCGCACCGAGGCGCTGCAGCTGGCGGAGATCCACCGCAACTCCGGCCTGCTCGGGCTCGCCGAGCAGGTGACGCGGCGCATGAACTTCCGCACGCGCGGCCCGATCTACTATCTCGTGCAGGCGCCCACGCAGCAGGTCGTGGTCGGCAACCTGCCGGGCATGCCGCCGGTCGAGGGCGTCGTCGACTTCGTGCGCGATCGCTCTCCCGGCGACCCCGAGGATGCCCGCAGCAAGCTCACCGGGTTCGGCCTCACCCTGTCCGACGGCTCGTTCATCCTGGTGGCGCAGGATGCCAACCGCCTGATCGACATGCAGCACGCCATCGTGCGCGCCTTCACCTGGGCCGGCGGGCTGACGCTCCTGCTCGCGATCGGCGGCGGTGTGCTGGTGGGCCGCAATTTCGTTCGTCGCATCGACACGATCGGCCGCACCAGCCGGGCCATCATGGAGGGCGATCTCAGCGCCCGCATCCCCGTGCGCGGCAACAACGACGAGATCGACCAGCTCGTGGTCGGGCTGAATGCCATGCTCGACCGCATCCAGCAGCTCATGGAGGGCCTGCGCCAGGTCACCAGCGACATCGCGCACGACCTGCGCACGCCGCTCGGCCGCCTGCGCCAGCGGCTCGAGGATGCTCGCGAGCGCGCCACGAGCACCGGCGAGTATGAAATCGCGACCGAGGCTGCCATCGCCGAGGCCGATGGACTGCTCGACATCTTCTCCGCCCTGCTGCGCATCGCCCAGATCGAGGCCGGCGCACGGAAGAGCGCCTTCGCCGAGGTCGACCTTTCCGCCCTGCTCGGGAGCATCACCGACGCCTACGCGCCGTCGGCGGAGGATGCCGGACACAAGCTCGATGCGGCAATCGACGGCGGCGTCACCATCACCGGCGACCGTCAGCTCCTGGCCCAGCTCTTCTCCAACCTGATCGAGAACGCCCTGAACCACACGCCGGCCGGCAGCACGGTCCGCGTCGTGCTGCGCAGGACGGCGACCGGCTTCGAGGCCCGGGTCGCCGACAACGGCCCCGGCATTCCCGAAGCCGAGCGCGAGAAGGTGTTCGACCGCTTCTATCGGCTCGACCGCAGCCGCACGACCAGGGGCAGCGGGCTCGGCCTCGCGCTGGTCAAGGCGATCGCGACGGTGCACGACCTGTCGCTCGCGCTGAAGGACAACGATCCCGGCCTGGCGGTCGTCATCACGCGATGATCGGTCCTTCCTGGCTCTGGATTCCCCTGACGCTCTTCGCCGCCGCCGCGCAGACCGTCCGCAACACCGCGCAGCGCCGCCTGATCGACGAACTCGGCACGCTCGGCGCGACGCTCGTGCGCTTCCTCTACGGCATGCCGCTGCTGACGCTCTGGCTGCTCGGTCTCCTCGCGCTCCGCGATTTCGACTCGCCGCGACCGACCTGGGACTTCGCCGGCTGGATCGTGCTGTCGGCGCTGAGCCAGACCGCCGGTACGGCCCTGCTGCTGCGCGCCATGGCAGCACGCAGCTTCGCCATCGGGCTCGTCTATTCCAAGAGCGAGGTGATCCAGGTCGCCCTGTTCTCGATCGTCTTCCTCGGCGAGCACGCCTCGCCGCTCACCTTCGCGGCCATCGCGCTCACGACGGTGGGCGTCGTGCTGCTCTCGCCCCGCGCGGGAACCGGCATTTCGCGAGGCTGGACCGATCCTGCCGCGCTGTTCGGCCTCGCCTCGGGAACGGCTTTCGCCATCTCGATCGTCGGCTACCGCGGTGCCAACCTGGCGCTCGGTGCGGAGTCGCCCTTCCTTGCCGCGGCCGAGACTCTGTTCTGGGCACAATTGCTCCAGACCCTGATGCTTGGCGCCTGGCTGTCCCTGCGCAACCCGACCGCCCTGCTCGGCGCGATCCGCGCGTGGCGGCTGTCGCTATTCGCAGGCGGCGCCGGCGCCTCGGCCTCGCTCGCCAACGTGACGGCGCTGGCGCTCGAATCGGCATCCCGGGTCCGCACGCTGATGCTGATCGAGGTGGTCTTCACCTACGCCGTGTCGCTACGCGTCTTTCGCGAAGCGATCAGCCGGCGCGAGCTGGCCGGTATCGCGCTCGTGATTCTCGGCGTCGGAACGATTGTCGCGACCTCCGGCTGACGGCATGCTGGCGGGATGACCACTTTCGCATACGTCGGCTGCTACACCACGCCCGAGCGCGGCGGCCGGGGCAAGGGCATCAACGTCTATCGCATCGATCGGCGCACCGGGGCGTTCAGGCACGTGCAACTTCTGGGCGGGCTGGAAAACCCGTCCTTCCTGGCGGTCGACAGGACCGGCCGGTTCCTCTACTCGGTGCACGGCGATCGCAGCGAGGTCACCGCCTGCGCGATCGATGCCGATACCGGCCACTTGCGGGTGATCGGCCGGCAGCCGACCGGCGGCTACAACCCGATCCATCTCGCCTTCGATGCCTCGGGCAGGTTCCTGCTCGTCACCAACTACGGCACCGACTCGATCGCCGTCTTCCCGGTGAAGCCGGACGGCACGCTCGGCCCCTACCCGACCCTCACCACGGTCGAGGGCACGCTGGGGCCGCATCGCACCGAGCAGAAGAACGTGCGGCCGCATCACAATCCGCTCGACCGCCAGGGCAAGTTCTTCTATCTGCCGACCAAGGGTGCCGACAGCGTCATCACCTATCGGCTCGACACGAAGCGCTGCCTTGCCGTCCACGTCAACGAGGTCGCGGCCCGACCTGGCGCCGGTCCGCGCCACATCGATTTCCATCCCCGCCGCGCGTTTGCCTACGTGATCAACGAGCTCGACTCGACGATCACGACCTATCGCCAGGACCGCGCCAGCGGAAAGCTGACGCCGCTGCAGGTCGTGCGTTCGACGCCGCCGGAGTTCACCGGCTACTCGACGGGCGCGGAAATCGCGGTCGATCGCGCCGGCCGCAATGTCTACGTCTCCAACCGCGGCCATGACAGCATCGGCGTGTTCGCCATCGATCCGTCGACCGGGTGGCTCTCGCCCCGGCAATGGGTGCCGACCAAGGGCAGCGTGCCGCGCTTCTTCACCTTCGATCCGGACGAGAAATTCCTCCATGTGGCCAACCAGGGCGGCCATTCGATCGTCACCTACAAGGTCGGCCGCGACGGCAGGCTCTCGCCCAGCCCCGTCAAGGTGAACGTGCCGAGCCCGGCCTGCATCGTGTTCAGCGGAGCTGCCTGATGAGCAAGACCTACGGCTTCGAAACCCTGTCGATCCATGCCGGCGCCGGCCCCGATCCGACCACCGGCGCGCGGGCCTTGCCGATCTACCAGACCACGGCCTACGCCTTCGATGACGCCGATCACGCGGCGGCGCTGTTCAACCTGCAGACCGTGGGTTTCATCTACTCGCGCCTGACCAATCCGACCAACGCGGCCCTGGAGACGCGGCTCGCCACGCTCGAAGGCGGGCGCGGCTGCACCGTCGCCTCGACGGGCCATGCCGCCCAGGTGCTGGCGCTGTTCCCGCTGATGACGCCGGGCGCGGAGATCGTCGCCTCCTCGCGCCTTTATGGCGGCTCGCTGCAGCAGATGCGGAACACCTATCCGAAGTTCGGCTGGAAGGCGGAGATCGTCGACGCCGACACGCCCGACAACTTCAAGCGGGCGCTCACCGACAGGACGAAAGCGTTCTTCATCGAGAGCCTGGCCAATCCGGGCGGCGTGATCAGCGACATCGAGGCGATCGCGAAGATCGCCGACCAGGCCGGCGTGCCGCTGGTGGTCGACAACACGCTCGCCACACCATACCTCTGCAAGCCGATCGACTACGGCGCGACGCTGGTCATCCATTCGACGACCAAGTTCCTGAGTGGGACCGGGACGTCGATGGGCGGCGCGATCGTCGATTCGGGCAAGTTCGACTGGGCGAAGGACGGCAAGTTCCCGAGCCTTGCCGGACCGGAGCCCGCGTATCACGGGCTGAACTTCTTCGAGACGTTCGGCGACATGGCCTACACCTTCCACAGCCATGCCGTGGGCCTGCGCGACCTCGGCCCGAGCCAGGCGCCGATGAATG
>Ga0182739_1003389_pt1 | contig 13981 bp, 10 predicted proteins | sample eDN5th30CBELigBY_FD_128873 | JGI IMG/M metagenome (GOLD analysis project Ga0182739, IMG submission 128873) | Enriched backyard soil microbial communities from Emeryville, California, USA - eDNA 5th pass 30_C BE-Lig BY (version 2) (version 2) | ecosystem: Environmental > Terrestrial > Soil >... | reverse complement strand
TGTTCGGATACTTCTTCTCGAAAGCCTCGAAAAACGGCTTCATGCTCTCCTCGACCGTCCAGCTGTACACATTCAGTACGGTCTGTCCCGGCGCTGCATCGGACGGCTTGGCAGCCGTCCCTGCCTCTTGACTCTGGCACCCCGCTGCTGCAATCGTGCTGGCGGTAAGCGTCAGCGGTACTAAATAACGTTTTACTTTTCTAAAAGCAGAACTTTTCAACGTATTCACTCCCCTATAGTTATCATTTGGTGTTCATAGCTTATTATAGAAAGCGGATGAGCTAGTTAAAATGTGATTTCTTGGGGCATTCTTTGTTTTATATTACAGAATACAAGCATTCCCATAGGCCCATTCCGCAGCAGCTGGGAACGTCACCTCCGGGCATTGTCTTTATTCACGATCTGTTGTGTTTTTTACACATTGTGGTATGCACAAAATAAAAGCGCCTTCCGTAAAATCCGGACGGCGCTTTTATGTGCGTAAGCATACATTTGTGTGCTGGAGGGGGGGGCTGCTTCATTTCTGACAATTCCGGTATTCTTGCGGCGTCAATCCGGTTACTTTTTTGAAAATTTTACTGAAATAATATGCATCCGGATAGCCTACCTTCATGCCGATCTCATACACTTTACTGCTGCTGTTTTTTAACAAATGCTTGGCCTGCTCGATCCGGGCATGGATAAGAAAATCAATAAAATTTTCATTCATGGTGCGTTTAAATAATGAACTCAGGTAATTCGGCGTAATATTAAGATATTGAGAAACCGTCTTTAAGGAAATATCCTTATCGTAATTTTCCAGCATATATTTTTTGGCGCGGACTGCAATGTTGTTTCCGTCGTCAATATGATGCAGCAGCGAAATAACCTTGTCTCTCAGCTCCAGAATCCAGTTGCGGTAATCGTCTAAAGTACGAAACTGCTCCAAGCTTGACATGCGAACGGTCCTATCCAAGTCCTCGCCGGTGAATTCCTTTTCCCAGATCGTCACCATAAAAGTCAGCGACCAGCAGATGCCGCGCAGCGAATCCTCCGATTTGTTAAATCGGCTGTCATCGATTTTTCGGACGAATTGGTCGAAGGCTTCCGTCAGCATCTCCCCGTCGAGCACATGAAATGCCTTCTCGATTTGTTTAAACTCCGCTTCGAAGCCAACCGTGTGGCTGGCATCAAATTGCCGCTGATAATGATGAATAGTGCGCTTCAGCTCCGAAAACCCTTGATCCAGCGCGGTGCTTGCCTGGCGGTAGGCGGTTTTCAGCTTATGCAGACGACCGAACGCCTCGCTGATGCCGACTCGGCATTTAAAGTTCAGAAAAGTTTTTAAAGCATTCTCCACATGAATGGCTAATTTCTCGGCAGCGTACCTCGCTTCAATCTCGGAACCGGCTTCGATAGAGTGAATGATGGCGAACTCCATGGAATTGGTACAGGTTACATAAGCGGGAGGATAATTCTGCAAAATTTCTTCGATCATATTCGTGACGCCATAGGTCAGCACATACCTGTCGTCCACATCGTATTTCTCATATAACTCCCTGTTTTCCACGCGAACCAACAAGCATACCAGCTTTTCGGCATGAAGCTGGATATCCAGATAATCGAACTGCGCTCGGACCTCTTCCTCATTGATATAGTAGCTGAACAGCAGATCCTGGAACAGCTTCTCCCGCAAGGCAGGCAAATTCCGCCTTTTGTACCATTCGTCCGCGCGCTCCTCCTTGTGCCGGCTTCGTTCGGCTTCAATCTTCCCTTTGACTTTGTTAAGCAGCTCGGCAAACGGCTCCGGCTCCATTTCCAGCTTCAAAATATAGTCCTCGGCCCCGATCCGCATCGCCTCCTTCACATAATCGAAGTCGCCGTAAGAGCTTAGCACGATGAATTTCGTTTCCTTAAGCTGCTCACGCAAAGCGGAGATCAGCTCCACCCCGTTTAACAGCGGCATCTTGATATCGGTAATAATAATATCCGGCTTTAGCTGCAGGGCTAAGTCCATCGCGACCTTGCCGTTTTCCGCCTCGGCGACCAGATTAAATCCGTATTTCTCCCAAGGAACCAACGTTTTCAAGCCTACCCTTGCCAGCGTCTCATCATCTGCAATCATCACACTAATCATCGGGGTCCTCCTGTCTCCAAATCTGCATCTACTGGGAATCGGATCGTTACGGACGTGAATTGCCCTTTTACACTTTGCAGAGTAACGCCGTACTTATCTCCGTAGGTCAAACGCAGCCGTTCATCGACATTCTTTATCCCTATTCCATTAAAGCGCCGGCCATTCCCCCCGGCATGCCCCTGGCCCATGATCTGCTCTACATCCATCCCTACTCCATCGTCAAACACCGTGATTTCCGCCACGCTGCCGTTCAGCTTCATTTGGATGCGAATGCAGCCGGTACCGCTTTTCGGCTCAATCCCGTGGAAAATGGCATTTTCTATAAATGGCTGTAAAATAAACTTCACGCACTTGGCCTGAAGCAATCTCGGGTCTATATCAAAATCGACATGAAATTTGTCCGAGTATTTGACCTCTTGTATTTTGATGTAATCCTTGACGATAGCCAGTTCCTCTTCTATCGTAATCATGGCCTCGCTTTTGCTGGTGCTGTTCGCAAGCAGACGGCCGAGCGCCTCGACCATCTCTTTGATGTTGTCCGCCTTTTGAATCATAGCCATCCAGCGGATGGAATTGAGTGTGTTATACAGAAAATGGGGGTTAATTTGGGCCTGCAGCGACTGGTACTCCATATCCTTTTTCTTCGTCTGCTCTTCGACCATCCTGGAGATCAGCTCTTGAATTTTCTCGATCATGTAATTGAAGCTGGAGCTTAACAGGCCGATTTCGTCTTTGCCCGTATATTCGGATTTAACGGCCAGTCCGTCTTCTTTGACGCTTCGCATGACGAAGGCAAGCTTCTTGATCGGGCGGACAATGCCGGACGCGACGAAATACCAAATAATCCCGGATAATATAAAACAAATCAATACGACTGCAATCGTAATATTGAATATAATTTTATTGTCTTTCAGAAGCTCGCTGAGAGGGATGCTGTCTGTCAGCCACCAGCCGTAGCGTTCAATGTGGTAATAAACCATCAACTGCCCGTCTTGGGTAATGAAGGAACCGTGGTCTCCCTTTTGTTCTCTCAATTTATCCAGGCCTGGAAACGCGTTCAGCAGCATCGTTTTATCGGGATGGTACACGATTTGCCCGTTGTCATCAAGAATGACGAACTTCCCGGCTTTCTTCATATTGCTGTCTTCGAACAAGCTGTCGAACAAATCGCTTCTGATCTTTATGTAGATCACTCCGAGCTTCTCCAGCGTAGCGCTGTTCCGAAAGGTCTTGATCATCGACGGATTATATCCGTTTCCCGGCCCATTCGAGCCGTCCGACTCTTCATTCGGCGTTCCGAACCAAAACTGAGGCTGATCCGTCTGAACCGCCTGCCGGTACCAGATCATTTCCTTGAACTTCTCGTCATCCGGATAAATATCGCTGGAAGCGCCGGTAAACAGAATGATGCCGTTGTCTCCAAAAATTTGAATGGAAGCCACATTGGAAACGGCAAAAGCCTGCATAGTAAAATTGTTGAGCGATTGCTGCGCCCCTTGCAGATCATAATAGCCTTGAATGGAGCGCGATTTGAAATTGGGCGAAAGCACCTTCTGAATATCCGAATTATACAGAATATAATCAGCGATTTGCTCGAATTGCTTAAACTCCATACTGATGATGTTCTTGTTGTAGGCCAGATTATCCAGGAAGGATTCGCTCACTTTGCGCTTCAGCAAATCAATGGAGAAATAATAGGTGCTTACGCTAATAAACGTCGTCGGCAGCAGCATGACCAGCATAAACGAGATAAAAATTTTACGATGGATGCTGCTTTTGATGCCCAGCCAATCTCTTATATTCATTCGAATCACCGAATTTCTGCGCAGCACGTTTTGATAGCGCATTCAAAAATGGCTAATCGTGCTGCTGGATTTTGGAAGCAATCCATGCGTCGGACCGCTGTTTCATATCCCGCAATGCCTCATCCACACTCCATTCTCCGAGAAATGCCTTGGTCACATCTTCATTGACCACCTGCAATATTTCCTTCTTGGCGACCGTAATGGTCGTCTCCGGGGTCACATACCGCGTATTCGGATCTTCGAACACCTGCTTGGCTTCCAGTTCATCCACTCCTGGCGCACTGTAAATCAATTGGTCTACCGATTGAACGACCTGGGGATCGGACAGTGCGGCCGCAGGCATCATCCCTTTGGGCGCCACCGTTTCATCCGGGCGGATCAGGCAATAAAATCGGATGAACTCAAACGCTTCCTTCGGATGCTTGCTGCTTCTCGGAATGCTCATGTCGCTGAAGGTGATCGGGGAAACCGTAGGAGCATGAGCGTCAAGCCTTGGCATTTGCACGACCCCCATTTGGAAATCATGCTTATATTCAGGAAGACGGCTTCTCCATATATTATAAATCGGTTCAATAAACATCGCGAATTTGCCTTTGAAAAATAAACTGGTCCGATTCGTCCCTATGTCCAGCTTCTGCGCGGGAAATTCGGTTAAAGGCATGATGGATTCGTCCCTATTCTGCATATCGATAAAAAACTGGAGACTTTGCTTATAGCTGGGATGGTCAAAATTCGTTTCATGATCGTTCTTATACATCCCGTTTAGACCGAGCGTTTGAATGGCTAGCGTGCTCCAGCCGATGGTCGTGTCGAGCGGATAAATGACGGAGCCGTATATTTTATCCGGGCCCTCCCCCTTGGTTAAAAGCTTGGCGGTTTTCATAAAATCCTGCCAGGTCCAATCCGCTTTCGGATAAGGGACGTGTGCTTCATCGAACAATTGTTTATTATAAAACACGGCAAATTTATTGACCCCGTAAGGAATACTGTAATAATGCCCGTTGATTCGGGTCAAATCGGTAAGAGCCTTCCCGAATGTCGCTTCATAGTCGATATGGTTTTCTTTCAGGAAATCGTCAAGAGGCAAATACAATTGGTTTTTTACCCTTTCCCTAAGGTCGTCCGGACTGAACTGGGCGGTAACATCAATGGATTCGCCGGAAATAAGAAAAGAATTCACTTTGGATGGAATGTTGGAGGTGCTCGGAAACTGGTGGAAGACCGCTTCAATAGTGGGATGCGACTTATTAAACGCTTCAAACGCCGGCTTCATGCCGGGCTCTGCCGTCCAATGCCAAACATCAATTTTCACTTTATCTCGAGCGGCTGCCGGTTCTTGCTTGTCGGCCAGCTTCTCGTCCGAGGAACATGCGGTTTCGAAAAGGAACATTATCAGAACGTTTGCTGCCAGAAGGGTGACTGGTTTAAGGTTCATGGTCATAAACTCCCTTCCACTTGAGAAGAATCGATCCGCTTTCGTCTGATGCTTATCTCATGGAGCAAGACTGGAATGAAGTGGTACGTACAACCTCATTGTATCACAGGTCGATGTGCAGATTCATCACGAATTTGTATGAACATCTGTACTTTTTTTTAGGGGCGGCGGTATTGTCTTCGAGCCGCGTAAAACGGCAGAAACTCGGACAAAAGTCCGAGTCTGGCCGTTGTGTTTACTCTTATTCTTCATCCTTATAAATTCGGATGATATTATATTTGGAGCTGTCCAGCGCGGGCCCTACCCCGGGGTCTTGCGGTACGGTCAGAATCCCGTTCACCGGTTCGGGCGCATATTTGAAATAACGGTTTCGGTCGGGAATGACCTGATATAAATATTCCGTAAACGGAGATAAGGCTTCGGACTGGGCGGCTACAATCTGCGCCGCTGCCAGAACCATATGACCGTGCGGAACTACCTTGACGTTAGGATAGGAGGTTTCAACCATCTTGCAGATGGCGATCGATTCGGAAATGCCGCCGCACCATTCCGGATCGCATTGAACATAATCCAGCAGTCCTTTATCGAGATACGGCTTCAGGCTCCACCGGGTATAAAGGTGCTCTCCGCCGGCCAGCACCGCCGTTGGATTGGCTTGTTTAATGCTCTCGTAGCCTTCAATATCGTCCGGGGACACCGGCTCCTCGATCCAAACCGGGCGGTAAGGGAGCATTTCTTTAACCTGCTCGTTCACCCAGGACAGTCTTCGCTTTCTAGTGGACGGGTCGTCCAGTTGATCGCTTAACCGGCTTAGGTCGTACATCACCTGCGCGTCCTGCGGCAAAGTCCGGTGAAGCGCTTCCATGATGTTGAGATTGTTCTTGACTCCCGCTGCTTCTACCGGCCTGTGGGGCAGGAAGCATTTATGCCGCTTGAAGCCTTTCTCATACCAAGGAACTGCCTTGTCCAGCGCCTCTTGAGGCGTTTTGCTTCCCATGCAGCTGACGTAAGCGTCGAGCTCGGTGCGCCCGCCCTGCAGCAGCTGATGTACCGGCTTGCCGCTCGCCTTGCCGCGCAAATCCCATATGGCGATATCGATTGCGCTGAAGGCCGTAATGATTTCCCCCGTTGCGGAATGTCTGGACGTCCGGTGCGAACGCCAAATGTTGTCACCGGTCAGCGGGTCTTTGCCGTGCTCGTACGAAGTGAGCGGATGCTCCGGATAGACGGCATCCCACAAGGAAGCAAACTCGATTTCGGGATCAAAAATGCTGCGTTTTGCAAGAAATTGGTTAAATACATGAAGCCGGTTTTTAACGGCAAGAAACTGATACTGCCCGTCCAAAGGACCGGCATGCCCCGTTAATCCGTCGTAGCACACAATTTCCACGTACCTGTGTTCATTTTGCTGGTTATGATCGGCTATTTCGATGATTCTGACTTCCTGAATGGTCGATTCAGCATCCCTTGTCATATGAAAGCGCCTCCTTTTATTCCCAAAAAATGATCATCATTTTGAACCAAGTTTATCAAATTGAATCGTGTTGTCAAGAGTAAAAAAAATAAGCCGCAAGGAATGCGGCAAATCAAGGGATTCTATGACAGCCTATAGAAGGACGGCTTCGCTTGTAAAACGTGACACTGCTAAAGCTATACAGGCTTGTGACTATCGCAGTTCAGCTTCAACAATACGACAGACGCCTTGGGAACGGTAACTGTCAGCTCCGAGCCTGCCGGAGCGATAGCTTGCTCCACCGGAGTCACTTTATACGGCTCTTCGAACGAATTGCCATCCTTAGGACTCGGGGAGGATAAGACATGCATCGTTCCCGTGCCTGTGTATTGCCCCGCATACAAATGGATCCGCACGTCCTGGTCCTCTTCGACGGACAGGTTCGCAAGCGTCACCGCCAGCACATCGTCTTTGACGGAGGCAGAGCAGGAAATGGCCGGAATTTCGTACGTTTCTCCTTCTATCGTGTAAGTGATGTGCTTGCCTTGTACTTCTGTCTGGAGGCTTGCCGCGTTCTGATGCACTTTGTACATATCGAACACGTAGTAGCTTGTCGTCGCCACACAGGCGCTGTCCTTCGCAAGAAACAAGGAATGGATGCAGTTGACCAGCTGGGCCACATTGGCCATGACCACCTTATCGCAATGGCGGTTGAATATATTCAAGGTAAGCGCCGCCAGCACCGCCTCCCGCATCGTGCCGGCCTGCTCATACAAATATTTGCCAGGCTGCGGATGCTTGCCGTGCAGCTGGTGCCACACTCCCCACTCATCGACGACAAGTCCAACCGGATGCGCAGGCAGGGCGGCTTGCAGCATCGCATACTGCGATTGGAGGAACGGTTCGATGTCCAGGCCGACCCGCATCATTTCATACCACTGCGGGCCGGTATATTCGAGCTCCGAGCCCATGGCTCCCGTATTCGTCACATAGTAATGCAGCGAGTACCCGAACATCGGCGCGATGCGCCCAACCGTATACATTTCCTTATATTTGGTCCAAAATTTCTCCGTCCATTCGGGAATGCCCTCGTACGGTCCGCAGGCAATAAACTGAAGCTCCGGTCCGACGCTTTTGCTGATGATCGCATATTTTCTGTAAATATGGCAGTAATCCTCGGGCGTCATGCAGCCGCCGCCGCCCCAGTTTTCGTTGCCGAGCCCCCAGTACTTTACGTTAAAAGGCTCCGGGCTTCCGTTCTTCTCCCGCTCCAGCGCAAGCGTAGTCATCCCCTGCTCCATATTGCAGTATTCTATCCAGTTTCTAGCCTCCAGCACGGTTGTGGTGGTCGCATTGACGGCAAAGTAGGGCTCGGCATTGACGAGCCTGCAAAACTCGACAAATTCATGGGAGCCCACCCGGTTCGATTCGAGCTTGCCGTCGTTCATATACCACCAGTTGACCGTGACGGGACGCTGCTCCCTCGGGCCGATGCCGTCTCTCCAGTCATATGTCTCCGCGAAGCAGCCTCCCGGCCAGCGGATAACGGCCGGTTGAATCTCTTTCAGTTTCTCAACAAGCTCTTGTCTGAAGCCTTTTATATTCGGGATGTCGGAATCCTCGCCTACCCAGATGCCGTCATAGACGACTCCGCCCAGGTGCTCCACGAAATGCCCGTAAATATGGGGATGAATGCGCCCAATCTCCTCGTCCAGCCGAATGCCGATTTGTATCATCCTGACCTCCCGCGCTTACCATCTGGGAGCTAAAGGGAAGGGACATACCCTGCCCTTTAGCTTCGTCCGAATTTGAACGAGACAACCGCAATATTTGCAGGTACCCCCGAGGGTATAGCCCGTGCAGCTCAGGCATTGAGCAAGCCGACGGCCGCTCGTTTCCTCATCGACAAGCTCCATATGCCGTGAGTCCGTCAGCATTTGCAGCATGGCCTCTATCTTCTCGGGCGCAACCGTTACCGTTTCAGAGCAATCCTTGCATGGCCCTTGCTTTGCCATATCGGACATCTCTCCTTCCGATTACTCGATCGTCAGCACAACGACGGACATCGGCGGAATATCCGCGTGAAACCCTTGTTCATTCAGCTGAACGCCGGTAAATGCTTCAGGCTTGACCTGCTCCGGATGCTCGAATGAATTGAAGCTGTTCATCGAGGACGAGACCAATACCCGGCCGGTCACCTGTTTACCTGCAAATGCTCCCGTATCGCAATCCACCGGCGCTGCATTTCCCGGATCCGTGTTGCAGAGGGTCATATTCAGTCTGCCTGCAGCATCGACGGAAGCGGATACGCTTAGCTGCGGCACTTCTTCCCCGTTGAACGTATAGGTGCCGCATTGAATTTCAACCGGCTGCAGCACCGCATCCATATGTACCTTAAACATCTCAAACACATGATAGGTAGGCGTCAGAATCATTTTCTCCCCTTCGGTTAAAATAACCGCCTGCAGCACATTGATCGTCTGAGCGATATTCGCCATTCTTACGCGGTCGCAGTGGTTATTGAAAATATTCAGACTGATCGCCGCAGACACCGCATCCCTCATCGTATTCTGCTGATAGAGGAATCCCGGATTGGTGCCCGGTTCCACATCAAACCAGGTCCCCCACTCGTCGATGATCAACGCAACTTTCTTCTCGGGATCGTACTTATCCATGATGGCCGAGTGCTTCGCTACCAGCTCTTCGGTGAAATAGGCGGCCTTCATAATGCCGAACCATTCGCTCTCGTCAAACTCGACAGCCTGGCCTCTGACAGCCTTCGGATCTTTGAGATAGATCCGGTTTCCGTCCGGATTTTCAATAACAACGCTGTGGTCTCTCAGCCTCGTGTAGTAGTGAAGCGCCAGTCCGTCCATGAAATGCCCCGCCTCGCGCATAAGCACTTCCGTCCAATGATAATTATCCCCTCTCGGGCCGGCGGCAATTTTATAGATGGAATTGTCTCCGTAATCCCTTACATATGTGCTGTATTGTCTGTACAAATCCGCATAATATTCGGCTCTCATCCGCCCGCCGCAGCCCCAGTTTTCATTGCCGACCCCGAAATACGTCAGCTGCCACGGCTTTTCCCTTCCGTTCGCTTTTCGCAGATCGGCCATCGGCGACTCGCCGTCGAACGTCATATATTCGACCCACTGCTGCATTTCATATACCGTTCCGCTTCCGACATTCCCGCAAATATACGGCTCGGTCTCCAGCATGTCGCACAGATCGAAAAATTCGTGTGTCCCGAAATGGTTATTCTCCACGACGCCGCCCCAGTGCGTATTGATCATTCGGGCTCTTTGTTCCTTCGGACCGATCCCTTCCTTCCAGTGATACTCATCGGCAAAGCATCCTCCCGGCCAGCGCAATATCGGGATGTTCAAGTTTTTCAACGCCTGAACGACGTCATTGCGGATCCCCCGCGTATGAGGAATGTCGGAATCTTCGCCGACCCAAATCCCTTCATAGATACAACGGCCCAAGTGCTCCGCAAAATGCCCGTAAATATTGCGGTCGATTCGGTGAGACACCGCCTGCGTATTGATCTTAATACTATTATTCATACTAACCAGCCTCCTGAAATAAATTGGTATATGATAGTTTAGCCCTTGACGCCGCCGGTGGATAAGCCTGAGATAAATGCCTTTTGATTAAACAAAAACAAGAGAATGACCGGGATAATGGCAAGTACAGCCCCGGCGATCAGCATATCGTAGTTGTTGCCGTAAGGCGACATCAGCGAGGCCAGCCCGATAGGAATTGTAAACATCGTATTGGTGCGCAGCACGATCAACGGCCATATAAAGCTGTTCCAGCTCTGCATCGCCAGCAGAATCCCCATCGCGCCGAAGGCCGGCTGCATCAAGGGCGCCATAATCCGGAAAAAGATGCCGAACTCCGAGCAGCCGTCGATCCTGCCCGCATCCATGAAGTCTTTGGAAATGCCCGTGACGTACTGCCGGAAGAAAAAGATCGCCATGGGCGATACGACAAAGGGCAGAATCACGCCGGCATACGTATTGATGATGCCCATTTTCACAATCAGCTTGTAAAGAGGAAGCATGAGAATTTCAAGCGGTATCATCATGACGAACAGCACCAGCGTGAAAATAACGTTTCTCCCTTTAAAGCTGTACGCCGCAAGGCCATAGCCGACCAGGGAGGAAAGAAACAGCGAGAGCACGGTATGCAGCACGGTGATCCCGAGACTGTTCCTATACCAGAACATATACACGCTGCCTTTTCCCGAAAACAGAAGTTTGTAGTTGTCGAGGCTCATCAGGCTCGGAATGATCCTGAAATCCATTCCGTTTCGAAACAGCTCCTTGGAGCTCTTAAAGGAAGCCATAAACATGTAGTAAAGAGGGAAGAGGACGATAAAGCATACGATCAGGAAGAAAATAATCATCGATACGGTCAACAGCTTCTTCTTCAGCTTCGTATTCATCTCAGTCCTCCTCCTTCTTGAAAAGTCCGAACAGCTTGAGCTGCACCATATTTACGGTAAGAACGATCAAGAGCAGCGTAATGCCGATCGCCGAACCCATCCCCATGTCATTGCGCTGGAAGGCCTGCTGGTAAATAAACCTCACGATGGTAAGGCCGATATCCCCCGGCATCCCTTCGTTCCAGAATACGTAGCTTTCACCGAACATGCGGTACCCTTCAAAGATACCGATCGTCAAGGTGTAAATGATAATCGGCTTTAAGAGCGGCAGCGTGATCCAATAAAACCGGGTAAATCCATTGGCCCCGTCCATCTCGGCAGACTCATACAGCTCCTCGGGAATGCTCTGCAGCCCGGCGAGATAGTACACCATATTAATACCGGCGACTCTCCATGTATTGAGAATGACCATCAGCATCATGCCCGTACCGTAGTTAAGTATCCAGTTTTGCGGTGAAATACCGAGCTTGCCTATAACCGAGTTGATCAGAGCCGTATCCGCTTCCCCGAACATAAGCCGGAAGGAAACGCCGGCCACGATGACGGACGTTAACGCCGGGATGAAAATAACGGACTTAAACAGCGTTCTTCCTTTGATCCATTTGGAATTCAAAAACACGGCGAACAGTATCGGAACCGGAATTAACAGCATGAGCGATAACAGGGTGTAAATCGTATTCGTTTTCAGCGCATTGAAGAAGTGTTCATCAAACATTCTCCGATAATTGTCAAGACCGATAAATTTGGTGCTGGTCAGTCCCTGCACCTCTTGAAAGCTCATCGTGATTGTAGACGCTGTAGGGTACAAGAAGAAGATAAGAAACGTTAATACAAATGGCGATACAAAAAGATATGGAGCCACCTTTTGTGAATATAGGAATCCTTTAAAGCTGAAGTTAGCCAAACCCGACACCTCCGTTTGCAAGAACGGCCGCCGAAACCGTTTACAATCATTTCTGCAGCCGCCCGTTTCCCTTTCCTCCGGCTCTTATTTCTTCTGCTTGCGGAGTTCATCGGCAGCTGCCTTTAAAGCCTGTTCAGGCGTTTGCGACTGGTCCTTCAACGATTTGAACATGACATTGGAATTGACCAGGTCTTGGGAAGCTGAGCTAAGTTCGCTCATATTCGGCGATTTAATCTCATCTTTCATATCCAGCAGCACATTGAATATTTTCTCATTGTTGAAGTAAGGATCAGGCTTCTGAAGCTCCGGATCGTTCCAGACATCCCATCGAATCGGATCGAATTTCAGCTCCTGCCAAATTCTTATATTGGATTCTTTGCTCAGCTTCGCGTAGGCGAGAAATTTCATCGCCAGCTCCTGGTTCTTGCTTTGTTTGGTGACGGCCGTGCCGGTTCCTCCCATGCCTGCGGATCTGACATTGCCCTGCTCCCATACGGGCATCGGACGGACCACGATTTTCCCCTTCAAATCAGGCATGTATTCCAGAAACCGGCTCATGTACCACATCGGCATGATCAGCGAAGCCGCTTCTCCCTTGTTCATATAAGTAAAAAATTCTTCTGCCCCCGTGTTCCCCCCTGGCATCGGAACAGCGATCTTATCCTTGTAAATCATATCCTTCATGGCCTGAAGGGTCTTCACATTGACTTCGTTATCCAGAATAACGTTTCCTTTCTCATCCAAATAATCGGAGCCTCTCTGCACGATCATCGGCCAGAACGGCCGTTGTCCCGTTACCTCGAAAGCGGTCATCGTTTTTCCTGTGGCTGCGACCACTTTTTTACCCGCTTCAATATAATCCGCCCATGTCTTGATGTTATCCACGTTGACGCCGGCTTTATCCATCAGCTCTTTATTGTAGTAAACAACCGTAGCGCCGACATGAAAATCGATGCCGTAATATTTTCCGCCTTTACTGTAAATATCGAATCTCGACTGAATGAACTTATCCTTCTCCGGCTCGATAATTTTGTTCAGCTCTACCAGCTGGATATCGCCTTTCAGAAAGTTTTGGAAAAAGTTAATGTTAATATCGGCAATATCGGGCGCGCCCACGCCGGATTGCAGGGCAATTAACAATTTGTTGTGCATTTCTGCGTTCGGATACGTGTCGATCGACAATTCGATCGGCTGATCGGGATGGCTCTGATTCCAAAGCTCAGCGGTTTTTTCATAATATTTCTTATGCAGATCCTGGAACGTCCAAAGCGACAGCTTAACCGCCTTGCTTGAATCGGAGGATCCTCCTGTGGAGGACTCCGTTCCGTCGCCGCTGCAGCCTGACAAAACCGAAGCCAGCAGGAGCATAGAAGCGACCGCTGTAACCGATGCTTTTTTCATACAACCTTGACCCCCTTACGATATTTTGGTGGCGACAGCCTGTAACGTGAAAGCGCCTTCCACCTAGTTCTCATTATACAAGCGGCATTTCGCAGCCGAACTCCAATATTTTGTTCTCTACTACAAGATTTTGCTGTGTCCGGACAGCGGAGGAATTCGGCTTATTTCCTGCAGGTCTGCTCGTATTCCAGGGGGGTCATGCCTGTCAGCTCCTTGAACACCTTGAAGAAGTAATTGTACGTCCCGAATCCGACTTGATCGCTGATCTGCTTGATCGAATACTGCCCGCTTTCCAGCAGCTTGCGGCCGGCGTCGATGCGCACCCGGTTCAAATATTCGGAAAAGGTCGAATGCGTCTCCTCCTTGAAAATCCGGCTTAAATACGAAGGGTTCAAGCCGATATGCTTGGCCGCC
>Ga0182739_1003387_pt1 | contig 13985 bp, 10 predicted proteins | sample eDN5th30CBELigBY_FD_128873 | JGI IMG/M metagenome (GOLD analysis project Ga0182739, IMG submission 128873) | Enriched backyard soil microbial communities from Emeryville, California, USA - eDNA 5th pass 30_C BE-Lig BY (version 2) (version 2) | ecosystem: Environmental > Terrestrial > Soil >... | reverse complement strand
TGCCCTTGGCCAGCCGGCCCCGGATCAGCAGGGCGCGGATCGTCGCCTTGTGCCGGAGCACGAACATCAGGGCGGCGATGTTGTAGAGCAGGTCGAACAGCAAGGAGATGATGTCGGCGGTCGCCAGGCCGATGGAGCTGCGCAGGCTCGGGTCGCGCAGGACGGCGCTGAACACGGCCAGCCCGACCAGCCAGGAGATCCAGGAGCCCATGCGCTTCTGGGCATAGCCGACCAGGCGCCAGCCGCGTGCCGGTGCTGCGAACACCAGGAAGTGGTGGAAGACCTGGCGGGCGAGCATGCCCCACCACAAGGGCGAGGCGAGCAGGAGGAAGATCAGCCGGCCGCGCGGGCTCATGCCGGTGGCGACCGGCCAGATGAGCAGGACCGCGGCGGCCACGACCAGCGGCAGGATGCCGAACAGGGTGCGGATCAGGACCTCGCGCACCAGCCTGCCGCCGCGGCTGCGCTGGGTGGCGATCGTACGGCGCTGCACGGCGGGCAGCTTGGCCACCAGGAACAGGATGCCGAAGCCCAGCACCCAGCCGCCGATCGACGCGATCAGGAAATATTCGAGCGCATCGCGGAAGCCCGGGTCGCTGATGCGCGAGTGGACCTGCTCCCCGGCCAGGTGAAACCGATCGATGATCGAGCCGCCGCCCAGCGCCAGGCGCGGCAGCTCGTGGCCGACATCGCTGGCCCAGTCGCTGAGCACGCCCACCAGGCCGTGCTCGGTCAGGATCGCCTCGGACGGGGCGGGTTCCGCCTCGGGGGCCGGCTCGGCGGCCGGAGCCGGGGCAGGCTCTGCCGCAGCGGGCGGCGCCTGCCCTGCCCCAGCCTCCGCTGGCGCGCCGTCCTGAACCGGAGCGACCTGCCCTGGAACGGTCTGGTCCGGGCTAGCCGCAGCCGGTGGCGCCCCTGCCGCCTGGCCGGTGTCCGGGGACGGCTGGACCTCGAGCTGGGCGCGCAGGCTCTCCAGATCGGCGATCACCGCCTGGCGGCCGGCATTGTTCTTCAGGAGCTGCAGGGCCCGGTCGATGGTGGCGAGATCGTCGGCCCCGTCGGCGGCGGGTGCGGCGGCCGTTGCCGGCGGCTGGACCTGCTGGCCTTGCGCGTTCTGGGCGGCGGAGGGGGAAGTCTGGGTGACCAGCAAGACGAGCAGCAAGGCGAACGCGCGAAGCAGCATGAGCAGGAATGATCCTCTGCCGGTGACTGGCGCATCCGGGGAAGACCTGTCTTCGGACCTGCGCCACTAGCCGGACTCTGCCTGTCTGGCAGGTCCGCGCCCCGATCAGGTAGCGGGCAGGTGCCGGCAGGACCAGGGCGATCAGGCGGGATGAGGAAATGGTCAGGATACCGGAAGGCGGCTCGGGCACTCATCGACGGGCGAGACCGCAGCCACTCAACTGATCGGCGCGCTTGACATGACCGCGGCAGAATGTAACCGATTTCGGGAGATCAGGATGGCAAGTTCGAAGAACAGCAGTGCCGTGCGCATGGACAAGTTGTCGATGCGCTTGGCTGCGCATCCAGACAATAATCAACGATAGCCCTCAATACCGCCGGAGTCATGCCGATGAAGCTGCATCTCCTTCTGCCCTGTCTGCTGAGCGGGACCCTGGCAAGCGCGGCCCTGGCCGACGAGATCACCGTCGCCTCCGGCGGCGGTGTCTATCAGGATGCCCAGCGCGCCGCGTTCTTCGACCCGACGGCCAAGAAGCTCGGCATCACCATCAAGGAGGCGACCACTTCCGGGCTTCCGGAGATCCGCGTCCAGGTGCAGAGCAAGGCGGTGGGCTGGGACATCGCCAACACCGCGGCGGAGGAATGCGCGATCGGCAGCAGGGAGGGCCTGTTCGAGCCGCTCGACACGAGCGTGGTCGACACCTCGGGCATCGACCCCAAGCTGGTCGGCAAGGACTGGGTGGCGAACCTCTATTATTCCACGGTGATCGGCTGGAACACCGACACGATCGGTGCGGACGGCGAGGTGCCCACCAGCTGGGCCGACTTCTTCGACACCGAGAAGTTCCCCGGCGACCGGGGCATCTACGACCATCCGCGCGGCAACCTGGAAGCAGCCCTGCTCGCCGACGGCGTGCCGCCTGACCAGCTCTATCCGCTCGATGTGGAGCGCGCCTTCAAGAAGCTCGAGGAGATCAAGCCGGACATCACCGTGTGGTGGACTTCCGGTGCCCAGTCCGCGCAGCTGATCAAGGACGGCGAGGTCGACCTCATCCAGATCTGGAACGGCCGGATCGACGGGGCGATCAAGGACGGTGCCAAGGCCGACTTCACCTTCGACCAGGGCATCCTGATGGCCGACTGCTTCGTGATCCCGAAGGGCGCGCCGCACAAGGACCTGGCGATGAAGGCGCTGGCCCTGTTCATCGCGCCCGAGCAGCAGGCGCTGCTGCCGCTGCACATCGCCTACGGGCCGATCAACCAGAAGGCCTTCGACCAGCCGGTGCTGACCGACGAGCTCAAGGCCAAGGTCAACTCCTCGCCCGAGAACGCCGCCAAGCAGTTCGTGCTGGACGTCGCCTGGTGGGGCGAGCACGGCGCCGAGATGATGGAGCGCTGGCAGAACTTCAAGCAGCAGTAAGCCCGCAGCTGATGGCATCCTCGATCACCATCCGCGGGCTGTCCAAGCACTACGGCGCGTTCGCGGCGCTTTCGGACGTCTCGATCGATATCCCGGCCGGGCAGTTCGTGACCCTGCTGGGCCCGTCCGGCTCGGGCAAGACCACGCTGCTCATGAGCATCGCCGGTTTCGCCCACCCGGACCGGGGCAGCATCCGCATCGACGACCAGGAGATCCTGGGCCTGGAGCCGGACAAGCGCGACATCGGCGTGGTGTTCCAGAACTACGCCCTGTTCCCGCACATGTCGGTCGAGGAGAACGTCGCCTATCCGCTGAAGCTGCGCAGGGTGCCGGCGGCCGAGCGCGCGGCACGGGTCAAGCACGCCCTGCAGGCCGTGCAGATGGAGGGGTTCGGCGCGCGGCGCATCCACGAGCTGTCCGGCGGGCAGCGCCAGCGCATCGCGGTGGCGCGCGCCATTGTGTTCGAGCCGCGCATCATCCTGATGGACGAGCCCCTCTCGGCGCTCGACAAGAAGCTGCGCGAGGAGATGCAGATCGAGCTGAAGCATCTCCACCAGCGGCTGGGGCGGACGATCGTCTACGTCACCCACGACCAGAAGGAGGCCCTGACCCTGGCCGACCAGGTCGTGGTGATGGACAAGGGCCGGATCGTCCAGAAGGACAGCCCGCGCGCGATCTACGAGCAGCCGAGATCCCGCTTCGTCGCGGACTTCATCGGCAACTCCAGCTTCCTGCCGCTGTCCGGCCCGGCTGCCGCCTCGGTCGAGGCGCTGGTGTCCGATGGGTTCCGCCGGCGCCAGCTGGACGGGCTCGCCCGGCCGCTCCTGGTGATCCGCCCGGAGAAGCTCGAGATCGTGCCGGCCGGAGAGTCAGAGCCGGGATCCTTCTATCTCGACGCCACGGTGGGCGAGGTCCTGTTCCAGGGCGACCTCGTGGTGGTGTTCGCACAGCTGGGCAACGGGGAGACGGTGCGGCTGCAGCGCGGCACGCGCCGCACCGCACTCAGCACCATCCCGCCGGAAGGCGCGCCGGTCCGCCTGGCCCTGCACGAGGAGGATGCGGTCGTGGTGGAGGAGGACGCGTGACCACCGGCGTGGCCGCCGGCAGGGCCGCGGCACCCGCCGCCGATCGCGGCCGGTCCCTGCACCCGCGCCACTGGCCGTTCGCCGTGCCGGCGGTGCTGGTGACGCTGGTGGTGCTCCTGCCCTTCCTCTGGCTGGGCCTCCTGTCCTTCACGGACGGTGGCGGCCTCTCGCTCGTCCACTACCAGCGCATGCTGGAGAACCCGAGCTACGCCGCGATCCTGGGCGACACGGTGCTGCTGAGCCTGCTCGTGACCGCCATCGTGATCGTGCTGGGCATCCCGACCACCTATTTCATCGTCCGCCAGCCGCCCTGGCTGGCCACGCTGATGCTGGCGGGCGTGGCCATCCCGTTCTGGACCTCGCTCCTGGTGCGCACCTATGCCTGGATGGTGCTCCTGCAGCGGCGCGGCCTGATCAACACCTGGCTGGTGGACCTGGGCATCATCGACCGGCCGCTCCGGATGGCGAACAGCTTCACCGGCACCACGATCGGCATGGTCCACATCATGCTGCCGTTCTTCATCTTCCCGCTCTACTCGGCGATGCGCCAGATCGACCCGGACATGGTCAAGGCCGCACGCAGCCTGGGGGCCAGCCCCAGCCGGGCGTTCTGGGACGTGTTCTTGCCGCTTGCCACGCCCGGCATCATGGCCGGCGGCCTGCTGTCCTTCGTCCTGTGCCTGGGCTTCTACGTCACGCCGCAGCTTTTGGGCGGCGGCAACGTCACCACCATCTCCATGAAGATCCAGCAGAACGTGACCATGTACAGCGAATGGGGCGCCTCCAGCGCGCTGGGCGTGGTGCTGCTGGTCCTGGTGGTGCTGTGCTTCCTGGCGGTGCAGGGGCTGGTGCCGCGGAGGCTGCGCCAGTGAGCCGTGCCTGGCTGGGAATCGTCGCCTTCGCCGTGCTGGCCTTCCTGCTGGTGCCGGTGGTCATCGTCGTGCCGATGAGCTTCTCGGACGCCTCCTATCTGGAGTTTCCGCCGCGCGCCTGGTCCCTGCGCTGGTACCAGGCCTATTTCGGCTCGATCGAGTGGATGGCGGCGACCCGGACCTCGTTCGCGGCGGCGTTCTGCACCGTGCTGATCGCCACCCCGATCGGCTTTGCCGGCGCCTACTGCATCGACAAGCTGGAGGGCCGGCCGCGCCACCTGCTGATGGCGGTCCTGCTCTCGCCGCAGCTCATGCCGGTGATCCTGCTCGCGATCGGCCTGTTCTTCCTCTACATCCGGCTGGGCCTGGTCGACAGCTTCCCGGGCATCGTGCTGGCCCATGTGGCGCTCGCCATCCCGTTCGTGGTCACCACCGTGGTGGCGGGCCTCAGCCGTTTCGACCGCAACCTGGAGAACGCCGCGCGCAGCCTGGGTGCCTCGCGCCTGCGCGCGATCGTCGACGTGGTGCTGCCCCAGGTGAAGATGTCGGTCATGGCGGGCGCCCTGTTCGCCTTCGTCAGCTCGCTGGACGAGGTGGTGATCGGCCTGCTCGTCGCCGGCGGGCCCAACACCGTGCTCACCCGCAAGATGTTCATGTCGCTGCGCGACCAGGTCGACCCGACCATCGCCGCGATCTCCACCCTGCTGATCGGGATCTCGCTGGTCGCGGTCGCCCTGTTCCTGGTCATGGAGCGGGCGGCAGCGCGGAGTGCCGCCAGGTCCGGCTGAGTCTTTTCCCTCAACCCTTCCCCAAGGAAGTCGACGGCAATCATGGCTGCTTCCGTCCTGGCGTCGAACCTCAAGGCCACGCCCTACTGGTGGGAAGGTCACGACCTCCCTGCCCATCCCTCCGCCGGCAGCCCGCCGGAGCGGGCCGAGGTCGTGGTGATCGGCAGCGGATACACCGGCCTGTCCGCCGCCCTTACCCTGGCCCGTGCCGGCCGGCAGGTCGTGATCCTGGACGCCGAGCAGCCGGGCTTCGGCTGCAGCACCCGCAACGGCGGCCAGGTCGGGCCACGCTTCGGCCCGTCCTTCGCCGAGCTCAGCCGGGCCTATGGCGTGGACAAGGCGCGGCGGCTCAAGCGCGAGAACCATGCCGCCTACGACTACCTGACCGACCTGATCGGCACCGAAGGGATCGACTGCGACTTCAAGACCACCGGCCACCTGCTCTGCGCCCATGCAGCCGATCGCTACGAACCCGCGGTCCGCGCCGCCGAGACCGAGCAGCGCGAGTTCGGGATCGAGGCACATGCGATCCCGAAGGCCGAGCAGCACCGGGAGGTCGGCTCCGACGCCTTCCATGGCGCGGTCCTGTTCCCGGGCGGTGGTGCCCTGGATCCGATGAAGTATCACCGGGGCCTCCTGGCGCGGGTGCTGGCGGCGGGCGCCACCCTGTTCACCGGCCAGCGGGTCACCGGGGTCGAGCGCGACGGCAAGGGCTTCACCGTGAAGCTCGCGGGCAGGAGCATCACGGCGGGTGACGTGGTGCTGGCGACCAACGGCTACACCAAGGACGCCACGCCCTGGTGGCAGCGCCGGCTCATCCCGATCGGCAGCTACATCATCGCGACGGAGGAACTGGACCCGGCGCTGATGGCGAAGATCTGCCCCAAGGGCCGGATGCTGAACGAGACCCGCAAGGTGGTCTATTACTACCGCCCTTCGCCCGACAACCGGCGCATCCTGTTCGGCGGACGGGTGGCGCTGAGCGAGACCGACCCCAGGGTGAGCGGACCCCGGCTGCATGAGGCGATGGTGCGGGTCTGGCCGGAACTGCGCGACGTCAAGGTCACCCATAGCTGGATGGGCTTCGTCGCCTTCACCTTCGCTCACCTGCCCCATGTCGGCGTGCAGGACGGCGTGCACTATGCCATGGGCTATTGCGGCAACGGCGTGCCGCGCTCGACCTTCTACGGCCACAAGGCGGCGCTGAAGATCCTGGGCCATCCGGACGGGGCCAGCGAGATGGACCAGCTCGATTTCCAGACCCGCCCGCTCTACTACGGCCGGCCGTGGTTCCTGGCGCCGTCCATCGCCTACTACAAGCTGAAGGACCGGCTCGCGGCCTGAACGGGCCGGTCAGCCTTCCTGCTTGGTGGCGGATGCGCGGCGCGGCCGGATCACCTCCTGGCGGCGGGCCGGGCGGCGGGCACGCATCTGGCTGCGCAGCGCCTCGAGCTCGGCTTCCTTGGCCCGCATCTGCCGCAGCGACAGGATCCACAGCCCGGCCAGGACCAGGATGGTGAATCCGAACGCCGGCCATACATATGCCGCATAGCCGCCCATCGCGAGGAACTCAGCCATGGACCGATCCTCCGGTACCGGCACTTTCCGCGGCGGGCCTGGCAAGGTATGCCGCGCTGGGCGGCACGAGCGGCAAGAGGCGGTTGGAATTGGACGCGAGCACCGGAGCTCCGGTCGAAAGTCATGGCAACGCGGCGCGGCTGGTGCCCGGTTCCGGCCAGGATCCGCAGCGGACCGCCCTTGCGCGTAGCACGACTGCCGCCGCAGCTCCAATGTTGCCCGATGCCGGCGCCATCCGCGCCCAGGTACAGGCACTGGGGGCGGCCGGTGCCGCCGACATTCCGGCACTCACAGCGGCCTTGAAGCGCATCCATGGCGATGCCCGCGCCCTGGTCCGTGCCGCCTTCGAGGCGGGCGGGTCGGCCGAGACGGCGGTGGCGGCGCTCAGTTCCATCACCGACGGGCTGATCCAGGGCCTGCTGGACCTGGCCAGCACCCATGTCTACCCGACCCCCAACCCGACCAAGGGCGAGGGCCTGGCGGTACTGGCGGTGGGCGGCTACGGCCGCAGCGAGCTCTGCCCGCATTCCGACATCGATCTGCTGTTCCTGGTCCCCTACAAGCGCACGCCGGCCGGCGAGCAGCTCACCGAGTATCTGCTCTACCGGCTCTGGGATCTGGGCTTGAAGGTCGGCCAGGCGACCCGTTCCGTGGGCGAGTGCATCAAACTCGCCCAGCAGGATCTCACCGTGTCGACCGCCCTGCTGGAGGCGCGGCTGCTGTGGGGGGATGCAGCTGCCGCCGCCGACCTGCAGGAGGGCTATCGCAAGGAGATCGTGCAGGGCCACGAGGCGGCGTTCATCGAGGCGAAGCTCGCCGAGCGCGACGAGCGCCATCAGCGGGTCGGCGACAGCCGCTATCTGCTCGAGCCCAACGTCAAGGAAGGCAAGGGCGGCCTGCGCGACCTCCATACGCTCGGCTGGATCGCGCGGTTCGTCTATGGCGGGACCGATCAGGCCAAGCTGGTGCAGAGCGGGCTGATCACCCGGCGCGACCTGTCCACCTTCCGGCGCTCGCGCGCCTTCCTCCTGGCGGTGCGCTGCCACCTGCACTGGCTGACCGGGCGGGCCGAGGACCGCCTGACCCTGGACGTGCAGCCCGAGATCGCCGCGCGCATGGGTTTCCGCACCCGGACCCGCTCCATGGGCGTGGAGCGCTTCATGAAGCGCTACTATCTGGCAGCGCGCGAGGTCGGCAATCTCACCCGGATCGTCTGCGCCGCCCTGGAGGAGCAGCACCGGCGCCGGCCGAGATTCGCGCTGCCCCGCTTCGGCCTCGCCCGCAAGCGGGTGGACGGCTTCCTGATCCAGGGCAACCGGCTGGCGCTGGACGACCCGAAACTGTTCCAGGCGGAGCCGATCAAGCTTCTGCAACTGTTCCAGACGGCCGATGCCCGCGGCCTGGACATCCATCCCGCCACGCTGGCGGCGGTGGGCCAGGCCCTGCCCAGGATCGATGTCGAGCTGCGCAACGATCCGGAGGCCAACCGGCTGTTCCTGGAGATCCTCACCTCGCGCAAGGACCCGGCCGGAACGCTCACCCGGATGAACGAGGCGGGCGTGCTCGGCCGGTTCGTGCCCGACTTCGGCCGGATCGTCGGCCAGATGCAGCACAATCTCTATCACATCTACACCACGGACGAGCACACGATCCGGGCGATCGGGTTCCTCCGGCAGATCGAGGACGGCCAGCTCGCCGCCGATTTCCCGCTCGCGACCGAGCTGTTCCCCAAGCTCCTGTCGCGCCGTGCCCTGTTCGTCGCCCTGTTCCTCCACGACATCGGCAAGGGCCGGGGTGGCAGCCATGCCGAGGTGGGCGCGGTCATCGCCCGCAAGCTCTGCCCGCGCTTCGGCCTGCTGCCCGAAGAGACCGAGACGGTCGTCTGGCTGGTCCGTCACCATCTCTTGATGAGCGACACCGCCTTCCGGCGCGACCTGGAGGACCTGAAGACCATCCAGGACTTCGTGGAGGTGGTGCAGTCCCCCGAGCGCCTGAAGCTCCTGCTGGTGCTGACCGTGTGCGACATCCGCGCGGTCGGCCCCAATGTGTGGAACGGCTGGAAGGGCCAGCTCCTGCGCGAGCTGCACGGCGAGGCCGAGGCGGCGCTGCAGTCCGGTGATCCGCGTGGCCGCCGTGCCAGCCGGGCCAACGCGGCGAAGGCCGAGCTGGCGCAGGCGCTGCTGGCGGAGCCGGACGGCTGGTGGACGCAGGAGCGCATCGACCGGCACCTCGCCCGGCACGACCCGCGCTACTGGCTGGGCTTTGCCACCGAGGACCTGGTCCGCCATGCCCGGCTGATCCAGCATACCGAGAGCCAGTCCCTGCCGATCGGCATCGACTTCCGCGTCGACAAGTTCCGTGCCCGCTCCGAGCTGCTGCTCTACGCCCCGGACCATCCCGGCCTGTTCATGAAGGTGGCAGGAGCGATCGCCTTGGGCGGCGCCAGCATCGTGGATGCGCACATCTTCACCACGACCGACGGCACGGCTTTGGACATGCTGGGCTTCCAGGACGCGGGCAAGCAGGCGGCCGTCGACGATCCCGAGCGCTTCCAGCGCATCCGCGACAACCTGATCCGCGCCTTGTCCGGCGAGATCTGGCTGGAGAAGGCCCTGGCCGGGCGGCGCAGCCTGCCGGCGCGCGCGGACGTGTTCCGGGTCGAGCCGCGCGTGCTGCTCGACAACAATGCCAGCCGCACCCACACCGTCATCGAGGTCAACGGCCGGGACCGGCCGGGCCTGCTGTTCGACCTGGCCAAGGCGCTGAAGGAACTGGGCCTGGTGATCAGCTCCGCGCATATCAGCACCTATGGCGAGCGCGTCGTCGACGTGTTCTACGTCAAGGACGTGTTCGGCATGAAGGTCACGGTGCGCAGCAAGGTCATGAAGGTCCAAAAGCAGCTCACCGAGGCGCTGAGCCTGACCTGACTCGATCGGGAAGAGTGATTGGGCTGGCTGCGCGCATCCTCGATCGTCTCGGCTGCGACCCTGGCCTCGCGCCTCCTGGGCTTCCTGCGCGACGTCCTCCTGGCGCAGGCCTTAGGCGCGGGCGTGGCCGCCGACGCCCTGCTGGTGGCACTCAAGCTGCCGAACCTCCTGCGCCGGCTGTTCGCCGAGGGCGCCTTCTCCGCCGCCTTCGTTCCACTGTTCAGCCAGATCCTGGCCAGTGACGGCAGGCCCAGGGCGCTGGCCTTCGCCAGCCGGGCCCTGACCGCGCTGGGCCTGGTGCTCATCCTGGCCACCGGCCTGGCGCTGGTCGCCATGCCGCTGCTCATCCTGGTGCTGGCCCCCGGCTTCGACCCGCTCGACCCGCGCAGGGACCTCGCGGTGGAACTCGCGAGGCGCACCTTCCCCTTCATCCTGTTCGTGTCGCTGACCGCACTGCTGGGCGGTGTGCTGAACGTGCTGGGCCGCTTTGCGGTAGCGGCGGCGGCTCCGGTGATCCTCAATCTCGTGATGATCGCGGTGCTGGTCTGCTACCAGGGCGACCCGGTGGCGCTGGCACGCATGCTGGCCCTGGCCCTGCCGGTGGCGGGAGCCCTGCAGCTCCTGCTGCTCTGGCAGGCCTGCCGGAGCGCCGGCGCATCGATCCGCCCCCGGACAGACCTCGCCGACCCGCAGCTCCGCCCACTGGCCCGTCGTATCCTGCCCGGCATCGCCAGTGCCGGCGTCTACCAGGTCAACGTGGTGGTGGTGACGGTGATGGCGACTGCCCTGGCCCCTGGAGCGGTGTCGTTTCTCTATTTCGCCGACCGGCTGGCCCAGCTGCCGCTGGGGCTGATCGGGGTCGCCATCTCCACGGCGCTGCTGCCGATCGTGGCGCGGCGGATGGCCGAAGGCCGGCTGGAGGAGGCCCGCGCGGTGCGCGACCAGGCGGTCGAGATCGCCCTCCTGCTCACCCTGCCGGCCGCGGCCGGGCTCACCGCGCTGGCCCTGCCGATCGTGGGCATCCTGTTCGGCCGGGGTGCGTTCGACGCAGAGGCCACGGTCGCCACCGCCGCGGCCCTGCAGGCCTTCGCCCTGGGCCTGCCGGCAGCGGTGCTGGTCCGGATCATGGCCGCCACCCTGTTCGCCCGGGGCGACCTGCGCACGCCTCTGGTCGGCGCCATCGTGGCGCTGGCGGTCAACCTCGCGGTGGGCCTGGCGACGCTCGGCAGTCTCGGCCATCTGGGGCTGGCGGTGGCGGCCAGCCTGTCCAGCTGGACCAATCTCGCCGTGCTGGTCCGCCGGATCGGCCGGATCGAAGGGCGGGCCTTTTCCCGGCGCACCAAGCTGCGTGCGCTGGGCGGGCTCGCCTGTGCGATCGTCGCGGCCTCGGTCGCCGTCCAGGCGCTGCGCGAGATGCAGCACCTGGAGCCGCCCATGGCACTCGGCGGTGCGATCCTGGTGGCGGCGCTGGCCTTTCTCGGGATGGTGACGGTGGCACGGGTGGTCCGGCCGCAGGAACTCGTCGCACTGTTCCGGGACCGAGCTTGACGCATGGGCCGCGAGCGGCCATCCAACCGCGCTCGACCGTCCGTACCGTCCCGCTACGAAGGCTCGTCCATGTCCGGCCGCATCTTTTCCGGCGTTCAGCCGACCGGCGCCCTGCATCTCGGCAACTATCTGGGCGCCATCCGGCACTGGGTCCATCTGCAGCAGGATTACGAGGCGATCTACTGCGTGGTCGACCAGCACGCGATCACCCTGCCCCAGGATCCGAACGAGCTGAGGGGCGCCATCCGCGAGGTCGCCGCGGCCCTGATCGCCTGCGGCATCGATCCGGACCGCTCGATCCTGTTCAACCAGTCGACCGTCCCGGCCCATGCCCAGCTCGCCTGGGTGCTGATGTGCCAGACGCCGATCGGCTGGCTGAACCGGATGACTCAGTTCAAGGAGAAGGCCGGCAAGCAGCGCGACAATGCCTCGGCCGGCCTCTACACCTACCCGGTGCTGATGTCGGCCGACATCCTGGCCTACAATGCCACCCACGTGCCGGTCGGCGAGGACCAGAAGCAGCATCTGGAGCTGGCGCGCGACACGGCCGGCGCCTTCAACCGCCAGTTCGGCGTCGAATTCTTCGTCCTGCCCGAGCCGATGATCCTGGGCGAGGCCACCCGGGTCATGTCGCTGCGCGACGGCACCAAGAAGATGAGCAAGTCGGATACATCCGACTACAGCCGCATCAACCTGACCGACGATGCCGACACCATCGCCCAGAAGATCAGGAAGGCGAAGTCCGATCCGATCGAGGGGATGAGCTACGATGTGGCGGGGCGCCCGGAGGCATCCAACCTCCTGACGATCTACGCAGCATTGGCCGACCTGCCGCGCAGCCAGGTCGAGGCGGAGTTCGCTTCCGCCAATTTCTCCGCCTTCAAGGGGCGGCTGGCCGACCTGTGCGTCGAGAAGCTCTCGCCGATCACGACCGAGATGCGCCGTCTGCTGGCGGATCCGGCCGAGATCGACCGGATCCTGGACCGGGGTGCCGAGAAGGCCGATGCCATTGCCGGCCCGATCCTCCGGCAGGTGTATGATATCGTCGGCTTCCGACAGGCCTGAGCCTTCCAGCCGCCGGGGTGGCGCGCCATCTGTCCCGGCAGCTTCCGTTTCACTCCAAGGACTGATGATGGCCGTCTCGGACCCCTCCGTCTCCGCCAGCCGCCCGCTGCTGCGGCGCGCGCTCCTGGGCCTGCCGGCCCTGATCGTGCTGGCCGTGGCGGGCTGGTACCTGGTCGGCATGGTCGTGGTGCATCGGATCGACGACGATCCGGACTTTGCCATGGCCACCAGTGCGCCCGAGGGCGGCTCGCGCGCGGTGGCGGCCATGGCCGACCTGGTGTCCCGGGAGATCGACCAGAACGAGTGGACGCCGAACGAGCCGTTCTTCAAGCCGGGCGTCCTGCTCGACAACATGCCGAACTACCAGACCGGCATCGTCGCGGCGGTCCAGCGCTTCGGCGTGTCGGTGCGCGACCGGCTGGCCCGGGCGCGCGGCTCCTCGCAGGCGGACGCGGACCTCACCCGCGCCATGGGCCTGTTGGCCTATCCCGGCAATGTCTGGGTCTGGAACCCGGCGAATTCCTGGGCACCCACCGCCACCACCGAGAGCCAGTACCGCCAGGCCGTGGCCGCCCTGCGCGCCTATAACGGCCGGCTGGCTTCCGGTGAGGCGACGCTGGAGCTGCGGGCGGACAACCTGCTGGAAAGCCTGGACGCGATCGCCTCGGATCTTGGCTCCACCTCCGGTGCGATCTATCAAGCGATCGACCTCAGCAGGAACCGCTGGCTCGACTTCACCGCCGACGACCTGTTCTACACCGCCAAGGGCCAGCTCTACGCCTACTACATCCTCCTGCGCGAGCTGGGGCTGGACTATGCCGACGTGATCCGCGAGCGGGGTGCGGCCTCGAGCTGGACCGAAATGCTCGACAGTTTCCGACTTGCTGCGACGCTTCAACCGTGGGTAGTAGTGAACGGAGGACTGGAAAGCCAGTTCAAGCCCAACCATCTGGCCAGCCAGGGCTTCCTCCTGCTTCGCGCACGCACGCAGTTGCGTGAGGTGACCAACATCCTCTTGCGTTAGTGGCACACGGTCGCCACCTCAGGCGCAAGGAGAAATATCTCATGTTCATCCAGACCGAGCAGACACCGAATCCGGCGACCCTCAAGTTCCTTCCCGGCCGCACCATCGTCGAGCAGGGGCAGGTCGAAGTCCTCGACGCCGACGAGGCGGAGCAGGTCTCCCCGCTGGCGCGCCGGCTGTTTGCGGTGGACGGGGTGCGCTCGGTGTTCATCACCCGGGATTTCGTCGCCGTCACCAAGCAGGCCGCGGCCGACTGGTATGTACTGAAGCCGGCCGTGCTCGGTGCCATGGTCGAGCACTTCATGTCCGGCGAGCCGGCGGTGGTCCAGGCCGAGGCGGGAGCGTCGCCGGCTGCCCATGCGCCCGAGGACGACGAGACCGTGACCAAGATCAAGGAACTCCTGGACACGCGCGTCCGCCCGGCCGTGGCCAATGATGGCGGCGACATCGTCTTCCACGGCTTCGAGCGCGGCGTGGTTTACCTGCACATGAAGGG
>Ga0182739_1003386_pt1 | contig 13997 bp, 10 predicted proteins | sample eDN5th30CBELigBY_FD_128873 | JGI IMG/M metagenome (GOLD analysis project Ga0182739, IMG submission 128873) | Enriched backyard soil microbial communities from Emeryville, California, USA - eDNA 5th pass 30_C BE-Lig BY (version 2) (version 2) | ecosystem: Environmental > Terrestrial > Soil >... | reverse complement strand
TCGCGCATCGCGATGCCGAGCCCGATCGCGTCCTGGCCGTTCACCCGGAACATCGGCTGCGGCGGGTCGGCAAAGCCGCGCCGGACCGTCGCGATGTCGGCCAGCCGGAGCATCCGCCCCCCCGCCACGAAGGTGATGTCGAGGATGTCGCGCTCGGACTGGAAGGCGCCGGTGACCCGCACCGAGATCCGCTCGTCGCCGGTCTGGATGACGCCTGCCGGCCGGACCACGTTCTGGGTCTGCAGGGCCGCCAGCAGCGCCTGCCGGTCGACCCCTAAGCTGGCCAGCTGCTCCATCGAGAACTCGACAAAGATCACCTCGTCCTGTGCGCCGATGATCTCGATCACCGAGACGTCCGGGACGTGCAGCAGCTCCGAGCGGACCGCTTCCACCTGGTCGCGCAGTTCGCGATGGGTGAAGCCGTCGGCGGTGAAGCCGTAGATGATGCCGAATGTATCGCCGAACCGGTCGTTGAAGAACGGCCCGACCAGTCCTGCCGGCATGGTGTGGCGGATGTCGCCGATGTCGTTGCGCACCTGCTGCCAGATCGCCGGGATCTCCGGTGCCGTCACCGAACCCTCGAGATCGACGAAGATGGTGGCCAGACCCGGTCGGGTCTGGCTGCGCAGCGTGTCCAGGCCCGGCAGCTCCTGCAGCTTGCGCTCGATCCGCTCGGTGACCTGAAGGGCAGTGTCCTCCAGCGTGGCGCCGGGCCAGGCCGCATGCACCACCATGGTCTTGATGGTGAAGGCCGGGTCCTCGTTGCGGCCGATGCCGATGAACGCGGCGATGCCCGCGAGCACGGCCACGATCATGAGGTAGACGACCAGGGAGCGGTTGCCCAGCGCCCAGCCGGACAGATTGAACCCGCTCACGACGCGGGCTCGAGCAGGCGGACCTTCTGCCCGGGATGGAGCGCCTGCACGCCCGCGGTCACCACCGTCTCGCCGGGATCGATGCCGGCCGCCACCACCACTGCACCTGGCGAGAAGCGCAGCACGTCGACGCTGCGCAAGGCCACGGTCTGTTCTGCCGGATCGACCACCCAGACCGCGGGCTGGCGCTCGTGCTGAGTGAGGGCGGAGGCCGGCAGCTCGATGATCTCGCCCTGGTCGACCTCCATCCGCCCGGTCACGGTGGCACCCAGCCGCATGTCCGGCGGCGGGTCGGCCAGCCCGACCCGGACCTCGAAGGTGCGGGTCACCGGATCGGCCTGGGGTGCGACCTCGCGGACCCGCCCGGTGGCGACCACCGATGGGTCCTCGGTCAGGGTGATGGCGATGACCGGATCGGCCGGGGCGGAGCGGATCACTTGGGCTGGCACGTCGAATACCGCGTCGCGTCCGCCCTGACGAGCCAGCCGGACGATCATCTGCCCGGTCTGAACAACTTCGCCCGGCTCGGCACCGATGGTGGTCACCACACCTTCGGCATCGGCCTCGAGCTCGGTGAAGCTCACCTGATCCTGGGCATTCTTCAGCAGCGCCCGGCCCGAATCCACCGCCGACTGCGCGGTCTGCAGTGCCTGGCGGGCCCGGTCATAGACAGCCTGTGCCGCGAAGCCGCGTTCGGCCAGGGTCTGCTGGCGCCGGAACTCCGCCCGCGCCTCGACCAGCTGGCCCTCGGCAGCCGTGAGATTGGCCTCTGCCGCCCGCAGCGCGTTGAGCTCGTTGTGTGGCTCCAGCCGGGCGATCACGTCGCCGGGCTCGACCCTGGTACCCAGGGCCACCGGCCGCTCGATCATGCGTCCCGAAAGGCGAAAGGCCAGCGCTACCTCGTCCTCGGCCTCGATACGGCCAGTCAGGACCACCGGCATGCCGGCCGCGCGCTTCTCGACCGTGACCGTCCGGACCGGCCGGACCTCCGGTACTGCTGCCTCCGGCTCCGCATCGCAGGCAGCGAGCCCCGCTGGAAGGGTCAGCATGGCGAGTATCCGGATCCAGCGCCAGGGACTGGCGTGAAGATTAGCCCGCGGTTTTCCGCCCACCCAGGTGCTCTTCATTGCCCGAGCGTCCTCTGCGTTGGCGGGGACGATGGCCCCCCGGATCCCCAGCGGGTACTATATTGCACACCGGGAAGTATGAGAAGCTCGAATATTCTGGGCCTTGTGCAGCATCGGATCCAAATGATTCTTGCCACTCAATGAGGCCGAGCAGTGGTTCTGCCGGCACGACTGGCGCTGTATTGGTGCGGGTCGGACGGCGAACCGCATCGCCGATCGCAGCATGTTCTCGCCTCGCGATCTGCTGCCAGCTTCCAACGGTCCATGAATCGGGAACTGACAAAATCAGGCCAGCAATCGTCAAGATCGTCCAGTTCAATCGAAACTGGACGAAGTGACGCCACATGACCCGGTTCGTCAGTGCGTTGCGGCTGCCAGCATGGATGACCGGCCGCCGTGCTCACCAGTCAGGATCATCGTCCCGCCTGCTTCCTCCTCCATCGGACACCGGCAGGGCGCTTGGCGGTAGCGAGCGTGAGCGCCATGTCGCCAAGATCAGCACCCATGGCCCGATCGCGTGGCAAGAGGCCAACGGCCGAGGTCAGCGTGCTCTGCCGAGATGATCATCTCCCGGTTGACGTGCCGGGACGATGACCTCCTTGTGGCGCGAACGTTCGGGCCATGATCGACCGAATTCGCCCTGCGCATCCTGGTCGTGAACAAGCCGATCCGCCATGCTCAGCCGATCACTGTGCGGTCGCCTGACCGGCACTCGCAGGACACACCGCGCCTTTCGACGGTTCATGTGTCAACGCCCGGTACCTCGTCCTGTGCGCCTTGCGCGATACCGGCTTCGAGATCGATGACCAGGACCTGATTGCTGACAAGCGCCCCAATCGGCGTTGATATCATCGAGAGCCACATCTTGTGCTCAGAGCCCGTTTTGCTCTGTTGAAACCTCTGGCTGACCGGGAGGCTGGCCGCGCCTGGAAGGAGCCCCGGACGGGAGGCGGTGGTGCGGAGCATGACGAAGTCGGTCTTGCAGCTAGAGCCTATTATGGACCTGCCCTAAGTCGGGCGGTCATGCGTGAGCATGATGCAGGTGCACGCGCCGAGGTGGAGGTCGGCGAAGGTGCTGACGTAGCGCTCGTCGTGCTTCCCCAGACGCCAAAGGCGGGTCGCCCAGGCGCAGGATCTCTCCACCCCCATCATCGGCCAGCAGGCCGATGATCCGCTTCCCACAGGGACGGCGGTCGGCAGACCGCCAAGGGCACCGCGGCAGCAGGACGAAACCGCGTTTGACCTCGGCCAGCTTGACGACCTCGCGGTCGATCTCATGGGCTCTGGCCGCTTCCGCGGCCTGTTGACCGGTGCAGTCCTGATCGACGCAGGCCAGATCGATGTCCTGCCCCGTGGCGTCCTGCCCTGCCCAGGCAAGGCGCCCACTTCGGCACGGTTGTCGGTGTTGGCAGGCGTGACGTGCCGGGCCAGGAAATGGCCGAGCGGGTCGACGGCCAGGGGGAACTCGGATCCCTTCTTGCGCTCGGCTCCGCCGTAGCCGGCTCAGTCGCCGCTTTCGGGCGAGGACCGTCGCGTCCGACTGTCCAGGATCGCAGCACTCGGTTCGGCCTTGGGCCCCGCCGCCATACGCAAGACGGCACCTAGATCGTCGGCCAAGGCCTCAAAGCAGCCGGCCGCTGAGCGTCGTCGAGGGCGCTGGCATTGTCGCTGATCGTTGGTGGACGGCTGCCATGTGAAGGCGCCGCAGTCGCGCAAGGAATAGAGCATCATGTCCGTCGGTTCGACGATCAGCGGCTTAAGCCCACGTTCGCGGGGTGCATGCCTCCTGAGGGCAGGCGCCGGGCCAGCTCCCTGGCCAGGTCTATCGAGGAGAGCGGCTTGCGCAGGACCGGATGACCGTCCCGTCCCGCGGGTCGTTCCGGCGCGACGAGGTCGCCATAACCGGTCATCAGGACGACCGGCACGTCCGGCCGGAGGAGGGTGATGCGATCGGCGAGCTGGTCGCCGGTCATGCCGGGCATGACCATGTCGGACAGGACGAGATCGAAGCGTTCGGGGTCTGCCTCGAAGGCCTGAACCGCCCGTAACGGGTCGGTGAAGCCTGCCGGTTCATAGCCGAGGCCCGCCAGGATCTCCTCCGTGAGCGACACCAGCATCTCCTCGTCGTCGACCAGCAGCACGACCTGGCCGGCGCCGAACGGAATATCCCCGCGGGATGGATCCACCGGCAGCAGGGGGAGGTCGGCTTCGGCGGTTGCGGGCAGATAGACCTCGAACACCGTTCCCTGGCCCGGGCGGCTCAGCACGTTCATCGCCCCGCCATGGTCGGCAACGATCCCATGAACGGTGGCCAGGCCCAGCCCCGTGCCGCCTCTGGATGGCTTGGTCGTGAAGAACGGCTCGAAGATCCGCTGAAGCGTCGCCTGATCGATGCCATGGCCCTCGTCGCTGACGCCGATGCGGACGTAGCGCCCGGCCGGCATCGTGCCATGGGACAAGTTGCGCTGTCCGGCAGTCTCCACAACCGAGATGGCGAGGCTGATCCGGCCGACACCGTTCATCGCCTGTGCGGCATTGGTGCAGAGGTTCATGATGATCTGCTGAAGCTGCGTCGGATCGCCCATCACCAAGGCATTGGCGTCGAGCCGATCGATTTCGACCTTCACGGTTGCCGGCAGCACGACATTCAGGAGCCCGGTCGTCTCTTCGATCAGCCGTGCCATCCCGACCGGCGTCCGGTTGCCCTCGCCGCGGCGGCTGAACGTCAGGATCTGGTCGACCAGCAGCTTTGCGCGCATCCCGGCAGTATGCACCGCCTCGACATGCCGGTGGACCTGGGAGCCGACCGTCAGTGCCTGGGCCGCCATCTCGGCATAGCCCAGGATGGCGCCGAGAATGTTGTTGAAATTGTGCGCGATCCCGCCGGCAAGCGTGCCGATCGCCTCCATCCGCTCCGCCTGCGCCAGCCGTATTGCCAGTGCCGCGCGCTCCATCTCGGCACGCTGCCGCTCCAGCGCATGGGCGAAGATGTCGCTCGCGATCCGCAGGTGCTGCAGGCCGTCGGCGCTCCAGTCACGCGGGCCTCGGGTCAGGTCGAATCCGAGCAGGCCCACGCGCTGGCCCTTCTGCCACAAGGGGATGCCGAGCCAGGCACGGATGCCGTGGGCTTCCAGAGCGGTGCGCGCAGTGCCCGGTGGCAGAGCCGATACCGAGGCTATCGGAATGCAGCCGTCCTGTTCCAGCCTGATCAGCTCGGGTGCCGCGAGAAGGCTCAAGGCAGGGTCCGGCCAGTCGCCATTCCCGTGCCCGGCTGGCCAGACGGTCGTGCAGCACGCCTCCCAGCCACTGTCGGCGGCGAACAGCAGATAAGCCCGGTCGACCCCCAGCCGCTGCCCCAGCAGCGCGATGCCATCCCTGACGCCAGGCCCGATTTGCTCCGGCGGAATGTCGATGAATGAGGTGGACAGCTCGGCGATCATGGACTGGGCCGCCGCGCGGATCTCCAGTTCCTGCGCATGCCGACCAAGGTCGTGAGCACTCAGGCGGAGCTTCAGGTAGAGGACCGACAGGTAGCCCAGCAGCAGGATTGCGGTGAGGTAGAGCAGGCCCTGATAGGTCGATGCCTCGCGATCCAGTGCGGCATAGCGCTCGACCAGCAGAGCCCGGAACGCGACGGTGCTGGCTTCGACCGGTGACCGGCCGAGTTCCACCAGCTTCTCGTCCAGAATCGCCATGTGCCGGAGGATCATGCGCCCGTGCGCGCCGATCGAGTGCCAGGCCCCCGGCGGCTCGTCCCGGACCACCCGATCGTACTGGTCGAGCGCCCTGGTCAGCGTGTCGGCATCCACATGCCCCACACCCTTGCTGAAGCGGAGCATGCCGGTGGCGAGACCGGCGAGTTCGGCACCCAGGCCGCCATGGGCGGCGGCTTGGCCGGAGACGAGAAAAGTGAAGTAGGCGAGCGAGTTCTGCACCAGTGCATTGCTGGTCTTGATCGCGTCGATCAGCGGCTCCTGCTGCGCCACCGCCTGGCGCATGGCGGCGAACCGCTCCGCCACCTGTGGCCAGTCCGGCAGGTCCGTCTGCAGCTGCTGGAGAGCGTGCTGCAGCCCTGCATTGGCATCGACCAGCGGATCGTAGTTCGCCAGCAGGCCGGCCCGGATCCGCAGCGCGTCGCGCTCCAGGGCCGCCTGATTGAGGACGATGGCATCCACGGCATGCAGGCGCTGCTCCTGCTCCGGTAGGTAGGGGGCCATGCCCTGCAGCATCAGGTAGGTGATCAGCGCTAGCAGGGCTGCAACTGTCAGGAACGGCCGGACCAGGGTGGTCACTCCGGTGGCACCTCCGCCGCGCGCAGCGGGCGCCCCTGGTAGCGGCCAGTGAGCGTGCCCAGGAACTGGACGATGCGGTCGATCTCGACCGGCCCGAGCGAGCGGCCGAGCTGGGTGCGCGCCATGACGGTGACGGCTTCGTTCAGCCTCGCGGCACTGCCATCATGGAAATAGGGTGCAGTGACCGCGACATTGCGCAGGCTGGGGACGCGGAACACATGCCGGTCGGCCTCGCGCCCGGTAGCCTCCTGGCGCCCCGGATCGGTCTGCTTCCCGCCGGTTCCCGGCGACATGAACAGGCCGAACCGCTCGAACAGGTTGCCGCCGATGTTGCGCCCCTGGTGGCAGCTGATGCAGCCGATCTCCCGGAACAGCCGGTAGCCGGCCAGTTCGGGCGGGGTGAGCGCCGTCTCGTCGCCTTCCAGGTAGCGGTCGAACCGGCTGCCGGGCGTCACCAGCGTCCGCTCGAAGGCAGCCAGCGCGCTGGCGATGTTGCCCGGGTTCGGACCAGTTCCATAGACGGTGGAGAAATCCGTCCGGTAGCCGGGATCGTCCTCGAGCTTGGCGATCACTTCCTGCCAGTTCGCGCTCATGATCGCAGATGCTTCGATGGAGGCCATGGCCTGGGCCTCCAGGCTCGAAAAGGCGCCGGTCCAGCCGAGGGTGGCGCTGAGGCCGGCATTGAACACCGACAGCGTGTCCCGGCGGAGAGGCTGGCCATCGATGCCTTCGCGGACGGCACGGGAGTCGGTGCCTGCCGCGTCCAGGTCATGGCATGTGCTGCAGGCGAACCGGTCGCCGCGCGAAAGGCGCCGCTCGAAGAACAGCTTCCTTCCCAGCGCCACTTCCGCCACCGGTGCATGCGGTGCCCATGGCGGCAGGACGGCTGGCGTGATCGCTCCGTCCGCGGCCGGTGGCACCGGAGGCTGCGCGTGGGAGGGGAAACCCAGGGCAGGCAGAAGCAAGGCTCCCGCCACCATCGCCGCTGCCGCCCCGGCAAACGAAGTCCATCCCGCACGTGCCATCATCTATCGCCGCGTCAGGTCCCGGCTTCGCCAGTCGCTGAGCTGCCCACCTTCCTGGAACAGGCACCGGACGTCCATCCGGTTGAGGCCGATATCCTTGAGCGTACGGTCGTCGAGCTCCTCCAGAAGGGCCTGGGTGCGGTGCATGACGATGCGACGCCGCATGCCGCACCACAGCCGGCGGGCAGGGTGGAGGAGCGCCTGCCACCATGGCACGGGCTGGTTCCGCCGCTGGACCTGGTCCAGCGAAAGGTTCGGCTGATTGTACGAGATCGCCATGGCTCAGGCTCCTCTTGCCGGTGTTGGATCCTCCGGGACCGGATCCGGATCGGGAGGAGCCTCGTCCTGGCACCACTCCGTCGAAGGCAGCATCAGTTCCGGATGCAGGGCGACGGCCGCGGTGGCAAAGCTGGCCACGAGGCTTCCGATCACAGCTTTGCCGAGGCGGGCGATGGTGGCAACGCTTCGCTGCCACCGACTTCGGGCCGCCGAAGATGATCGACATCGATACTGCATGATACTCTCCGTCCGATGACGGAGGCGATCCTGCCCAGGTCAGATTACACGACGCTCTCCGCCGGCAGCGATACGGTTACATTGGTAGCCGGGTCAGGCGATCTCGACCGGCAGCGCGAACATGTAGCCGATGCCGCGCACGGTCTGGACGATGCCGGGCATGCCGGACTCGGTCTCCAGCTTGCGCCGCAGCCGCAGGATCTGCACGTCGATGCTCCGGTCGAAGACATCCTCGTGGACCCTGGTCGCCTGTAGGAGATGCAGGCGGGTGAGCGGCCGCTGCGGCGCCTCCAGAAAGGCGATGAGCAGCGCATATTCTCCCTTGGTGAGGGGCACGGCGCTCCCGTCCGGGCCGGTCAGGCGGCGGGTGGTGCAGTCGAGCTGCCAGCCGCCGAACAGGAAGCGCCGCCGGTCGATGCCGGCCGAGCCGCCAGCGCGCGCCGGGCTTCGGCGGCGCAGGACGGCACGGACCCGCGCCAGCAGCTCGCGCAGGCCGAAGGGCTTGGTCACGAAATCGTCGGCGCCGAGTTCGAGGCCCAACACACGGTCCACTTCCTCGTGCCGCTGTCCCGTGGCGATGATCACCGGGACGTCCGAGGAAGCCCGGATCTCGCGCAGGAGATCCAGCCCTTCCTCACGGCCCAGATGGAGATCGAGGATCACCAGATCCGGCTCGCGGCGCATGAAATGGCTCGACATGTCCCGCCGCCCCTGGGCGGAGCTGACCGCCAAATTGTTCTGCTCCAGGTAGGTCGTGAGCATCTGCCGCATCGCCGGGTCGTCATCGATCACCAGGATGCGCGCCCGGTCCCCCTTGTCGTCGGTCATGCCGGGTCCCCGCGGCCGCGCTTGCCAGCCGGTAGCATGGTCCATCATGAGCATGCAGTCGCACTACCTCGTCTGGCCGGGCCATGGCGGGTCCGGCCGCACTGCTCCGGGCGGCACCGTCGGAGCCGCCGAGGACAGCATTCCGCGGCGCTCATAGCTGCGCCTGCGATCGAGGCAGTGATGTCGGTCACAGCGACACCGGCGGCCCATGCACGGCAAGAGCCGACCCGTCGCCGGATCGGCTCTTGCGAAGAAGGAGGTTCAGGGAACGGTCGCCGGGCCGCCTGCCGTGCCCGGCGACCGCGGATCCTGCGGAAGCTAGGCGGCCACCAGCCCGGCGGTGCGCAGCGCCTGCAGGGGCTTGAGCAGGTGATGGACCTCGGACAGCAGGCGGCAGGCGTCGGGATCGACCAGTGCCTGTCGCCGGAGCGCCGCCTGCTGCTGCAGCTCCTCCTCGAGCCGCGCCGGCCGCTCGCCTTTGGTCTGCGGATAGACGAAATCCGGGAGCGTGGAGACTGCCCATGGCGTCTCGATGAACCGCTCGGCACCGGCGAGGAACTGGTCGGTCAGCGTCGCCAGCGGATCAGCGGAGCCCGCCTGTCGCTCCAGCAGGTCGCGGAGCAGCACCGCCTCCTGCGCCGCGACGCTCATGCCCTGGCCATAGACCGGGTTGAACCGGCAGATGGCGTCACCGATCGGCAGGAGGCCGCGGGGCAGGCGGGTCGCACCCCTGAAATGCCGCCAGACGCTCTTGGGAAACGCGAAGCGGCTGACATGCGGCGGTGGACCCACACGCGCCAGGAAGTCGGCGATCGTCGGGGTCAGCAGGCCCTGGGCGTAGGCAATGAACTGGCGGGGATCGGTGGGCGGACGATCGTCGCCCCGCCCCACCAGCAGGACCTGCCAACTGCCATTCTCGGCCTGGAGCACATAGCCGGACCGGCTGCTTCCCGGTGCGTCGGCAAATGTCGCCGCACCGACGAAGTCCGCATCAGGTGCAGTGGGCGGGGCGAACACCGCGGACGAGTAGCCGATGTCGACGCCTACGACCGTCTGCCGCAGCGTCATCCCGTTGGTCTCAAGCCAGTCCAGCGTGGGGCTGGCCCAGCCGGAGGCATCCACGACCAGGTCGGCACCGGTCATGCCGTAGCGGCCCAGCCCCTCCTGGTAGTGCACGCCGGTCACCCTGCCGTCGGACGGCGCGTTCAGGATGCCGATGACCCGTGTGCGGTAGCGGATCTCGACGTTGCCGCGGTGGGTGACCCGCCGGCGCAGCGCCTGCTCCAGGAGCGGACGGGTCATCGAGAAGGTGGCAAGCCCCAGCTCCCGCCTGGGCAGGGCACCCACTTCCGGCAGCTCCAATTGCAGGTCCCGCCCCACGTCGAGCGGGACCGCGCCGGCGGCATGGAGATCCTGGACCAGGCCCGGGAACAGGGTCGAGAGCGCGTTCATTCCCCCGCACAGGAGCAGGTGGGGATGCCGGCCTTGCGGGACGCCAGGGCGGGGCTGGCCATCGAGGGGTTCCGCATCCCGTTCCAGGATGAGCACGAGATCGAAATGGTCCGCCAGGGCCTGGGCTGCTGCCAGACCTGCGATCCCGGACCCAACGACCACCGCCCGTGTTCCGCATCTGGTTTGCACGTGACCTCTCCGTCAGAAGCAGTAGAGGTCAAAGTCGGCCCCTGACGTTGCGGAGCCGTTGCGGCGGCGGGTGCGATGGTTGCAGCTGCAACCTGCGCGTCTCGCGCGGGTCCGGGGCTGTCTGGTGGATTGCTTCCTGCTGGGAGGAGGCGCTGCGGCAGCAGATCTTCATGGCTCAGGCCGCGTACGACGGATTCCTCCGGCGCCATGGATCCTGCGCCAGCACGGTACCTGCGTACCGTCATCAGCTCCTGGTGGAGCTTGCCTGCTCAGCTCACGCTCGAGGATGACCAGCTTGCCTTCCATTTTCCGCAGATCGAGGCGGAAGCGAGCTTCTCCATCGATTTCCAGCGCATGCTGCGGATGTCGGACACGGATCGGACCTATGACCTCCCGCCCAGGCTCGCTGCCTTCCCGCTGCGTCATGCGGACGATCATGCCGGCAGACTGCCGGGCCAGGTTGCCGCGCGCGGCGGTGTGATCCTACCGATCTGGTAGGCCGAGGCGATGGCACGCCTGGGAGGAAGCGCAGGATGCGCTCTGCCTTCGTGCCCGGATGGAAGTATCTGCCCGTATGCTGCCATCTGGAACCATGGGCTTGGCGGCAGGATGCGGCAGGTGATCCATCCCGATCCGTTCGACCTGGGTGATTGGGATATGGCCCAGGCGGACCGGGTCTGCGTCACCCTCCTGCACGCCAAGTTCTGAAAGCCGGCCACTGGCGGGTGGCATCCAATCACCCGCCATCCGCCGAGGATTATGCCCAGGCCGGACTTCCCTGGTTCGCGTTCTCCGGAAAGGATCAGGCAGCCCTGCCAGCGGACAAGCCGCTGGCCAAGCTGTTCAAGGAGATGACGGGTGCTACCTTGCCGGGATCACAGGATGTCGAGGCCGGCGCGCTCGTAAAACTCGGTCCAGGTGCATCCGCCGACCGAGTCGATGCCCGTCGCCAATTATAGCGCTCAAGCTATCATCGATCGCATCGCAACTGACAGAAAGACCGGCAGATGGAGCGACGGCCAGCCTCACCGTCCGTAACCTCGACCCAGAGGTGAAGCGGCCATAGGCATCGATACGCGTGACTTGGGCTGAAGCGGGCTCATGGGTTTCTGCTTGAGTAAGCGCTAGCCCGGCGTCCCTGTCGCCTCGTCGGCATCGAGAGGCCGGCTGCATGGTACCGGCCCATCCGGTCGTTCGGCGACATCTGTGCGCCTTCGGCGGATCCTCGCGGCCATGGTCTTACGCAAAGACGTGTCAGGTCCTGCGCCAGGGGTGCGGCTGCCGGTTCGGTACCGGACAGCGGAGCCCGCAGTGGCCACCGCTCGCCGCCAGCATCCGTGCCAGCTCCTCCAGGTTCATCTATCCCGCTTCCCCGGCAACCCTGCCGCGTTCGCGTCTGACCGAAGCACGGCTGCCCGGCTGATCAGGGCCCGGCCGCACGCTCGTCCGGCGCTGCCGTGCAGACCAGCCATAGCGGGGGTCGTCCCGGATCAGCTCGAGCTGGCTGCGGATCCGGTTGCGCTCCAGCCAGCCGATCTCGGCCTCGAGCTCGGCCTGGGTCATGCTGCCCCGCGCCTTGCCGAACAGCCGCTTCAGCACGGCGTTGTAGGCGTGGTAGTCGCAGGGCTGGCCCGGCAGGCGCGTCTCCGCGTCCTCGATCACCTGCGCGGCCACCAGCTGGCCCAGCTGGCGACGCAGCCGCTGCTCTGCCTGGGTCGGCGTCTCCGGCAGGCGGTCGCCGGCCGGGGCCATGCTGCTGGGCAGCGCTCCGGCTGCACCGCGCGGCAGCACCGTCTCGAAGCGCAGTTCGGTCGCCTCCGACCAGAGCGGCCGCAGGACCGAGCCATGACGCATCATGCCGTCGTCCTGATCGCCCAGCGGCAGTTCCGCCTGGTCGCCGCGCCGGCGGGTCCGGGCGCGGCCGGACTGCTCGATCTCGATGGCACGACGGAACATCCGGAACAGGGGGTCGTCGGGATGATAGATCAGCGCCCGCTGCTCCTCGTAGCTGCCGCCATGCGGATCGAAGCGGGTGGCGCGGGCCGCCATCTGCTCCAGCCAGGGCACCGAGCGGATCTGGGTCAGGCAGGCGACATGGCTGATCTCGGGCGCGTCCATGCCCTCATAGGCCATGCCGACCGTGACCAGCACCGACGGGTCGGGCCGCAGCCGGAAGCGGGCGATGCGCTCGGCCGCGTCGCGTTCATCCGAGATGGCCAGGGCCACGCCGGCTTCTGCTCCCTTCGGGTTCAACCAGCCGCGCAGGATCTCGGTGTAGCGCCGGGCGGCCGCCTGGTCCGGAGCCACTACCAGAAGCTTGCCCAGACCGGCTGCCGCCTGGGCTGGCCCAAGCCCCAGGGCGGCACGGCGCCGGGCACGATGCGCGCGGCAGTCGGCGAACGCGCGGCGCAGGACTGCCTCGGCGTAGCCGGTGCGCAGCGCGGTGAACAGCATCGGGCGCAGCTTGTCGCTGGCCGCGGAGAACGACTCGACCGAGGAGAACTCGCCGTTGAGCAGCCACTCGGCACGGCCGTCCAGGGCGCCGAACCGGATCGGGATGATCGCCCGCTCCGCAAGTGCCGCACGCCGGTCGTAGCCCACCACCGCCCAGCCCGGGATGCCCAGCTCGACCCGGTGCTGGCTTGGCGTCAGGCGGTCCCGGCGATAGTTGAGCCACAGGATCGGCCGCCGGTCGGAGCGCTCCAGCGTCCCGGACATCAGCAGACGCAGCCCGGCATTCTCCAACAGTGGGAGCAGGGCCCGCGACCAGGCCGTGTCCTCGGCGGCCAGGGCGGCCGCATCCAGATCGCTCAGGCCCGGCAGATGGTGCAGCTCGTCGACGCAGAGCAGGTAGCGGTGCCGCCGGAACTCGGCCAGGTGCAGGGCGGGTGCGGCCGCGATCGACTGATAGGTGGTGACATAGCCGGCCAGCCCGCGGCAGGGGTCAGGCGCGTTGTCGGCAGCCCGGACCGCATGCTGGTGGCCGAGCACGTGCCGCCAGGTCGGGTCGACGAACGCCTCCTCGGCCTGGCGGCGCAGCGTGTCCCGCGGCACGACCCAGCAGATCCGCTCGACGATCGGCTGGGCTTGCCCCGGCGGAGTGGCCCCGAGCAGCCGGGCCGCCGCGATCACCGGCAGCGCCGACTTGCCGCCACCCGGCGTGACCGCGGCCAAGATATCGGTGCAAGCCAGGGCGCCCGTCGCGATGCCGCGGCACACGCGCTCGACCTCCTCCTGATGGCGGCGCAGGCGCAAGCGTGCGGCCCGTCAGCCGGAGCCAGCATCGTGAGACCGTACGAACGCGGCACAACAGCTCAGGACAATGCTCCTTGGATGCCGGTATCCGGACGATGCCGCAGCGGAATACGGAGGATGGACCATCGAGTAAACCCTGCCAATGATCATCATGTGGTATCATATGCTGAATCAGCATCCATATATTGATGTTCCTCCATGTCAATGACTGCATACCTATCCACGGACTGCCTGCCGTCGGCCTGACGACCAGCATGAGTGAGAACGAGGCGGCGATTCTTGTAGTGACATTATGACGTACAAACGTATCAGAACATCAGCGCTCCGGCAGCGTTGAGGCGACGTAAGTGCTCGGTGTTCGGGCATTGGAGACGTGAGCGTATGGTGCCGGGCAACAGAGCAACCGATAGCATCTACCGTAATCTTCGCAACGCGCAT
>Ga0182739_1003385_pt1 | contig 14000 bp, 22 predicted proteins | sample eDN5th30CBELigBY_FD_128873 | JGI IMG/M metagenome (GOLD analysis project Ga0182739, IMG submission 128873) | Enriched backyard soil microbial communities from Emeryville, California, USA - eDNA 5th pass 30_C BE-Lig BY (version 2) (version 2) | ecosystem: Environmental > Terrestrial > Soil >... | reverse complement strand
GGGTAGAGTAACTCCTCGGTGCCGCACCCGCGGGAGCAGCACAAGTCACGGGCTGTGGCGCAGCTTGGTAGCGCACCTGACTGGGGGTCAGGGGGTCGCAGGTTCAAATCCTGTCAGCCCGACACGATGCCAGGGCTCTTAGTTCCCTGTCTTTATAAGGCGAGAGGCCCGATCCCCATTAGACCGGGGATCGGGCCTCTCTCTGTTTGCACGGCCGATTGCACAGGGCATTGCACAGGCTGCGGCGGTTAGACCTCCGCCGCAACCGAGCTTGCGGACCGACGCCCGAAGGCGCTTCCGAGACTTGACGCCGCGGCGTTCATTCCCGGCGCCGCGTACCCGCGGGCGTAGGTCTTCTCGTGCACCTCGACGCTGTGCCCGAGCAGACCTGCACCGACCCACGGCGGTTCGCCGCGCAGCTTCAGCAGCAGCGCGATCGTGTGCCTCACGTTGTGCAGCCGAATCGTCGGCACACCCGCGGCCGCGCAGAGTCGGCGGAAGCGGTCCGAGTACACCTCGGGCCGGATGGGGTCGCCCACCTCGTCCACGACCACGAACCCGCTATCGCGCCATGCGGCACCGGCTGCGAGTCGGTCGGCCGCCTGCTTAGCGCGGAGCCGCTTCAGAAGCGCGGTGGTCCCCGGATGAATCTGCTCGAAGGGGATTGCCCGGAACCGTTGAGGGCTCTTGGGCTCATTGACTTCGGTGCTGCCGTCTTCGAGCGCGACGCGAGCCTGGGTGATCGTCGCGACACCGGCCACGAGGTCCACGTCCGCCCACCTGAGCCCGCACACCTCACTGCGCGTCGCGCCCGTCAGGGTGAGCCTCCACGCGCCGCCCAGCGAGTCCTCGTCGGCGTGCTCGCGGAATGTCTCGATTGCCGGGCACCGCGCTCTGTCCCCGGTGCCAACGATCGGCCAGTGTTCGAGATCGTTGCCGCCGACGGACGTGAGCTTGGGCCACCTCGCGAGCTTGACCACGTTGCGCTCGATGAGCCCCTCCGCGACCGCCATATCGAGCGCTTGCTGTAGCGCGATCTTGACGGACCGGATGGAGTTGGGCGACAGCGGGGTGCCGACCTCGCGCCCCTTCTTCGGTCGCATTCCCTCCCGAGCGAGCCACCCGACCAGGGCTTGCGCGTCCGCGATGGTCACCGAGGTGACGGGTTGCTGTGCGATCGGGTGACGCATAACAGCGGCGAGCGATTGACGGTAGCCCTCGCGGGTCACGCGGCGAACGTCGATCCGGGTCTCGAGCCACCGTGAGCACAGGTGCTCGACCGTCTCGGCCGCCTCGCGTGCCGCGTCACCGTAAGCACCGCCCGAGCGCACCGAGGCGCGGACCTCAGTCACCCATCCCCGCGCAGCGACGAGGGTGTCGAACGTAGCGCTGACCTGCTTGCGGGGCCGGCCCGGCTCGTACCTCGTGCTGTCCACGCGGGCACGGAACGCGGGTCGGCCGGGCCTTGACTCGATGCGGCGGATGGGTTCGCTCGCGGTCGGGCAGTCCGGGCACGTGAAGCCGGTCACCGCCTCGCCGTTCGTGATCGGCACCCACGCCGCGCGCTGATTGCCGCGGGGCCTGCCGCACGACGCGCACCCCTTCGTTCCTGAGCTTGTGTTCATGCGGCTACTCCGCGACATCAGTCGACGTGTCGCGGAAGCTGGCGAAGAACTCGCGCCAGTGTGCTAAGTCCGGGCGATTGAGGGCGCGCACTACGCCGAGCTGAACGAACTTGCGATGCGAGTTCTGAACGAGGTCGACTCCGCGCGCCGCCCGCCTCTGTCGAGGCGTCAGCTCAAACGTCTGCTCTTCCATGGTTGTCTCCTATCTGGTTCCCCGGCTCCTTGCCGGCGGTCTTTGGGCGGCGTCCTCGACGCTGGCCGGGCACCGGCTCAAGGAGGCCCAGTGCCCGCGCGCGCTTCGTCCACTTATCGATCGCGTAGACGGTGACGCCGTAGCGATCTGCGAGAGCTTCACGGCGCGGGATTCGCCCGGTGCCACGGTCGGTGATCTCGGCTCGGCCGACGGCTTGCCATGCTGCGGCGAACGCTTCGGGGGTAGGCGACCCGTCAACGGTCATCACCTCTCCGCGGGCGCGGTCTGCCTCGCGCAGTGCGTCCTCGATCCGCATGCCTTCGTTCCAGGCGCGCTCGACGTCCGCCAGATAGGTGATCGCGACGTCGCGTAGGTAGCCGACCGGCACTAGCGAGAGCGCCCGCTGGTCGAGGACGACACCCGGCGCAGGCCGCACGGTGACGGATGCAAGCTGCCCGGCGTCCGCGGTGATCTCCCACGACCAACCGCGCGGGTCCGACACCACGACCACCGGCTCGGACGTGCGCGTTGGCTCCCACTCATGGGAGACGGCGTTCTGCTCGAACACGGGACGCATGTATCCGCTGACTGTCCAGCTTTGGTAGCTCGGGCTCACCCGTACAATATATTCGGTTCTGAGTTGTACTACAACTGGCGGTAGGGAACGCCACGCAACTGACCGAAAGAGCATCGAATGCCGATCATCGAGGACGACACCGCCTACACCCCGGACGAGGTGGCGACCGATCACCTGAAGACCAACTACCGCACCGTGCTGAACGAAATTCACGCCGGGCGGCTATACGCGGTGCCTGTCGGCACGAAGCCCCTCTACAGAGTGCCGGGGTGGGCGTTGCGCGACTATCTCGCCGGTCGCGCGCCTCAACCGCGCGCGCTCGTCGCCTCGGCTGGCAGCACCTCCAGCGCGCAGTCCAACTAGACCACGGCGGCAAACGACCGCCGGGGAAGGAAGCAACAGATGCAGAAGAGCCCGCATGACGTGCCCGAAGAGCTCTATGAGCTCATCAAGACGATCGAGACCACAGCAAGGGACGTAATCCCGTGGGTCGCAGACGGTGAACCGGGAGCCGCGTTCCTCCGCCTCGACAGGATCATCCACGCGACCGCCAAGGCGGGCCGCGTCATCCACGACGCCGACGCTGTATTCGAGGCCGAGCACCAGGCCGCCGAGACCGTGCTGAAGCTCACCGACGACGACAACTAGATCGACCCGCGCGCCCGTCCCCCACCGAGCGCCACAGGATTCCCGCCCTTCCGTATGAGCACGCGGAAGGGCGGGATACCGCTCACCCGAAGGGGGAACCTCATGACCGCAGGCCGCTACGACGCCAGCTTCACGGTCGACCTCCGCGACCGGCGCGGCCGCCGCCGCGCGGTGCCGCCGCAGGATGCTTGGACGGCCAACGCCTCGCCCTGGGACCACCGCATGATGGTCGAGCGTCACGGTGAGCGGGGCGCGTGGGAAGACCACCTCACGCGGTGCCGCAACTGCCGCCGCGCGCAGGCCATCGCCGACATCGTGGACTTCGCCGTGTCGCTCGGTTTCGGACGGACAGGTGCCGCATGACCGCCGACGCATTCGACCTGGACCTGCAGACGTGGGACGGCACGATAACCCCCGAGATGATCGCTCAGGCGCGAGCCGACGAACGTGACGCGATCGTGGACAAGGACGCCGCCGAGCGGGCGGCCGACGAGGCCAACCAAACCGACAACGCTGTCGCTCTGCCTCCCGCATTCGATTCGTGGTCTGACAATCAGCGCGAGACCTGGGGGTTCGATCCCTACATTCCCCGCGAGGAAGGTGCGCAGCGCCGCAGCCTCTATACGGCGTGGCTAGCCGATCGGCGACCGCAGGATGAGCCTGCCGAAACTGACTCCGAACGCCGAGGCCCGTTCGCCAACATCGCCGCGCTGCTCGACGGCGGCCTGACCACGGCGGCACCAGACGGCGGACCGGCACGCACAGACGGCGCGCGTGTGATGTACCGCGGCAAGGTGAACGCCCTCATCGGCGACCCGGAGAGTGCGAAGACCCTGCTGGCGTTGTGCGTGCTCGCCGACGAACTCAACGCCGGACGGGTCGGCGCGTTCATAGACACCGACCACAACGGCGCTGACTTCGTGCTGCGCTTCCTGCTCGCCGTAGGCGTGACCCGCGATGCGCTCGTGGATCGCTTCAACTACGCCGAGCCTGACGACCGGGAGGAACTGCTCGCCGTCGTGGACGCGCTCGCCGTCCTCGAGCCCTGCGCCGTGGTGCTCGATTCGGTGGGGGAGAACCTCTCGCTGTGGGGCGTCAGCGCCAACGACGACCAGGGCGTGATCGACATGAACCGCGCCACGGCCGCCAAGCTCGCCAAGGCGGGTCACCTCGTCGTCACCATCGACCACCTCGCCAAGAACTCCGACAGCCGCCGCTACGGGGCCACCGGCTCCACCGCCAAGAAGAGAGCCGTCAACGGGGCAATGTACGAGGTCGTCGTGGTGGACGAGTTCAGCCCCGACGACGGCGGCAAGTCGGCGCTGATCCTCCGTAAGGACCGCACCGGCGGCGTCCGCGCCCTCGGCTACCAGCGGGGCCAGACGGTCGCGGTGTTCGAGGTCATGGCACCCGACCCCAAGACCCGGCAGCAGGCCTGGCACCTGCACCCCGGCACCCCCGCCACGGCAACCGCAACCGCCGCAGCTACGAAGGTCGCGGCGCTCGCCGCTGACGTGCTGGCGCTCGACCAGCTGACCCCGCCGCCGACGTCGAAGACAGACGTGATGGCGCGCAAGGGCTGGGGCACCGTCCGAGCCCTCGCCGCGCTCAACGCATGGCGCGCACAGGCCGGAGGTGGTCAACCGTGAGCCAGTACCGCACCCCCTCCCAGGAATCCCGGTACCGCGGTACCGGAGCGGTACTCCTCCTAAGGAGTGAGTACCGCAGTACCGGCAATGCCGCCGGTACTCAGTACCGCGTTAGTACCGGCCAGTACCGAGTACCGGGGACCACCCGCGAGGCCCGCGATTCGCGCGTGCGGCTGGCAACCCGCCGATTCACCAAACCCCGCGCGCGCGAAGCCCTGACCGATTCACCGTTGTCTCGGTCAGGTGGTTCGCGGGCCGGGATCGCAGCAATGGCGGGGGAGTGCACCCGGAGCCGGCCCCGGATTGCACAGACCGTTGCACGCGGAGTCACGAAGAGCCGGCAAATGGCGGAGGGAGCACGATGAGCGCCAATGGTGGGCGCGCCGAGCGCGAGGGCGCCGAATCCGAGCGCGCGGAGGATGACCGGCGCCAAGCTCCGTTCGCCGACCGCAACCTGGCGGCGCTGAAGATCGGGAACCGGAGCCCGCGCGTGTACGGGAAAGTCGCCGAGGGAATCGCCGCCGACCTCGTGGAAGCGGTGCCCTGGATCGCGGAGTACCCCGAAGAACTCGCCGCCCTCGCGCAGACCGAAGCGGTCGTGGCCCTGATCCGCGTTCACGTCGCGGGCCGCGGCATCCTCAACCCGGACGGGTCGGTGCGCGAATCGCTGCTCGACCGGTACATCCGCGCCGAGTCCGCGGCGGCGAAGCGGCGGGATGCGCTCGGGCTCTCGCCGCTCGGTCAGGCCACGCTTGCCGAGCGGCGAGCATCCGCCGCGGTGCTCGCGTCACAGGTCGACCTCGCCGCGCTCGCCGCCCGAGGTCGTGCCGCGCTCGAAGCTCGCCGCGAGCATCCCGACGCCGACCTCGTGGTCGCGGTCCTCGACGGCGAGCAGGAGACCTACCGCGCCGAGCGCGAGACGACGACCGCCAAATGGCAAGCCACCCGAACCGACGAAGGAGACCCCGATGACAACGACGACTGACGCCGCCGTCCCGCCGACCGAGCCCGCCGATCCCGCCAGGCGGTTCGCCCTCATCCAGCACTACGTCGAAGAGATCGAGCGCGAGGCCGCGGGCATCGGGTTCCTCGTGATGGTGATTCGCAACCCGACCGAGGGCGACTATCCGCGCGACCTGCTGGCCGACGTGCGCGAGCACGCCGCCAACATCGCGTCGTTCGCCGAACGCGCGACGAACCTGCTTCCCGCCCTCGACCGCGAGGCCGTGACCGAAGACGACCGAGAGGGCAACTAGCCATGTACCGGAAAGATCACATCGACACCGCCCGGCCAGAGGCGCGACAGCATCACGAGCGGTCGGACGATGACTGGCCCGAACCCACCGAAGACCAGATGCGGCGGCTGGCCGCTCTCACGGCGAGCAGCATCCGAACTTCGCGACTCCGCATCGACGGCGCGCTCGCGATGCCCTGCCCGTTGCATGGCGCGCGGCCCGGCATGTACTGCTGGCACGGTCCATCGCGGGTGCGCGGGCTCTGCTCCGTGCGCTACACCTACGGCGCGGGCAACCCGGCGAAGCACCCGCGCGGCGACTTCGACGCGCTCGCCGAGTTCGCCCACGCCGCCCGACAAGTGCAGCGCGCGGCCCGCACCCGCGAGGTGACCCGATGAACTCCGAGGAGTTCGCGGCCATGCGGGAGACACGGTACGACGCCCGAGAGTCGCCGTTCCACCCCGACGCGCTCAGCTCGAACGAGCGGAGCGAACTCGACGTGCTCGCCTTCGGCTCCCTCCGGCAAGCAGAGCTCCGGCGCGAAGCCGGGGCCAAGACCAAGGCCACCCCAAGCCGCGTGACCCACGTGCACCCAAGAAAGGCATGAAACATGGCAACGATCTCTGCTCTTCCCTCCACACCCCGACGCTTCGGCGTGCGTGACGACGATGCCCGGCCATGCCGGGCCTGTGGCGTTGTAGTGCGCCGACCGGACCCGGCGCGGGCGAGCACCGTCATCCTTCACGGCGTGATGACCGAGAGCCTTCGGATGCTCGGCGGAAGGCCCGCTGTCACCGAGGTGCCGGTGACCCGATGCCCACGGTGCTCGAAGCGCCGAGCATGGGCCTCGGGCCTCCTGCTCATGAACCCGCGAGTAGCACGCGCGCACGGCGCGGTCGGGCTCGACCGTCTCGATGCTGGACTCGCCGCACTCGAAATCGCGGGTATCCGTGGGCGGCTCGCAGAGATGGCGCTCGACACCGAAGAGGCGCTGCACGAGGTCATGACGGAGTTCGCCTCGGTCGGCGCAGCGGCCTCGTGGTCCGTGGTCGCAGGTCAGGTCGGACCCGGCAAACGCTGGGCCCATGTGACCGAGGCCGCTAGGAGCGCGGCGAGGACGAAGTTCCGCGATCTGATCCACAAAATGATGGATACGCCCGCCGAGTACGGGCCTCCCGATGCTCAGCCTGGTGACGTGAGAGGTTGCATGTTCTGCGGGCGGGCAACGGTCACGGTTCGCAAGGCTGATGCGGCGAAGGCGTGGGGCGAGCGTCGCTCGGCGCGGCTCGCGCCGCTCGGGGAACAGCGGCCCGGCAGCATGTCCGGATTCCTTTGCCCGGACTGTCGTACGGCGTTCGAGGCGGAGGGCGCTATCGGCACACCGGCACTGTCGCGCGCCCTAGTCGCGCACCTCGGATTCGTGGTCCGCAAGGGGTTCAACACGGTGCATTTCCCAGGACAGTCGGTGCGTGCGTTCGGCGCGTTGCCGCCCGAGACCCCGCCTAACTCCAAGCCGTGGGCGCATCTCAATCTCGACGCCCTCACCGAGAAGCTGGAGCGATCGATGTTCACGCGGCGACCGACTGAACGGGAGCGCCGAGGATGAGCGCCGACACCGGGGCGCTCGACCCGATGGCGCTTCTCGCCGGGCTCGTGCTCGATGACGAGGGCACAAGCTGGGGCGAGAAGGCCGAGGGTTTCCAGCGTGCTGACGCGAGCGCGATCCTTACCGGCACCGCCCCAGACGACCCGCGACTGCACTTCCTCACCCGACCGCGCGGCGGCAGCAAGACGACCGACCTCGCGGCGGTGCTGCTCGTGGTGCTGCTGACCCAAGCTCCGCGCCGGAGCACAAGCCACGCCTATGCACGTGACGCCGACCAGGCCGGCCTACTGCTCGACGCGCTGCGAGCCCTCGCCGAGCGCACCGGCCTCGCAGCCCTGCTCGCCATCGGCGTCGAGACCGTCCTGGTGAAGGCGACAGGCGCGCGGCTCCGCGTCGAGTCGGCTGACGCCGCATCCGCGTTCGGTCGCATCCCGTACTTCGTGGTCTGCGACGAGCTCGCGCAGTGGCCGACGACCCGCGGCGCTCGCACGCTCTGGGAAGCGATCGTCTCCGGGCTCCCCAAACGGCGCGACTCCCGGCTCGTGGTGCTCACCTCGGCGGGCGACCCGGCGCACTGGTCGAGCCGCATCATCGACGGAGCGCGGCTGTCCGCGCGCTGGCGGGTCTCGGAGGTGCCCGGACCCCTGCCGTGGGCGGACGCCGACGACCTGGCCGAACAGCGCCGCCTGTTGCCCGAATCCGCTTACGCACGGCTGCACCTGAACATCTGGACGGCCGCCGAAGACCGGCTCGTGAGCGCCGACGACCTCCGCGCATGCGTCACCCTCGGTGGGCCTCTCGAGTACGACCCCGCCCGCCGCTACGTCATCGGGCTCGACCTCGGGCTGAAAGACGACCGCACGGTGCTGACCGTCGCACATGCCGAGCCGCGGCCCGAGGGTGGGCCGCTCGTGGTGCTCGACCGGCTCGCGGTTCTGCAGGGCAACCGGAAGCAGCCGGTCCAACTCTCTGACGTGGAACGACTCGCCGAGCAGACGAGCCGCACCTACGGCCACGCGCGCATCCGGCTCGACCCCTGGCAAGCGGTCGGGCTCGCGCAGCGCCTCCGCGACCGCGGGCTGACCGTCGAGGAATGGGCGTTCACCGCGCAGTCGGTCGGGCGGCTCGGGCAGACGCTTCATCTGCTGCTCCGCGACCACCGGCTCGCGCTACCCGACGACCGCGAACTACTGGACGAACTACTGACCGTCCGGCTGCGGGAGTCCGCACCCGGCGTCTATCGGCTCGACCACGACGCGGGACAGCACGACGACCGGGCGGTGAGCCTCGGGCTCGCGGCGCTCGCGCTCACCGAGCGCGACGACTCCGACCTCGGCGGGTTCAGCATTCCCGGCCGCCTCGTGCCGATGCGCTCTCGCGTCCCTGGCACGCCGACCCTTCTGCCCGCCGCCTACGGCACGCGTATCCGCGGCGAGGGCGCGGCGCGTCAGGCGTGGAAGTAGTGGTTCGGGCTGACCGCGTAGTAGATCGTCGGGATGTAGAGCACCATCCAGCCCAACAGGAGGTGCTTCGTCAGACTGTGCCCCTTCTGCTGCCGGACGTATTGCGCCTTGTCGCGTGCCTGTTTGACGTCTCCCATGATTTGCATCCCTGCTCTCGGGTACCGCGTTGCCAGATGTGACTCATAGTCCGTGGACTCATCGTCAGCATAGCGACCAGCGTAGGGGAATGACCACGGCAGTTCACCGACGCGCATTCGGAGCGCGAGTTCGGAAGCTGCGCGAGGCGAGCGGCTTGTCGCAAGAGGATTTTGGGCACCGCGCGAACCTCGACCGCACCTATGTCAGCGGCGTCGAGCGTGGGGTGCGAAATCCCACGCTCGACGTCATTCATCGCCTGGCCGAAGCGCTCGACGTTGAACCTGCAAAACTATTCGACGAGTAGCCAGCCTCTAACCCTGGGTGATTGAATACGCCGCTGGCGCACACCGTCAGATGCTATCGATACGGTTTCGCCATGCAGATTCGCGAGGTGTCGGGGTCGAAGAAGACGACGATCGTCCGCGAGTTCTTCGAGGGCTACCTGAGCGATCCCGCTACAAAGTTCGTAATGTCCCCTGACGAGGCACGCGCCCTGGGCTTCGAGTCGGTCACTCTCGCTTGTTACGACCATCAGGGCGTAGTTGGCGCGATCAACTACACCGCGCCTGTCGAGGAGATCGGCCGATTTCTGAGCCAGGGACACCAGGTAGCCGCAGCCGAACTCTCCAACAACGTGCGAATGGTCTACAACCTCGCGGTGAGAAACGATCAGCGGGATTCCGGCATCGGTGGCGAACTTCTGGCGGCAGCAGAGCACCACGCCCGGCAAGCGGAGGTTAGCGTGCTGCTCGGAGTTGCCATGTCGGATACAGGTGAGCTAGACAGCCTGGTGCGGTTCTATGAGCGCCACGGCTACGTGGTCAAGCCGGCCGAAACACCGGTCGAAATCGTTCTCCCCCAGGCACGCACGAAGATGTATTTGCCTCTCGACGGCGACAAGGTTCGGTGGTTCTACAAATGGATCGGGCCGGGCACCGGTTCTGAGTTCATACGATAGAGAGACCTGGCTGCCCGCGAGCCTGGCGGTAGTCTCACCCGCATGATGGATGACCTGTCCGCAGCCGAGCCCCGCAAGCGCAGGGGGCCCGGATGCCTTGGAATCATCGCCATCGTTATTGGCGCGCTGATCGTCGCTTTCATTTGGTTTGCCGTTACCCGCCCGACTGACGAATCTAGGATCGCCCGTTGCCCGGATGCCACGCGCGCCCTCATCTCAGAGCGGATCGGGGAACCATCGTCGTTCGGCAGGACCGAGGTCTATCCCGGCAACCAGATGAAGGGCACGGCCACTGTCCGCGGATTCACCTATGAGTGGATCTGCATCGGTATCACGGTCGGAAACCGGGTCCACGTAGACGTGCGTGACCCGGACAACTCATCCGTGATCAACGAGATTGTCGACCTGTAGGGAGTGCCGCTACGCGCCCTCCGTGGGCTCAGTGGGAACGGTTGGCGCGACGGCCTCTGCGGATGCAGTAACCGGGGGAGAGCTTTCACTGACGATCTGCTTCGGCGTGATGTTCCAGACGACCACGAGCGCCGCGACAGCTCCGAGCAGCAGGAACGGACCCACCGCAGGGATCGCCCCGAGCAATAGCGCTGCGACGATGCCAAGGCTCCAGAACGCGGCACCGGGTAGCTTCCACGGACGCCGCACGTAGCGCGGCCCGGCTGACGCTGCGAGCACGGCACGCGGTGTTACCGTGCTCGCGCGGCCACGGCGACTTCCCGCGCCCGGCGGGACGTTGTACGACACGCCCTTCGCGACGTTCACCGTCGCTCCGCGCCTTGAGTTGACCGTGACCCGCCCAACCTTCGCCGAAGTCGACAGCCCGCTCTTCGAGACGTTGATACTGAGGCCCTTTGCGATCCGAATGCTCTTTCTGACCCTGAATGCCATGGCGCGACCTTAGTCGTCGCGAGCGCCGCTCTGGAAGGGTACGCCGGGGCCGGAATGGGGGACGCGAGCGCCTAGAGGTTGTCGGTGATGTTCTCTACGGTTGCCGCATGGTGAAGTTCGAGGACGTGCCCGAGGCGCTGCGCCTGAACTACTACATGGGCGAAATAGCGATCAGCGACAGCTTTGCAGAGCACGAGGCGCGCGTCCTTTGGAACCACCTTTTTGCTGTCGGCCTCGTGAGCGGGAAGCGGCCGAAGATGTTTGGCCCGCTGCTCAAGCAGCTAGAGGAAGCTTTTGCCAAACACGAGTTGCCGGATGAGTACCGCGAGATCGGAGCGCCCCTCATTGCCATGACGGGGGAGTGGCATCGGTACCGCAGTGCGCTCGTGCACGACCTTCTCGTTATTGGCTGGGGGCGAGCGGACGACGTGCACTCCGCGATCAACAAACACCCGCCGCGACCGCTGAAGGAACTAGTGGGATGCGGGGCGCGATTGAGGAATGCGAGCTACCGGCTCCGCGGGCTCTACATCGTTGCCCCCTGGTGGCTCGGAGGCAAACTGGACGGCTGGGCCGATGCCGACGACCTCCGCTCGTGGACTCGCGCGGCGATGGGACACCTCTCGGATGAACCCAATGTCATCCGCGGTACAGATGGTCCTGCGCCCGAGCCGCCCGGCGGCTGGGATAACGTCGTGGCCGCTGCCGTAGCCAGGCGTGAAGGCGAAGACGCGCGCCTGGCTGCCTTTGTCATCGACATTGAAGAAGACGACGGGGACGAGGGCGACCCGCCCGGAACCTAGTCCTTGGGGTAGAGCTGCGCCGCCCAGCCGGTTCGGTTCGTGCCGTGCCAGTCGTCCACGCCGAGCGGCTTCCACCCCCACGACGCGAGCATGACGTTGATGTCCTCCAAGACGGAAAGGCCGTCGTGGAAGGGCTCGGCGACGGTGTTGACGAGCATGTCGTACTCCCGCATTACCGGCTGGCCGGTGTACCGGCTGAAGGCCTTCAGCTCGGTCGTCTGGTTGGCGTAGTTGAAATCGAGCACGGCTTGATCTTCCATGCGGGCAGCGTAGTGGGCGCGCCGCTACGGGTGAGCGACGGTCGCTATCTCTAGGTTGTCCGCATGGCCCAAGTCCGTGTCGCGTCGGCTCGTTACGCGAGCATGCTCGCTAACCGCGGCATGAACAACACGCACGTCGCGGAAGGGCTCCGGGTCGACATTGACCTTGACGCCCTGCTAACTCGAGACCTCGACCTCGCGTTCGAGGACGTGATTGCGTTGGCCGCCCGGTTCAAGAAGACCTGGCCATACCTACTCATTGACGCCGCCGAACTGAGGGCGAAGTTCGGCAACGACAATCGCACCATCGAGAACCGCGAGCGACCGCTGTCGGCTGCCCTGCTAGACCACCTCGCGCTCGTGGAAACGATGCTTGAGTGGGTAGCCGACCTGTTCCCGGAAGTCGCGTACCGAGTTCCGAGTCGGCCGATCGGCACAGACACGCCGGTGAGCGAGGCGGCGGCGAGCATCCGCGAACTGCTTGGCGTATCCCACGACGAGCAGTTGCTAACGAAGGACGCATACGCCGCTCTCAGGCTCTGGGGTGATGCGTTGCAGGGTCAGGGCGTCTACGTCCAGATGCGGCGGCTCGACGACCCCACGGTTCGAGCGTTCAGTGTGATCGCGGGCGAGCAAGCGGCGGTCGTCGCCGACACTCATGACGTGCCCTACGCGCGGGTGTTCTCGTTGCTTCATGAGTACGTCCACATCGCTCTGCGGTCGGCCGGAATCTGCGACCTGGACGATCAGATCGCCGTCGAGAGGTTCTGCAACGCGGTGGCGGCACAAGTGCTGATGCCGAACGGGCTGATGACCAAGGCTTTGCCGCGGGGAGCCCGGTGGGGCAATGCGGTCGAACGGGACGAAGAACACGTAGCCGCGCTGTCGGCCAAGCTCGGGGTGAGTAAGGCTGCGCTGCTCATCCGGCTCAACCAGCTCAACGTCATTTCGGACGACACCTACGAAGAACTCGAAGCCCGCCGCGCCAAGCGCAGCGGCAAGGAGGAAAGCTCCGGCGGCAACTACCACCGCAACGCGATCAACAAAGTCGGGCGCCGGTTCGCTCGCAGAGTGGTCGGTGCCTACGAAGCGGGTTCGATTGACCGGCTCGACGCCAGCACGCTTCTCGAGATACCGGAGCACAACTTCCCCGGCCTCAGAAGCGAACTCGCGAAGTCGGGCGAGTAGGTGAGCGACCCGTCCGCGCTCTTTGCGTTCGTGCCGAGGTACTGCATCGACACGAACGTGGTCGTGTCGTTCATGCACGAGGACGACGGGGAGCCCTACCGGCGCGACGCGTTCCCGGCGCAATGGGATGTGATTGAACGTCTCATCGGGTCCGGCGAGATCATCGCACCCCGCGCGGTCGAGTCCGAACTAGAGGGCTGGCGGAACCAGATACCTGCGATGAAGCGCTGGCTCGACACCCATGGAATGTTTGTGGACATGACGAGCGAGCAACTTGCTTTCGCCAAGCGCATCGTGAACGACTTCCCCGATTACGGCAGCAGCGAGAACTACGTCGCAGACCTCGAAGTTGTATCTCTGGCCGCCGTGCGCAAGATCGCGGTCGTGACCAATGAGCGTGTCCGTCCCAACGTCACCGTGAGCCACCCAAAAATCCCCGAAGTGTGCAAGCGCTACGACATCGAGTGCCTCTCGGTCTCCGGCTTCCTTGCACGCGAGAAGTAGCGTCTCTGTGCAATGCGCACTCCGTTGCACAGTCTTTGCACAGCGCGCGCAACGCCATGCGACATTGGACGGAAAAGAGCGGCACCAGACGTGAACAAACTCCACTAGACAGCACCGAGGGAGCGCCCTGGGGGTCAGGGGGTCGCAGGTTCAAATCCTGTCAGCCCGACCATACGAAATACTCTTGAGCAGTGACCGCCGCTTCGCTCGACACCCTGACTCCGGGGCAGCTCCTCGCGCAGTACGCGGC
>Ga0182739_1003384_pt1 | contig 14000 bp, 15 predicted proteins | sample eDN5th30CBELigBY_FD_128873 | JGI IMG/M metagenome (GOLD analysis project Ga0182739, IMG submission 128873) | Enriched backyard soil microbial communities from Emeryville, California, USA - eDNA 5th pass 30_C BE-Lig BY (version 2) (version 2) | ecosystem: Environmental > Terrestrial > Soil >... | reverse complement strand
TCAAAGTCCTTCCCAAACTCTGCTTTTCCCCATTTATTCAAAATAAACAGTGATTCCCGATGGAGCCAATCTGCATTCCAGTCAGGAGCGACATAAGCCCCATGTCCCCAAATACTTCCTACCTCCTGACCTCCAATGGATTGCCATACATTTTGACCATCTTTAATATCTTGGCCTGTAAATAGTACAGTACCATCTTCTGTAACAACAAGTTCAGGAACGGGAGGCATAACCTGATAAATACGACCACCAAAATAACCTAAAATAGCAAAAGATAGAATGATTACTAAACTTAATGTTATCCATAAACGACGATAGTTCATAACATTCCTCCTCATTTCAAATGGAATTCTTCCTAAATATTTTGTAAACCAAGCATTGCTAGTTATATTTACCAAAGATGTTTATTTTATGTATGTTTATAGCTCTTTACTATTTTTGAAAGAATAAAGTCAATCTTTTTTGGTTCGTTCAAGCAGTTTGGTATGATGAAGTTAGTATGTATTAAGGAGATGATTGTCAGTGGAGAAGAAAGTTCAAATTGGAAAAACAGAGCTTTATGTTCATCCGATTGGATTGGGTACGAATGCGGTCGGAGGTCATAATATATTCCCAAATCTAGATGAAGAGGCAGGCAGAGAATTAGTACGTTCAGGCTTAGAGAATGGGATTAACTTTATTGATACAGCCTATATGTATGGTCCCAAACGCTCTGAAGAAATTATCGGTGAAGTCATAAAGGAAAGGGCGAATCGATCTGAAATCGTGATTGCCACAAAAGCTGCTCATCAATTTATTGGGAATGAAATAAAAGTAAATAATTCGCCTGCTTTTTTAAAGCAGTCAGTAGAGGAAGCCTTACAACGCCTTCAAACAGACTATATCGATTTATTTTACATACATTTTCCTGACCAGGATACACCAAAGGATGAAGCGGTCGGGGCATTGAAGCAGCTGAAGGATGAAGGGAAAATACGCTCAATTGGGGTATCGAATTTTTCCATGGATCAATTACTAGAAGCGAATAAAGATGGCTATGTTGATGTTATTCAGAACGAGTATAATCTATTAAATCGTGAGGCTGAGAAGGAGTTGTTTCCATATGTAGTAGAAAATAAAATTTCCTTTATCCCATACTTCCCGTTAGCTTCAGGATTACTGACAGGAAAATATGATAAACATACAAATTTAGCAGAAAAACGTGGGAAGTTTTTTGAAAGGGAATTGTTTGAATCTACCCTGGAAAAAGTAGAGAAAATCCGCAAGCTGGCGTCAACCAAGGATGCAGAAGTGGCTCATCTTGTGTTGGCTTGGTATTTGACTCGTGAGGCTATAGATGTGATTATTCCGGGCGCGAAAAGGGCCGAACAAGTTCTGCAAAATCTTAAAACGTTAGAGGTTCGGCTGAATGAGGACGAGATACGAGAGATTGATCGGATTTTTCAATAGTAAAAGGCTTGATAGTAAGTAAATAAAACAACAACTAGGGGACTTCTACTGAAGATCCCCCCTATGTTGTTTGTGGAATGTAATCAACCTATTAGTAGTCTTTTGAATTAGACTTTTTGGATTTTAGCTGGGAAACTATTAATTGTTCCAGACGTTCATAAAGGTTCAACAGTTTCTTTGTGAAGTCTTGTTTCGGAATGTTCTGAAAAACGACTAATGCAACAATGCTGCTAATTAAGGCTCCAGTTAGAACGTCTGCGGGATAGTGGACACCTACCCAGATGCGTGAAATTCCTACAAAAAGAGGGGGAATTAACCATAAAAATCCGATCTTTTTGTTAAAAAGCCAAAACGTAACACAAAATGAAAAAAATAAGATTGTATGGTCACTTGGAAAGGAATTATCAACAGCTTTCTCAATTAATTGATTCACGTCGGATAACTCGGCAAAGGGTTGATTGTTTGAGTGAAAGAGACCTGCCACCTTTCCTGTTATCTCGGACAAGATAAATGTAATGGAAGCACATAAAATCATAATTCTATTCTTTTTAACCCGAGAAACCCAAAATATTATAATCATTGCTGCTAAAAATAAGATCAAATACTCAGCGATGAAAATCATAACTGGATTTAAGAATGTGTAGTGTTTCCCTAATTCATTAATCATTCTAAATAAATAGATATTTAATGCTGATTCCATACCGTACTACTCCTTCCAAAATAAAACTCATAGATGTATTCTAGAAAAAAAGCATTCTATTCCCCATCGATTCTCCTTACAGTTTCAAGGTCAAACATTACATTTTTGTAATCTTTGAAGGCAGAACGTCAGTCTTTCCCAAAATTTGCTTTACAAGTCGACTAATTAGTTATAGAATTTCTATGTACCTAAAAATTCTAGGTAGGTGAGAACATGTTTGATCGTGAGTTAGTGAAGGGAAGTACATCGCTATTATTGCTACAGCTGTTAGGCGAGCGGGATATGTATGGATACGAGCTTGTCAAGGAGCTGGAAAAGCGAAGCGGAAATGAGTTTTCTATAAAGGAAGGCACATTGTATCCGGCATTACATAAGCTTGAAAAGCAGGAATATATCGAGTGCTATTGGCAGGAGCAGGAAAAAGGACCAGCCAGAAAGTATTATTGTATTACTGAGGCTGGTAAAGAAATGCTTCAAGAAAAAACCCGTGAGTGGAATGACTTTGTTTCCGTTATTAACAAGGTGATAGGGAGAAAAAATCATGGAACGGCTAAAGAATGAGTTCTTAACAGAGCTTGCTAATTGTCTTAACGGCCATCAAGAAAAGGCTTCCATCCTTTTGGAATATGAAACCCATCTTAATGAACTGCTTATAGAACTTGATCAAATAAATGATGAATCTGAAATCCGTGATCAAATGAATAGGAGATTTGGGACACCAAAAGAAATTGCTGCCATGTGGGAAGAAGAGCTTTCTGTTACGCCGAGTAACATGAAATGGCTATTTATTGCTGTTAATATTCTTTTTTTCGGCGGTGGCTCTATTTTCACTCTCGCACATAATCTCTTTGATTGGAAGTGGCTTACGACTCTTTGGACTCAATTAACCTCAATTCCAATCTTGATTGCGCTGGTTTACATGGTTTTCTGGGCATTGCTAGGCTATGAAATAGGCAAGGGCTTTGGTCACAAAGGCAAGAGGCTGATGAAAAAGACATTCATATTAGCTTTAATTCCGAATCTAACGCTTATGGGTTTAACGGTTTTCCGAATTATACCGCATAAATGGTTTTATCCTTTATTAAACGAAAGCTTTATGGCTATCTGTATTTTGCTTACACTTCTTTTATACCCAGTTTGTTTGATAAGCTATCAATGGGGGAAAAAAGCTTCTATATAAGCTTTTTTTTACCATTCTACATAGAAATACTATATATGTAGAATATCGATAATGATGGTTCTTTTTTTACTCTTATACATAGAAAATCTATGTATATAAAATCAGGAGGTTTTGAACATGGAGATTAAATTGGAAAAGCAGGATTGGATTTTTTTTCTATTGTGTCTGCTTGTTGGTGTGCTTGCAGAGGAGTCTTTCTTTAGAGGTCAGATCGGTATTTCCTATTTTGTGTTTATCATAGTCTTTTATTCCGTATTTTTTTGGAGGTTTCGCTTATTTTCACTCTCAAACCAGCGGCTGGGATATCTTGTACTAATCATCATCTGGATATTGGCAGCATGCTATGCTTTGTATGACATGACTCTTTTTTATGGAATGAATATACTGGTGATTCCTGGACTTGTTATCTTTCATCTTGCTTTGAGTACATCTCCAAAGAACTTGAATGGGAGTCAACTATCTTTCTTTGTATGCATGATCATTCGTATTGCTGATAGCATTCGCTACAACGCCTTTTTTACAAAACATCTATCCACAATGTTTAAGGGGAAACATGGTAACAAGCACTTTGCTGTAGGGACAAAAATACTAATTGGAATCCTGATTTCAGTCCCCTTTTTATTTATTATATTAAATTTATTAATTGAGGCAGATACCCAGTTTGAAAGATTGATAAGTAGTATCCCGCATTTGCTAAGTTTTCGGGTTGAATATATTTTCCGTGTGGCAATTATCCTAATCTATACTTTTGGCTTCTTCGGCTATCAACAGGTGCTATTAAAAAAAGATTTTCAAATTATGAAGCCTATTCAATGGAGGGGAGTGGCGATAGATGGGATTATTACTTTAACTGTACTTGTTCTGCTAGATTTAGTGTACATCCTATTTGTTGCCGTTCAATTTACGTACTTCTTCAGCGGCACATTGGAAGCCGGCTACACCTATGCAGAATATGCACGCCGTGGATTTTTTGAGTTACTATTCGTCACCTTAATTAACTTATCCGTAACAACAGCGGTCATTACCTTGACGAAACATACACATGGGTTCCTGAAAAACTCAATTCGATCAGCTTTGACCATTTTAGTTCTATCCAGTGGTGTTCTGCTTGTTTCAGCTTTTATGCGTATGTCGATGTATGAAGAAGCATATGGTTTCACGTTCACAAGAGTACTGGTCCATTCCTTTATGATTTTCTTATTCGTTATTTTTGCTTATACTCTAGTGAAAATTTGGTTAGAGAGACTGTCCTTGTTTCATTTCTACTTTATTGCGGCCCTAATATATTATGCGGGTATGAATGTCATTAACATGGACGAAATTGTAGTCGACCGTAATATTGCACGCTTTGAGAAAACCGAGAAAATAGATATCTACTATTTAAATGAGTTGTCGTCCACCGGAACCCTCGGGCTGATTAAGCTTTATGAAAAAAATCCTCAGATACCAGGGTTAAAGGAGCTGCTTCAACAACGAAAAGCAGAAAGCGAGTATTCCCATATCAGCTCGTGGCAGTCTTATAATCTAACTAGAGATAGAGTACATGAAAAGCTTGGTGAATTAGATTTATGATTTATAAAGCATGGGGACGGTTCTGATGTGACCCCCAAAAGTTAGAGTTTTATTTTAAGCTGCTAATTGGCTGGTGTGGATTCGGTATTGAACCGGACTCATTCCTGCCAATTTTTTGCTTTATACGTTTGTTGTTATAGTAACCTATATATCTTTCAATCTTACTTTTTAGTTCTTCAAAAGTACACAATACTTCTCCATGATACATCTCTTGTTTTAGTAAACCGAAGAAGTTTTCCATTGGTGAATTATCTAAACAGTTTCCTTTACGGGACATACTCTGAAAAACCATACTTTCTTTAAGGGCTTTTACCCACTTAATATGTTGATAATGCCAGCCTTGATCTGAATGAATAGTTGTTCTGTACCTTGAGTTTTTTACAATTTCCAGAACTTCTTCTAGAGGGTTTATCGCAAGCGCTAAATTTGGATGCTTATCTATCCCAAACGAGAGAATTTCACCGTTAAACATATCCATGATTGGATTTAAGTATAACTTTCCGTCAGAACATTTAAATTCTGTGATGTCAGTCGCTAATTTTTGATAAGGCACATGGGTGTGAAAGCGTCGATTAATTAAGTTTTTGGCAACCTTTCCAATCGTACCTTTATAAGAACTATACTTGCGTGTTTTTCTACAAAACTTATTTCCCTTAAGTCCCAGTTTCTTCATGATACGTTGAACCTTCTTATGATTCACTTTTATCCCTTTGTTTCCTAAATCCAATTGAATACGACGATAACCATAATTTCCGTCATTCTCTTCAAAAATAGATTGAATCATATCTTCTAGCTCTTGGTCTGGATTATCCTTTTTTATTGTTTTTATCTGATAATGATAAGACGATTCAGGAATGCCGACTACGTATAAAACATCTTTTAATTTGAAGGTTTCTTTGAGTTCGTATGATATCGCTGCTTGTGCTTTTCGAGATAGTTTTTCGGATCTATCTGAAAAGCCCGCAACTTTTTTAGATATTCTACCTCTAATCGTAGAAGTTCGTTCTCTCTTTCTAATTTCTGTTCACGAGTCATACCATTCTCTTCTTTTTTCTTCTCTTTACTATTCTTAGGTGTATTAGACATAGGTGGCCGTCCTTTCGGTCTTTCCAAGACTTCAGCACCACCCTCACGTAAAGACTTCTTCCATAGGGATATTAACGTAGGATTAGTCATCCCGAAATGAAGGGCTGTGACAGTCTCTGAAGAACCTGTTCTTTCTATAAATCTTAATACATCTAGTTTAAATTGAACAGGATAGGTTTCCATGTGTTTCTTACTAATTAGCCCCTCAGCACCAAACGCCTCATATAATTTAATCCATCTTTCAACCGCTGATTTTGATCTTATACCATGCTTCTTGGCCAATCGTCTAACGCCAAGAGATCCTTCTTGATACTCTTTAGCTACCTTTATCTTTAAAGCATCACTATATTTTTTAGCGATAAAAAACACCCCAAAAGCTAGTTTTTCACTCTAACTTTTGGGGTGCAGTACAGAACCGTCCCTTCACTTTTTGTAACATTAACTGTAGTGTTGGAAAATAATGTTTAACCGCCTATTGACCAGATAGGTCAGCGGGATTAAAATGGAATTGACTGATATGGTCAATGTCATAAAATTTGATGAAAAGAATGGGGCTGCTGCGCATGTTTACAAAATTTTTAAATTTGGATTCTGAAAAACAAGACCGTATCGTCAATGCGGCGATGAAGGAATTTGCCCAGAAAGGATATGATCTTGCGTCGACCAATGAAATGGTAAAAGAGGCAGGGATTTCAAAAGGATTGCTGTTTCATTATTTCAAAAACAAAAAGCAGCTGTATTTATTTCTGTTTGACTATTGCTATGACATGATTGTCGAGGAATTTTATCAGAAAGTAGATTTATCTGAGGATGATTTTTTTAAGCGCACGAGGGATGCAGTCATGATTAAAATGGAGCTGCTGACAGGCTATCCGGATATTTTTCAATTTATGGAAGAGGCCCTATTGGAGGATTCAGCAGAAGTGAAAGCTGAATTGGAAAAAAAGAAAAAGGAATTTATCGACATAAATATGGAGAAATTCTTTGAGAACATTGATTATTCGAAGTTCAGAGAAGATGTCGATCTAAAAATTGTCCTGAAAATTATTACCTTTACATTTGAAAAATTGAGCGATGAGGCTCTCTATAAAGCAAAGCTGTCACCAACACATGAAATCGATTATGAAAAAGTCCGCCTTGAAGCAGAAGACTATTTTGAAGTATTAATGAAATGCTTTTATAAACAATAATCGGGAGGCCATGACAATGAATGTCATTGAAATCAACAACCTTACCAAGAGCTATGGCAAGTCCAGAGGAATCACAGATGTCAGCTTTACTGTAGAAGAAGGGGAGATTTTCGGGTTTATCGGTCCAAACGGTGCTGGAAAATCGACGACCATCCGAACATTATTGTCATTGATTTATCCAACAAGCGGGAGTGCAAAGATTTTTGGCAAGGATTGTGTCAAATTTGCCCCTGAAATAAAGAAGCAGATTGGCTATCTACCTTCAGAGGTCTTCTATTATGACAATATGAAGGTAATCGATTTGTTAAAATACTCAGCCAGCTTTTATAAAAAAGACTGCAGTCAGCGAATCAAGGAATTAGCGGAAATCATGAACCTTGACCTAACGAAAAAAATTGATGATTTATCGCTAGGAAATAAAAAGAAGGTTGGAATTGTTCAAGGTCTGCTTCATGAGCCAAAGCTGATTATCCTTGATGAGCCAACTAGCGGGCTTGACCCGTTAATGCAGCAAAAGTTCTTTGAACTACTCGAGCAGGAAAATAAAAAGGGTGCCACAATTTTATTCTCGTCCCATATTTTAAGTGAGGTCCAACGATTATGTAATCGTGTCGCCATCATTAAAGAGGGGAAAATTGTTACCGTAGAAAAAATTAAAACATTAAAAGAAAACAACTATAAAAAGTTTAAAATTGAAACCATTGGCCTTGTGGAAACTAACATCTTCCAACTGCCAGGCGTGACGAAATTAGAAAGGAACGGAAGTACCATTAGCTTTTTATTTAAAGGCAATATTAATACAGTGTTAAAAAAGTTATCCGAATTAACAGTTGCGAATCTTTGGATTGAAGAGCCGGACCTTGAGGAGATATTCCTGCATTACTACGAAAAGGAGGCGTAAGTAACGATGAATATATTCCTGCATGAATTACGGGCTAATGGGAAATCAACGTTTATATGGTCAATATCCTTAATCATGGTGGTCGTTTTGTTTATGTCGTTCTATCCTTCTTTTGCAAAAGATGCAGAGGCCTTTACGAAGATAATGGAGGGCTACCCGGAAACGGTTCGGAATCTATTGGGTGTTAACCTTGGAAGCTTCTTTACGATTCTAGGCTTCTATTGTTTTCCGTTGACCTTTATTACACTTTGCGGTGCTATACAGGCAATGAATCTTGGAACTTCGATTATAAGCAAGGAAGTGCGGGAAAAAACAGCTGATTTTCTATTAACAAAACCAGTTACACGGACAAAAGTGGTAACTGCCAAGCTGCTGGCAGCATTCACCTCCCTTGTGCTAACAAATCTCGTGTATCTTTCCGCTGCAAGTATTATCGCTTTTCAAGTCAAGAATGAGAATTTTAGCTTCAAAGTGTTTATTATGCTTTCTCTAACCATGTTTTTCGTTCAACTAATCTTTTTAGCAATAGGTTTCATGCTTTCGGTCATGATTCCAAAATTAAAATCCGTTCTCCCGGTGTCTCTCGGAACGGTATTTGCCTTTTATTTTCTTGGAATGTTCAGTGACACGACAGGGGAAGATGCCAAACGGTATTTATCTCCATTTAAATATTATGATACCGCTTATATTTTGAAGCATGCTGAATACGAAGCAGCCTTTTTGTTTGCAGGTGTTGTTATCATCATCATTGCGGTTATTTCTAGCTATGTCGTTTATACGAAAAAGGATATCCATTCTGTTTAAGTAGTCCAGCTTGTTTGTCACAAGCTAATGGAGGATAGAATCATGAATATATATTTAAAAGAATTGAAGTCCCATAGAAAGTCTCTTATCATTTGGAGTATTGGCGTTGTCCTGATGGTTGTATCAGGGATGGGCAAATATGAAGCCTACTCCTCACAAGGACAATCGATTAATGACCTAGTCTCAGGAATTCCAAAATCATTGAGGGCAGTGCTGGGATTTAGTGATGTCGATTTATCAACACTTGTTGGATACTATTCAATCCTGTTTCTCTACTTGTTATTAATGGCCACCATTCATGCGGCGATGCTTGGTGCCACTATCATTGCGAAAGAGGAGAGTGACAAAACGTCTGAGTTCTTATTTGTCAAGCCTGTCTCAAGAAACTCGGTTATTTCGGCAAAGTTAGCAGCCGCTTTTACGAATATTTTAGTTTTTAATCTAGTAACCTCTGTGTCATTGTTTGCTATCCTGGGACATTACAACAATAACGGTGAAGAGGTGAATAAAGCTATCGTGGGAACGATGATGGGTATGTTTTTATTACAGGTGTTGTTTATGGTTATCGGCAGCGCACTCTCATCAGTTAAAAAGAAACCAAAAGCAGCAGTGTCACAGGCATCAATTATCCTTTTAGTAACCTACATGCTCTCTATTTTGATCGATTTAAATGAGAACATCGAAGGTTTAAAATACCTAACACCGTTTAAATATTTCGAAGCCAAAAACGTTATCTACGGCAGTGGACTCGAAACAATCTACATTGTCCTTACAGCCATGCTCATAATTGGATTAATCACGCTCACTTATATATCCTTCCAAAAACGGGATTTAAATACCTAAACGAATGTACAGTTTCCTGCTTCTAAATAGGGGCATATAAGAATAGTGCGAGAAGCTGAATGTCTGTTGTATCAGACTTTCAGCTTTTTTGTTAAGGGTAACTATTAGCTACTGTGTTTATGACCAAGATATACTGTATAATGTGAATTGTCATTTTTTCGATCAAACAAGTTCAAAGAAAGCAGAGATAATTCTATACAAGAATTAATACAAAAAAGAGGTGAGAAGAACCCATGTCACTACCTACTATTCTATTTGTTCTTCTATTCGTCATCGTCTATAGTCTCCTCTGTATTTACATCGGTAAGAACGTCTGGGTGTGGCTGAAAACGTACACAAAGGGGAAGTATCAAAAATCCTTTTATTTTCTCTTCATTATGTTAGCGGCTTCCCCTTTTCTAGCACGAACAGTTACGATTCCGTTATTTGCCTGGATCAGCGGGTTTTGGATGGCGATAATTGGCTACAGCCTCATTCTGCTGCCAATAGCCAACCTACTGTATTTTATTTTTAAAAGGAAAGGTATTCAGTGGATTGGGTTTGGAATAATCCTGTTCTTTGCTATTATCTTTAGTGTGGGCACCTATAATGCTTGGAATCCCATTGTTCGTCATTACGAAGTGAACATACCGAAGAAATCTGAACTACCTGCAATTAAAATCCTCGCTGCCTCGGACCTTCACTTAGGTCCTATTGTCGGTGTCACACACCTGAAAAAGTTAATTAACATCTCAAATCATGTCAAACCAGATATCATCCTCCTTGCCGGCGATACTATTGATGACGATATCGAGCCATTTCTTGAAAATAATATGCAGGCAGTTATGCAAAATTTACACGCTCCTCTTGGGGTGTACGCTATTTCGGGTAACCATGATGTCTATGGAAATGATCTTGTGAGGCTGGAACATTATTTAACAAAAGCGGGAATTCAAGTTCTAAGAGATGAAACGGTTTTAATTAATGACCAATTTTATCTAACAGGGAGAAAAGATCCAGCAGAAGGTGAGCGTCTTGAAATTCAAGCACTGCTAAAGGATTTTGATAAGAAAAAGCCCATAATCATGATGGATCATCAGCCGAACGAATTGGATTCTGCTGAAAAATATGGTACAGATTTATTGGTTTCAGGTCATACTCACAATGGACAGCTGGCACCAGCCAATCTTATTACCGGTATGCTGTTTGAAAATGATGGCGGTTATTTACATAAAGGAACCATGCATTCATTTGTCTCCTCGGGATACGGAACATGGGGGCCGCCGCTGAGAATGGGAAGCCGTTCAGAGGTGATGGTAATTGACCTTCATTTTGAAAAATAAATGTTTATCATTAACCTAGTCCCTTTCAAACCGGAAGGGTCTATTTTTGTGGGGAAATAGTGAAAACATCAAAAACTACATTTTTTTCAAAAAATTTCAAATTAATAGTAGATATCATGTTAAAACTGTTATATAATTTCATTAATCAATTTTAGTTGTACTATAACAATCAAACAGTTATAAAAAGAAATTGGTGACATATAACAGACTGTAATGGACTTACCTACTGTCACCAGATGACAAAAAAATAAAAAATATTAAAAAGAAAAGAGGAATGTAGGATGTCAAAAACAGATTCCATTGCACGTAGAATATTAGGTTGGAAGTTAAATAGATGGGATAGATGGTATGATTATGAAAAAGGAGTTTTCATTCATGACTCTGAATTTCAACCAGAACAAAATCTTTGCCACGCCATGCTCATTGTAGAAAGACTGGAGAAATTTGGTTATAAATTCTCAAACAATGGCAATTCCGAGGTTCGCTTCAATAACATCTCAGCAACCGGTGATACGCTTGCAGAAGCTATCACTAATGCAGCCTACAACCTCATCGAACTTAACTCAGTTGAAGACACAAGCGATATTTGGGCACAGCTTTGCTAAAATAAACGTTTCTTGTGCTTCCTTTACATGACGTTAATCATGTAAACAACCCAATAATTTTATAATAAAGGGAAAGAAGTTCACCTCAGGGGAAGTGAACTTCTTTTTTAATGTATACGAGCAGGAATAAACTGACTGTTATCGAATAAAAGCTATTATACTATTAAAAATAAGCTTGTTTGAAAAGGAGTCCTTTCACTTGTGATAAAAGGAGGGGTACGATGAGAATTGTTATTGCCGGAGGTTCCGGATTTATCGGACAAAAATTGACTGAGCTTTTGCTTGCTAAGGGTCATTCCATTGTCATTTTAACAAGAAAGGATAGGTCAGCAACTGATTCTATTTCCTATGTTAAGTGGCTTGAACAAGGTGCCAATCCTGAAAAGGAATTAGGCGATGTAGATGCTGTAATAAATTTAGCAGGTGTGTCAATTAATAATGGAAGATGGAATGCAAATCATCAAAAAGAGATTTATGAAAGCCGAATGTCAGCGACCGCAGAGCTGTTAAGAATCATGACAGCTTTGCCAAAGCAACCCACCGTCTTAATAAACGCGAGTGCCATTGGAATTTATCCTGCCTCCTTTGACGCACGATACACTGAAGAATCGACTGCAAGAGCAACTGATTTTCTTGCAAAAACCGTTTCCGATTGGGAGGAAAACGCGCGAAAGGTAGAGGAACATTCTGTTAGGGTTGTCACTATGAGATTTGGTGTGGTGCTTGGGAATACCGGCGGAGCGCTTCCGTTGATGGTGCTTCCATATAAGTTATTTGTCGGAGGGACAGTTGGTTCTGGTAAACAGTGGGTGTCGTGGGTGCATGTAAAGGACGTAGCACGGTCCATTCTCTTTGCAATAGAACATAGCAATATAAGCGGTGCCGTTAATGTCACGTCACCTGTACCCGTTAGAATGCGTCAGTTTGGACAAACCATTGGCACCGTCCTCCATCGTCCACATTGGTTTCCTGTCCCTTCTATGATCATGAGGATCGTCCTTGGGAAAAAAAGTGCTCTTGTGCTGGAAGGACAGCAGGTTATTCCTACAGTGTTGATGCAGGAAGGGTTTGAATTTATGTTTCCATCACTTCATGATGCATTAGAAGATTTACTTGTAAAAATAAAATGAAGGATTTTATCTTTTAAATGAAGATTGAATAAATTACTTGTCGATGGTAAACCCTAATACAAAACTTTGAAAAATAAGGAGAGTAATTGTGAAAGCATATGAATTACACAGCATGATCATCGACAATGATTTTGACGGTGAAGAGTACGTCACAGCAGACTTTACCCATGAGGATCAAATTTATAGCATTACCTTCAAAAAGGCTGACCTCGAAATTATCAATATCTGGGTGTTCCAAGGTGATGGTACATCCTTACCAGCTAGCCTGCCCGATTATATTATTGAATCAATCAGAGAAGATGTACAAAAGAAAATCTAAGACCTTCAAAAAGGCTGTCCCAGAGCAAAGCTACAGGCATAACCACCTATTATCCAGTACCATGCCGCATAAAATTGACTGGTTGTAAAAAAAGGAGGTCCCTGCACTTTTGGGGACAGCCTCTATGCATTATGTGGTAAGCTGTTGTGTAAGGGGTGAGCAAAATTATGAAGCTAGATTTTGATACTCAATATGTAAAACGTGTATTTCTTAATGAACATCTTATCTCCTCATATGATCAATTTCCTCTTAGTCTGCCCGTAATGAAAAACCTGCACGAAATTGAATTCCATCCAAATGTAACCTATATTGTTGGCGAGAATGGAATGGGTAAATCTACTTTGCTTGAGGGAATAGCGGTGGCGTTAGGCTTTAACCCGGAAGGCGGGACATTAAACTTCAATTTTTCAAGCTATGATTCACATTCGAATCTTGATCAGTATCTAAGAATTGCCAAAGGTGTGTACAGGGCAGAGGATCAATTTTTTTTCCGAGCAGAATCCTTTTATAATTTAGCTACTAATATAGAAGAATTAGATAGGGAACCCGGTGGCGGGGGAAGAATTATTGATCGTTTTGGAGGGAAATCCTTACATCAGCAATCACATGGCGAGGCCTTTTTTGCTACATTTATGGAGCGGTTTCAAGGCCGCGGTCTGTATATTTTAGATGAGCCTGAAGCAGCGCTCTCACCATTAAGACAGCTGTCCATGCTGGCTAGGATTAATGAATTAGTAAACCAGGAATCACAATTTATTATATCAACCCATTCTCCAATCATCATGGCCTTCCCTGATGCGAAAATTCTACAGCTATCAGAAGAGGGGATAGCAGAAACTAAACTTGAGGACACCAACCACTATATCATGATGAAACAATTCTTCGATGACAAAGAGCGC
>Ga0182739_1003383_pt1 | contig 14007 bp, 12 predicted proteins | sample eDN5th30CBELigBY_FD_128873 | JGI IMG/M metagenome (GOLD analysis project Ga0182739, IMG submission 128873) | Enriched backyard soil microbial communities from Emeryville, California, USA - eDNA 5th pass 30_C BE-Lig BY (version 2) (version 2) | ecosystem: Environmental > Terrestrial > Soil >... | reverse complement strand
CGCGGGCCTGTCCGACGTCAATGCGAGCTCACCCGGGTGGATCAGCTTCGTCTTCTCGGTGCTGCTGATCGGCTCGTATGTCGCGGCGACGGAGTGGGTGTTCCGGCGGTGGGGTCTGGGACGCACGGTGATCGTGACCCCGGTCGCTGCGCCGCCCGTCGTGGCGCAGTTACAGGCTGAACGGGGCCATCCGGCGCCGTGAGCGGGGACAGAGGCGGATCGAGCCTGTATTCGTGACCGTCGCGGCGTGGAGCCCAGGGTGCCGAGGTTTCGTCTCGCTGCGCTCGCTCAACCTTGATGCCGAAGGTGTCAACGCCGCTATGCGGCATTGACACCTTCGGCATCAAGGATCGTGTAGCTGTAGCCCTGCTCGGCGAGGAACCGCTGTCGGTTCTGCGCGAAGTCCTGGTCGACGGTGTCGCGCGCGATCAGGGTGTAGAAGCTCGCGGTGTGCCCGCTCGTCTTGGGGCGCAGGAGCCGGCCGAGCCGCTGGGCCTCCTCCTGACGCGACCCGAACGAGCCGGACACCTGGATGGCGACGGAGGCCTCGGGCAGGTCGATCGAGAAGTTCGCCACCTTTGAGACGACGAGCACGGGGATCCGTCCCTCGCGGAAGCCGCCGTAGAGCTCCTCGCGCTCGTCCACCGGCGTCGCCCCCGTGATCTGCGGTGCGTCCAGCGCCTCGGCGAGGATGTCGATCTGGTCGAGGTACTGCCCGATCACGAGGATCTGCTCGCCCCGGTGCTTCTCGACGAGATCCTTCACGACGCCGATCTTCGCGTGCGCCGTCGCCGCCAGGCGGTAGCGCTCGTCGTCCGCCGCCGCCGCGTACTCGAGGCGATCGGATGCCGGCAGGTCGATCCGCACCTCGTAGCAGACGGCGGGGGAGATGAAGCCCTGTGCCTCGATCTCCTTCCACGGCGCGTCGAAGCGCTTCGGCCCGATGAGGCTGAAGACGTCGCCCTCGCGGCCGTCCTCGCGCACGAGCGTGGCGGTCAGGCCCAGGCGGCGTCGCGCCTGGAGGTCGGCGGTGAGCTTGAACACCGGCGCGGGAAGCAGGTGGACCTCGTCGTAGACGATGAGTCCCCAGTCGAGTGCGTCGAGGAGGGCCAGGTGCGCGTACTCGCCCTTCCGCTTCGCCGTGAGGATCTGGTACGTCGCGATCGTGACGGGCTTGATCTCCTTGGCCTGTCCCGAGTACTCGCCGATCTCCTCGGGCGTGAGGCTCGTGCGCTTGAGCAGCTCGTCACGCCACTGCCGTGCGCTGACGGTGTTGGTGACGAGGATGAGGGTCGTCGTCTTCACCTCGGCCATCGCGGCGGCCCCGACGAGCGTCTTGCCTGCACCGCAGGGGAGGACGACGACGCCCGAGCCGCCGTCGCTGAAGATGTCGACGGCTTTGCGCTGGTAGGGCCGCAGGGTCCAGCCGTCCTCGTGCAGCTCGATCTCGTGCGGGGTGCCGGGCGTGTAGCCCGCGTGGTCTTCGGCGGGCCAGCCGATCTTCAGCAGCTCCTGCTTGATGTGCCCGCGCGCCCAGGCGTCGATCACGAAGACGTGCGGCGCGGGGTGGCCCACCAGCAGTGGCTGGATGCGCTTGTTCTTGGAGACCTCGGCGAGCACGGCGGGGTCCGTTGAGCGCAGGATGAGCAGCCCCTCGTCGTCGCGCTCGATGACGAGACGCCCGTAGCGTCCGACGGTCTCGCGGATGTCGATCGACACCGACGGCGGCACGGGGAAGCGCGACCAGCGGTCGAGGGTCGCGAGCATGTCCTCCGCGTCGTGTCCGGCCGCGCGGGCGTTCCACAGGCCGAGCCGGGTGATGCGGTACGTGTGGATGTGCTCCGGCGCGCGCTCCAGCTCGGCGAAGATCGCGAGCTCATGACGCGCGTTCTCCGCGTCAGGATGCGCGACCTCCAGCAGCACGGTGCGGTCGCTTTGCACGATGAGGGGACCGTCAGCCATAACGTGCCAGTCTACCGTCCGGCGCTCACGCGGGACGGACGCTCGCAATACTCGACACCGGCAGGGTGCGCTCGACGTCGGCGCCGCGGTCGCGGCCGCGCAGCCTGCCGCCGCCGAGACCCGTCGCCTCCATCGTGACCTCGCGCTCGGTGCCGTCGGGCATGCGCACGACGATCGTCAGCACGGCGTGCGACCGAACCGCCTGCTCCAGCTCGCGGCCGAGCCAGGCGGCATCGGCATCCGCGGCGTGCGCCGCGCGGAGGCGTTCGAGCAGCGGCCCGTAGACCTCCTCCGCGGCGGGGGCGGACTGCTCGTCCGGCGCGACGCGGTGCCGGTCGACCGCCCGCGCCGTGCCGTCGGCGCCGACCGCCGTGACGGGGTAGCGGGCGTCGGCCAGCATCCAGAAGGTCGTCTCCGGGCTGCTGCGGGTCACGAGAACGCCGTCGTCTTCGACGAGGCCGAGCGGGCGGAGCGCCTGATCGACGGCGATCGCCTGCAGGAGGGCGCTGTCGTCCGCGCTGACGTGCGTGCGCCCCGACCAGTCGGGACCCACGCGGACGCTGCCGTGCCGGTGCGACGCACGCTCGATCTCGTACTCCAGGGGCTGCGGCAGGCCCGTGAGCGACAGCGCGGTGAGGAACTCCCGCAGCGACGAGGCGGTCTCACCTGCCGTCAGGGCGGCGTTGATGCTCTCGGCGGTGAAGCGATACGTGGATGCCTGCGCGCGCGACTCCCGGAGCGCCATCGAGCGCAGTCGCATGTCCAGCAGCGGATCGAGCGGACCCGGGGCGATCGCGGTGAGGTCGTTCTGGAGGAAGACGCGGTCCACCTCGGCGGGAAGCAGCGCCTGCATCGCCGTCTCGTCGCCGTCCTCCCCGTCGCGCAGCGGGTGCGCCCACACGGGGGCATCCCCATCGGGTCCGATCATCGCCCAGCGGCCCAGCAGCGCGCTCAGGCGCTCGGCGCGCTCCGGCCACGCCGCGTCGAACGGATACGCGGCCCGCCATCCGGCGACCGGCAGCCATCCGCCCGCAGGGGTCCGCACGGCTTCGGGCAGCGTGTCGCGCAGCCGGCGAGCCACGTCGTGCCAGCGGGTGACGGTGGGCGTGGCGAGCCATCGCACCCCCCGCTGCGTGACGAACCAGTGGCGGTCCACGTCGCTGACCAGTCCCGCGACGCCGGCGATCGCGAGGAGCTCGTCGGCCGCCTGCGGGCTCTCGACCGCCCCGGTCTCGATGAGCCTGCGACGGTCGGCGGCGCCGAGCGCCCCCGAGCCGATGCGGGCGAGGGGCGCGGCGAGGGCCGAGTGCAGCAGGTCCGCCAGCGAGGTCGAGGCGGCGAAGGCGCGCTCGGCCGCGTGCGCGGCGGACTCTGCCGGGCCGGGGGCGACGGGCTCCTCCGCAGGCGGCGCGGGGATGTCGTCCCACGCGGCGATGACGGCGCCGTAGGGGTGACCCTCGGGGTCGACCAGGCCGTGCCGCGTCAGGAGGTCGCGGTCCTCACCGGCGGGAACCGGCTGCCCGCCGGCGACCGCCGTGCGCAGCGCCTCGGCCGAGGGGCGAGCCAGGTCGGCTACGCCGCGCAGGACCGACGCCGCGTCCAGCAGCGCGTCCGCGGCGTCGAAGTAGTCGGACCAGGTGGCCGACGGGGGCACCCGGCGTGCGTGCAGCAGGACGCCCAGTGACGCATCGTCGAGCGTGGCGAGCAGTGTCGCCAGCGCGCGGGCATCGGGCGCGGCCATGTCAGCTGCCCTTGGCGGCCCGCGACCTCCGGATGAACGTCATGATGAGCACGGCCAGCAGCAGGAGGAATGCGAGGATCGGCGCGATGTAGACGACCGTGCCGATCGTGGGCCACAGCCCCTGGCTGAAGTCGACGCGGACGGCCGAGCCGATGATGATCGCGACGAAGCAGGCGAGGGACAGCACCAGCAGCCCGAGCGACATGATCGCGAGGATGCGATCGATGCGGCGCACGGGAAGATCGTCGCCGGCCGGCGGGGTGCGTGGGGTCGAACGGGCCATCCGCACCAGCCTACCGGTTCGGCGCCGTGGCGTAGGCTGGGTGGGGGGCTCGAGGACGCCCCGGTTCGATCCTGCCCGGATTCCTCACGGATGCCGGGCCCAGCACGACTCAGCGAGGTTGAGATGCCCACCGGCAAGGTCAGGTTCTACGACGATGAGAAGGGGTTCGGCTTCATCACCACCGATGACGGCCAGGACGTCTTCCTGCACGCGACGGCGCTTCCCGCCGGCACGGAGTCGCTGAAGGCCGGCACGCGCGTCGACTTCGGAGTCGCCGACGGGCGGAAGGGCCTTCAGGCGCTCGCCGTCCGCGTGCTCGACGCGCCCGTCAGCCTCTCCAAGCGCAACCGGATGAAGGCCGACGACATGGCCGTCGTCATCGAGGATCTCGTGAAGGTGCTCGACACGATCGGCGGCGACCTGCGGCACGGCCGGTATCCGAGCGGCGCCCACGGCAAGAAGGTCGCGGCGATCCTGCGCAAGGTTGCCGATGACCTCGACGCCTGAGCACCCCGACGACCGGCTGCTCGCCGCCCACGACCTCGCGCGCGCGGCCCTGTACGAGGTCACGCCCGAGAGCACGGTCGGCGAGCCGGCCGGCTACACGCTGGAAGACGACGGCGTCGTCTCCCTGCGGTTCTACAACCGCCTCGCCGGGTACCCGAACTGGTTCTGGACGGTGAGCGTCGCGGTCGTGCAGGATGCCGAGCCGACGGTCCTCGAAGTCGAGCTGCTGCCCGGTGACGGTGCGCTGCTGGCGCCGGAATGGGTGCCGTGGGCGGAGCGCCTCGCCGAGTACCAGGCGGCGCAGGCCGCGCAGGCGGAGGCCGACGGCGTCGACGCGGACGACTCGGATGACGAGGACGACGACGACCTCGACGATGACCTCGACGACCTCGACGCGGCCGACTTCGACGAGGACGGGTCGCCGATCCTGCACGCCGGCGACCTGGACGGCGTCGACATCGACGAGCTCGACGAGGATGCCCCTTCGCCCGACGAGGACTGATCGCGTTTCGTCTCGCTCCGCTCGCTCAACGTCCGGGGGTGAGACCGACCGGGCGTTGAGCGAGGGAGCGGAACGACCGAGACGAAACGGCGGTGGACAACCGCGCCGGTGCTTCCGACGGCAGAGCTATCGTCGCGGGATGCCGTTCGTCTACATGCTCCGCTGCGCCGATGGGACCCTCTACGTCGGCAGCACGATCGATCTCGACCGGCGACTCGCCCAGCATCAGGCGGGCGAAGGGGCCGCATACACGCGCAGGCGCCTGCCGGTCGAGCTGTACTGGCACGATGAGCTCCCGCGGATCGACGAGGCGTTCGCGTGGGAGAAGCGGCTGCAGGGCTGGAGCCACGCCAAGCGGGTCGCCTTCGCCGAAGGGGGACTGGACGCGGTCCTCGGATGGAGCGCGCGGGCGCGGCGGCGGGAGTGATCGCGTTTCGTCTCGCTGCGCTCGCTCAACGTCCGGGGGGCTTCCGGGCGTTGAGCGAGGGAGCGGAGCGACCGAGACGAAACGGTGGTGGGGTGGATCGGCGTTTCGTCTCGCTGCGCTCGCTCAACGTCCGGGGGGCTTCCGGGCGTTGAGCGACCGAGACGAAACGGCGGGGTTCAGCGCACCTCGAAGGAGACGGGGTGCAGCGCCTCGTCGCGGGAGGATGCGCCGATGAGCAGCTCGAACGCGCCGGGCTCGACGATGCGGCGGCCCGCGGCATCCACGATCGTGCAGTCGGCCACCGCGACCGACACCTCCACGGTCGCCGCCTCGCCGGGAGCGAGAGTGACGTGGCGGTACGCCTTGAGCTCCCTGTCGGCCCAGCTGACGGAGGTCACGCTGTCGCGGACGTACACCTGCACGACCTCGTGCGCCGGCCGGTCTCCCGTGTTGTGCAGAGTGATGCGCGCTCGCACGGTGTCGTCCGGTCCGACGACCGGCGTGAGGATCTCGGCGCCGCTGTACTCGACCGTCGTGTACGACAGCCCCTCTCCGAACGCGTGTGCCGGGCTCTGCGTGAGGTCGGCGTACCTGTCCCCGTGCTGCCCGCGGATCTGGTTGTAGTACGTCGGCTGCTGTCCGGAGTGGCGGGCGAACGAGATCGGCAGCCTGCCCGCCGGCTCGATCAGCCCCAGCAGCAGCTCGGCGATGGCGCGGCCGCCCTCCATGCCCGGGTTCGCGGCCCACACGAGGGGCGCGTCGCGCACGGCGTCGGGCAGCACGAGCGGCTTCGACGCGAGGAGCACCACGACCAGGGGAGTCCCCGTGGCCGCGAGCGCCTCCAGCAGCGCGCGCTGGCCGCCGACGAGCTCCAGCGTCGCCGTGGACCTGCCCTCCCCGACCAGTTCGATGCGGTCGCCGACGACGGCGACGACGACGTCGGAGCGCTCCGCGGCGGCCACGGCGTCCGCGATCTGTGCCGCATCCGGCTCGCGGGGCACGATGACGGGGGGCCGCGGCTGCCCGTCGGGGAAGTGCGCCCCCGCCGGGTCGGTCTCCAGTGTCAGGATGTCGGCGCCCTGCGCGTACTCGACCGTCCAGTCGGATGGGGCGTGCTCGCGCAGCCCGTCGAGCACGGTCGTGATCTGGTCGCGCGGGTGGCCGTCGGGCATCCAGTCGACCTGTCCGGACGATCCCGCCCAGTCGCCCAGCTGCGTCTGCGCGTCGTCGGCGAGCGGGCCCACGACGGCGACGCGGTGCGCCCGCGCGCCGGGGAGCGCGCGTCCGTCCTCGCCGGCGGTCAGCCCGCCCGCGAGCGGGAGGGTGCCGTCGTTGCGCAGCAGCACGAGCGAGCGGCGGGCGACCTGCAGGTTCAGGTCGGTGTGGACGGGGGCCGCGACGACGGCGCGGATGCGCTCGGGGTCGGGAAGGCGCGGGTTCTCGAACAGGCCGAAGCGGAACTTCAGGCTCAGCACCCGCGCGACGGCGCGGTCGATGTCGTCCTCGTCGAGCAGCCCCTGCCCGACGGCGTCGAGGGCGCCCTCGAAGAATCCGGGCGTCGTCATGATCATGTCGTTGCCCGCCTTCACGGCCGCGGCCGCGGCGTGCGCGTAGTCGGGCTGCACCTTCTGCTCCCACACCATGCGGCCGACATTGTCCCAGTCGGTGATGAGCGTCCCGCTGTAGCCCCACTCGCCGCGCAGCACGTCGCTGAGCAGCCAGTCGTTGACCGTGATCGGCACGCCGTCGGTCGTCTGGTAGCCGAGCATGAAGCTGCGGCATCCCTCGCGGGCGACCCGCTCGAACGGCGGCAGGAACCACGAGCGCAGCTTGCGGCGGGAGATGTCGGCCTCGCTCGCGTCGCGGCCCCCCTGCGTCTCGGAGTAGCCGGCGAAGTGCTTGGCGGTCGCGAGGATCGCGTCAGGGTCGCCGAGCCCGTCGCCCTGGTAGCCGCGCACCATGGCGGAGGCGAGCTCGCCGATGAGGAACGGGTCCTCGCCGAACGTCTCGTCGACGCGCCCCCAGCGCAGGTCCCGCGCGATGCACAGCACGGGGGAGAAGGTCCAGTGGATGCCGGTCGCGGCGACCTCGGACGCCGTCGCGCGGGCGACCTTCTCGATCAGGTCCGGGTCCCACGTGGCGGCCATGCCGAGCTGGGTCGGGTAGATCGTGGCCCCTTCCCAGAAGGAGTGGCCGTGGATGCAGTCCTCGCCGACCAGCAGCGGGATCCGCAGCCGGGTGCGCGCGGTGAGCTCGGCGGCGCGCAGCACCCTCTCGGGCGAGGTGTGCAGGATCGAGCCGGCGTGCTTGTCGAGCACGATCTCGTCGAGATCCTCACGGGCGTCCAGCTGCATCATCTGCCCGACCTTCTCGGGGAGCGTCATGCGCGCGAGCAGGTCGCCGATGCGCTCGGTGACGGTGCGGCGGGGGTCGAGGTAGGCGGCGGTCGACACGTCGACGGTGGTCATGCGGTGGGTTCCTCGGGTCGTGTGGTGTGCGTGGTGTCCTCTGTGCGCACGGCGGTGACGGCGTCGTTCACGTTGAGCCCCTTCTTCTTCATCGCCCTGGCGCGTTCGCCCGCCGAGCGCAGGCGCGGGTTCACGTACTCGTCGATGCCGAAGTTGATGAGCGAGAGCGCCACGCCGATGGCGGCGATGCAGAGCCCCGGGGGCAGGTACCACCACCACTGGTTCTGCTGGAAGGCGCCCTGTGCGGAGGCCCAGTTCAGGATCGTGCCCCAGTTGTAGGTCGTGACGGGGATGACGCCGATGTACGACAGGGTCGTCAGACTCAGGATGGCGGCCGTGACGGTGCCGACGAAGCTCGCGGCGATGAGGGCCATGAGGTTCGGCAGCATCTCGATCGTGATGATGCGTCGCAGGGGCTCGCCGTTGGCGCGGGCGGCCTGGATGAAGTCGCGGTTGCGCAGCGACATCGTCTGGGCGCGCAGCACGCGGGCACCCCACGCCCAGCCGATGATGCCGAGCACGGCGGCGATCACCCACAGCGGCGGGTCCTCGAACATCGAGGCGACGATGATGATGAGCGGCAGTCCGGGGATGACGAGGAACACGTTCGTCAGGGCCGACAGGCCCTCGCTCTTCCAGCCGCTCAGGTAGCCGGAGATCACGCCGATCGTGATGGCGATGAGGGTCGCGATGATCGCGGCGAGGAAGCCGACGACGATGACGCCGCGCGTGCCGTGGATCACCTGGCTGAGCACGTCCTCGCCGATGTGCGTCGTGCCGAGCCAGTGCTGGGCGGAGGGCGGCTGGAAGCGCGCCGTGTGGTCGACGGCGGTCGGGGAGTACGGCGCGAGGACGTCGGCGAAGATCGCGACGAGCACGAAGAAGCCGAGGATCGCCAGGCCCGTGATCGACTTGCCGTTGCGGAACATCGCGAAGGCGCTGCCGAGCCGGCCCCAGAATCCCTGCCGGCTCGTCTGGCCGGAGGAGCGCTCCACGGTGCGGATGTCGAGGGTTGCGGGAGTCGTCATGGCTCAGGCCTCCGTCTGGCGGGTGCGCGGGTCGAGGAACGCGTAGGCGAGGTCGGCGAGGATGTTGGCGACGAGCACCGAGATCGTGATGACCAGGAAGACGCCCTGCATGAGCGCGTAGTCCTTCGCGTTGGTGGCGTCCAGGAGCAGCTTGCCGATGCCGGGGTAGCTGAAGACCATCTCCATCACGATCGTGCCGCCGACGATGAAGCCCAGCGACAGCGCGAAGCTCTGGATCTGCGGCAGGACCGCATTGCGGGCGGCGTACCGCCACAGCACCGTGCGGTTCGGCAGTCCCTTGGCCTGGGCCACCGTGATGTAGTCCTCGTCGAGGACCGTGAGCATCATGTTGCGCATCCCGAGCATCCATCCGCCGAGGGAGGCGATGACGATGGTCGCGGCCGGAAGCGTGCCGTGGTGGATGACCTGGCCGATGAACTCGAACGACCATTCGGGTCTCACCCCGACGCCGTACGCCTTCCCGATGGGGAACCAGCGCAGGTTGACGGAGAAGACGGCGATCGCCAGCAGGCCGAGCCAGAAGTAGGGGATCGTGCTGAGGAACGTCGTGATCGGGATGAGCCCGTCGAGCCGGCTCCCGCGTCGCCAGCCGATGATCGCTCCGCCGACCGTGCCGATCGTGAACGAGACGATGGTCGCGAAGCCGACGAGGCCGATCGTCCACGGCAGCGCCTGGCTGATGACCTCCGAGACGGGCCGCAGGCCGTGCAGCAGCGACACGCCCAGATCGCCGCGCAGCAGGTGCGACCAGTAGTCCAGGTACTGCTGGAACAGCGACTTGTCGGTGTCGAGGCCCAGCAGCGCGCGCAGGGCGTCGGCCGCCTCGGGCGACACGTTGCGGTTGCGGGCGAGGTACTGGGTGACCGCGTCGCCCTTCATCATGCGCGGCAGGAAGAAGTTGATCGTGATCGCCGCCCACAGCGTGAACAGGTAGAAGAGGGCTCGGCTGCCGAGGAAGCGCCACGGCACCCGCGAGCGTCCCTTGACCGCTCTCGTGGCGGTCGTGCCGACTTCGAGCGCATCTGGCGGGGTCTCGGTCAGCTGGGGCTGGACGGCGGTCATCGGAGGCCTCCCGCGGGGGACTGCGACGCGAAGTGCTTCTCCGGGTCGGGGGATGCGGCCCGCAGCTCGCGCGTGTACGGATCCTGAGGGCGGAGGATGACGTCGTCGGCGGGTCCGTGCTCGACGATGCGCCCCTGGTTGAGCACGATGATCTCGTCGCTGAAGTGACGCGCGGTGGCCAGGTCGTGCGTGATGTAGAGCACGCCCAGTCCCTCTTCGCGCTGGAGGTCGGCGAGGAGGTTCAGCACGCCGAGCCGGATCGAGACGTCGAGCATCGACACGGGCTCGTCGGCGACGAGGAGGCGGGGGCGCGATGCCAGGGCGCGTGCGATCGCGACGCGCTGCCGCTGCCCGCCGGACAGCTCGTGGGGCCGGCGGTCGATCACCGTGCGCGGCTCGAGGCGCACCCTCTCCAGCAGGCGCCGCACCTCGGCCTCGATCTGCTCCCGGGGCACGACGCCGTCCAGGCGCAGCGGCCGCTCGATGTGGTAGCGGATCGAGTGATACGGGTTGAGCGATGCGAAGGGATCCTGGAACACCATCCGCAGCTGCTGGCGGTAGGCGCGCAGCGCCCGGCCGCGGCGGGGGATCGGGGCGCCGTCGAGGAGGACCTCTCCGCTCGTGGGCCGCTCCAGCTGGGTGAGGATCTTCGCGATCGTCGACTTCCCGCTTCCGGACTGGCCGACCAGGCCGATCGTCTGGCCGGAGCGGAGGGTGAAGCTGACGTCGTCGAGGGCCTTCATCTGCCCCGCGCCGCGGACGTTGTAGATCTTGGTGACGTGGGTGAAGTCGAGGACCGTCATCGCACCACCACTCCTCTCTCGCCGGTGAGGCGCGGGAACGACGACAGCAGTGTCCGCGTGTACTCGTTCGTCGGGTTGTTCCAGATCTGCTCCGCCGTGTCGAGCTCGACGATCTCGCCGTCGCGCATGATGGCGATGCGGTCGCTGATCTCCAGGAGGAGGGGGAGGTCGTGGGTGATGAAGATGACCGAGAATCCGAACTCGTGGCGCAGCTGCGAGATCTGACGGAGGATCTCGCGCTGGACGAGGACGTCGAGCGCCGTCGTGGGCTCGTCCATCACCATCAGCTGCGGGCGCAGGGCCAGCGCCATCGCGATCATGACCCGCTGGCGCATGCCGCCGGAGAGCTCGTGGGGGAAGGATCGGATGCGCTGTGCGCCGACCTTGACGATCTCCAGGAGCTCTTTGGCCTCCGCGCGTCGCTGCCGGGCCGACATACCGGGACGGTGCACTTCGAAGACGTCCTCGAGCTGCGCGCCGATCGGTGCGACGGGGTTGAGGGCGTTCATCGCACCCTGGAAGACCATCGAGACCTTGTCCCACCGGAATCGGCGCATCTGCTCGGGGTCGAGGGCGTTGATGTCGATGTTCTCGCCGGTCGCGTCGTGGAAGGTGACCGACCCGCCGGTGATGACGGCGGGCGCCTTCAGGAGGCGCTGCACGCCGTAGGCGAGGGTGGTCTTGCCGCAGCCGCTCTCGCCGGCGAGTCCGAGGATCTCGCCGCGCTGCAGTTCGAGGGTGACGTTCTTGACGGCCGCAACGGGGGGATCGACGTCGTACACGACGGAGAAGTCCTGTATGGACAGGAGGGCTTCGCTCATCTGCTGGGTATCGCTTTCAGGTTGCCTGGCGTGCTCGGTGCTGTGGGGAGTTGCCGGGTGCGGGCCGCACGGTGAGGGGGTGGATGCACACGTGGTGCATCCACCCCCTTCTGTGTGCTGGCCAGTCTGCGCCGACGGCGCGTCTGTCCGCTAGCCTGCCGGCGTCAGCTTGGTGAGGATCTGGACGATCCCCGGCTGCGTCGGGTCGGCCGAGGCGTACTGCTCCTCCTCCGTGGGCCAGCCGACGTAGTTGCGGGTGTTGTACTCACCCAGCAGCGGGTGCGCGCCGAGCGGGATGGCCGGCACGTTCTCGACGAACGCCTTCTCCATGACGGCGAGGGCGGCGGTGCGCTCGTCGTCCGACGATGCGTTCGCGTAGGTGTTCAGCGCCTCGGTGACGGCGGGGTCGTCGAAGCGTCCGAAGTTGAACTGAGCGCGGTCGTCGACGATCCACTTGGGGTCCATCGTCGAGGTGTACAGGCCGTACGCGTTGCCGGTGTCCTCGAGCCAGTGGATGATCGCCTGGAAGGTGCCCTCCTGACGCGCGGCGTCCCAGCCGCCCCAGTCGGGCTGGTCGACCTTGACCTCGATGCCGAGGGCCGTGTCGAGCTCCTCCGCGATGAGCGCCTGCTCGGTGTTCCAGTCGCTCCATCCGGCGGGCACCGAGATGGAGAACGAGACGGCCTCGCCGTCGGGGTCGATGAGCTTCTCGTCCTTCCAGGTGTAGCCGGCGTCCGTGAGGATCTGCTTGGCCCTGTCGATGTCGACCGAGTACTCCTTGCCCTGGTAGTCGGGGAGGATCTCGGCGTCCAGCAGCTTGCCCAGGCCGGTCGGGCTCCAGATCGCCTCGCTCGCGCCTTCGCGCGCGATGTCGACGTAGGCCTGACGGTCGATGGTCCACGCGAGCGCCTCGCGGAGGGCCTTGTTGTTGAAGGGCTTGGTCTGCAGGTTCATGAAGACCGTCGCCGCGCCGGCGGTCGGGGAGACGAGGAAGTGGTTCTTCTCGTCGGCCGCCAGGAAGCTGTCCTTGATCTGCGGGATGAACGCCTGCGCCCAGTCGGCCTCGCCGGACACCAGCGCGGTCGTCAGCGCCGCGTTGTCGCCGTAGGAGACGTAGTGCAGCTCGGGCACGGCCAGCTCGCCGCCCCAGTAGTCGGGGTTGGCGGTGAGGGTGACCGACTCGGTGGTCCAGCTGTCGAGCACGTAGGGGCCGGTTCCGACGGCCAGGCCCTCGCCCGTGAGCGGGTCGGTGTTGGGGTCGGCGATGTTCTCCCAGATGTGCTTGGGGACGATCGGCGTGTGCAGGACGCGCGACTGGGAGGTGTACTTCGAGTCGGCGAACTTCAGCGTGATCTGGTCGCCGTCGACCGTCGCGCCCTCGTAGTGGAGACCCGACGTGTCGGTGAGCTTGCCGTTGAGGAACTGGTCGAACGTGAACACGATGTCGTCGCCGGTGAAGTCGGTGCCGTCGCTCCACTTCACGCCGCTGCGCGGCACCACGGTCAGCTCCGTGTAGTCGTCGTTCCACACGACCGACTCGGCCAGCCAGGGGGTGGTCCCGAGGTCGCCGGTGGGGTTGACGAGGGCGAGCGGCTCGAAGATGACCTTCGCGTAGCCGTACTTGGATGCGGACGAGTCGCCGAGGTACGGGTTGTGCGACTCGGTGGTGATGGCGCCGTCCGGCTTGGCGATCGTGAGTGCTGCGCCCGACGGCTGGGGGTCCGCGGGGTTCTCCGTGGTGCCGCCGGCGCAGCCGGTCAGCGCCAGTGCCGCGGCGAGGCCGACGGCGGCGAGGGAGGTCCTGAGCCTCATTGCTTCTCCTTCGTAGATGGGATCCCGGCGCCGCGGACGTCTCGAAGGAGAGACCACCTCGGCGCTGAGTGTGTGACTGCAGGAGTAACTTACAATCAAGTAAGTAAGTTGACAACTCGTTGTCGGAAATCGTTGCAGTCCATTCTGCGTAGACTCTCATCCGGCATGCGGGAGGGAAGGGGCAAGGCATGAGCGATCAGCGTCGTCAGCCGCGTTCGCGACCCGAGACCCTCGTGCGTCGTCGCGAGATCCTCGACGCGGCCGTTGACATCTTCGGCGCGAAGGGATTCGCGGGCGGCACGCTGCAGGACATCGCCGATCAGGTCGGGATGACGCACGCCGGCATCCTGCATCACTTCGGGTCGAAGGATCAGCTTCTTCTGGAGGTCCTGCTCCACCGCGACCGGACGGATGTCGACCATCTGGAGGGCAAGCACATCCCCGACGGGATCGGCCTGTTCCGCCACCTCGTGCGCACGGCGCTGCTGAACGCGCAGCGCGCGGGGATCGTGCAGGCGTACGCGGTGCTGTCCGCCGAATCCGTCACCGACGGCCACCCCGGACGCGGGT
>Ga0182739_1003382_pt1 | contig 14007 bp, 14 predicted proteins | sample eDN5th30CBELigBY_FD_128873 | JGI IMG/M metagenome (GOLD analysis project Ga0182739, IMG submission 128873) | Enriched backyard soil microbial communities from Emeryville, California, USA - eDNA 5th pass 30_C BE-Lig BY (version 2) (version 2) | ecosystem: Environmental > Terrestrial > Soil >... | reverse complement strand
ATTAAACGATTAAGAAATATATATTATTAATATGGAATATATAATTTTAACTTTAGGAGGCATAAGAATGGAAAACTTATGTATGTGCAAAGATTGTGTACCAAACCCTGAAACAATGGATGTCCTGTTAACACAAGCAGTTGATCAAGTTCTCGATGTATTTGTAATTTTAGATCCGACGAGAGAAGAAAGAAAAGAATTGAGGGGCGCTATAGTCAGATTCCAAAACTCAGTAATTCCTAAAAATGAAAAAAAGAAAGTCCGTGAACTGGTAAAGGAGATAGGTGAGATCTTCAAAATTGAAAAAATCGAAATCTGGGAAGAAGAAGATTTATATGAATACTTCCCCATATTTATTCAAAAATCCAAAAATATATTAGAGAAAGAGGTAAATAAATGAAAATAGGCGGAGAAACAAAATTAGTTGATAACGTATATTGCAGAAATCCTGAAATTGCTAATGAAATATTTGAGTTTCTCAAACAGAAAGGTTATGCAATTGGAATGTCTACTGTAGAAATTGAAACAGGTACACATGGAAAACATGTGGTGAGAAAGTTGGATTTATTGCAATATATTAATCCTCCAATTAAACCTAAGTACAATTTCAAAGAATTTAACGATGTCATTTTATTTAATAATAAAATGATTCGAGCTATTCAAAATAAAAACTTGGCACTTATAAAAGAACATATCTGTGATGCATATGACACGGTTAATCCTAATGCTCATTTCCAACATCCTTGTTATGAAATTATAACCGAAGCAATTGATCTTCTCATCGCTAACAAATGGAGTCATAATATTACACAATGTATTGATTCAAAAACTGGTGATGATATTGGAGTACAAGTAATTATTACTACACCAGAAGGTCAATATTTTCATAGCAGATTTAATCATAAATAACATATAAGAAATTCCTGCCGAATAAGCAGGAATTTCTTTTTTAATTAAAAACGTGAAATATATATTATTATAGAGTAACGAACTGCTATATTACAACTTAATCAGGAGATGATTTGAATGGGAAATGACCAATTGTCCGTTGTAAGTAACGCCAAAAGAGAAACTACGGAGTTTAGAAGTTTCTATTATGTCTGGATTCCTATGACTAATGAGGAGAAAGAACTATTTGCACCGGATATAGAGAATGCTGCTTGGAGAATAAAGGTTTATAAGGAAAATGAAAAGGTATAAATATTTAACACAACCAAATAAATATCCTAAGAAATTCATCAAAGAATTACTCTCATGTGTTAAGAAGAAACGTTTCATGACTATCGGTCAAACTATAAGGAATAAGAAAATCATAAAACTTATACGAGAGTTTAATGAAATGGCTGTAGGTGAATTAAATAAAGTTCAGATAGAAGTTATGGGTGCAATCTTTCAAGGTTGCATCCTTATTGATGACTATAATGAACTATTCTTTAAAGATATCAAGATCAAATTTATAGATCATGATGAGTATATGGAAATGAGGCTCAAGTATCCATATGCAAAAATGCAACTAGAATATCTAAAAGGAAAAAAGAAAAAATAACTGGAGGAGTACAATTGAAGAGAATTGCTAACTTTCCGTATAAAGAAGAATTTCTTGATATCGGTATATCTAAATAGAAGATAGGAGGAAAATCCTCCTATCTTCTATTTTTTTTGTTTCCATACACGAAACACCGAGATAATTAGTAATATTCGGAGGGGAAAATCATGAGTATAGAGGAGAAGCTTAGACTTATACAAGAAGGTGTGTTACACGAAGCTTATTATGGTAAGAATCCTACACTATTAAAATGTGAACAGCTCTTGGATCAAGCATTAACATCTCAAACTGGTGGTTATGCAGAAATTAAGCAAGTTGAAACTATTTTGAAAGAATTATTTAATTTTGAACGACTTGTAATTTCTACAATACCTTTACTGGTTGCAGCAACTATACCAATTACTGTTTATAAGTTTAAATATATATCTGGTGGAATGGAACTTAAAAGAACATCTACTGGTGTAGCATTTAAAGATGAAGATCATGTTGAAGCTCTTATATTTATAGACCTTACTACAATGGTAATGTGTAAGGTTACTGGAGCTGAAATATTGGCTTGTATATTACATGAAATTGGTCATTCTATGCAAGCTATTCTTCCATCACAATATATTGGAAGTGCAGTTGGTGCTGTTAACTTTGCTAGTGCAATTGTAAGAACAGCTGTGTTTACTTTGTTAGGAACTAGTTTCCTTATGGGTGCTGAAAAGATAGATGAAATTTATGGAAAAATCAGTGAAAAAGTAAGTAAAGGTAATAGAGAAATTGATGCATCTGCTTCTAAGGCTGTAAATGAAGTTTTGCGTCTAGGAAACACGTTAATCGCACTTCAGAGATTATGGTTTATAATTAAAAATAAAAAGAAAGATTGGTTTAATATACTTAAACAGATCACTGGTATTCAAAAAGTTGCAGATGTAGTTCGTGTAGCTATCAGATCTTTACAATTACCATCTGCATATAAGGCTGAAATATTTGCTGACTATATTCCAAGTATCTATGGGTATAGCAATGAATTATCAACAGCTTTAGCAAAATTTGAAGCATTTGGTAGATCCGGAATTACAAATAATGCATTAACTCGTCTTATTAAATTACCATTCAATATTGTTTCAAAGGTGTTAGATCCACATCCACTTCATTTAAGTCGCATGAAATTCATGATTAATAATCTTGAAGCTGAATTAGAAAAAGGAATAAATAAAGATGCTTATGATATCATAAAGAAAGATCTTGATGCTCTTAGGAAAAACCTTGATGAATTTATAACTGAAATGAATAAGCAAAAAATTAAGAATATCGATATCATAGTTTATAAAAAATTTATGGGTGCTATTATTGATGGTCGGGACGATGTAAAGGGACTATTCTTTGGTATGAAACCCGAAGATTTAGATCAATTAGATCGTCTGGAAGAAACACAAAATTAAAGACGACGAAGGGATGATGTTACGATGGATATTTCCACAAAACTCCAACTAATCAAAGAAGGTTATTCATTTGGGCAAATTAATGAATCTGGGTTCACCCCAATAAGAGATACTGTATTATTGGAAAATGATGCATATACTGAAAATTTTCTTCTAGATATGAACCATATCTATGAAGCAAGTATTGAATATATTACTGAGGCTGATCAGGGTAACTTTAAAGATCGCGTTAATAAAATCATTAACTGGCTCAAACAAAAAATTTCCCAATTTATACAATTTATTAAATCTAAATTTAGTAAGAAATCTGCTGAATCTGAAGAAGCTATAAAACAAACTGACAAAGCTATTGCAAATGCTAAAGATCTGGAGTTCTCCATACGTGTCAGAGGATATCAAGGAACGTTTGAACATGCACCATTCCATAAAATAAGCCTTTTAGGATATTTTGTAAATTGTCATTCATATTCAAAAGCTATTATTAAGAAAAGTCTTGGAACTATTGTGGATTCTCAAGAGATTAAAGAATTGAAGAAAATATATGGTGTAGATATAGAGGGTCATGATTTTGACAAATTGACCGGTGAGGAATTATTTAAAGGATTTATGGGAGAACCAAACATGGAGTTCGTAATAACTAAAGAATATTATAACGTCCTAAAAGAAAATCTTAGAGATAATAATGGTCAACTTGAAAATATTTGGAGAAAATATCTTGTTGAAATGAATACTCTACTGGATGAATGTCGCACAGAGCTTAAAGATGATAATGATGCTGAAAAGATGCATTTTATCACAAGTGTTATTAATCATTCGATTAAAATAACATCAGCGTGTATTCGCATTGTGGAAGTTCACAATAATGACATCATTAACATTCTTACACAGTTAAGATCACTTCCAAAGAAAGTGAATCGTGGTAAATAAATATGAAAAGGATAGAGTGAACAAGCTCTATTCTCTTTTTCTTTCCATTATAGAAACACCTTAATAACTATTTTACTACCAATGAGGGGTGAAAATCACTTGAAACTTCATAAAGCGAAAGTTGAACGAATTGTTAAAATTAACGGCCTACGACCAGTTAGTGGGCCAATACCTATTGACAAAGGATTGCCAACAGATGATTCCTTATTCTCATATGGAATATTTGGTCAAACCACCTATGAAAGACAGAATATACCTGCTTATATTGATCTGAAAGGACATTACTTACATCCACTTACGTATTATAACCTGAAGACACTTGATAGAAATTTCGAGTCTTGTATCGCAGGAACACAGAATTTTTCCATTGTAGATGGAAAATTAACACCTGATCCTGCAGGACAAACAGGTCTTGACTTCCTGTATGAAAACTGGGAAAAAATTAACTTTAGAGCACGTAAATCCGTATTTGCCACTGAAAGAATTAAAAACCTTGAAGATAAAGCTTCTTCATGGTTGGATAAGTGGATTGTACTACCTGCATTCTATCGTGATGTAAACTATAACGAAGAAGGTCGTCCATCGTATGACGAGCTTAATGATAAATACCTGTATATTATCCGAATGGTTAACAGCGTTAGCCAACAGGAACAATATGGCTTAATTGCCAATATTTCCAGAGCACGTATTCAGTTTACTATTAATGAGATTCATGATCAAATCGTTGATTCTCAACTTAGAGCTAAGAATGGTAACTTTAAAAAATTCGTAATGGGTAAAAATACCGACTACGGTGCTCGTCTTGTAATCTCAGCACCAATCATTAAAGGTGAGAGATACAACGAAGTTCAAGTCCAATTTGGACGTGTCGGTGTTCCTCTTGCTACAACTTGTGCAGTATTTATGCCGTTTGTAATTCATGCTGTTAAAGAATTCCTTCAAAATGAATTCCAATTGGGTGGTAAATACCCTTATAGAAATGATAAAGGTGAGCTTGAATATCTTACATTAACAAATCCTGAATATTACACTTCTGATGAATATATCATCAAAATGATTAAGAGGTTTATTTATGGTACCTCCACAAGATTCAAACCTATAGAGCTTCCTGAGAATGAAGAGGGTCGCAAAGGCTATCTTTACTTAACGGGAAGATTTGGAAAAGATCAAACTTCTATAACTCGTCCATTAACTTGGACTGATATTCTTTTCGTTGTATGTAGCGAACGTTTATCAGATAAACACGTTTACTTCACTCGTTATCCAATTGAAGATAACTTTGGAGTAAATCCATCCAAGTTTACTATTCTTACCACTAAACATACGACTTCCGTTCTCATTGGTGATAAGTATTATGCTTATTATCCTTTGATTAATCTTGATAAAGATAGCAGCACATCATTTGTTGATACTTTACACGTTCATAATAGCTATCTTCCCGGTCTTGGGGGTGATTATGATGGTGACATGTTAACTGTATCCGGTGTATTTTCTGATGAGGCAAATGCCGACGCTGAAAGATACATGCAAGACAAGAAATATATCATGACACTGATTGGCGATAATAGCCGAGTTATTCAACGTGACTTTGTTCAAACTCTGTATAGTCTAACCAAACAACCTAGAAACCCTGGTGAAAATGGAATGCCAGTATTCCAAAATCTGTCAAGGGTTGCTAAATTCTAAATCAATAATATGAAAAGGTGTGGGGACAATGACTGAATACAGAGTTCTTATTGAGGGATTAAATGTGAGAATTGGCCCGAGTTTTGAATATAGCAAAACTGGTCAAACTTTACATCTAGATCAAGTCATAATTGCTTTATCTATAACGAAAGATTATGATGGTCGAACTTGGATTAAACATGAATTGGGATGGTCATCGGCTCAATCTCCAACTGCTACCTATATGCAGAAGATTTCTGGAGGACCAGTTGCCACTATGCCTCCTGATAAAGATCCACCTATTGATGTAGGTGGAAACAAGGGACCTAAAGGTGATAAAGGAGACAAGGGAGATAGAGGTGTTGATGGTACGCCGGGTGCGAAAGGTGACAAAGGAGATAAAGGTGACCCCGGAATCCAAGGTATTCAAGGACTTAAGGGAGATAAAGGGGACCCTGGCGCTGCTGGATCTGATGGTGCACAGGGCGTGAGAGGTGATCCTGGAGCTAAAGGTGATAAGGGTGACAAAGGAGATCCCGGCGAATTATTGGATGGTTCAATAACGGAAAGTAAACTTTCGCCAATGGTAGTAAGTAAGTTTCAAAACGTACACATTAACGTAAGGGATTTCGGCGCAGTCGGCGATGGTCAAACTCTCGATACACCAGCTTTTAAAGCTTGTGCTGCAGCCGTGAATGCTATAGGACCTAATGTCCCCATAAAGCTTCTCATCCCTCCGGGCGACTATATGTTAGAGCTTGATGTGAGTGAGATTCTGTTTGATTTCTCTAATCGCAACGGAATTATAATCAACGGTGAAGGTGCAAATTTAATAAGAAATAACAATCCATTTGCACAAAGGCAAAGCGCAAGTATATTCAAATTTACAGGGTGTAAAAATATAACAGTAACTGGTGTAACCTTCAAGACAGCAGAAAATTTTATTACACCTGATCTGGTTGCTAATCCGAGCGGCACTGATTATGGTTGGACCGGACTATATTTCTTCGACAATAATTTCAATATTAGAGTCGAACAAGTCCACATGGAAAACAACTTCCGCTGCATCTTATTCGGAGATCAAGTAAATAGACGTAACAACAAAAATATTTACATTGATGCGTCTGCCTTTAGGAGCGAATACGGAGTAAACTGTGCAAACTCCGGTGATGACGCCGTAATCAAATTTCGTGGGGAACTTATCCATAGATCGTACTTTATTTACGGTGTAAATAATCATAAGGTTGATCTAGTCGTTTATAATCCAAGAACATCATCAGCATATATAAGCGCTTATGATTATGATACTAGGAATATCGATCTGCGAGCTACACTTCATTTTACTGATCATCCAGAGCACTGGAATAAATCAAACGGTGCAATAGACATTAATACACAGGTAGTGAAAGATGCTTGGCAGACAAAATCGGCTAATGTAATCAACGTCAAAGTAGATGTCGTTCTTATTGATACTGGGACGATACTCACTGGTTACAGACCTGTGGTTGGAATATATTCGTTTAAAGAGACTGGTTCTACTATTAATCCAGGATATCTAGACAATTTGACTATAAGTGCTGACATTCGTAAGTGGAGAGGTCATACGATTGGTAGATCTCCGTTAGGTATTGGTCAGCTTGCAAGTACACCTTATGATGCTAATGGGGTTTGTCAAATGGCATCGTCAGAGTATCTGGAACCAGAAATTGGAAATATGACTCTTGAAAACATTGTTATCCATTCTGACAAACTTCATGTAAATCAATTACATTCGATGGAGTATTCCTTCTCCAAACTTAAAGGGACTTTCATTCTTCGCAATTTTGACGGTAACATGTCTCCTAGCGTTAGGAATCTTGGCACTACCGGAAAAATCATATTTGAAAATATCAACGTAAACGATCGATTCGGTCAAAGCTGGCAACTGCCTTCACTTAATCGGGATTGGATTAAAAATAGCAATAATCATGTAATATACGATTTAAAAGAAAGCGTACCTTCTAAAATACCAGCAGGTAACAAAGTGAAATACGTAAATATTGACACCGGAATGGTCAATGTAAAAGATTGGGGCGCACAGGGTAACGGTATAGATGATGATACTGCTGCACTTCAGGCATGTGCCAATTATGTCCGATACAATATAGACAAAGTGAAAGGAATCATATTTCCTCCTGGAATATACATGGTGAATATCCCAATATATGATTCCCTATTCATCATAGTTGGTGCCAACGGCCTTCGCATAGAAGCTGACGGTGCTACTATACGTAGAAACGCCGCGAATGCAGCTGGTGAATATGCTATCGTATTCCAATTCGATAATTCGAATGGTGTGATCGCGTATGGACCTAAACTGGATACGGCATCAACTTACGTAATATCCGATTTAAATGTGGTAGATTCGACGTATCGTGGTTACACACTATTCGAGTTTAAAGACAATAATCGCAATATAACTTTGCTTGCTCAGGATGTAAAAGACAACTATAGAATAGTCAACTTCCAAGGACGCAACCTGACTACCTTCAATGAAAACATATCTATTCAGGGTAAAGTCGCACGCTGCGAATATGGGGTTAATTTCCAAAGTAGTGGAGATCATGCAAAAATTCAATTGTACGGGGAGCTTGTTCATCGACCGTACTATGTACAGGGTGTTACCGATCATGATATTCAAATACACAGTAAAAGTCCACGTACTGTAACCGCAATGATCGGTGCGGAAAGTAAAGATACCGTAGGCATTCGCGGCAGTATCACAATAGAATTCACAAACGATCCAGTGCAAGCTGCAAAGTCTAATGGTGGAGTAGAATTCTTCCCTGTTGCACGCACTAATGGAACTGCCAGAGGTCATCTACGAAATATTGATCTTAAAGTTACTGCGATCGACAGAGGTATGTCTGCTGGTAACTATCGACCGGTTGTAGCCTTCGGATGTTCGAAGTATAATGATGCTCCGTTCGAACCGGGAAGTATTAAGAACGTAAAGATCGACGCTGAAATAATCGGATGGAAAGGAAATCTTCAGACTCGACCAGCCATAGGGTTTATTGAATTAACTGGATATAACTCTGATGGTACTGGTACATTCAATTCTGATTCAGCTCATGTATTTTACGAACCGGAGCTTGAAAATATTACGATTAACGCACGTGTTCATACACCGAATACTGGTAGGACATCTGGCATTGAATTATCAATGACCAAATTAACGGGAACGTTTAGACTTAACTATGAAGGTAACATGACACCTAACGTCCGCAATTTGGGATCTACCGGAAGGGTCATTTTCGAAAATATACACGTTCATACCGGAGCTGGATTTATTGGTGCCGGGCAAGCATATCTAGATCATGAATGGATAAAAAATAGTAATAATCACTGGGTCATGAACCATCTTTCCGAACAAGAAGGTGCGTCACCTAAGCCATCGATATCGAAGGTTATGTATCCTAACTGGCGCTTGCTCTGTGCAACTACAACTGCAGCAAACGAATTGGTTGTGGATATTCCCTTGAGATTGCTCAAACCTGATGGTAATAACTACAGATATTACACGTTACGAGGGCATACTGCAAGCTTTAACTTTGAAGCTGTACTTGAAGCACGTTATGCTGGTACAGCATTTTCATCTTCATCTCGTATAATAAGATGGAATATTTATAAGCATAACGATTTTACGGCACAAGTATCTGTTACCCCGTCCATTGTGGCTGTGAATGGTGGTGTAGATGGACTGACCCTCAAGCTGACTGCTGTAAATCCTGTAGTTGGTACGGACATGAATAGTTCGAGATTAGTCATAACGGATTATGAAAGACTTTTCTAAAACTTATAAATGAATACAAAGTTTTAGATAATTAATATTATTAAGAAGAGGTGGAAACAATGTCTACTGAATACAAAGTTCTTATTGAAGGATTGAATGTACGTTTTGGCCCAAGTTTTGAATATAGCAAAACCGGTGATACTTTACATCTAGATCAAGTCATAGTTGCTTTATCTATAACGAAAGATTACGACGGTCGTACCTGGGTCAAACATAGTTTAGGATGGTCGTCTGCACAATCTCCGATCGCTACCTATATGGTAAAAATTGCCGGAGGGCCAGTCGCTACTTTACCACCTGATACAGATCCGCCTGTTGACGGAGGAGGAATCAAGGGACCTAAAGGTGATAAAGGAGATCCCGGAATACCCGGCATTCAAGGTGTAAAAGGTGACAAAGGAGATAAGGGTGATAAAGGAGATCCCGGTGAACCAGGTGCTGATGGGGCACAAGGTTTAAAAGGAGATAAAGGTGATAAGGGAGATCAAGGCAACCCAGGCGCCGATGGTGCACAAGGTTTAAAAGGCGATAAGGGTGACAAAGGAGATCCAGGAGATCCCGGTGCCGATGGTGCACAAGGTTTAAAAGGCGACAAAGGAGATAAGGGAGATCAAGGCGATCCTGGTGCCCCAGCATCTAATTTCTTCCATACAGGCTTGACACCACCTGCCGATACAACGAAAATCTGGCTCGATACAAACGAATAGAGGTGATCTTGTGGAAAGAGCTATGCTCTACTATGGTTATCCAAAATCCATTAATAGTGTTGGTACAATCAACGGTGCTATTGACATCTACAAACAATATGATCTTGTAGTTTTCGGAGATGGGTTAGAATTACCTGCACATCCTGCACATGCAGATACTGTTGCTATATTTTCTGGTCTTAAAACTGCCAAGCCAAATATTCAACTATTTGGATATATCCAAATAGGGATGGACGGTTCTACTGGCTCCGATTTGACTATGGCTGAAATGGAAGCTCTTGTTGACCAGTGGGAAACCACTGGTGCAACAGGAATATTCCTGGATGAATTTGGCTATGATTACTTGGTTACAAGAGAACGGCAAAATGAGATCATAACCTATTGTCACAATAAGGGTATGAATATTATAGCTAATTCTTGGGAAATCGATTACGTATTTGGAAATAAAAGTCTTCCATTAAGTTGGAGAGACAACTTTGACGGGAATCCTACCAATATAGAACCAGTAATCGGCCCTAATGATTACTACATGTTTGAAAATATGTTTTTCGTCTGCTTTCCACTACCTGATCAGAAGGTCAGTGTACCTAGGAAAGTGCGTCAAGCTATAAGATATTATCAAGAAATACAGCCTGGATACAATAAAACCTTCTATGAACAATATGGTTCTAAAACTATAGCACTAGACGGAATTATGCATGATCATCCTGAGAATCAGTATATGTTTAACAGAGGTTACTTAGCTTCATTACTTCTGAACATATCTGCTTATGCATCTTCTACTGAAAGTTGGTCCAATTCAAATTACATTCACTACACACAGAGTTTCGGACTTACAAGGAATACTCTTGTAACAGTGACCGACCATCAAATGAATGATATTTTTGAAGGAAAACTTTCTGATGGGAACGAAATTAAATTGGTATGGAAAGCTGATGCTACAACACCCAGTCTTTATTCAGGTGGATATCATTTGGCTTATATCAATCAACAACTAGTAACTGCTGGCTCTGTAGATCCTATTATTGAAATGCAGGCTCCATCTTTAACTGGTGATACGCCTATTGTTAGTAATGGTATGGTGTTCTATTATAACAGCAAACAAGGGTTGGCTGGAAATCTTTGGACTGATCTTAGTCCTAACGGCTATAATCTCAATATGACAAGTGTAACGGCCGAAACTGATGGTGCTTTGTTTAATGGTACAAACAGTAAAGGTCAAATTGTATCTGGGAAAACCTTACCAACTATGAGTGGTGAATTTACTGTAGAATTCGCTGTGAAAATACCGACATATACTAATAGTAGATATTTCCTATATGGATACGTTGGTTCAGGGCAGTCACGAGCTATAAGTTTCAACAGTTCCAGAATAATGAGAGTAAATGATGGCACTGGTCACACTATCACTACAGTTACTATTCCTACTGACACATTAACTTATATTGCTCTAAAAACTGTTGGAGATCTTTCTGCACGACAATTCGCAGTGTACGTAAATGGAGTATATCACAGTACGTATACAACGAATTCGCAAAACATGGGTGGATTCTATGGACAATTATTGCTGGGAACAGATGATGCATCATACTTCCCAGGATATATACCATTCATCCGTCAGTATAACAGAGCGTTAACTGATGCTGAACTTCAACGAAATTATGCTGTTGGAGTAGAAGTTGGTATGAATGCTGCATCTGTTGTACGTCGAACTAAATTCCATGATGGGACTGACTGGAAGACTGTCAAACCTAGGAAATATATTAACGGTTTATGGCAAGAAATTCCTGTCCGTTATCATGATGGTGTAGATTGGAAAATGTAAAAAAAGAAGGTATGAGGATTTCTCCTCATACCTTTTCTTATTATACATATAATCTAGCTATTGGATTTAATCTACAAGCTTCCTCTATGGCACCCAAAGAAGGATTTTTAATATATTTAATAGCCTTCCAATTAGCCCTACAAGCTATAGCCTGAGCATCAAGAGAAGGATTTTCAATATATTTAATAGCTTTCCAAGTATTCCTACAAGCTTCAGATTGTGCTGCAAGGGAGGGATTTTTGATAAATCTTATAAGTTTTCCATCAATCTTACAAATTTCAACTTGTTCAGACAAACCTATATCCTTCGGCTCAGTTAACTTCTTCTTTTCCATATCAACTCTCCTTTATTTGAAATCTTTACGGAAACGATCTACTTGTGCTTCATGTGCTTTTTGTTTCTTTTCTTCGGTTAAACGTGTTTGATCTTCACAATATTTATATATCATTTGCATCTCTTTTTCGAGATCTTTAACAAGTGATGTTATTTTCGATACCCATGGGCCTTTTTCAATCCATCCGTGAATAGCATAAGGTTTTCTAATAACCCATCTATACATTGTAGTAAGTTTCTTTATTTTCTTAGTACCATAAACTTTTAGAACATCACCGTTTTCAGATTTAAGATAAATATTAAGGTGAATTATGGGAAAATCAGTATATAGAAATTGTACAGTTTCTACTGAGAGAAAGAATGCTACATTATCTATTTTAAATCCGTCATTATACATATCTTCAAATTTAATACCTTTAACGCCAAGTAAATCATAAACACGACCATATTTAATAGATTTAAAAAGAGAAGGGACATCTGGCATTCCCATATATGGATATATTTTGTCCTTATTCTCATTCAGCAGAGTATTTAATTTACGAAATGTCATAATATTGAGTTTCATACTAGCTCTCCTCATTCTTAATAAATTTAATGAACCAAGTGATGAATGGTTCATCTATCTTGATAAATGTTTCCGTGTAACCTTCAATGTTTGGCAAATGGAAATCTGGAATGATCTTTCCACTGTAATAGTTAAACCAAGCGCCACGAATACTTGTACCCCATTCAATACAATCATCAAGACGATCACAAGATACAATATATTTCTTATAATTTTCAGGATCTTCAATATATTTGTAAGTAGTTTTGTTCTTGATTACTTCCATTGTATCAACGAACATTTGACCAAATTCAATATCCATACTACAATCATACGTAGTAAGACCCATGATAGCATCAGAGAGAAACATTAGACGACGCTGTGCCTCTGTAAATTCAACATAACCATCTTCGTCAATTTCTTTCCACATTTCATATACTTTCCGAATGAGTTCAATGTTAGTCATTTATTATACCTCTATCTGTATTTTAAGTGTCGGAATCAATCCTTCATCTTCAACCCATTCATCTCTATTACCAGAATAGCTTACAGGTGGAAAGGAACCTTTAACAAGGATCTTTGTGTTTATATAGACTGCATATATGGTATAATAAATCGTATGCTCAGCCTTAAGTTTAGCATTAAGATCAACAAAGTCGGGAATATTATTAGCATCTTGTATAACTTTAGTGATCATAATATCAGCTTTTGATAAAACTGTAACGAATTTCTTATCCGGAGAATGTGACAATACAAACTTTGCGATCATTACGCGAAAAGTATTATCATCAGAATCATTATTCAGAATAAGACCGAAATTACCATTTCTCGTTACTATATATCCATGAATCCTATGATTACTTACGTTTTCAATATCATAGTAAAAAGGAACTTCAGTTTCTCTTATATATCTACATAGTTCATTTATCCATTCAACCTGTGATTCAAATACATTATTCATATCAATCTTATAGCTATTTTCCATATTTTTAATCTCCTTTAAATTAAAATGGATAGAAAGAGGAGATTCATCCTCTTCCTATCTTCTTATGATTTAATTGGAACATTGAGAAATAAATTGCTGTGTAAATGTATTTTGATCTTTGATAAGATCGGAAAGATACTGACCTGCTGCGAGTTTGACTTTACTACCGTTGGAATCTTCTTCCAGTTCAGTAATAAATTCATCCCATTT
>Ga0182739_1003381_pt1 | contig 14010 bp, 10 predicted proteins | sample eDN5th30CBELigBY_FD_128873 | JGI IMG/M metagenome (GOLD analysis project Ga0182739, IMG submission 128873) | Enriched backyard soil microbial communities from Emeryville, California, USA - eDNA 5th pass 30_C BE-Lig BY (version 2) (version 2) | ecosystem: Environmental > Terrestrial > Soil >... | reverse complement strand
CAAACTACACTTGTTTAAGGGCTAGAATGTTCCGGTGACGCCCCCAGACTTTTGCCTCTTTGATTTTGGCCTTGGAAGGGCGCGGTTCCCACCAAACCCGCAAAGCAGGGAATGAACCGATCGATGCCTTTGAAAAACTTTGAGACCTTATTTCAGGCTGCGGACAAGTTGGAAAATCCGGTCCCTGTGGCGGTCGCGGGCGGAGCCGATTTCACCGTGATTCAGGCACTGGAGTTGGCGCGGAGACGTGGTTGGATCACCCCCCTCCTGACGGGAGATCCTCACCGCATCCGTCACATGGCGGCTGAAATCGATATTGATCCCGCCCCATTTCAGATTATCGAAGATGCTCCCGATTCTGCCGTCCAGGCGGTTCAGGCCGTTCGCAGCGGACGGGCTCAACTGCTGATGAAGGGGCAAATCTCAACTCCATCACTCATGAAGGCCGTGCTGGACAAGGCCACCGGTCTGCGGACCAGCAAGACAATCTGCCAGATTGTGCTGATGGAGATTGAGAAAGATCGGCGGTCATTCCTGATGACCGATACCGGGGTCACTGTTCGCCCCACGCTGGAACAGAAACGCCACTTGATTGAGCTGATTGTGGAAACAGCACAAGACCTGGGGGCTGAGAGACCCAGAGTCGGGCTGATGTCCGCCACTGAAAAGATTACTCCCGTCTTGCCTGATACCTTGGAAACGGAGGAACTGGTCAAGCTGGGAACACAAAATGCGTTTGGCGACTGTCTGCTGCAAGGTCCGTTGTCATTTGATCTGGCCTATGCCAGCGAAGCGGGTCAGCGTAAAGGGATTGGCGGCGAGGTCACCGGTATGGCCGATGCCATGGTTTTTCCAGATCTGCTTTCGGCCAATCTGACTGTGAAAGGGATCATGTATACCGCCACTTGTCGCTTTGGCGGAGTGCTGCGAGGAACCACGCGCCCCGTGGTCTTCATGTCGCGGGCAGACAGTGTAGAAACTCGGCTGAATTCATTGGCATATGCCTTACATCTTCCTCAATCCTGCCGGTTCGTTCCGGACCCTGTTTGAGAGCCTGACTGAAAATCAGCAAAGGCGCATTTCCCTCGTCCGGGTCTGCGAGGAACTCCTTAGAGCAAGTTGTTCCCATCCCGGCCCGCGGGAAAGGTATTTTGATTGATGAAATACTGAATAAAGTGTCGCAGGCTGCCGAGAGAACTTTTCCGCTGCGAGTCGTTGCGGAAATTGTGAATCTGAGTTTTGCACTCGTCAGCAGAAAGACCGCTTTGAACCCACAATCCACGGGGGGGGCCTCAAAGTCGTCCCGGACATCCTGGCGGTGAACCTTGAATGCCCGCACTCGGCTTTCCCCGAAGGTCAAGTCCACTGTGGCAATAGGTTTCGTGATTACGTACCCAAATCCAAGCCCTGACTGGGCATTATCTCCTGTCTCCCATCTCTTCGACCAGTCCTTCCATCAGCACAACTTCGAAGTCGCGTCCGTGAAGTTGTTTGAGTGTCCGCAGATTTTCATCATTCCAGCGGGGGTCCGGAGCGCCGGAAAGGAACCAGTCACTGCCATTGTCGGCCAGAATCATCCCATACCGCTTCAACGCCAGGAGAATCACCTGGACTTCCTGGGGAAAGCTGGAGATGTCCACACTCTCCTTCAGGCGGACTCGCATCCCCATCGGTGGTAATGAAACATCGGAAAATCGGCTGGCCCAGTGGCTGGCAGGAGGGACATAGGCATTTCTGGATTTGGAGACGGTGAATCTCAATGCGTGACGAATTTCACCGATCTCAACAGTTTCGTCATAACGGACCAGTCCCGGGAAAATGGGAAGCCCGGCAGCATCGGCACTGGTCCATCCAGGGGGACGCTGACCATTGGAAGAGAGGTCAAAAATCGCTCCGGAATCGGCTCGCCACAATTGTCCTTCCGCAATGGGGAACGCACGGAACAACTCATACAGCTTCCAGTGATCGCGGTCGATCACCAAAACATGCCGGTCTCCATCCTGATTCGGGTCGCCCTCGATGGGAGCCCCCGGGGGAACGGGATATGGTCCGGGATCACTCTCATCTCCATAAGCGGTATATTTAATATGTGCCCGGGCCTGCGTCCCCTCCACAATGACATAGGGAATGCCAATGGGCGCCCCATTCCAACTGCCCGCCCCGAAGTCCCCGTAAAGTGATTTCTCACGACCAATCGCCGCAATGATGATGTCGGAAAGTGGGTCAACTTCTGCCTGATCCACCCGCTGATTCCAGGGATTGTCGTCCGGAAAAGGACGTTTCCCCCCCAGCGCCGCACCGGGACCAAGATGGATCACCCCTTTTTCTAAACCGGCGGGAACTGGCCGGGTCAATTCCTGATGGCCGGCCTGTTCATGATCCAGCCAGGCGGGAGTCCTGGTGACGGACAGAGAAGCTGTTTCTGGTTTCTGCAGTGCTGGCCCGTTCAATGAGGGCGACTGACCAGCCTGCGTGATCAAGGGCTGGTTTTCTGATGTGGCATCAGGATTGCTGTATTCAAACGCCAGCACACCTCCCAGTGCCAGCATGGCCGCTGTCCCGAGAATCAGTAAATCTGTATGTTTCGTCAAAACTGGCATGGTCATCTCCTCAATTGAGGAAACGACGGTTCCTCTTTGAGGAGATACGTGAAAAAGTCTGCCCTGGCAACCTGTTTTCTCAAATCGAATCAGGTTCTCCGGCTCCTACGGTGGGCAATATCGGTTGTTTCAAATACACGAAGTTGGATCAATTCAAAAAATGGTCTCACTTCAAAATCGTCAGGGGGTTAAACTTTCATGTCCCGCGTTCAAGATCCCTGTGCGGGGTTGAGGTCAATGCGACTATGATTCAGTTTATTCAAGACAACCGCTCTTCGCTGCGGAAAAATTTGCAACGTCTCGTTGTCAAAATGATTTCCCTGCGGGGAAACTACTTCCATATCTGGAGTTTCCTAAGCATTGCCGCAATCGCTTTTGCGAATGGATCATCGGCCTATGCTCAATTTCCGCCTCCCGGTCAGAGGCCGATCCGACCGACCGTATCGCAAAATCCAGCTTTGCGCGGCATGCCTGGTCCCACTGGACCAGCGGCAGTTCCCCAAATCTCTCCGGCACCGCAGATCTCCACCCATCAACGGCTCGTTCAACTTGCCACGCGCCATCCCGTTTGTATTGTCGTGGGAGAAGGGTTGGCCAGCAGTTTTGTCAGCACGATCACCCAGGAAGAAGGGCCATTCCAGGATGTCATCATGGGAGCCCAGGTGCGTGGCATGCAAAAGACCAAAGCCCACACCCTTCTCGATTTTACCCCAAATAACGATGCGGCCAAAATGCTGTTTGTGCTGAAAGGGACCACGGAAAACGAGACCGTGGCCCAGGTCCAGCGGGCGGCTGTCCGTTCGGCTGGCACATTCGAATTCGAAATGACCAAACAAATTGAGTTCAACGGGCAGAATATCCGCACATGGAGCCCGTCCGCATTTATGACAATCCACCAGAAAAACCTGGGGGCTGCCACTCCTGTCAGCAATGTGCCACTATTGGGGCCACTGGCCAATAACATTGTGTTGAATGTTGCGGACCAACGAAAGCCGATCTCCGAGGGGATTGCCGCCCAGCGAGTGACACAACAGGTTGCTCCCCAGTTCAATTCCAATCTCGACAAAGTGTTAGGCAAGTTGAATGATCAGCTGCATGGACCATATCTGACGACCATGGCGCAGGCGGGCATGTTGCCCAGTCGTGTCTCCACGACCACCACGCAGGATGCCATGCTGTGCGGCTTGGAATTTCAAGCTCCACTGGCCGCTGCGGCAGATGCCAGTGGAATGCAGCCGCTGAGCATTCGCCCCCGCACTCCGACACGGCTGGTCACACGCCGCCTGGTTCCCAGAGCCAATCCTCAGTTTGGTGCTGAGCCTGAGATGGAGGCCCCCGCTCCATATTCTCTGGACACTCGCACATTGCGGGATCGGGCCTGCCTGCTGATTCATGCGTCCCTGGTAGAGAGTCTCGTAGAACGATTCCATCTGGCTGGCCGGGAATTCACGGATACGGAATTGCTACAACTTCTGGGAACCGCTTCCGCCAATGGGACGGGAAATGCCGCCAAACTCTATACGCTGATTCTGGATTCCGAAAACCCTATTTCAGCCACATTTGATCAAGACGAAATCCTGCTCTCCATCCGATTGGGGATTCGCCCTGTGCTGGGGCCAGAGTTGCCCATGCACGTCATTCAACTGGCTGTGCACCCACAACTGACTGCAGAAAAAATCATCTTAAAGCCGGAAGTTCGATCCGTCGAACCAGCCGTAAAAAGCCAGACGGGAGCCCTGGGAGCCTCTGCCACGACTCTCATTCGCCAGGCCATCGAGCAGAGGTTGCAGGAATATTCTTTCCTGCGAGACTATGAAATTTCTCGTCAGGCCGGCCGGGAAAGCTTCCCCATTACAATTCAATCGGTGACGCTGGTGGACGGATGGCTGACGACGACTATTGAACAACCCGACTCGCTGCAGTCTGCCAATGCTGAGGAAATTGGGGACCGAAGATAAAAGGCAGAGGATAGGTGGCCGGGGATGGAAAACCGACCTCCTCTTCATAATCCATTGAGTCATCCAGCCTGCTGGTTTACAAGTTGTTGCGGCAAAAAACGCGGATGAAAAGCAGGATTGTTAGTTTCTTCTTATTTCTGACTTCACCTGCTTCAAAGACCTGTGCTAAGGTGTTCTCAACATCAAGCACATCAGCTGGAAGCCAATGTGCGGAACCCCCAAAGGACGAGAGTTCATGGCTAAGAGCGGCATGGAGGCCAAAGTGAAATCCGGTACATCGCCAGACGAGCGTATGGAAGTCCAGATCCGCTGGCTCATCCGCCGTGATATGCCTGAAGTTCTGCGAATTGAACAAGCCAGTTTTGGCAGTCCGTGGAGCGATGAAGATTTCCTGTGCTGCCTGCGACAGCGAAACTGCATCGGCATGGTGGCGGAATATGATCACCAGATTCTGGGGTTCATGATTTATGAACTTCATAAATCCCGGCTGCATATTCTGAATTTTGCAGTGGCCCCGGAAGCCCGCAAACAAAGCGTCGGTTCACAGATGATTCTGCGACTGGTCGACAAGCTCTCTCAGCAACGTCGGAATGAAATCATTCTTGAAGTTCGCGAAAGTAACCTGGATGCCCAGTTGTTCTTCAGAAAGCAGGACTTTAAAGCTGTCTGCGTGCTGCGACGGCACTTCGATGATACTGAAGAAGATGGCTATATCATGCAGTTCAAACTGAATGAAGTTGCCAGCGAATCCATTCAGTTCTCCCCACACAATCGCATCAGCGGAATTGATGCCGCTTAGCAGCCTGTTGAAAAGCATGAAATCTCGGCCAGACAGAAATGTCTGGCCCACTTTTCCCAATGATCCAGAAGCTCCCGGTGGCCCAGACATTTCTGTCTGGGCATTTTTCTACTGGCTGTTAAGCAGCTTTCCTGCTTTCTGGAGCTGGATTGTCGGCATTCCTGGTGTATGCTAACATTCATATTATGATGAGAATGCTCCGTGGGCGATGGGAGCTGGTTGCTTTCGCATTGGTTTCGGCTGGAATCCACCAGCTGTGTCGGACTCGATGATGACAGGGGGCCGATTATGACACAGGATGTCTTTCAAGCCGATTTCTGTGCTGAGCGGTTGAAGGCGCTTGGAGATCCTCATCGTCTGCGTATCGTTTCTGCGTTGCGGTATGGCGAATTGACGGTGAGCGATATCGCGCAGTTGCTGGAAACAGAGGTCGTCATCATCTCTCATCATCTGAAGATCATGAAATATGCAAACCTTGTCGAAGTGAGACGAGAGGGCCGTTTCATGTATTACCGGCTCCATGAAGATCTCCTGCGGTCAACTCGTAGCGGCAAAGATTTTTTGGATCTGGGCTGCTGTCGTCTGGAAGTTCCAAGATCTCAACAGACCTGAACTTCAAAAGACGACCCGCAGGCTCAGCGGCAGAGACCGGCAATTGATGAAACTCCATTATCAATTTCACCGATCGGGTTGATCCCGGTCGCCTCAATCAGGTGAAAGTGCATCAATGAAACCTGTTTACATTATGGTGGGTGGTTTTCTGGGGGCAGGCAAGACGACAACAGTGGCTCGATTGGCTCGACACTATCTACAGCAGGGGAAGCGGATTGGAATTGTCACCAATGATCAGACCACGGACCTGGTCGACACGCACAGCTTGCGCTCCCAGGGATTTGATGTGGGGGAAGTCGCCGGTTCATGTTTTTGCTGCAATTTCGACGCCTTGACCTCAACGGTGGAAGGACTGGGCGAGGGCGAACTTCCGGAAGTGATTATTGCGGAACCCGTGGGGAGCTGCACGGACCTGGTCGCAACAGTGATTCGTCCGCTCACGGAGGTTTACGGTGTCCCGCTGGACGTGGCCCCATACGGCGTCATTCTGAAGCCCAGTCATGGCCTGCGCATTCTCAAAGGGGATGAAGGGAGCGGGTTTTCACCCAAAGCGAATTACATCTTCCGCAAACAGATCGAAGAAGCAGACTTTGTCATCATTAATCGAATTGACGAACTGCCGGCCGAACAGATTGATGAACTACAGTCGCTGATCGAATCGGAGTGTCCCGGCCGCCCGGTACTGCGTTGCTCCGCAAAGACCGGTGAAGGTTTCGATTCTGTCATCGAAATTTTGTCTCAGCGTGGACGGTTCGGCCAGCGGGTCATGGATGTGGATTATGATATTTATGCAGAAGGTGAAGCCGAGTTAGGGTGGCTGAACAGCCAGGTCACCGTCTCCAGCCAGACTGCTTTTCCGCTGGATGATGTGTTGATGGATCTGATTAACCGGTTGCATGCCCGCCTGGTTGCCACAGATTCGGAAGCCGCTCACCTCAAAGTTATTGGTCTGTGCGAGACCAGCTATGCCGTCGCCAATCTGGTGAGCAATCAGACCGGTCCGGAACTGTCACTGGCTTCGGCAGCCAGGACGCGCCATGCCAATGTTGTCGTTAATGCGCGCGTGGCGACCGATCCTGCGGATCTGGAGAAATTTGTACGAGAAGAACTTGACCATGTCTGCCAGGATCGCCAGTTGACGCACGAAGTCGTTTCATTGCAGAGCTTCCGTCCCGGCCGGCCGGTCCCCACGCACCGAATCAATCCCTGAACCATGTTGCAGTCACGTAGGCTGGGTCAAGTCACGTAGGCTGGGTCAAGACCCAGCTTTGAGGCCGTGATTTCTCGCCTGAGGTGATCTTTGATAATCCGGTATGATTGATTTTGTTGAGTTGACGGAGAATCGTCATGCGATGGAATCGCGAAGGGGGCCTGTTCTTCTTCACGCTGGTCACCCGTCGGTACAGGCACACCGGGCCGTGGATTGGCCGTGGTCGTCATTTCACCGCTCCATTCGAGCGGGAAGAGATCCGCCAGCTTGGGGCGGGTCGCCAGAGTTGGACGGGGATGAGTTTGTGAACGCTGAATAAAGCTGGGTCTCGACCCAGCCTTGTGACTGCCTGCTGGTTCCCGACCTCCCGCTGTCGCTGCAATTCAAACCTGGATGGATTGTGTGAAAACGCTTCACCCCGCAAAGGGGCGATTCACCGTTTCGCTGGTGTCTCTGCTGGGATCTGCAAAACGATGAATCGTGAAGTTCTCTCCGCGCGGAGGGCTCTATCCCAGGCAGAGGGCTCCATTCCAGCGAAAGCCTCTGCTGGGATGGAGATCATGTTTTGAAGGCCCGTTGAAGCTCTTCCAAGGCCGTGTTTCCTTCCAGAACTGCCCGCAGTCCTTCTGATTGGAAAGACTGCATCTTCTCCGCCCGGGCGGCCGCCCGGATGGCTTTCGCATCTCCCTGCGCCAAAACAATCTTGCGGACCTTTTCGGTCATCTCGATCACTTCCAGCAATGAGAGCTTTCCGAAATATCCCAGGCCATTGCAGGTTTCACAGAAGTCGGCTGCCTCTTTGCTTTCCTCGTCTTCCTTGGCCTGGACACCTTCAATTGCGGGTCGATAGAGGACCCGAGTTTCCGGCGGCAGACCAATTTTCTTGAGCAACATGGGATTGGGACGATATGCCCGCCGGCATTTCTTGCAAAGTTGGCGAATAAACATCTGGCTGACGACCAGCTTGACCTGATCGGCGATCAGTTTGGGATTCTTTGTCATCTGGGTAAGTCGGACCAGCGCATCTGCGGCATCACGGGCATGCATGTCGGAGATGATGGCTGCTTTGTCCGCGAATTCCAAAGCGGCCTGTGCAATTGCCGGATCATCCATCGGTTCAATGCAAAGCACATCCGCATCTTCCCGTAATGCTCGTTGCAGAGTCTTCGTCAGATCGTCTCCAGGCAATGTTTCAAACATTTTCACATAAGAGAGTTCTCTGCCGTTCATCTGGTCCAGGCAATAGATGGAGTACATGTACGCATCGGTACAACGGACCAGCCCGATTTTCAGAGTGGTCAATCCAGAGAACGGGGGCCCCGCGGCCAGAACCACGCCATTGCGTTCTGCTCCCTGTGCGCGAACTTTTTCCACCAGAGAGTCGGGAAATCCCAGCTCTTTCGGCTTTTCGAGTACGAGCTTTGGATCATAAATTCGCAGGATAATGCGTTCTGCGCCTCCATCAACAGGCTGTGAGTTGATACGAAGTTCGAAGACCTTTCCTTTGTACTCCGCCTTGATGGCTCCCGCCTGCGGCTTGGCTCGTATTTTAATGTCGAGTCCCGCCAGCAACTTGAGCATTTGGCCCACTGCCAGACCTTGCTGAGAAGACAATCGCGTGGGCGCCGTGGGAGCCCCATCGATATAGACCGTTGAGGCAACGACCTGTCCCTTCGGATCAAGCCGAATCATGTCTGCCCGGGCAGCCAGAGCATCGCTGACCAACTGTTTGGTGGGGAGCAGGCCTGCCTGGACCAATCGCGGATTGGCAGAAAGGTCTGGATTGCTGCCATTCATGGCCCCCTGAAAAAGGACGAGTTCTTCTTCGTCTTCCTCTTCATTTTTTTCCACTTTCCCTTTGCCGCGTCCAAATCCAAAGATCACAGTGATATCCTGAAAAGTATGCCCGGTGGAAAATTTTGGTATCGCAAACGAAACCACTTGCGAAATGGAAACCCTCTGTCTGCAAGCAGACTCCTTTCGCGAAGCAGAACGTTTTCAGTCTGCAAACAATCTATTCTGGCAAAGCAGAAGACAAAATCCCAGTCTGGCGCTCCCCCGACAAGGCTTTCACCTTGAACGAACCGGGTCAGAGCCCAACGCCAAAATCAAAAAAGGCGAAAGCCCTGAGTGGCCTCGATCCGTCATGGGTCTCGTTACCACTTTCAACAATCGAATTCAACAATCGAACATATTCCATGGCGAACCGGCACGATCAGTAGAGACATTAAATTTCGCATTGGGAATATGCTGTTTGGCATACCGGTGGAACTGCCGGTCTTCAGTTTTTATTCATATCTGGAAGCACGACAATGATTTTGCTGGATGCCGATCAAACGCAAGGAGTAGAGTAAGAAAGAGGAGAGTAAGCAGGAATAATCAGTGGAAACAGAGACACCCGGGGTCTCGGAAAGAGCATCAGAAAGAGCAGTTGATGTTTGATCTGTGGATGATCTCCGTATGTAAGAGGTGCCTTGAAATCCGATCAAGAATGCGACCAGGATATCACCGTTAGTTGATGTGAATGAGTCAGATTGGTAGAACGGAAGCGAAACTTCACAAATCCTCATCTGATGGGGGACAATTCCTTTGCGATATGCACCAAAATGAAGACACCCTCCTTAGATCCCACCCCGGAGCGAGTTATTTCCCGCCCAGTGATTGCTCCGCCGGTTCAGTCGTCCGAGCCCCAGATTCCTCCCCGGAATTCCCTGGCGCCTCCGCCTGAAAAACGCCGTTCCCGAGTTGGCAGAATCATCAAATGGATCCTGGTCCTGGCGCTGGGGGGGGCTGCGTGGTACTACTCTCCGCAGTGGCGTCCCTGGCTGGAAGCGCGGCTCGTGCATAAGGCCAGCGGCCCCGCCCGCCCGCCGGCCCGCCCTGTTCCGGTGCTCACAGCGACTGTCAAGCAGGAGACCGTAAACGTCTATCTGAATGGTCTGGGGACGGTGACCGCGTTCAACACCGTCACGGTCAAAAGCCGGGTGGAGGGGGAATTGATCCGGGTTGATTTCTCCGAAGGGCAAATGGTGAACCAGGGGGATCTGCTGGCGGAAATTGATCCCCGTCCCTATGAAACTCAACGTGACCAGGCCCAAGGGAAACTGATTCAGGATGAAGCCGCCTTAAAGTTGGCGCAGGTGACGCTGGATCGTCAAATTGAACTGATGAAACAGAATGCCACCACGCCGCAACTGGTCGACCAGCAGGAAGCTGTCGTCAGCCAGGCCAAAGCCCTGTTGATGATCGACAAGGCGATTTACGAAAATTCTCTGCTGCAACTGGAGTATTGCCGCATCACCGCCCCCATCAGCGGTCGCATCGGGTTAAGGCTGGTGGATCGGGGCAACATTGTCCGGGCCAACGACTCCAATGGACTGATGGTCATTACTCAACTGGAGCCGATAGCCCTGGTCTTCACCATTCCTCAGGATGAAATCCCGCGAGTTCAGCAACGGATTCGCGAGCAACAGGCTCTCATTGTGGAAGCTTACGACCGCGATTTTCGGACCAGACTGGCAACCGGAAAGTTGTCGGCCATCGATAATCAGGTTGATGCAACAACCGGGACGTTACGTCTCAAAGCGATGTTCGACAATAAAGACCACGTTTTATTTCCCAATCAGTTTGTGAATGCACGCCTGCTGATCGATTCACTCGAAAACGCTCTCGTGGTGCCAAATGCCGCTGTTCAACGCGGTCCCGAACATATGTATGTCTATGTGGTGAAACCGGACGATTCCACTGTGGAGCTGCGCGAGGTGACGCTGGGACCGATTGAATCGGGACAGGTCTGTATCAGCTCGGGTCTGCAGGTGGGTGAAGTGGTTGTGACAGATGGCCTGGACAAGTTGCAGCCAGGTTCCAAAGTGACTCTGCGGGAAACGGACACGAATGAGAAAGGGAGCGCGAAAGCGAACGCCGCGGAGACTCCTCCGGCACCTGCGCAAAAATCATCCGAGGCGTCCCCAGTTCAGGGTTCCCCGGTCCATGGCAATGTCTCCGGCCATGGCAATGTCTCCGGCCATGGCAATGTCTCCGGCCATGGCAATGTCTCCGGGTCGCAAAAGAGTTCGTCATGAATCTGTCACGACAATTTATCCTGCGACCGGTGGCAACCGTTCTGTTCATGGTGGCCATTCTGCTCTCTGGGATCGTGGCTTATCGGGAGCTGCCGGTTTCGGCACTGCCGCAAGTCGATTATCCCACGATTCAGGTTCTCACATTTTATCCTGGAGCCGGTCCGGATGTGATGACCTCTTCAGTGACGGCGCCGCTGGAACGGCAGTTCGGGCAGATTCCCGGGCTGTCACAAATGACATCGATCAGTTCGTCCGGCTGTTCGGTGATCACGTTGCGGTTCGTACTTTCACTCGATATCGACATTGCAGCTCAGCAGGTGCAGGCTGCCATCAATGTGGCAAACAGCTTTCTGCCTCGCGATCTGCCGAATCCCCCGATTTATACAAAGACCAATCCCGCCGATTCGCCAATTCTAACGCTGGCGCTCACTTCCGATATTTTACCTCTTTCTGAAGTGGAAGATCTGGCGGATACGCGGCTGGCTCAAAAGATTTCGCAGCTGGCCGGTGTTGGAATGGTGAGCATCAGTGGAGGTCAGAAGCCGGCAATTCGTGTTCAAGCCAATCCCACGGCGCTTTCTGCATTGGGAATGAATATGGAAGACCTGCGAACCGCGCTTTCGCAGGCCAACGTCAATCAGGCCAAAGGGAGCTTCGACGGCACGCGGCAGGCAGTGACGATTGGCGCCAACGATCAGTTGTTCACCAAAGAACAGTACCAGGAACTGATCGTGGCCTATCGCAACGGGGCTCCGGTGAAGTTGTCCGAAGTGGCACTGGTCAGTGAAGACATTGAAAATTCCCGGCAGGCCGCCTGGATGAACACCACTCCCGCGGTGGTGGTGAATATTCAACGTCAGCCCGGGGCCAACATCATCAATGTCGTGGATCGGGTTAAAGAACTGCTTCCACAACTGGAAGATTCGTTGCCCGCCTCCGTTAAGGTTTCCATTCTCACCGACCGGACCGTGACCATTCGGGCGTCGGTGAAGGACGTCCAGCATGAATTGCTGCTGACCATCGGACTGGTGGTGACAGTGATCTTCCTGTTTTTACGCAATCTGCGGGCCACCATCATTCCCAGCGTGGCGGTTCCTTTATCGCTGGTGGGAACCTTCGGGGTGATGTATCTGCTGGGATACAGTTTGAACAACCTGACGCTGATGGCACTGACAATTTCCACCGGATTCGTGGTGGATGACGCCATTGTCATGATCGAAAATATCATGCGGCATATTGAAGGAGGCATGAAGCCGATGCCCGCTGCTCTGAAAGGGGCGGAAGAAATCGGGTTCACAATCATTTCGCTCAGCGTCTCCCTGATTGCCGTGCTGATTCCATTGCTCTTTATGGGTGATATTGTGGGTCGGCTGTTTCGCGAATTCGCTGTCACGTTGAGCGTCACGATTATCGTCTCCGCAGTGGTGTCGTTGACGTTAACGCCGATGATGTGTGCCCGGTTCCTCAAACATCAGCGGCCCGAAGATGAAGGGGTCTTCTACCGGGCCACGGAATGGTGTTTTGATACCGTGATCTGGCTGTATGCCCGCACGCTGGACGTGGTCTTGCGACATCAGGCACTCACCATGCTGGTGGCAATTGGAACGCTGGCCGCCACCATCGAACTCTATCATCTGATTCCCAAGGGCTTCTTCCCGGTCCAGGATACCGGAGTCATCCTGGGAATCTCCGAAGCCAGGCAGGATTCTTCATTCCGTCTGATGGCGGATCAGCAACTGGAACTGAACCGGGTGATTCTGACGGACCCGGCCGTGGAAAGTCTGTCGAGCTTCATTGGGATTGACGGCACCAATACCACGCTCAACAGCGGGCGTATCCTGATCAATCTCAAGCCTCTGGAAGAACGTGACGGCAATGCCATGGACGTGATCCGCAGGCTGCAACCCAAGCTGGCAGAAGTCTCCGGCATCACGTTATATATGCAGCCCATTCAGGACTTGACCGTGGAAACTCGCGTGAGTCGCACACAATATCAGTTCAGTATGGAAGATCCGGACGTCAAAGAGCTGAATGAATGGGCGCCGAAGTTCGTGGAAAAACTGCAAAGCCTTCCTCAGCTTCGCGACGTCGCCAGCGACATGCAGACTTCCGGACGGGAAGCCCATGTGGAGATTGACCGGGACACCGCCTCGCGTCTGGGAATCACTCCGCAAATGGTGGACGATGCCTTGTATGACTCCTTCGGTCAGCGTCAGGTTTCCATCATGTTCACCCAGCTCAATCAGTACCGGGTGGTGCTGGAGGTCAAACCGGAATTTCGGAAAACTCCCCGGGACCTGTCCGAAGTCTATGTGAAATCCGCGGAAGGAGGCATCACTCCGCTGAGCTCGTTCACACGGGTGGTGGAGCGCACTGTGCCATTGTCGGTGAATCATCAAGGGCAATTTCCCGTCGCGACAATTTCCTTCAACCTGGCACCGGGCGTGTCCCTGGGAGAAGCCGTCTCGGCCATCACTCAGGCGCGCGAAGAGCTGGAAATTCCACGTAGCATTGTGACCGAATTTCAAGGAACTGCGGCTGCATTCCAGGCGTCATTGTCCAACACTCCCATGCTGATTCTGGCCGCTTTGGTGACGGTCTATATTGTGCTGGGAGTGCTGTACGAAAGTTATATTCATCCAATCACCATTCTTTCCACATTGCCCTCCGCGGGCGTGGGGGCCATTGCCGCCCTGCTGATCTGCCGTGAGGACCTGAATGTCATTGGCATCATCGGCATCATTCTGCT
>Ga0182739_1003380_pt1 | contig 14013 bp, 11 predicted proteins | sample eDN5th30CBELigBY_FD_128873 | JGI IMG/M metagenome (GOLD analysis project Ga0182739, IMG submission 128873) | Enriched backyard soil microbial communities from Emeryville, California, USA - eDNA 5th pass 30_C BE-Lig BY (version 2) (version 2) | ecosystem: Environmental > Terrestrial > Soil >... | reverse complement strand
GTTTGAGAACGGGACAACGGGAACAAAAAAGCCCGCACAAGGCGGGCTTCTATTGGTGCCAGGTAGCGAGAAATCGCCATAGGCCAACTGATTCTGGTGCCGGAGACAGACGGACGGTTGTTGCCCGTAAGGGCCCGGTTTTCGCTGGGCTGGGATTTGGTGGATTTTCTGATGTACCTCATAGGGTATCTATAAAAAAATCAGCTGGTTATGGCTTTCAGTGGAATCGAATCGGGACTTGCAGAGAATCCAGTGAGAGCTACGCCCACCCGCTTTGAAAGATAGGTGAGGAACAACAGAAACGACCCATAGCAGACGTTGCGTCTGACAGCTGCCTTATGGGAGCGCACCGGCTTCGAAAAATGAGCCAGAGCAGTACTCTCACAATAATCGCAACCGCAGTGAAACGCGCTAGCGGTAGATGTCGCGAACTCAGCCTCTTGACGCAACTCCTCCAAACGCGCTGAAGAAGCTATACCCTGACCCTCCACATGGCGCCGCTGCGCCTCAGTTGCAGCCTCCCACATATCGAGCTGCTTCTGGATTGTCTCAGCCTCAATCTTGTCCATCGTGTCAATCTAGCTACCGCGTTCGGAGCTCACATCACTCTCTCATTTCGAGAGCCTCCTCAACCTCCCTCGATCACTAGCCGAATCGGGCCATTGAGCGATATTGTTGGCACAGTGCCACCCGTGAATGGGCCTGAGTTCCATTGCCTAACAAGCCGGTAAGGATGGCCAACAAGGAGAGAATATGAGTCAGGCTTGGCCATACGCTGGCGCCCGCTGGTGGAAATTCGATTTTCACACTCACACCCCGGCATCAAAGGATACGAATGCTTGGCAAGCCGCGATTGGTACCGCCGATGAGTTGACGCCGCAAAAATGGTTGCTCAAGTACATGGCTGCTGAGATCGACTGTGTGGCTGTCACCGATCACAACAGCGGTGAATGGGTGGATGGGCTCAAAGCCGCTTACTCGGACATGAAGCGTGAGGCAGATGCCGGGAGTCCACCTGAGGGATTTCGCGAACTCCATTTATTCCCTGGTGTTGAGATTTCTGTTCAAGGCGGCCTCCACTTGCTCGCCATTTTCGACCCATCTGCCTCCAGCCAAACCGTCAGTGATTTGCTGGCGAAAGTGCATTACGCGGGAACGCGTGGGGATAGCGACGGTGTGACACGTGAGGGCGCTGCCAAGGTGATCGAGCATGTCATTGCCGAGGGCGGATTAGCGATTCCTGCTCATGTGGAGAGTGACAAGGGCTTACTGCAGGTTGAGCAGGAAACCCGAAAATGCTTGCTCGATACGAACACCGTCAAGCAAGTTCTACAGGAACCGGGCATCTTGGCCCTGGAGTGGACCTCGGGAAGCAGCTCACCTCCCATAGTGCTTGAAGAACTGAAGCTTCGCTTCGCCAGTGTGGTTGGTAGTGACTGCCACAGCTTCAAAGGGACGGCGGTTCCTGGCTCGCGATTCACCTGGATCAAAATGGCCAAACCCAACATGGAAGGTCTGCGCCTCGCGCTACTGGACGGGCAAGAGGTCTCAGTGCGCCGCAGCGACCAAAGCGATGGCTTTGCACCATTCACTACCCCCGATCACTTCATCGAATCGATTGAAGTTCGAAATGCACGCTACATGGGGCGTGGAAAAAATAGTGCATTTATACCCCTCAATCCATATTTCAATGCGCTGATCGGCGGTCGAGGAACAGGGAAATCAACCATCGTGCACGCCCTTCGCTTGGCTTATCGGAGGGAAAGGGAACTGTCGCAGGCTTCCGAGGCTGGACAGACCTTTAATAAATTCAACGCTGTCGCGAAGACCAAAAACGACAACGGCGGCTTACTCGACGACACAGAGGTCCGTGTGCAGGTTCTTCGCAATGGCTCGCCCTATCGCCTTACCTGGCGAAAGGATGGCACCGAAAGCATTGTGGAAGAATGGGACATCCTATCTACTGATTTCACGCCATCCGACAGCCAGGTCATCAATGAGCAGCGCTTTCCTGTAAGGCTGTTTAGTCAGGGGCAAATTGCTGCCTTGGCCGGCGACAGTCAGCAGGCTTTGCTGAAAGTGATCGATGATGCCGCTGACACGCGACCGCAGAGAAACGCACTTGAAGACGCAAAAAGCGCATTTCTGGCTTCCCGGGCAAGGATGCGCGAAATGGAAGGGAAGTTATCAGCTCTCGAATCCTTAACGCTCGCATTGCAAGACATAAAGCGAAAACTTGAACGGTTCGAAGGCTCCGATCACACGGTTGTGTTGAAAAACTACCAACGCACCAGCCAACAGAATCGGGAGCTAGAACGTCAATTTCAGGCGGTGACCAAGCTTGTTACAGAACTGAAAAATGTCGCTGCCACTTTGCAGCCTGAGGACCTGCAAGCAGGGCTATTTGATGCCGATGATGACAGTCCGGTTCTGGCCTCCTTTCAGGCCTTGAACGCGGTTATCGGCAAAGTAAGACAGGACGTCGAGGCTTCCGCTGCCGAGTTGGCAATGTTTGGGCAAACGCTGAAAACAGACCTTGAGTCATCGCCTTGGTTTACCCGAATCGCAACTGCTAGAGAAGCCTACCACCATCTAAAGGAGAGTCTTCAGCAACAGGGGGTCAATGATCCCAGCGAGTACGGCCGATTGGTTCAAGAAGCTCAGCGGCTGGATACCGAGTTGAGGAACTTGAACGCGTTGAAGTCGCAACATGCTGAGCTGCGCAACACTGCAATGTCACAGCTGGAGCAAATCCAGATGGCACGCCGGGCAATCAGTCATCGACGCAGCGAATTCCTCCAGGCCACCCTACATGACAACCTCTACGTTAGGATCGAGCTCGTTCCCTATAGCCGCGATACGCGGGGGATCGAGCGATCATTGCGCGAAGCGCTGGGTGTGGGAGACGGCAAATATGCGGATGACTTGTATCAGGAGCAGGAGGGTTCGACTCCTAAGGGGCTCATAGCAGATCTCATGTTGGCAGATGAGTTGCTCGGGGACACGCCCAGTTTCGAAGAGTTGCTGAAGACTTTGAGGACGCGGTTATCCCAGGCCTGCCGTGGCAAACCAGAGTTTGGGAGCTGGTTCAATAAATTTTTGAAAAGTGAAACGGACAGACGGCCTGAATACATGGACCACCTGCTGTGCTGGTTCCCTGAGGATGGTCTACAGGTTGAATATAGTCGCAAAGGCAACGGGCGGGACTTCCAATCTATCGGTCAGGCCTCTGCGGGTCAGCGCGCAGCTGCCATGCTGGCTTTTCTGCTGGCGCATGGAGGTGAGCCTCTGGTGCTCGACCAGCCCGAGGATGACCTGGACAATCATCTTATCTATGGACTGGTCGTTCAGCAGATCCGCTCTAACAAGCAGCGCCGCCAGCTAATCATCGTCACTCATAACCCCAACATCGTAGTAAATGGAGATGCCGAGCTGATTCATGTGCTGGATTTTAACAACCAGTGTCATTTGAAGCAGACTGGCTCACTACAGGAGCAGGACATGCGGCAAGAGGTTTGTCAGGTGATGGAGGGAGGCTCGGAGGCGTTTGAGCGCCGCTACCAGCGTTTGGGAGGGGAGTTCTGATTAGGGTCTTGGGCGTCTGCGTAAAGTGTGGACGGCCAGAAAAAATTGACCCCATCGTGCGCAATATAGATTCTGGGATATGCCCGAGGTTTTGGGGCTAGAGAATGCCGTGACGTAGTCGATGGCGAGTGTTAGCTCTGGCAGCAGGTCATACGGTCGAGATATCTGGAAGTCTTAGTATTTAATTGGTAACCATGTTAGGGAAGATATTAAATGGTAAGTATAAAGCGGCACTTTCACCCTATAGGCCAAGGCGGATTTTTCTCTGAACATCATAAAGTTGGTCTCGGAGAAGAGTTTGTCGTCGTCTATGACTGTGGAGTTGCCCATAATCGAAGCAGCGCAGACGGCGTGGTGAAAACCAACCTTCTGAACGGAGTTGAAATTGATATACTGTTCATATCTCACTTTGATTATGATCATGTTTGTAAATTAAAAGTTCTATCCTCACATGTGGGGAGGATAAAGAACGTAGTCATGCCATTACTGAGTAATGATGAAAAATTTCGCCTGACAAATTTATTCAGAGCATCTGGATTCAACTTACTTAAGTTGATTAACTCGCCTGAGAAATTCTTCGGTAGCACCACAAGAATTTTTAGTGTGGCCCCAGAAGGTCCTCGAGACGGAGACGGTGATGACCCTAGAGATGAAGCGGCAGTAACACTCGACTCAATTTCCCCAACAAAAAGCTTACGTAGCGGAGTGAAGATTAGTATTCCAATTGGTACTTTTCCGCTCAGTCATGACTGGGTGTTTATTCCGTATAATTATGAGTCAGTTACTAACTTGGCACTGCTTGAAGCAGAGCTCACAAAAGAAGGCATCAGTGCTCATTTGATAAAGACTGACCCTAAATATACTCTTGATAAGTCTATTGTCGAACGCAAGGTTATAAAGGACGTATACAGCAGACTACCTGGCGGCATAAACCTCAACTCCATGATTGTGTACTCAGGCCCAGAGAGTTGCACGTCACGATTGAGACTTAGGAAAAACTTACAAGATCGCATTGAAATACACAAAATTCCATGGCTAAAATCCCATGCCGGTTTGGTTGCTCAAAAGTATCCTGTTTGGAAGGATTACTTTTCGGACGAGGATGATCTTAGAGATGTTGATTTTATCTTCGATGACGAATTTGAATATTTATTCCAGCTGCCAGGCTGTATTTATACTGGGGATGTTGATTTTAACCAGGTTGACATTCCCAGCGTATTTCGAGAAGTGTGGGATCAGGTCGGCACTTTGCAAATCGCCCATCATGGAGCAGCGCCGTGCTTCGATGATTCGATACTAAAGAATCAAAAGCTAATTTGCCCTATAGCTGTTGGTACAAAGTTCCTTCGGAAATATGGTCACCCTGCAAAATCCGTGATCGATAGCATCATCATGAATGGATGTGTTCCGGTTTTTGTCACCGAACTGAATGAAGAATTTATTCAGGTTATTTCGTGACGAATGCGAGAACCAAGGGCGATTCAGAGCATCATATCGTGATTGATGCCTTTCATGCGGTTGCCGAAACGGTTTTAGTCTTATGGATCTGAGAACATGCCATAAGTAAGTCGAATATCAGTCTTAGCCTGAGCGCTTATCACGATTCGTTTGTTGTCGACTGCCGAATAGTGGCGCACTGCTTAGCCCCGGTATGATTCCCAGTATCCCCTAGCTAACGGTTACGACAGTTTGAGGTTGATCGATCCCATGGGCTCGTAAACTGTCCTCCACCAAGGGTATCTATGGGTCGAAAGCAGCCGCTCGTGACTGACCGCAATCGACCCATAGCGGTAATATATATTCGCAACTAAACCCACACTTGGCCAAAGCTGTCTTAAAAGAAACTTAGCGCTTAGACCTAATCCAATTCAGAACAGCGATTTTGCAATTACCTGTAAGCTCCTTGTTCTTTTTTGCCAGATACTTTGGGATAACCCTAGAGAAATTTATATAGCTATCAATATGTGATCTTTTTGGTGGAGCAGCACATGACCATGTATCAACCTTGCGCTTAATTAATGCCATGAAGAGCGCCAGCCTAATTCCGTCCTCACAAGATAGCTGCTCTTTCTCCAAAGTAGAAATCCAGAAAACGGGGAACCATATGAGATAGAATGGCACATTTTGATATTCGTTCACCTGCCCCTCTCCATGAGCAATTTTATGCCGTGCCAAACGCAAATCCTCAAGCTCTGAATCTAGGTTGGATTTAATTTCATCTAAAGAGGGCTTCAACTCCCTCCATAACACATCAACGATAGTATTGGTTTTGGCATGAGCCTCTATATGTGCTAGTGAGCTCTCCCAGAAAGCCGGTACAAAATTTTTCGGTTTAAGTTTGACATGCTCTAGGGATGCTTCAATTCCAGCTCGGGCAAACAGAGCCTTATCGAGATAACTATGGATTGAATAAGTCTCCCAGCACTTGTTGTAGAGTTTTATTGCAGAGAACAGCCCGTCATCTATATTTAGTTTGGAAAGCCTCTCCACGTAGCGTAAATCGCCAAACTTAAGAATAATTTGGCACTGCCGCAAAGTCATTCTAAATTTGTAGTAGTTCTCCATGGAATGCATAAAATTATACATCCCATTCGATAGAGTTACTTTTTGCTCAAAGCTGGAGTCTGGGTGCTTTTCAAAGAGTCTAAAGCATTCAAAATTCTCGCTAGAGATATAACCACCGAAATGACCCGCCGTTGCTGGGTTTATAAAAAAGTATGAGAATTTTATTCTTTCAAGCAGTTTGTGTACTTGAATGTCTATTTCTGTACTGAAACCATCCCCACTAACGAAGCCGTCTATTTCTACCAGGCTTCCTCCTTCGGGGAAAATACCAACCGGCATTATTAAGTTTCTTTCGGGTGAATGCTCATATTTTCTTAGAGAAAACCCAGCGCCACGAATGTCGTTTTCAATATGAATTAGGGGCAAATAATACATAACACTTCTTTGCTTGGATTTTGCATCGACAGCAGAGTGAGCAACTACAAGATTCATTTATTTCCTTCCGCGTCTTAAACTGGCCCAGTCGTAATATCAATTTAACACCATCCCGCGTTTGGTTGTCTACGAAACTCCTCACGCATAGGCTCCATATAAATAACGATCATCGCAATCAGCACAGGTTGACGCCCCCAGCCTTATTCACTTTGATTTCGGATGTGGCCAATGACCGCTTTTTGGCCGATAGCTGACAGTCACGAACGGCGACGTTTGGCCGTTTGCTGTCCTCCACGGGCGACAGCTATGGGTCGGCAGCGTCAGTCGCGACTGGCAGCTACCGGCCATAAGTATCCACTCGATTTATCTCCATGAGCACAGAGCTGGTTAAATGTGACACTTTTATCCTCGCTCATTCGGAGCTCGGGGTGAAATTGCTCATCATCCGCTCACAGTCAGAGTCGGATTTTGATCTGGTCAAAAAGGTGGCGCCATGCCATTATCTTGATGTTGTGTATATTCTATGAACTTTTAAAATTTTAACAGGGATGGTATGAGTAAATTATTTAGTGCCCTCGGCACTCCGATGACACAGGTCCAGTACGCTCAGGAGTGGAAGGTCGATGGTGAGCATATTTCGAATGATGGCCATCATTTTTGGATGGCAGAGCAGCTTGGGCAGCAGAATCTGGTAGTCGAAATTGGATGCGGTGCTGGTGCAAGCACCTTGACTTTGGCCAAGAAAAGTAGAGTTATATGTATTGAATCAAATCCGACCCTCGTAGAATTTTGTAAAGATAACCTTCTAGCGAATAATGTAAGCGCTCAAGTTTTAACAATTTCTGAGCTGACAGAAGCCACTAGCCAGGTAGTAATTGTTCACTGTGATATTTTTGACCTCTCAATTGAGCAGCATTTAAAAGCCATGAAGCCAACGGCTATCGTTTGCTGGTTAATTGGCGCAGCCCCAGAAACCATAGCAAAAAATATAAATAAAGATCTTGAAGACTTCACGGGTGCCGAAATGGCATTTTACCGCGAAAAGGTGCACAGCAGAGCCTATAAGCTTGGAGCAAATGTTCTTGAATCCAAGGGTGTTATCCATATCGTAGACCGTATTGGCATTCGATCTTGGAATGACAAAGACTTAGTAAGAGCGGCCGTCGTAGAAATGCACAGCGAACTGGCAGGTGCCGACTATTTAGTCGATAAAAATAATGCGTACCTGCGACGAACACCAAAGGGAGTGAGTCAGTCGTCTATTTCAATGATGAGCGAAAATAGATTTAATGATGCCATTGAGGCGCTTTCATCCATGAAGTCTACTCGTAAAGAATAGACGAACTTGGCAGAAATATGCAGGGCAGTGCCACTGCCCTGCATATTAATATTTTAGCGATTGATAAGTCCCGTATTTCCAGCGCGACGCGCGTGAGACAAGGCTTATATGCCGTGTAGACAAATCGATCGACCGCTTGAGGTCTGAGGCAGAAATTCCGTCAGCGGCCATTATCGGTCAAATGCAGAATTAATTGATAAAAGGAAGTATTATGGATGATCCAATACTACTTGGTGAAGGCGGTGCTTACACCCTTAATCCGAGAGCATTCCGCCACATTATGGAAGGGGACTACAAACAAAAAGTTGACCGTCCATTAGCTGGCGGAAATCCTATTTTAAGCATTGCCATTGCGGGGGGGTTACACACTTACTCTGCACTAATGGGCTTCCTGCGACACCATCCAAAAATTTCATCTCTAGATGCTTATGACCCTGAGGCCAATGAAGACTGGTATTACATTAGAGAGCTTCAAAACAAAGTACTGACTGTCAAGCTACCCAAAGAGCTTTTCGTAAGTAAGGCGGCAGATTTAACGTTAATGCCTGAAAATTACTACAAATCTGGATATCTATGGAAAACTCTATTCCCAAAAGATTTCTCGGAAAAAGATATAATTAGCGCCATTGATCAGGCGCTTCGAAATGTAGAAACTCATAACTCCATTTCTCCTTCTGACCCTAATCAAGATTATCATATCATTGGTTATGCAAACGTCGAACATCCTATGACGGCTATGAGAATTCAAATCCAGTTACGGGGTAATGAAATACGATCAGCATTCCCCTCTTGGACACAACCTTGGACTGGTAATAATGGTAAGGCATTCTCTCATGCTGACACTATTTCTTTTATAATGGCGGAGTCAGTAGAACGGAGTAGTCGTGATCACTACAAGCTTAGCAAGATTTTCATGGGCCGTCGACCTGACTATGAATCCCTAAAGAGATTGACGCCTGAATTTACAGTTACAAGAACCATACCTAAAAAGGGCCAGCCCCATAATGAATGGCGTGAGTCGAGACTCAAAACGCTAAAAATCGTATCTCAGTCGCTGATCAAACCTGAAATCAGCAAAATCCAAAACTATCTATGCGATCACGCTATAACTAAGGAATCGTCATTTCAGCAACAAATGCTATATATTTCCAAAATACCATACTCAGGCAACCCCCTCGACTTCAATGCGTGCCAGATTTCCCAGAACGTGTATGAATGCTTCTACGTTCTTTTACATTATGACCTCTACCGAGGGACGGATTACTTCTTAAAGTGCATGCAACGCTTCCTCAAAGCTTCGATGATTCATACTGGCGGGATCCATCTTTTCGAACTCAAGCGTTTGCATAAACTTTTTATAGAAGGTGTGTCTCTCCATCACGACAAAAACTCTGTTGCATTATTCATAGAACTGCTAGCAAGTTCACCTTCTAGAGCAGCCTCCTACCAGGAATTCAATGTTAACACGTACGTCAAGAGACATGACGAGCGTAGTATGATGCTGATTGGATCGAGCGGCGTCACCCTACCGATAACCAGTTCAATACTAATTGACTTTGTTTCTCTCAATCTTGGCGAGAACTACCTGTTTTCGTTCAGCGAAGAAGAACGCTTCGAGATATCTAAACGAATTATATTCAGTCAGACGCCTGTAAATTATATAGATGATGCTCTTGGATATTTCACTGGAGCCGATTTCGACTTTTTCTCCTATCATCTCGCGTCGCTTTTGTCGCTAGATAATAAAAACCCTGTGCCAGACAAAGCATTGGAGCGGATTGTTAGGGATTATCACAGAATGCTTGTGATTTACAGACAGCGATTGGTCATGGATAACCCGACAGCATATTCTTCTGACCCTTATGATCTTGAGTTCATGTCCCCTGAATTTTGCGACCTCATTATTATCCAGCACAGAAGAAAGTTTGTTATTAGCAATCACGAGGGCTTTCTTAATGAGATAATCAAGAATACCACCTCAGCAAAAATCTCCAAAATCTGCAACTACCTTCTCAGTGGAATAAGCAAAGAAGGAGTTCCAATGCCGCAATACATTCCCGATCACATCGAAAGCTGGATGAAAAATGATGCCTTCGTTAGAAAAGGTGAGGTTGATTTATCTATATTTGAAAGAGCGCAATCTGAGCTCATCGAGGTATAATCTTAAACACTCTCGCTACCATATTTGACCCAGTGGTAATGACAATTAATAGAGCAACAGCCCGGAGGATTTTCTGGGCTTGTCTGCTATTAGCCCAGCAACCTGGGACCGTCTGAGTCGCCCTGACTTCTTAAACGCAACGGACATGCGATCTTTGGCCAGTTCTTCTTGGTCGCCACCGACCCCTTAGGGTCGATTGCTGTCAGTCGTGCCTATCAAAATCAGATACTCGCTTAGAGGTTGAACACCCATGTTTTTTGTAGTCGACAAGCGAGCAGCCGTACGGTCAGCAAATAGTAATACTGCGTCGCCTCGCTGCGTCGTCGTAGGCGATACTCAAGAAACCAATCCATATGCTTTTTCTGCCAAGCCCAAGGCGTCTGTCGCTGCCAGCGATCTGCGATTTCAGCCTGGATGATTTTCGCCTGACGTACATGGCGTTGCCGGGTTGCGTGCGAGCCGGTCAGAACGGCAGATAGAAACAGCTCTATGTCGAATGGCTTATTCATGCCCGCCCACCAATGTAGGCCGCGATCACGTCGATCCGACCATGCCCCAGTTCATAGCTGATTTGGCTTCGGGCCTCACGATCAAGATGCCAATCTGCCCGGTAACATTGGCCGCCGTTGATAGGCGCAGAGTGCAGGGTGATTTGCTCGTAGCGCTCACATGCGTACGCCGCGCGGAGCTCATGGAAGCCTCTGAGGTGGTGTTCATGCAGGATGGCCCGCGCAGGGCGAATGATTTCTTGCAGAACATTCAGATAGCTTTCGTGTGGCGCAATCATGTTTCGGCTACCGGCAGGCGACACCTGCGATGCAAACCCAAGTGCACCTCGAACGTGCTCATCGACCGCAATCCAACGCGGCGCCGAGGCTCCAGCGCGGCCTCCTTTGGTGCCATCCTGAATGTTGATCCTACCGAGGTCGTTTGCCTCACGACTTAGCCGTGGCAGATCAGCCAAGATGGCCTCACGCAAACGCATGCCGGTGGCTCGTGCCAATAGGACAACAGCGGCGGCCCGAAGCTGATGATGGCGGCAAAGCGCATCTACGATCTGCTTAACCTGCGCGCGGTCTTGGCCCTGCGGCGTCGACTGTCGAACCCCGGTGCGCTGCATACCCAACGCCTTGCTAGGGTTGGGCAATTTCACGTACTGATCACCGCGAAGCGCCGCCATGGTTCTGTTAACGCTGGATAGCCGATTTTGTGCGGTACTGACGGCGAGGTCACCGCGCCTAACCACGTCGCGCAGATAGGCCGCATAGTCCGCCAATACCTTCCGATCAATTTGCCGCGCATCATTGATACCGGGGCCCTGTTCGGAGCGGCACCACTTCACGAATGCCAACCACCGGTCACAGTGCGCCTTGACCGTGCCGTAGTGGCCGCCGCCAAACATATCTTTCAGCGCTTGCGGCCCCGCGTAGCTTAATTGTCTGCCGTAGCCGAAATTGCGCCCGTTGCGCTTACCCACCAATGCCATGTCGATCACCTCATCTTCCGCTCTCCAATCCTCGCCCCACGTCATCCCGCCAAGAATGCTGAGTGTTATCAGGGATCAAGGCCCCTGCGACCTGTGGGGATGTCCTCTAACGCGGGACTGGCGGCTCCTTACGACCAAGAGCAAGGGCATCTCATGATCTGGCCTCCTGAGCACCGTTACGGTGGGCGGGTGGAGGCTACACTGGCTGACGAGACCAGTGCCGCGAGATCCTGAGCCGGGAGAACGCAGCGGTGCGATGACCGGGGCATGCCTGACTGTCAGTCAGGTGCAGTCCATTCCTTGGTCTGCGGCACCATCATCTACATCGCTGTTGCTGGTGACATCGGCGTTTGTCACGCCGATTGTCACGAGTGGGGTAGCCGCAAAGCCAAGTGCGATGAGGGCTGCAGCAGTGTTAGACGCGCCCGTCTCTTTCCAGTGAAAGAGACGGGCGCAGGTTGGCGCACGCGAAATGGCCATGTGGGTAGGTTGCTGCAGGGCAGCGAAGTACGAGGTGTTGTCAGGCGCACAAAGGGCCATGATCTGAAGTAGGCATCCATCACCGGGGAGGTGACCGGGCGAGCTGCCGGACGCGAATCGCCATTTGGGGGAGAACCACCGCGGGAGCGGCGTGACCTTGAAGGTTCGGGCCACCTAGGGTGCTGTCATCGACAGCGCTTGCACGGCCATTTCTACGCCTGTGGATAGACCCGGTCAAGGGTCGAAACTCAGCGCTACTTGGGACGTGAAAAGCGGTTATCCACCGATGGAATGGAGTGGTAAATCCCGGACAACGTCTTGGCTTTTAGCTATTCAAAGTAAGGTCCATCCAAACAGGGCGGCTTTGCAGCCCTGTTTGGATGGACCCGCGTGAAAGAGCAGCCAGCGCCGATCGTACAGGCTCACCCGCGATTGAATGCGCCATGACCATTTGGCAAGGCGGTGACGTTGTCGCCTACTGGGTGGGCAAACTCATGAGGAGTGACGTGGCCCGATCTGTTGGCATCGATGTAATTACTCCACCACGCCATGATCAACCGACGCTGCTCCAGAAACTGGGCCTTGTGGATGTATGCGGCACGCACGCGGTTACGCTCCTGATGACTCATCTGCCGCTCAATCGCCGCGTCCGTCCACAGCCCTGACTCGAGCAAGGCACTACAAGCCATGGTCCTGAAACCATGCCCGCACACGTCCTTGGTGGTGTCGTACCCCATATTGCGCAGCACCTGGTTAACCGTATTCTCCGACAAGGGTTTCCAGTACCTGTGGTCACCGGGCAACACCAGTTCAGAGAACCGATTCAAGCTGCGTAGCCGTTCAAGGATTTCGATCACTTGAGGCGACAGCGGCACTATCTGAATGTCCCCACTCATCTTGGTCCCGCGTGTGGAATAGCGGACGCCTTCAATCGGCTTGCGGGTATCTGGGATCTCCCACATCGCCCGTTGCAGGTCGAATTCATCCCACCGGGCGAAGCGCAGCTCGCTGGAGCGCACGAACACATGCAGCGTCAGTAGCACCGCGAGGCGGGTCAGTTCGCGACCGGTGTAGCTGTCGATTCGATCCAATAGTTCAGGAAGGCGATTCAGCGAGAGTGCAGGACGATGCACCGTACGCGGCGCTTGAATCGAGCCGGCTAGATCGAGCGCCGGATTTTGAGTGATCTGCCGTGCCCGCTTCGCGCCCCGCATGATCGTGGATAGATAGTTCTGCACACGCAGGGCTACATCCATGGTGCCGCGATCCTTGATCCGCTGGGTGACCTCAAGGAGATCATGGGTGTCGAGTTCAGCAATAGGCCGCTGGCCAATCAGTGGAAACACGTGGGTGCGTAACCTGCTCAGCACCGTCTTGGCATGGCCCTCTGTCCAGCGCCGGGACATTTCGACATGCCACTCCAGAGCGACGGTTTCAAAGAGAAGACTCGCCCGCTGGGCAGCGATTTTGGCCTTCTGTTTTTCTTCCATCGGATCAAGGTTGTCGAGCAACAGAGCCTTGGCCTCATCACGCTTGGTTCTTGCAACGGCCAACGAAACGATGGGGTACTTGCCGATGATCAGCGTGCCTTCTTTGCCGTTGGGTTTGAAATACCGCAGCCGCCAAGTCTTCGAGCCACTGGGTGCGACGTACAGGTACATGCCCCCGCCGTCGAACAATTTGTAGGCACGATCACGCGGTTTGGCCGTACGGCATTTTAGGTCGCTAAGCGGAATGGCTAGCCGTGGCATAGGGGTACGTTCTCCATTCAGGAAAGACGCTGTACCCCAAAAATACCCCCGGTTATTGGGGATTTTGTTGGTTCCCGACGGAGGGTCGTGGAAACAAAAAACCGGCCAAAAGGCCGGTTTAGAGGGCTTCCAAAGCATTCAGCGGAATGCAGTGGAGCTGGATGTGGTGCCGGAGACAGGAATCGAACCTGCGACCTTCGCGTTACGAGTGCGCTGCTCTACCGACTGAGCTACACCGGCGTGTAGCGCAACGTACCACTGCTCACACCCG
>Ga0182739_1003379_pt1 | contig 14014 bp, 11 predicted proteins | sample eDN5th30CBELigBY_FD_128873 | JGI IMG/M metagenome (GOLD analysis project Ga0182739, IMG submission 128873) | Enriched backyard soil microbial communities from Emeryville, California, USA - eDNA 5th pass 30_C BE-Lig BY (version 2) (version 2) | ecosystem: Environmental > Terrestrial > Soil >... | reverse complement strand
TGCTGCAGAGAAAGCGGTCAATCAGACCGGGCTTTAATGCGGGCTCCGCCACGGAGGCCACAATCACAGCCTGATCGACGTTGGCCACAATGACATGGGCTTTATTTCGACTCACGCGGCTGAGCGCACTGTGACGGGGTTCGATCCGTTCGATCACTCCGGCAGACGTGTTTTCCGGAGTGAACCGGACACGGTCGCCCGCCACCACGGCATTGCGGCCGTCACGCGCGAGTGTGCGGATCAGCCGACGGATGGAACAAAGATAGATCTCGCCGGACTCCGCCTGAACACGACATTGATTGGCCCCCACGGCCATCAAAACCCGTCCAGGCAATGTGGACTGGCTGTCGATATCCCGGACAAGTTCTTCATCTGCCTTGGACGAAGTGACGATCGTCCGAAACCGGGTGAGCGTTCCTTTTCCGGACAGACGTTCGTGATTGTGCAAATCCTCAACGGCATCCTGATCTTCACGAGAGGTGCGGGTCAGGTCCGGCGAACGGGCTCTCTTTCCACGATTTTTATGAAACGCGACGCGAATCTTCTTTGATTTTTTCTTGGCAGCGGGCATTGTCAGGCATCGCCCATCAGCCAGTCCATGGCAGCATCTTCATCCGCGTCAAAATCATGGCTCATCTGGCCTTTGCGGGCAGCAGGAGGCAAGGGGTTGCGACGTTTCTCTTCAGACCGCTTCTGTAACCCTGCTTTTTCCAGCAGACTCATCGAAAACGGATCTTCTTCCAGATTGACTGGCGGTTCTCCCACGGGTTCATACTGAATTTCGTAATCGTTCTTTGCAATTGAGATGAGATCACCGGGATGCAGAAAACGGGAATCAATCCGCTCCCCGTTGACCTTCACCCCATTGCGACTGTTCAGATCGCGCAATTGCCAATAGCCATCAATCAGTTCAAATTCACAGTGCTGCGAAGAGATGTTCGGAAAAATGAGTACGATGTCGCAACTGCTGCGGCGCCCCACAACCAGGCGCGGCTGAAGCAAAGGAATGGGATCACCCCCACCGGCAGGAATCAGCTCTCCTAGCATTTCGACCCGTCCCTCTTTGAGTTAGAGCGTTTTGGTAAATTTTGTCGCGAACTTGCCTCGCGGAATCCAGGCTTTCATCAAGTGAAATCCTTTCGACGTGGGCACATGATCGACCAAACTGGTCGAGTGCTTCGTTGATTCCAAAATTTGGGGTAGACCTCAACGCAAAATCCGACAACGGAGAACGTTTTGCGATCATGTCCCCCAAATCCAAGCTCTGACAGAGCACGAGAAACCAGATAAGTCATGCAGCAAGCCTGATCACGCAAAGCAATTTTTGCCATCCAGCAGGTCTTGTTCGTGGTACCGAAAGCCTCTCACAAAACTGGTCCCGATTTGCTCACGGAAAGAAAATCTTAAACAATCGAAAGGTTTTGTGCGCGGCACGCAGCAGCCACCTCCTCAGATTCTAAGTTTCAATCGGGGCTTGTCAATTTCCAGTTTGCTGCATCCCTTGTTCATTTGCGTGGAAATTCTCATCCCGAGTCGCTCATCAGTGAATTCATGGCCTTGAGATATCATGCCGAATCCGCTCTCTATGAAGTCATACTGGAGCGTTTTTTGTCAATCTCGTCGCGGACTTGCCTTGCGGCATTCCGTCTTTCATCAAGTGAAACCTTTTCGACGCGGACACATGATCGACCAAACTGGTCTGGCATTCACGATCAGGACTTGATAACGGACGTAAATTTGCATCCCGCCACTGATATTCACAGCGAATGCGGCTTTCGACACTGGATTGTTTCGTGTAACAGTTGGACCACCTCGGGCAGCGTCAGAGAAGTGGTATCGATGATGATGGCGTCCGCGGCTGGTCGAAGGGGAGCCACCTCCCGTTCTGCATCTCGTTGATCCCGCAGCATCTGCTCCTGCCGTAAAACCTGGAAATCGACGGTCTGGCCTTGCAATTTCAGCTCCATCTGCCGTCGACGCGCCCGTTCATCCGCCTGGGCTGTTAAAAAGAATTTGCATTCCGCATGGGGGAAGGCCACCGTTCCCTGGTCGCGCCCTTCACACACAATGTTATTGGAATCTGCGATCTCACGTTGTCGCTGGACCAGCAGTTCCCGAACACGGGGAATCTGGGCCACCAGCGAGGCAACCCGGGTCACTTCGCTGGTCCGCAATCGATCAGAGACATTTTCGCCATTCAGGAGAATGATTCCGTCCACCAGTTCCATCCGGCATTCCGTCACAAGCTGTTCGACGGCCGGCCAGTCTTCCGGAGCAATTTCGAAATGAATGGCCCGATCCGCAATCATCCGATACATCGACCCAGTATCCAGAAATTGAAATCCCAACCGGTCGGCCAATATTCGGGCTACCGTACTTTTGCCAGTTCCAGCAGGACCATCAATCGTCACAATCATAAGTCAGTCAGCAGCGACAAATCGGAGATAGGGATTTTATCAGGACCGGAAAAGAGGCTTCCGTCCAGACTGCTGCTAAGTCTCACTTCCCGACGGCAGGCCGTCAAGGAGAGCAACCTGCTCGAATGCGGTCGGGACGCCGGCAGTCTGTTTTACTAACGGAGTCTTGTACTTCGCCAACTCTTAAAATGAGGGGCGACCATAATGCAAAGCCCGGCAGCGGAGGACGTTTTGCGAACACGCATCCCGAAATCAAGCCCTGACAGGGCACTTGGCCAGTCCGGAAAATCATGATTTCGCAGCGAGAGCCTGAAAAATGGCATCGGTTGACAGAGTTTCCACGCCCAAAGTCCGTTTCAATTCCGTGTACTCGGCATCGTTTGGCGGAACACCTTCCTGAGCGGGACGCTTCACGGCCCGTAATAATAGATTTTTGGGAGTATGCTCGAGATCGATGAACTCCAGAATTTGCGTGCGATATCCCACCGCTTCCAACGCACTGCCGCGCAGCACATCCGTAGCCATGGCAGCAAACCGGTCTTTCATCACGCCATATTGTAGCAATACCTGTAAGGCCGGAACTCGAATCTTTCTGGCGAGTTCATGCTGACAACAGGGAGCAGCCAGGATCACTCGTGCTTCGGCAGCAACAGCAAATGCCAGTGCATGATCCGTAGCAGTATCGCAGGCATGCAGAGAGACCGCCAGGTCCGCCGTAGCAGTCGGCATGCCCGATGCAATCTGCTGAGAACGAAATTCCATCCCCGGCAGAGAGAGCTTCTCGGCAATCGCCCGGCACCTGCCGATGACATGCTCGTTCTGGTCGATCCCCAGTAATTCCACCTCCCGTTGATGAATCGTAGAGAGCAGATACTGCAAAGCAAATGTCAGATAACTCAATCCGCAGCCGAAATCGACGACTCGCAGCAGCCCAGAGGCGGGCAAGTGATCGTAGACGTCATTGACGATTTCCAGGTAGCGATTGATCTGCCGAAACTTCTTTTGCCGCTGCTGTTTGACTTGACCTGAAGCAGTCATGACGTCCAGTTCAATCAGAAACGGACATGGGACCCCTTCCGGGATCAGGTATTCCTTTTTTTTGTCGTGCGCCGGCGTAGAAGATGGTAACTGGCGACTGGGAGGTAAACGCCGAAGACGAATTCCTTGCGCAGTGCCTCGAGCAATCACATCTTCGCGCGTGGTAAACAGACTGGCATCGCGATAAGTCGTCCCCAGCAGATTCCGCACACGCTGCATGGTTTCAGGGGCTTCCAGATTGAGATGTGTCTGCTGCTTTTCGAACTGCAATTCCCATTGAAAACATAAGGCATTACGAATCATCACCGGGCGGAGCGTCTGCCGGCGCGGCTGATTGCCAGCGTCGCGCACGCGATTGGATAAAGTCAACGTGATGAGAGAGCCGTCCAGAAGGCTTTGCTGGACTGTCGCGAAAAACTCGTCTTGATCCTGTGACATCGATGGCGCTTCAAAATGAGGGGGAGAGCCCGCTGGCTGATGAATGTGCAATCATTGGGGGCATCCGGACTTCAGCCTCTGGATTGTACACCGTGCACGATGAGAAATGAATTTTCACACGCGACGATGCAATGGAACTGCGAAATCGTGAAACATCTTGCGGGTGCCGGCTGCTTGTGGGTGCCTGCTGGAAAACAAATGATCTGGCCGGACAGAACTGCCTGGCTCACTTTCCCCCAATGAATCAGCGCCGTCTGGGGGCACAGACATTTCTGTCTGTACGTTTTTCAACAGGCTGCTGCGTGGCCTCGCCTGATGGTGCAACGATCTTTATGATGGGATGAAGTCCCACTCCATCAATTTTATTCTTTTGAATTGCTGCTCATGTCCCTGAATAAAAAACAGAAAAAGCAGATTGATTCACTCAAAAAGAAGCTGACCAGTCTGCAGCAACAGTTGTCGGGAGCCAAAAAACAACCGGATGATCCCGCTGAGGCCCCTCGTCTGGAAAAAGAGATCGCACATCTGCGGCAACAGATTCGCGACATCCAGGATGAAAAATGAGGCGGCATCATCGACTGCTGTGTTAACTTCAAAAACGGGGGAGGTCGTCACGCAAAGTCCGACAACGGAGGATCTTTTGCGGTCACGTCCTCCACGTTCCAAACCAGTTTGGTCGATCATGTGCCCGCCCGCGTCGAGAGAGTTCCACTTGATGAAAGACTGAATGCCGCGAGGCAAGTCCGCCACAAGATTGACTAAAACGCTCCAGCCCTGACAAGGCATCACGCACCCGGGAGTGTCACGGCATGGCTGTTTTCATCTGAGGAAACCGTTTTACCACCAGCCCAGAGCAGCCCAGCCCAGCCCAGAGCACGTTGCTCCAGAAGATTCACACAAGACAGAGCACAATTCTGTTCGCAACGGGCAGGAGTGCGATCACATCTCTTCACCCCGCCGGGTCCCGGCCAATCAGGTCTGAACGTGTTGCTGCCCACGATTATTGTCGTTCATCCGAAGGAAAAACGGAGCAAGTGTTCTGTTGAACCACTGCGCGGACGTGCTGAGTTTTTATTCTGGACTTTTCCGAATCAAGGCGGCTCGTCGCTCGAGAATTATGTGCGACTGGGGCTCAACGGTCCGTTGTTGACGGCGGAAGATTCACCGCGAGGGCTGTTGCTATTGGATGGAACCTGGCGTCTGGCGGAGAAGATGGAACAGGATTACCAGAAGGTTCCAGTACGAAGCCTGCTTCCCTGGAAAACCGCTTATCCGCGTACGTCAAAACTTTTTGAAGATCCCTCGGCAGGACTGGCCACGGTAGAAGCCCTTTTTGCAGCCCTGACTCAAATGGGCAAACCGACCGTGGGACTGCTCGATCATTACTTCTGGAAAGAGGAATTTCTGAGCAGGAATGCCCATCTCCTTCAAGGAAGAGAAGCATCAGCGGACGGCCTCAATGAACACTAGACCAGTTTGGTCGATCATGTGCCCGCGTCAAAAACGTTCCACTTGATAAAAGACTGAATACCGCGAGGCAAGTCCGCCACAAGATTTACAAAAACGCTCTAATACTCTGGACGCACACCCCCGTGAGGGTCACTCTTTCCCATGGCTGCGATAGCGGTTACTGGCTTGTTCGAGAAAGCGATTTTCGTCATCTGTCAGCGATGTCTTGCCGTACAGATGGATCTTCTGCAGTAGTTCGTCCACACGGCGCTCTGTTTCGATTTTCAGAAGTTGTTCTTTTTCGCGTTTCTTCTCGGCACGTTCACGTCGCCATTTCTCAAATAGACTGGGCTGACTGGAGTATTCCCGGTCTTCAGAGTCTTCCAGGCTGGTATACCCCTGGGAGAAGTCATACCCCATAAAAGAATCGTCAAAGGACCGCGAGACTTGAGACACTACAAATTCATACTGGCAAATGGCCAGTAATACAGACGCCATCAGCATCACTTCATAAGACTTCCAGTACAACCCCGCGAATAAGACCAGAACCGCACCGATCAGACCGACCCAAAGTGACCCGATTTTTGCGGTGTGACGATCCCGGTAAACTTTCACGCAGGTGTATAAGAGCTGGCCGCAATCCAGGGGATAGATTGGCAGCAGCATATTGACCAGGAACAATTTTAAATTGACGGAAAACGCCAACAGCAAAATGGCAGACAGAATTCCAGAGGTCAGATCGACGGACGGGAGATACAGGAACGAAGAACAGTCCCGTAATGCATGCAGAGAAAGGACATGCGGCAGGCAACACAGGCAGATCACACCATTGGAAACAGGGCCAGCCAGCGTGGTCCAAGCTTCCGAGAAGAATGTGGGGGCGGGATTCGCAAATGCCAGCCCTCCCAGGGGCCAGATGAGAATCTCGTGACCACTGCCACCTGTTCCTCGCGCGGCAAAGATGTGGGCCAACTCATGAACCAGCAGGCTGAGAAACAGAATCGCCGACACAGTCAGCCCAACTTCCCAACCCAGAGAGAGACAGAGAAACAGGGCAACGAGAAGAGACCAGATGCTCACCCGAATTTCGGTGCGAAAGAGGCTCCCGCAAGGGATGCTTAACCACAAGGGATTCTGGCGAATATCCATGGAAACGAACAGATCGCAGAGGAAAACAAATTCGCTTACTTTTTAAAGACGTGTTCACACACCGGAGATGTGTTGGCAACTTCGAAGCTCAAAAGCTGATCAAATCGCAAAATTCAACAACAAAGGGCGTTGACAACAGCACTCACATCTTCACTCTCAACAAGTCATTGCAAATTCTACCACTGGATGTTCCAGCTCGCAATTGGCAAAAAGATTCACTTTTTATCTCGCCGTGACAAATCTGTGACAGGCCATTCCCCTCTCTGCTTCGCGTCTCCATATTGTCCCAGAACAGGCCTCCTCACTCGAATCCTTTCTGAAAATTTCTGAAAATTGGAAGAATGAAACAAATGAGGCAAATGGGACATATTGGGACTGGCGAGTTTTGTTTGCAGACTGCAAAATGACAATGCGTTCACCGGCCTCTGTTCCCTGTCTGGAGCGCGAAAACAAAGAACCTGATGGGAGGAATCAGGATTTTCTCTCGCTCAAATTCCATGGATTCAGATGAAGAGTACAGAGAAATTTGGTTGTGGATTGATGAAAACGCGGCGATGAGCCCCGATTGGCTTGACGCATCCTGAAAAAGATTCATAAACTCCCAATCCCTCAGCATGAATCATGCAGGGGTGAACAAGTTCCTGCGGGTGTAGCTCAATTGGCAGAGCGCCACGTTGCCATCGTGGAGGTCGAGGGTTCAAGTCCCTTCACCCGCTTTTCAGTGTTCCGCTGGGGTTTCAGCAATCGATCGTCGAATCGTGATCGCCCCTGGGACCGGCCTGTGACTCCAAGTAGTCGCTGGCCGATTGTTTTTTAGAGGGAACAGCAATGGCGAATGCCGAATCAGAGAAGCTAACAGAAGACGCGACAACTGCCGTGGCTGAGAGTGGTTCCGGCGAAGGCGATGCGGCCGCTGAAAAGCAGCGGATGGATCTGACTGTTCAGATCGAAAAGGCAGGACCATGTCGGCGTCATGTCCAGATCAAGGTTCCCCGCAGCTCGATCGATGAGATCTACAGCACCATTCTGGAAGACTATACCGGTCGGGCCGAAGTTCCGGGCTTCCGCGTGGGTCATGTGCCGGCAGAACTTGTCAAACGCCGCTTCAAGTCTGAGTTGTCTGAACAGGTCAAGCAGCGTGTGCTGATGAGCAGCCTGGAGCAGCTCAATGAAGAATCGGATATCGATCCGATCAACGAGCCCAACCTGGATCTGGAAAGCATTGAAATTCCCGACGAAGGAGACTTCGAATTTGAATTTGATGTCGAAGTCCGTCCAGAATTTGAGATGCCCAAGTATAAGGGGCTGCAGATTCGGCGACCGGTCCGGGAAACGACCGATAAAGACGTCAACAGCTATCTTGAGCAATTCCTGCAGCAATATGGGAAGCTGGTTCCCGTGGAAGAGGCTGCCAAAGCGGGCGACTTCGTGACGGTTGACATTCAGGTCACACGTGACGGCGTCACGTTGACGAACATTGAAGACGTTTCTTTGCGTGTTCGTAAGCACCTGCGGTTCCAGGATGCGGAACTGGCGGATTTCGACACATTCGTGGCCGGTGCCAAGGCAGGCGATGTTCGCGAAGTCGATTTGACTGTCTCCATGGAAGCCGATTCCATCGAAATGCGGGGCGTGGTCGTCCATGCCAAATTCAAAGTTCTGGATGTCAAGCAACTGGAGACTCCGGAACTCAGCGAAGAATTCCTGTCACGGCTGGGGGCGGATTCCCTGGAAGACCTGCAACAGCAGGTTCGTGGCATGCTGGAACGCCAGGTGAAATACGAGCAACGACAATCCTGCCGGCGTCAGGTCCTGGAGCAGATTACCGAGTCTGCCCATTGGGAACTTCCTGAAGAAATGGTCAGCAAGCAAGTGGACAATGCCCTGCGTCGAGAAATTCTCGAAATGCAGCAGGCAGGTTTCACATCAAAGGAGATTCTGGCTCGCGAAAACGACCTGCGCCAGAAGTCGCTTACCATGACCCGCAAGAATCTGAAAGAGCACTTTGTTCTGGACCGACTGGCGGAAGAAGAGAAGATTGAAGTCAACGAAATTGATCTGGATGCGGAAATCGGTCTGATGGCGATGCAGCGCGGAGAAAGCCATCGCCGCGTGAAAGCCCGGCTGGCCAAATCCGGAATGCTCGACAACCTGTTCGCTCAAATTCGCGAACGAAAGGCTGTCGATGTGATTCTGGACAGTGCGGAATTTATCGACGAACCATTGCCACCGCCGGTGGAAACAGACGTCGAAGCCTTAAATCGTTCCGTTTGCCGAGTCGGTGCAGCGGCCGATACTGACGACACTGAAGATGTTGCACATGATCACGATCATGATCATGATCATGAAGGGCATGACCACGATCACAACGACTGATTCCAGAAGCATGAGAGTTCTCGAGCCACTCTTGTTTTGTCAACTCAAAACATCAGGGGAGTTGATAACGCAAAGTCCGACAGCAAGGAACGTTTCACAATCACGTGCTCTGAATCAAGCCCTGACGGAGGCAGTTCTGTACGGGGCAAGTTCTGTGGCGTTTCAAATCAGAGAGTCTGCCAGGGCGGAATGGTCTGACCGTTCACCAGAACGAAAGCCGTGCTTCATCGCACGGCTTTTTGTTTGAGTCGAAAGGCGCGGGCGGCAGCAATCAAGCAAGCTGCTCTCAACCTGCATCCGGACTCATTTACGCTCCCTGGTGCTTCGTCTATTCTAAAATTTAGAGGAGGTTTTCACGCCAAGTCCGACAACGGAGGGCATCTCACGACTACGCATCCCAAATCCAAGCCCTGGCAGGGCACGAGAGCGTTTTTGTAGATCTTGTCGCAGACTTGCCTCGCGGCATTCCGTCTTTCATCAAGTGAAACCTTTTCGACGCGGGCACATGATAGACCAAACTGGTCTAGAGCGTTTTTGTAGATCTTGTCACAGACTTGCCTCGCGGCATTCCGTCTTTCATCAAGTGAAACCTTTTCGACGCGGGCACTGATAGACCAAACTAAACTGGTCTAAAAACTGGAAATGGTTGAACGTGAGCACAATCCTCGACAAGATCATCCTTCAGAAGCAGAACGATCTGGCAGCGACAGTTGCGCAACGGCCGCTGTCAGAAATCCAGAGACGTGTCGATTCCGCCCCGCCGATCAGAGATTTTCTGGCAGCGTTGAAACGCCAGCATCCCATGGGGCTGATCGCTGAAGTTAAAAAAGCCTCCCCTTCCGCAGGGTTGATTCGGGCCGATTTCGATCCGGTACAGATTGCCCGAATTTATGCACAAAACGGAGCAGCCTGCATCAGCGTGCTGACGGAAGAACACTTCTTTCAGGGGCATCTGTCTTATCTGGAACAGGTTCGAACGGAAGTCAACATTCCGGTGCTACGGAAAGATTTCATCATCGATCCCTATCAGGTCTGGGAGGCGCGGGCCAGCGGCGCGGATTGCGTTCTTCTCATTGCGGAATGCCTGAATGATGCCCAGCTTCACACGCTTGTCAGTCTATCACAACAATTGGGAATGCAGACGCTGGTCGAGGTCTATGATTCGGAAAATATTTCAAGGGTTCTCGAGCTGAATCTGCCGCTGATAGGGGTCAATAACCGGGACCTGCGGACTTTTGCGACCGATCTGCAGCATACAATTCGCCTGCGTGAACAAATTCCGACGGAGATCATGGTCATCGGTGAAAGCGGGATTCATACTCGGGACGATGTTCGGCGGCTGGAAGCTGCGGGCATACACGGAATTCTCGTGGGAGAATCGCTGATGCGGTCTCAGGACATCGGTGCTCGCGTTCGCCAACTCCTGGGAAACCCTGCCCGTTCCTGATGTGAACACATGCGTCCCGTCGTGATTGCAAACCGCTCCGTGGATTGCAGCAGACAATCATTCAAGTGGCCTCCGATTCGGGCAGCCTGACCGACAACAACCCCAACACCACAAGCGTTCCAACACCACAAACAACGAAATATCGCGACCATGCCTGCCGAACACGAGACCGTTGAACATGTTCTGGTTGTCCCCACTTTGCTGTTTCATGAGTTGGGACATTTTCAGGGCTATACCACTGACACGCAGCGATATCTCGATACGTTGCTGGACCCCAGCTACATCAGTTATCGCCCCCGAAACGAAGTGGAGCAGGACCCAAGTTTCAAACAGCTGATTCCTTATTGTATTTTCCGACACAACGGAAAGATCTTTTACTATTCACGCGGCAAGGAGCAGGGGGAATCCCGGCTGCACAGCAAACGATCCGTGGGAATCGGGGGACATATTTCTGCGGAAGATCAATTTTCTGGAAGCTCGGTTTACCACGTGGCCATGCAGCGTGAAATTCGGGAGGAAGTCATTCTGGAGTCAGGATTTACAGAAAAATGTGTGGCCCTGATCAACGATGATCTGACCGAGGTTGGAAAAGTCCATTTGGGAATAGTTCACATTTTTGACCTGGATGCGCCCAAAGTTCTCCCACGTGAAAAGTCGATTATCAACACAGGATTTGAAGAACCGGCACAGCTTGCCCAGAATTGTGATCAATTTGAAACGTGGTCGCAGATCTGCTTCGAGTTTTTATGAACCATTGTTCCGGGACAGAATCATCCGCTCTTCAACCAGCACGGAATGCTGGACGCGCTGATGAACCTGACTGTCTCCAAGTTTAAGTCAGACAAGTTTAAGTCAGACAAGTTTAAGTCAGACAAGTTTAAGTCAGACAAGTTTAAAGTCAGACAAGTTTAAAGTCAGACAAGTTTAAAGTCAGACAAAGGAGTGTCCTCATGGCCTATTTCAATCGCCGCGCGCTGCTTTTGGGTGCCCTTGCCGGGACCGCTCCAATGGGACTGGCCATCCAGTCGGCAGCTGCCCAGGGCCAGGCATCAACCGGTATTACGGACGATCAACTGGGGCAACTGATCGGCGCGCTCGGCCTGCAACCAAATCGGAAAGACAACCGTTTCGATTTTGCCTTTGAAGCCCAGATGGAAGAGCAGTCCTGGTCGTTGTCGATGTCTGCGATCCTCAGCCAGGATGGGTCGGCATTATGGCTGATGGCCTGGCTGGATGAACTTCCCAAGGCTTCCAACGATGTTCCACGTACGGCCCTGTTGCGCCTGCTGGCTCAGAATGACCAACTGGGAGATGGCAAGTTTTTCGCCTACATCCCGTCAAATCGTCGCTTCGTTCTGCAAAGATCCATCGACAATGAGAATATGACATCCGCGAAGCTGCGCGCGCTCTTGCAGGACCTGGGAGCGAGCGTGGTGGAATGTTATCCACTTTGGAATACCGCCAACTGGAACGGCACACCTTCTGCACCAGTTGGAAATGCTGCAACTCAACCTGCTGCCCAGCCAGCCAGCGGTGTTACCCCCGCCAAGGCTGCGTTCAATGACCCGAAATTTGAACAGCCGGTGAGGCGATAAAGTACCGGCCTGCTGAGATCATTTGCCGGGGGCGATGCCTCGGTTCGCAGCCGCAACTTCCATAAACTGTCAGTCACCTTGGCAGATTGAGGAAGTTGCGGCTCGACTGCGTTTTTGATGTCGTTTCCGTTTCTCCTTCGCACATCATCTTAAGAGTCGATCCGGAAGAGTGCTTTGTCGGTCGAGAGCAAGTTGCTCTCGACTGTGCCTGCGGTATTTGATCGATGAAACGCTGAATGCCGCAAGGCAGGGCCCGGACAATGCGGGGTGAATATGCTCGAGGTCGAGCGATTTGTGTTCTGACCAGGAAGCCGAAGCAGGCAATTCCAAAGGATTCGTCGATACAGGCCGACGCAACTCAGAACGCAAAGAAGTCGATCGCAGCCCAAATTCATCTTTCCGGGCAGGCTCTCAGTTGCGGGATTCCGACTGACGAGTCTGACGAGAACATGAAGGCCCTGTGGATTTTAAGATGGGTCGTGCACTAGCCGTGGGAATGCAATCACGATATTCTTCGATCAGGCTTGTGGGTCAGGCTCAATTGCTACATTCTGTTTGGAATGTTGTCGTGCCGCACTGCGGACTGTCACGATGCAATTGCTTCGTGCTTCTCCGCGGGCAGGATTATTATCTGGATTGATCGCCAACAAGGAGCATTTGGCGTGGCGACAATTGCTGACCGCAACCTCGCAAAATCGACTGACCCTAGGACAGACCGGACTTTGTTCACACGCCGTACCAATTCGTTGCTCGGCGTCCAGATCATTGGATCGGGCTCGTTCCTGCCGGAACAGATCGTCACGAATGAGATGCTGAACCAGCAGTATGGCTGTGATGCAGACTGGATTGTGCAACGCACCGGCATTCTGGAGCGACGACACGCTCCCCCGGAAATGGCCACCAGCGACATGTGTGTGGAAGCGGCCCGCCGCGCGATCCATGCAGCCGGAATCGATCCGCAACTGATCGATCTGCTGGTTGTCGGAACATTTTCTCCGGATTTCCCTTGCCCTTCCACGGCCTGCCTGGTGCAGGATCGGCTTGGATTGGATTGTCCTGCTTTCGATACCGTGGCGGCCTGTGCCGGCTTTATGTATTCCATGATGACCGCCGCTCAGTTTGTCGCCACGGGAAATGCACGCTATGCCCTGGCGATTGGGGCGGACCTCAACAGTCGCATCGTCAACCCCAGCGACATTCGAACGTTCCCATTGTTTGGAGATGGAGCGGGAGCCGTCCTGATCACTCGCGGGACTCCCCAGCAAGGAATGATCTGCTATCAACTTGGTTCTGATGGCAGCGGCGGCCCCCTGCTCGACCGACCGGGAGGAGGAACACGGTTTCCCCTTTCCCCGGAAATGATCGCTGCAGGAACTCATTATTTACGAATGGACGGGCGCAGCGTCTTCAAATGGGCCATCCGCATGCTCACGGAAACTATTGAACTGGTACTCGAAAAGAGTGGTCTGACCGTACACGATATCTCTCTGTTTCTGCTGCATCAGGCCAATATCCGGATCATCAATGCGGCAGCTGAACAGTTGGGAATTCCTCCGGAGAAACTGTTCAATAACCTGGATAAATATGGGAACACGTCGGCAGGATCGATACCGATCGTGCTGGATGAAGCTCTGCAGGCTGGCCGGATTCAGCGGGGCGATACCGTGCTGATGTGTGGTTTTGGTGCTGGATTAACGTGGGGCACCGGAGTCTTTCGCTGGTAATGCGATGAATCTGTTTAGGGAAGGTTGTGAGGGATGATTCAGACGCTTAATTCGTCGTTCTCGGTGGTCGTGATTGTCAACCTGTTCGCAACAATGGCAATGGCCCAGACGGCCTCTGTCAAACCCGATCCCAAGCCTCAGAAACACGTCCTGAGTGCCCGAGCCAGCGAGATCGACCCTCGTGTTCAAGCACATCCGGAAATTAATTTCCTCTTGGAGAAAGACGGAAAACCTGCAGACATCCAAAAGGCCGCCGTCGATACTCGTGCTCCTTTGCAAGGACGACTGGTCATCTGGCTGATGGGTTATAACCAGGAACTGGCAGACCGCTGTACCGGTTACGGCCTGCATTTCATCCAGGTGCATTACGCAAATGGCTGG
>Ga0182739_1003377_pt1 | contig 14018 bp, 12 predicted proteins | sample eDN5th30CBELigBY_FD_128873 | JGI IMG/M metagenome (GOLD analysis project Ga0182739, IMG submission 128873) | Enriched backyard soil microbial communities from Emeryville, California, USA - eDNA 5th pass 30_C BE-Lig BY (version 2) (version 2) | ecosystem: Environmental > Terrestrial > Soil >... | reverse complement strand
GGGTGCAACTTACCGTCACAAAGGATTTTCAAACGGTTGTAGACTGTGCTGTCGGAGAAAACAGTCCAGGCGAGTCATTGACCAGTGACATGTTGTTGCCTTGGCTGAGTGCTGGAAAACCACTGACCGCAACAGCGATTCTCCAACACGTGGAGTCTGGTCTGTTGGAACTGGCACAACCAGTGGCCAGCATCATTCCCGAATTCGCCGCAAATGGAAAAGAGCGGATCACATTACTGCAGTTGTTGACTCATCAGGGAGGGCTCAAGCCCATTGCCACCGGCTGGCCCAGACGGACCTGGCGGGAGATTGTCGACAAGATCTGTCAATCCGGGACGCGGCGTGAGCGTGGGGATGGGTGGAATTGTGCCTATGATCCTGCACGCAGCTGGTTCATTCTTGGTGAAATTCTACAACGGATCGATCCTCGGAAACGCACCATCGATGAGATTGTTCGGGAAGAAATTTTGGTTCCGTTGGGCATGATCGACAGCTGGATGGCGATTCCAGCAGATCAGTTTGACCGGCTCGCACCACGTCTGGCACAGACCTATACATCGAAGGATGGTCTCTTGACCCCTGCTCCGGGAAATTCTGCAGCCTATTGTAAAACGCCCAGTCCCGGCGGCAGCCTGAGAGGGCCAATTCGGGATCTGAGTCGGTTTTATGAGATGTTGCTGCGGGAGGGGGTAACCAGCACCGGGAGGGCTCTCTTGCGTCCGGAAACGGTTCGCAGGATGGTCAGTCGTCAACGGGAAGGGAAGTTCGACGCCACCTTTCAACATATCGTTGATTTCGGACTGGGAATCATAATCAACTCAAACAGGTATGGCGTGGAAACCGTTCCTTATGGTTTTGGAAAGTATGCGTCGGAGGGAGCATTTGGACATGGTGGAGCGCAGTGCAGTATCGGTTTTGCGGACCCGAAACACCAACTGGTGGTCACCGCCGTGGCGAATGGACTGCCGGGTGAAGAACCGCATCACCGGCGTTTCCATGAACTGACTTCTGCGATTTATGAAGACTTGGGTCTAGTGCTTTGCGACAACTAGACTAGTGCTTCGTCAATTTTAAAAAATCGGGTCGGCCTTAACGCAGAGTCCGACAACGGAGGACGTTTCGCGATCACGTACCCTAAATCCAAGCCCTGACAGGGCACTAGTTTGGTCTATCATGTGCCCGCGTTGAAATGGTTTCACCTGATGAAAGACTGAATGCCGCGAGGCAAGTCCGCGACAAGATTTACAAAAACGCTCTAGAAATTCGGGTCGTCCTTCAGGCAAAGTCCGACATCGGAGGACGTTTCACGATCACGGACCCCAAATCCAAGCCCTGACAGGGCACTGGCCTAAGAAGATCACACACGCAGTTTTTCTGCAACGGCCTGTAAGGCCTGCGGAAAACGCTGACGAATGGGATCGACCACGTCCCTGACAAATTCATCCACCTGCTCCGGGCTGCGACCGATAAAACGGTGGGCGTCGAGTGCGCTGTACAGGTCCACTTCGGCGAAATGGGGGTCGGCCGCCAGCCGTTGTATTAAGTCGTTGGGAAGCCCGAATTCCTTGACCTGTCGAGCAGCTTCGACACTGTGAATGCGCACCTGTTCGTGCAATTGCTGACGGTCTCCTCCCGCTTTGACGCCGGCCATCAGGATTTCTTCCGTGGCCATAAAGGGAAGCTCTTCTGCCAGACGCCGGGCGATCACCCTGGGGTAAACAACCAGCCCTTCGGCAATGTTCCGATAGAGGATCAGTACGGCATCAATCGCCAGGAATGACTGTGGTAATGACAAACGGCGATTGGCACTGTCATCCAGCGTACGTTCCATCCATTGAACCGCAGCGGTCTGATCACCATTTTCGGCCAGGCTCATGGCGAAACGAGCCAAGGCACAGATCCGTTCGGCCCGCATGGGATTCCTCTTATAGGCCATGGCGGACGAGCCGATCTGCTTATCCTCTTTGGGTTCCTCAATCTCCTTCCATCCCTGCAGCAATCGTAAATCACTGGCAGCTTTATGAGCCGATTGTCCAATTCCGCTGAGTGCGGCCAGGATTTGAGCATCTACTTTTCGCGAATAGGTTTGACCGGTGACGGGATAGGTGGCCGAAAATCCCATTTTTTGTGCCACCATCCGGTCCAGTTGCAGGACCTTTTCGTGATCCCCCTGAAACAAGGTTAAAAACGTGGCCTGTGTGCCCGTGGTCCCTTTGACCCCACGAAACTTGAGTGAATTCAGCCGATGTTCCACCTCTTCCAGATCCAGTACCAGATCATGGCACCATAACGTGGCCCGTTTGCCGACAGTCGTGGGTTGGGCGGGTTGCAGATGCGTGAATCCCAGGCAAGGGAGGTCTCGGTACTGTGTGGCGAAGGTGGCCAGGCGATCGATCACCTGCACCAATCGAGAACGCACCAGTTCCAATGCCAGCCTGATCTGGATCAATTCCGAATTATCGGTGACGTAACAGGAGGTGGCTCCCAGGTGAATAATCCCTGCTGCCCGCGGACACTGGTCGCCATACGCATGCACATGCGCCATGACGTCATGTCGCACTTGCTGTTCATAACGGGCAGCTGCTTCAAAATCGATGTCATCCACATGAGCCCGCAATTCCGTCAATTGGGCGTCCGTGATCTCCAGGCCGAGTTCCTGTTCTGATTCTGCAAGCGCCACCCAGAGCTTTCGCCACCAGGAGTGCTTGGCTTGTGCGGACCAGATCCCGCTCATTTCTGGAGAGGCGTACCGGGTGTTTAACGGATTCTGATAGATTGAATGATTCACGCGTGGACCAGCAGTTCAAAAGGAGTGTGGAAGAACACACACAATAATCCAAACGGGGCTGATCTGTCGAATTGGTTTGCCTTCAACAGCGTTCCCGTTTTGAGGCTCATTCTTTTCTTGACCTCAACTCCGCTTCGAGAGTACATTTCGCCTGAATTTGGGGCCATAATCACTTGTGCATCTCTATCTGGGCTTTCCATTTTTCGTAAATCCCCATGTCTACCGAACTGGTTGAAAATGATATTGAACGGCCACAGCGTGCCCCCTGGCGGCAGCGGCTGATTGATGCGGAAAATGGGTTACGGTTTGGAATTCGGGCAGACAGCACGTTATTCGTCCATTTCTTCTGCTCCGTGACGGTTTTATTGACCAGTCTGGTGGTCGGACTGAGTCAGCTGGAATGGGCCTTGCTGATTTTGGCACTCGGTTTCTCGCTCTCTGCTGAGTTGTTGCACCAGGTCCTCAAGTTGATTTCGAATCAGCTGGAAGGCCGGTTTGCCGAAATCTTCCTGCTGGGGACTGCTTCCGTGATGGTCTCACACCTCACGGCAGCACTCGTGTCCGGATTTTTGCTGTGGCGTCGCTTTTCCATGCTCTGGAATTCATGATTCCACGTACTTTGGTCACCTTCACAAGAGTGCATTGCTTCGCACGTGCTGACCGAGTCATCGTCAGGTTCTCTTGGCTGACGTGCCTGCGACCTGCCTGAAATGGATGTGCTCTAAAATTTAAGGTAGGTCTTCACGCAAAGTCCGATAACGGAGGACGTTTTGCGATCACGTCTCCCAAATCCAAGCCAAGACAGGGCACTCGTCTCTTGCGGGAATTTAGACCGGTTTGGTCTCTCATGTGCCTGCGTCGAGAAGGTTTCACTTGATGAAAGACTGAATGCCGCGAGGCGAGTTCGCCACAAGATTTACAAAAACACTCTAGAACGTTGACGGTATTGAAGCTCTTTATTGCATTTTGTGAAATACAATATTTCAAAGTATTAGCATAAAGGCAACTTTAAATTCTCGATGAAACAGTTACTGTATAAAGAGGCTGGGTGATTGAGCCGCCCAGATGATTGAGCCCCCCAATTGTGCCGAGTGCGTGGTGATGTCTGGGACATGAAGATCCGTTGAAACGCAAGGTCCGACAACGGATGACGTTTCGCAATCACGTCCCCCAAATCCAAGCCCTGACAGGGCACTCCCCCCTCTTCGTCTGTGAGGCACTCATGTCGATCACTTCGGATTGCCAGCCGCAAGCATTCTGTGCGTCTCTATTTTCATTTGTGACGATGGGTACATTCCTTCTGATGGGGGCGCTGGTTTCGGAGATCGCCTGCGTCTCGCCATCCCTGGCCCTTGCTGGAGATGCTTCCAGGCCCAGTGCCGAGGATCTCAAGTTTTTCGAAACGAAAATTCGCCCGTTGTTGATCGAGAAGTGTGGAGCCTGCCATGGTGCCGAGACACAGGAGGCGGATCTGCGTCTGGACACTTTTGCCGGGTTCATGGGAGGGGGGAAGTCGGGTCCAGCACTGATTCCCGGCAAGCCTGATGAGAGCCTGCTGATGTCCGCTTTGAGTTATCAGGACCTCGGGCTGCAGATGCCTCCGGATGAGAAACTCCCGGATTCCGAAATTGCATTGCTAAAAGAATGGATTCAACGTGGAGCCCCGCATCCGGAGAGCGGGACAACCATTCCTGTGACACCACGACGAGGTGCGATTGATCTGGATGCCGCACGGACATTCTGGGCCTTCCGTCCGTTTCAGGCTCCGGAAATTCCCACTGACGGGGCTGTCGACTGGGGCCAGAACATCATTGATCGTCTGCTGGCGATCAACCTGAAAAAGCAGGGACTGGTTCCGAATCCCTCCGCCGATCCGCGAACACTCATCCGCCGGGCGACGTTCGATCTAATCGGCCTGCCTCCCACGCCGGAGGAAATCGATCACTTTCTGGCGGACAAATCTCCCGACGCCTTCGAAAAAGTGATCGATCGTCTCTTGGCATCTCAGCATTACGGGGAACGCTGGGGGCGGCACTGGCTGGACGTGGTGCGTTATGCAGACAGCAACGGCCAGGATGAAAATCAGGGATTTGTTGATGCCTGGCGGTTTCGAAATTATGTCATCGATGCGTTTAACTCCGACAAGCCGTTTGACCGCCTGATTCTGGAACACCTGGCGGGCGATCTGATGGAACATGATCCACAGGATTACTCTCCTTTGATTGCCACCGGCTTTTTGACACTGGGCCCCAAGGTGTTGGCGGAAAAAGACGAAGCCAAAATGGAAATGGACATTATCGACGAACAAATTGATGTAATCGGTCAGGCTTTTCTGGGATTAACGATTGCATGCGCGCGGTGTCACGATCATAAATTCGATCCGATTTCGACGGCAGATTATTATGCTCTGGCAGGTATCCTTAAAAGTACAAAGTCGATGCAGTCCTTTAAGGTGGTGGCCAAGTATCATGAACACGTTCTGGCGACGCCGGAACAGATTCAGGCACAGGCAGATCTGAATCAGTCAAAACAGGTGCTGCAAAAAGAACTCGATGCACTGGTGACGGCCGCCAATACCGAGTTATTAAAAGCCACCGGGGCAGCGTCCGGCGCCAAGCCCCCTGCTGATGCGGAGCAGAAGTACCCTGAAGAGACCAGGACAAAACTGGCCGATCTGCGTGCACAGATCCAGAAACTGACGGACCAGATTCATCCGCTTCCGACCGCGATGGGTGTTCAAGAAGGGACAATTGCTGATACACGTGTTCATTTGCGAGGCAACCATCTTACATTGGGCCAGCCGGTTCATCGGGGGGCTCCGGAAGTCTTGCTGTGGAATGGGCCGCTGGAGATCGGTGAGCAGGAAAGTGGGCGTCTGCAACTGGCACAATGGATCGTGAGCAGGGAAAATCCCTTGACCGCCCGGGTGGCGGTCAACCGGGTCTGGCGCTGGCACTTTGGTGAAGGACTCGTGGCCTCGACGGATAACTTTGGCCTGCTGGGACAACCGCCGACCCATCCGGAACTCCTGGACTGGCTGGCCGCAGATTTCGTGCAGCAGGGCTGGTCGATCAAAAGATTACACAAGCAAATCATGCTCAGCAGCACGTATCAGCTCAGCAGCCAGAACCACCCTGGAAATGCCGCGATCGATCCGGATAACCATTTCCACTGGAGGGCAAATGTTCAAAGATTGGAAGCGGAAGAAATCCGCGATGCGCTCCTGGCCGTGGCAGGTGTGCTGAATCCGGAAGAGGGGGCAGCCGTTGTTTCCGTTCCCAAATGGACACTGGTTTTCGACCATACCAGTAAAGACCTGACAACCTATGATCCATTCCGTCGATCTATTTATCTCCCCGTGATCCGTAACAACTTATATGACGGCTTTTCATTATTTGATTATACAACTTCGGATGTGACCACCGGCAGCCGGGAGACTTCCACGGTTGCTCCGCAGGCGCTCTATATGATGAACAGCCCGTTATTACTGGATTCATCAGCATCACTGGCACAAAGATTAAAGCGAGAGATCCCGGACGATGATCAGGCTCGGGTAGAACGTCTTTATGAACTGGCCTTAGGCCGTCCGGCGGAAAGCCACGAAGTACAACGATTACTGAATTATCTTTCGCAGTTCCAACAAGCCATGCAGCGTGAAAATAATTTAGAGAAGCTGCAGGACGCCGCCTGGGCTGCTGCCTGTCAGGCTATTTTGGCTTCGAACGAATTTGTGTATGTGGACTGAGAGCCTGGCCGGAAAGCTGCTTTGGCAGCCGAGATTGAACGATTTGTGTTCTGACGAAAAGCAGAAAGCATAAGAGCCGATCACAGCACAAATTGACCTTTCCGACAGGTTCTGTGCCAGGGGGCAGGGAATGAGATTCGCCGTCTGTTAAAAAAATGCACAGACAGAAACGACGGACAGAGACAACTGTGCCAGCGGGAGCTTCTGATTCCCCGGGAATCGCCAGCCGGAGGTTTCTGGCTGGTGGAGACTTTATGTTTTTCAACAGACTGTCTGGGAGAAGACCCAGGCAGTCCCGATTTTCGACGTTCGTCCAGGGGAGACTGAAATGTCCGCTGAAGAGTCTGGTTCTGCGACTTTGATGACAAACCGTCGTTGCCTGTTGCAGCAGTCGGCAGTTGGATTTGGTTATTTGGCGTTGTCTGCCATGTTGCAGGAAAAGCGTGTGCAGGCAGCCCCCGCGTTATCGGTGAATTCTCCTTTTCATTTCCCCCCTCGCGCGAAACGGGTCATTTTCCTGTTTATGAAGGGGGGGCCATCGCACGTTGACACTTTTGAATACAAGCCCAAGCTGCAGGAATCGGACGGTAAACCGTTTCCTTTTGAAAAGCCGCGTGTGCAATTTGCAGCCACTAGTAATCTGCTGGCTTCACCCTGGAAGTTTCGGCAATATGGTGAGTGCGGCAAGCATGTCAGCGAGTTGTTCCCGCATGTGGCCGGCCATGTGGACGAGATCTGCTTTCTGCATTCTGTCTATGGGACCAATCCATCGCATGGCGGTGCACTGCTTAAGTTGCATACCGGCAGCGATAACTTCATCCGCCCCAGCATGGGAGCCTGGATTCAATATGGCCTGGGAAGCGAAAATCAGAATCTTCCGGGGTTTATTACTATCTGCCCGACACTGGCGCATGGCGGAGTGAAGAACTGGGGCTCCGCGTTTCTCCCCGCAAAGTTCCAAGGCGTTCCACTGGGAGTTGCCAGCCAACCGTCCACCAAGGCCCGAGTGAAGTATATCGAAAACACCAGATGGTCGACGCCCATTCAACGATTGCAACTGGACTTGATGAACGAACTGAATCGGGAACATCAGGCCATGACTGGTCCGGAAGGTTCGCTGGAAGCTCGCATTCAGTCTTTTGAACTGGCTTACCGAATGCAGATGGAGATGCCACTGGCACAGGATCTCCATGAAGAGACGCCGGCGACGCTGGAGATGTATGGCTTCAATAATCCGGTCACAGAAAACTTTGCCCGGCAGTGTCTGCTGGCTCGGAGATTTGCAGAACGGGGCGTCAGGTTCATCCAGGTCACACACAGCGACAATAAGGTTCAGTGGGACCAGCATGGCGATTTGAAAGCAGGACACGCCAAGAACGCGGCGGAAGTCGATCAACCTATTTCCGCACTTCTCACGGACCTGAAACAGCGGGGATTGCTGGAAGACACACTGGTCTTGTGGGGTGGTGAATTTGGCAGAACGCCGGTTTGTGAAGGGGCTTCCCGGAATGGAAGAGATCACAATCCGGAAGGGTTCACCATGTGGATGGCAGGGGGGGGAGTGAGACCCGGATTCCAATATGGTGCCACTGATGACTACGGCTACTACGCCGCTGAAAACAAAATGCACATTCATGACCTGCATGCCACACTGCTGTATCTACTGGGGCTGGATCACGAACGTCTGACCTATCGGCATGCCGGACGGGATTTCCGCCTGACCGATGTGCATGGCATCGTTCATAAAGAGATTTTGGCCTGATTTCTCACGTTCAAGACGTTCACAGGTGATCTTCCACAGATCACGGATCACATTTCCGACCGGTACAGTCCTGAGGATGTGCCGCATTGCAGCATTGCAATTCACATTTTGTCAATAAAGGCCAGCATGTCGACGGAATTACAAGATCTTGCTCAACTGCCTGTTGCATCCGAACCATCGCGCTATGATCCGGTGGAGATCCTATGCAGTCTCATCGCGCTGCCCAGCGTGAATCCCAACAGCCACGATCTTGCCGGACCCGAATATCATGAGAGCCGGATGACTGCCTGGCTGGGTGATTTTTTTGAGTCGCTGGATGTCCCTTGTCTCTTTCAGGAAGTTCACCCTGGTCGACACAATGTCATCGCGCAGCTGATGATCCCGGGGGCCACACGGACTGTATTGCTGGATGCACATCAGGACACGGTCCCGGTCGAAGGAATGATCATTCCCCCCTTCCAGCCGGTCATCAGAAATGGGCGTCTTTATGGTCGAGGGGCCTGTGATGTCAAAGGAGGCATGGCCGCGATGCTCTCGGCCTTCGCCCAACTCGCGGAAGAACGGCCCGCGGGATCTGCCAATGTCCTGATGGCCTGTACGGTGGACGAAGAATATACCGCCACCGGCGCTCAGTGTCTGGCCGACATCTGGGAACAGGGGAGCCGGTCGGATCTGGGGCTTCCAGTCCCGGACCTGTGCCTGGTCGCCGAGCCCACGGATTTGAATGTGATCGTGGCACATCGAGGAGTGGTCCGCTGGAAAATCTGCACCGCAGGCCGTGCCTGTCACAGTTCACAACCCGAGAACGGTGTGAACGCCATTTATAAAATGGCCCGGATCCTTGATTGCCTGGAAGACTATGCCCGAATGCTGGCAAAGAACGTTCCTCATCATCCATTGTGTGGAGGCGCGGCCCTTAGCGTAGGTCGCATTTCCGGAGGGATCAGCGTCAATATCGTGCCCGATCAATGTGAAATTGAAATTGATCGTCGACTCGTCCCGGGAGAAACACCATCCAGCGCCATGCAGGAGATCGAAACATATTTGCGATCCCGGCTGGATGTGGATTTCGAGATGGCTCCCCCCTGGGTCGCGATGGAAGCTTTGTCTGACACTCATAATTCATTTTGGGCCGATGAATTACTGCAGCACATTGCTCATGTTACCGGACCAAAACAAAAACAGGGGGCACTCTACGGCACGAATGCCGGTCGATATGCCCGGCAGCAGATTCCATCGCTCATCTTTGGTCCTGGCTCGATTTCCCAGGCCCACACCGTTGACGAGTGGATCGAAATTTCACAGCTGTCTCTGGCCCGGGATGTCTATGCCCGATTTTGTCGAGGACGGTGAGTTCTTGTCGAGCCCTCCGGGGGATGATCATTTTCGAGATGAAGCCGATCGCACATATTTCTGAGGCGCGACCGATTTGGAAAGTGTTGTCGGCTGCAAATTGCCGGGCACGCCATCGGCCGTCAAGGCTGCGGGTAACGGTTGATAGGTGACAGCCCGGGAAACGTCCGGCATGCTCAGGCTATTGCTGATCTCTCCCAACAGATCCATTTTCAGCTCTCCTTCGGAAAGTTCACCGGACAAGTAAGACAGGAACTTCGGGCTGGCTTCGTGCAGAATGACGACTCGGTTTGCTGCCGCCGGATTGGAACGGTCGCGGATAATCACGACCACCTCCGCATCACCGGCCTGCACATCCACAGGGCCGCTGTTTGCGTGTTCGACGGCTGAAGTCGCGGAAGCGGGAGACTCATGGGACAATTCTTCAGGGAAACTCCGATCTGCGGCCGCCATTTTCCGTTCAGGAACAGAAGCTGGCGCCGCGGGTGCCGATTCCGTGCCAGCCGGAGGAACGGCAGGAGCATACAGGGACGTCAATTTTTCCTCGTCCAGCAACCTGTGAATCGCCAGCAACCCGGAATAGAAGCCACGTTGTTCACGTTCATCGGCCGCACTACAGACACCGATAATTTCCCCGGCCTGATTGAACAGGCCCCCACCGGATCGGCCACGCACGGGAACTCCGGTACACAGCAGATTATGGGGCCCTTCATATTTATCGATATCTGTCACAGTGGACTGCTGCCGTGTTGGCTCATCCCCACCGCTGCAACCGATGGCGGCCACCATTTCTCCCACATGTGGAATGGAGTTTGTCCCGGCCACTTTTACTTGCGGGATCACATTGGTGGTCGGAATCGAAATCAGGCCGAGATCGGAAACTGGATCAAACTTGATCAGACCGCCAGTATATGGGGTGATGGAGCCCCGTTCGAATACGTCGACTTCAATACGAGAGTCATCCGTAAACTCTTTAAAAATGTGAGCGCAAGTCAGAATGCGTGTCATCCCGGCGCTGCTGGAGATAATTGTCCCCGATCCTAGATCGCTCCGGTCATTTGTAATCACGCGAATACGCACGCTGGATTCCATGGGATCATGAGAAATCAATGCCGTATTTGCGGACGAAGCGGAGTCCGCCAAGCTGGAATCGTTGCCGCGAACGACTGGCGGAGCGGTGTTTTCCGGTTTACGTCCCAGTGAAAGTAGATCTCGCAGCCCCCTTTTGCGCTCCTGATCCGCGACGCGCGGGGCCTCTTGATCTGGTTTTAGCGGAGCGGGTCGACTGATCGGAGCCGTTTCACCCAGTTCCACGGGAATCGACATGGGGCCACCTGCCTGCCGCCGCGTGGCTGGAGCGGACTGACGGGTTGCTGCCTGTGGGGCAGGTTGAGGAATCCGTGCCACCATCCGCCTTAAGTCCGATTCCGTCAAACGGCCCGTCACGCGGTCCACTTCTTTTCCATCCACCACCAGCACAAATGTCGGGATTTGCTGAACATTAAAACGATCTGCCAGATCCCGTTGTTTGTCGATATCGATTTTCTGAATTGGCAATCCTTCCCGTTGCAGCTTCTCCACAACAGGGGCAACTTGCTGACAAGGTCCACACCAGGTGGCTCCAAAGTCATACACCTGACCACGAGATTCAGCAGCAAAGGAACAGGCTGCATTCAACACACACGCAGCCGCAGTCAATACGATCGCAAAACGCATAAGATTCTCCGGACGGAGGTCCTGTCCCCGGATGGAACAGCACTGTCGATTCAAAACTATTGATTCAGATAAGTTTTTAGAGATTGGGCACGGAGTTCGAAGGTCTCAACATGTTCCGTAAGACGTGAACATCGGGAACAAAGAGCCGCTTCACAAGGGAAGCAAAATCCAGCCGGAAAGCTCACACAACGAATGCAATGGCGGGAGAAACCTGGCCAGACATGCCGAGTGCTGCGTCTGCTCTAAAATTTAGAGAAAGCCTTAACGCAAAGTCTGACAACGGAGGATGTTTCGCAATCACGTCCCCCAAATCCAGGCCCTGACAGGGCACTCGACCAGTCTGGTCTCTCAGGTGCCCGTGCCGAAAGGGCTTCACTTGACGAAGAACGGAAAGCTGCGAGGCAAGTTCGCGACAACATCTACAAAAACGCTCTGGATCAGACAATGGGATCAGAAAATTCTTGAGTAGCATGGGGCGGCTTCCTGCCTTTTTGAAGATGTTACATCGATAAATTGTCAAAACTACAATTCAGCAGCTTCGACACGATGACCCGTTTCTCAAGAGCGACCAGATCAAACCGGCCTTTCTCTTGATTCTCATAACCTTCCGGGGGAAAGTCATGCAGTCCTTGTCGATCTTCGTGACCGCAACGACTGGAGATGATGGAGAGTTGCAGTTGCTGTACCAAAGTCAGCAAGACTCGTTTGAGAAGTCATCCAGGCCTGGTGAACTGAAGGGGACCGGTTTCCTGTTTTTGTTGAACATGAATTGGCATTGCGCTCGATGAGAACTTCGATTGTTTGCAGGATGAAGATCGGTCTTCCCGAGATCCGGTTCCCGGCATATGGTTCCCATCCCGATACACGGTTTTTGGCATCTGCTAGACCAGTTTGGTCTAGGATGTGCCCGCGTCGAAAGGGGTTCACTTGATGAAAGACTGAATGCCGCGAGGCAAGTCTGCGACGAGATTTACAAATACGCTCTAGCGCCCTGCCAGGGCTTGGATTTAGGGGACGTGATCGTGAAACGTCCTTCGTTGTCGAATTTTGCGTGAAGATCGACCCCAAATTTTAGAATAGACGAAGCACCCGACTCTCTTTTTCCTCTTCAATGTGAGTTCTATGTTCGGCACGGTTCAGGAAACTCCTTATGACCTTCAGTTTTCTCTGTTGAGGATTCCTGTCCGTATCTCCATCTGGTTTTGGGTTGCGGGGGCGATTCTTGGCTTCTCCGCACTGAAAGCCGGGCTTCCTTTTCTCCTGGCCTGGTTGCTGGTCCTGCTGATTTCGATTCTCATTCATGAGCTGGGACATGCATTGGTGGCACGCTGGTTTGGATATTCACCCAGTATCCTGCTTTACCATTTCGGTGGCCTGGCGTTTTATCAGCCGCATCGAAATCACAGCCGCGCGAGATCGATTCTGATTTCTCTGGCGGGCCCCGGAGCTGGATTTCTTCTCTGGGGACTGACTGAACTTTTCTACCAGTTTGTCCTCCCACGCTTCTATTTCGACCTGCCCCCAAACTTTCAACAACTGGTCAGCTTCATCGTCATTCAGATGTTGTTTATCAACCTGATCTGGGGATTGGTCAACCTGCTGCCGGTACTGCCGCTGGATGGCGGACGAGTCTGTCAGGAAATCTGCATGGCGATTTCTCCCTTCAAGGGGCTGTTGTATGCAGCCTGGGTGGGAGTGCTCGTGGGAGGGCTGGCCGCGGCCTGGTTTTTTCGGCAGCAAGAAACCTATCCCGGCTTTCTCTTTGCCATGCTGGCCTTCAGTAACTTCTCAATCATTCAGCAATATCGAAACCAGTTTCGACGCTGAGCGGTCAGAACCCTTTCGGGTACGGTCACCCTGCGGGCCATGCGCGACAATCCGCCAGAGAAATTCCACCAGAGAGAATTCGCCAGGGAAAATCCGTCAAAACAGGATGGAACGACCAATTACAGGCCAATTCCCAGCTTGCGTTCCACTGCCTGGCTCAACGTTTCCCGGACCAGTTCAACGGGAATGCGGTCGTAGACTCCTGCGAAAAAGCCTTCGACGATCATATGCATGGCTTCGTAATGGGAGAGGCCCCGGCACATGGCATAGAAAATCTGCTCTTCATCCACTTGCCCGGCAGTCGCGCCATGTGTGCAGCGTACGTCGTCTGCTTCAATCTCCAGTCCAGGAATGGCATCCGTCCGAGCATCGGAACTCAGCATCAGGGCATCGTTTCGCTGGTAGCTGTCGGTCTTCTGGGCAATGGGGTCTACCTTGATCATTCCCCGCCAGACCACATGCGAGTGATCGCGACAGACTTCCTTATACAAGAGATCGGATTGAGTATCCGGTGCATGATGCGTCTGCTGTGTATAGTAAGAGAGTTGTTGTTTCTCGGTGGCAAAGGTGACGCCGTTGACCTGTGCTGCCGCCCCTTGTCCATCCAGATGCACATCCTGTCGAATATGCGCCAGGCGGCTCCCCAGGGCTGCCACTGTCCACTGCAACATGGCATCCCGCCCTACCCGGCCGGACTGATGTGCGAAGTGCCGCACCTTGCCATTCCAGTTTTGTAACTGAACATAGGCCAGACGAGCCCCGGCCCCCACAATCAGTTCCACCGCCCCCACATGCAGACCATCGGTTTCCGGGCGGGCAGAGACCGT
>Ga0182739_1003376_pt1 | contig 14019 bp, 11 predicted proteins | sample eDN5th30CBELigBY_FD_128873 | JGI IMG/M metagenome (GOLD analysis project Ga0182739, IMG submission 128873) | Enriched backyard soil microbial communities from Emeryville, California, USA - eDNA 5th pass 30_C BE-Lig BY (version 2) (version 2) | ecosystem: Environmental > Terrestrial > Soil >... | reverse complement strand
ATCATCACCGATATCAATGGGGATTAAACAAGATGACTCCAGATCAATACCGAAGTCATCTGTTGGCAGCATAAGTCCCTTTATTAAACTGTCCATTTTATAGGTTATAGTTCACAGGTACATTGGCCCGCCTATTGTCTTCAGCAATTTTTGAAAGGAAGAGGCAGTAAAAACGTAAAACCCCCGGTCGATAAAATCGGGGGTTTTTAGATGATTTATTTTTTCTTTCCACAATTTATACATGTTTCAGTGTAATAATCGTATTTATGGTATCTACGGAAAAAACAAAGGATTGATTTTAATTTTTTCATGTGTGATTGCTCCTAAGATGTTTAAAAGATATATACCATAATACAGTGATCATGTTAGTGACCTTTTACAAACAGATTAAAAAGTATGACAATGCTATTAAATTTTAGTAATAATCTCTTGGAGAAAATTGCGTGGTAGGAAAATACAAATTCTGAACTCTTTGATAAATAGTAAATAACCTTATTATTAACGATATCTTTTACATCCAAATGTAGACCTCATCAATACTGTTTATTTTAAGCTAGGGAAAATAGGTAGGAAACCAACTAATAATTAGATAGATTCATATTCATAGTCATCCATTATGTGAAACACGGTGATTAACCAATGAAAACAAACAGACCAAAAACATAGGAGTATCTTGTTTTTGGTTTGTTTAATAATGATCTTAACACTCTCAATAATTTAAGAATGTTGATATCATCGCTTATTCACAAAACTTTAAGTCGAAAAGAATATCAAGCCGACAACAACTCATCCTTATCCCGAGCCTTTTTCTTAGCAAACAAATTCACAAACAGTGTAATCACAAACGCACACACCAAACTTCCTACCATCGCAATAATAAAACCAATCATATTATCCGAAAGGAACGGTGCCATGACAGATGGAACATAAGCTGTTCCACGTACATCAAAAAGACCAACAAGTAAGCCTCCTATACCGGATGAGACAATAGCTCCCGCAAAGATTAGTTTGTTGGAGAACATAAATGGATAAGCTGCTTCCACAAACGTACCAAATCCGACGTTAATCAAAAACCCTGGTGTTGCGACTGCTGCTTCACCTTTATCTCTAGGTGCAACAATATTGGCTAAAGTGATGCCTGCTGATACCATAACTAAGCCGACCATATCGACCGCACCTAAAAAACTGTTTCCTGTAGTTTCCATTTCCAATAAGACGATTGGAAGAATAGCTGCGTGATAAATTCCTCCGATGATAGCCGGCCAAATAAGTAAACCCGCAATCAATCCTGCAACAATCGGATTCATGGCAACAAGTGTATCTAATAATGATCGAATTCCTTCACCAAGCTGAAGAGCGATCGGAGCGAAAAGAAAATAGACGATTAATCCTGAAATTAATCCGGCAATACCACCAGCTGCGATATTGACAGTCGTAGCTGGAAATTTCCATTCCACACATTTTCTGAAAATATATTGAACTAAAAGACCTGCACCAATCCCGCCGATAATTCCACCAATAATTCCGCCGTTTGTAGACAATACACCCGCAACAATTCCGGCAACGATGGAAACATCATCAAGATCAGCCACTTGCTTCGCGGCAATAACGGCAAGAATAATAGGAAGAGCATTAATCATCAAATCAAAAACATCCCCAAGCATCGATAAAGCAGGGATCTTACTTAAAGCGAGAACTAGTGCCATCGCAATAAAACCAGGTAGAGAAGCAAGCATCATCCCTCGAATATTGATTCTTCTCCAAGGTGACGTTTCTTCAGATTTAGTGGAAGCAGCCACTTTCCCGATAATCGGACGATAAGCAATCCCCCAGTGCTTACTTAATGATGTAACAAAGGTCACCGCACGAGTACGATTGGTCGTGCCGGTTGTTCCCGATGTGGAAATGACATTAATCCCTTTTGAACTAATCGTTGCCATGGAAGTACCGCCAGTTCCTGTTGCCGGGAGTTTCATCTTTGTTGCAGCTTCCGCTGCTTTCTTATTAGCACCATTTGGATCAGCACTCATAAAGATGAGTCCATCAATCTCTCCATTATTTATCTTTCCTGAAATTTCTAGATCTGTTTTTACCGCTTCCTTATTAACCTCTTTTAATGTTCCTTCCAGTTTTATATATGGTTTACTCGAATCTTCATCCCAGCCATAAAGGGCAGCTTCTGTTGTTTCTTTCACTGAATCCATTGAACCCTTAGCTGCAATAAACTGAAGAGAGCCGCACTCCATCCCAGCTGCCTCTAACTGCAACAAAAGTTCACCAAGAAGCTTTTCTGGATCCTTCCCACCAAGAGAATAAAGATTCCCGCCACTGCTACCTAGGATAGCAACTTTCTTTTTCATTATTCATAACCCCCAAGAAAATTTTAGTATATTCATATTATAGTTTAGTATTTTAATTAATTAAAGTGGTAGTGAAGTGAAATGTTTGGGACATGGGGACAGGTTTGTTGTCCCGTTGAGAGATGATCATAGGGAATAGCAGAAATTTCTCTGGGGTTGAAGAATTCATATGTTCCAACTGAATAATGTTAAGGGGAATGTTTGTCAGTCTGCTTTCCTGTAAGGAAGGAAAGATAATTAGGGAACGTACGAGAGTTTGAAGGGAATAACACAAGAAGTGAATGCATATTTCCTTCGGAAATCCTATTATAAAACACAAAAACACCCTGTGGCGCCGTTGCAGGCAATAGGGTGGTTCTGCAAAATAATATTAAATTGACAACCATCACCCTGAAGGTAGTGGTTGCAAGGAGAAGTGTTAGAGCAATTATCTCTTTCATTACATATAGTAAATAATTAAAAATGTTAATTAGGGGTTTTATTCAGGAAATCTCTAATTTCATCAATGGGAATTCCTAATTGGAAGGCATGTAAAATTAACTCGAACCATTCCTTATCTAAACTATGTTCATTCATCGTTGATGTCAACATTTTTTGCCTCCTAAAATCTATAAAAGTTACGTTATGAATCTACTCAGGTTTGTTAACCGTTTTCACCCTGGCGTAAGGGATATCCACCCCAGCAGTTCTTAATGAGTAGTAAGCTTTCTTATACTCTAGTAGATATTGGTTTTCTTCCTCTAGTTTTAAAATTAAATCATTAGCCTTCTTTAGTTCGATCTTTTGGTGATTAATGATTAAAGTAGCACGTATGTATTTTTCCTTAAGATCCTGTAAATCTTCCAATGAAAATACCTCTTTCTTTACAAAAAGTGTTGCTTAAAACTAGCCAAGTCGACACCCTTTTTGTCAATTAGTTTGAAAGATTCTAAAGTGTTTTTTAGTTTAGGCGGCCCAGCCATCATAGTATAAACTTTAGATCTGTAACTTTGCGTCCCATTCTTTAGAAAGGTTTGCCATTTTCTGCATCATAAGAATTAGTAGTTAAATAGTACTATACATTTTCCAATTTTTAAACAAATAAAAATAGACATTATTCAACAAGAAATTCTTGGAGCAAGGAGACAGGTGTCCCAATGGTTTAGTTCTAATATATGTTTAAATACAAATGCATGTACTAAGAGGGATAAGCGAAATCTATGTCTATCGCCTATCCCTCCCATATTCTCTTTTACCAGGGCCTTACCTATTAAAATACTCTCTCATTTTACTAATTGCTCCCCTACGCCACCCTTTCACAGCAGCAACCGAAACCCCTTCATCTTCAGCAATTTCACTAGGGGTACTCCCATACAGGCAGTAAGCTTTCACCCATTTACACTGTTTCTCAGACAATACGGAAGAGATATTTTCAAACAGGGATTCCCACAGAATGGCTGAAAAATCACCGAATGTTGTTTCATCTTCAACCCATATGTCCTCACTTTGACTTTCTTTTTCTTCCTTCTTTCTATCTTCCGTAAGAGCACTTTTCATTCGTCCAATCATATACGAATAAGCATATGACTTAAATTCTCCTTTTTCCTTGTTAAATCGCAGGGAAGCTTCCCACAAAGCAATACATCCAATCTGATAAAACTCTTGTTTGCTTTTGTAAATACCCAATTTTCTCATAGCATGATAAATCATCGGCTCAAATTGCTGATGCAATTCTTCAAATCTCGCATCCTCGTGCATGAACGAATCCTTCTAAGAATGCATTCTTATGTATTCCGCGGTAATTTGAGAATAGCAAGGTATTGAATTTGGGGACATTTTCGATATGAATGGAAAGGGATTTGGTTTAGAGTTAATATCAGGCGTTTTCCTTAGGAATATGGGGCATATTGAGGGGAAATAAGGTGGGAAATGAGTGATATGCCACTTTTTGCAGAAGATTATTAGATTTAGGGGCATAGAGACCAGTCAAATATTAAAGTTGGATTGAAATTGAATATAGCAGGGTGTTCCTTAGTGGAAAAGCACAATGAACTAAGAGAGTGAGAAAGACATATTTCTCTAGTGTTTGACAGCGTTTGCAATTACGAATATGATATAACCAATTAATCTATCTAAAATTTGAAATAACTTGGAGAAAGAACGATGGACATTATTAGGAGAATCATTCAAAAGTACTTTCATTATAAGTCGTTACAGTATCAGCTTCAGGTTACATATCTACTGATTGTCATCATCCCGTTTATTGTAATTGGCTATGTGTTTTATGAAGTATCTGTTTCAGCTATGAAAAAGGATGCATTGGAAAACTATAATTCTCTAATGGAAGCAGTTAGTAAAAACATAAATTCTTTTTTGGAGGGGACAAGTAAAGAAATATCTATCTATGCTTCAATCATACTTGACACAAATTCCTTTAATCTCAATCTTTTGCGTGGTGACCAATATCAGTCGGAAAGATGGAATGTTGAGTACAAACACCTTTTTGAGACCTTTGATCGGGACGATTATATTAGTATTCGTTCGTATGATAATCTTGGAAAATTAGTTGGGTTTTCAACGAATACAGCAAATAACAAAGTCTATGAATATGACTCCCATCAAGAAGAAAGATGGCAGCAACGAATTAAACATAACTATGAGGATGAACTACTTTTTGATATTCATCCCCTTGAAACGAATGGTGTATACAGCTTTACAGCCTCCAGAGCCATTATGGATCCAAAGGAAAACATGAAAATAGGATACGTTAGTTTTGATAAAGAACTAAGTGCTTTTACAAGTAACCTTAAGGAGATTGAGAACCGGTTTGGGGGAGAGATCCAAATTATTAAAGAAAATGGAACATTGCTCTACCATTCAAATTACACATTAATTGGTCAGCTAGCAGACCGAACATTACTTGAGCATTTAGACCGCATTAGTGCAGATACATTCATAGAGGAAAATAGTCAAGGTGAAAAAATCATCATGTCTTACAACAAACTAACAAATGAAAACTTTACGATCGTTGGTTCAATGCCTCTTAACGTATTAATTAAGGATATTAACTCTCTTGGCAAGCTGATTTTCTATAGTGTTCTTGTGTTAGTTGTATTGATTTCCTTCCTATCTTATTTATTATCAATCTATTTAACAAATCCTCTTAAGGCATTGATGAAACAAATGAGCAGTGTGGAAAAGGGAGATTTCCAATCACCTATTGTGGTTCCTAAGACGAATATTGAAATGAACCAATTAGGGAACCGATTCCAGACGATGGTTCAAACGATAGATAATCTAGTGACCATTCAATATCAAACAGAGCTACATAAAAAGGATGCGGAGCTAAAGGCACTTATTATGCAAATCAATCCTCACTTTTTCTATAACACATTAGAAGTGATTAGTGGAATTGCAGATGAAGAAGAAGTTTATAAAATTTCAGATATTACGGAATCTTTAAGTAAACTACTTCGATATAATTTAAGCCATAAACGAGAGTTAGTCACGATTAAAGAAGAGATTAATCACTGCAAGCATTACTTTTTCATCTTGAAAAGTAGGTTTGAAGACGAGTTATTGATTGAGATGGATATTGACCCGGAGATCGAACAATTTCTAATGATGAAAATGGTCCTTCAGCCACTGATTGAAAACGCTGTTAAGCATGGTGTTGAAATGAAGATAGGGCAAGGGGAAATTAGTCTCACTGGTAAGAAAGTGACTGATCGTATTTATATAGAGGTGAAAGATAATGGAGTCGGTTTTGCTGAGGAAAAGCTCGCAGATTTTAAACAGTTTATGAAAAATACCGATAACCGCTTTTCCTTAACAACTACATCCAATCATTTAGGTTTAAAAAATGTATTTACGAGACTTTCTCTCCTTTATGGAGATCAGCTTTCTTTTGAGATTGAAAGTGAAAAAAATGTGGGAACAGTGATTAAATTTGAGTTCCCGGCTTCAGAATTTGATAAAAGGAGTGAGCCAAGTGGATCCGAACGAGCAGATTAAAATATTAATTGTTGAAGATGAAATTGCCGTAAGAAGAAGCTTGAAAGGGAAAATTAAGCGCTATGAACAGGAGATTTTTAGTATAGATGAGGCGAAAAATGCGGAGGAAGCTTACGAGAAGATAAGCATCTCTCTGCCTCATATTATCTTTTTAGATATGAAGATGCCAGGTATGGGAGGTATGGCTTTCCTAGAAATATTACATGCAGAATTCCCAAAAATAAAAGTCATTGTCCTAAGTGGATACTCTGATTTTAAATATGTACAAAAAGCGTTAAAGTGTGGAGCAGTTGATTATTTATTAAAGCCGGTCATTAAAGAGGAATTATATAAGGAAATAAACAAGATTGTGGAAAAAATCAGGCAAGAAAATAGGAAGCTGCAGCACGAAGTGAAAACCCATCAATTGTTAAAGCGAAGTACCGCTCTTTTAAAGGACAACCTGATGAATGACTTACTTTATAGTGACAAGAACCAGTTTTCTGACATTATTAAAAAGTTATTAATGTTAGGAATTGAATTCAATGATGATCAGTACTTTCTTGTAACCTCGAAGATCATAAATGGAAATGAGGTGAAGTCATATTTCTCTGATGATGAATCTATGCTCTTTTTTGGATTGGAAAATGTACTGCTGGATACGTTGACTTCTTATCCCATTATCGTGAGCTTTCGTTCAAAGAAGAATGAATATGAGCTTATTAGTTTAATAGGAGTACCCGAACCTGTATTTTCAAGAGAAAATCTAAAAGAAGGAAGCCGATCCGTTATTAAAAATACGGCTAATATTTTTCCAAACATGAAACTAAAGATGATTCATAGTGAACCATTTAAAGATTTGAAGGATATGTATGTTCACTACCGTAAGTCAGTATCCGTTTCTCAGAAAGAGACATCAGATAAAGATGTATTGTTTGTTGAGGACATCTATCAGCAAGAAACAAGTACCTCTTTAGAAAAGATATGGTCAGAGGAACGTGATCAGCGATTTTATCAGCTTCTTAAAGACCAAGATCTGAAATTGATCACAGAATTCATTCAAGATAGCTTTTCAAGGCTCGATTCGGAAGAGAAAGATTCCTTCGTATCAAAAGTTGCATTGGTATCAAGTATGTTTGAGGTGTTTATCAATTATTGTATGAAAACCAAGTCACTATCAAAAGAACAGCTTCCTTCCTTAAGTGAGTTTTTACGAAAGCATGAGGAAAACCTTAGACTAGGTTTAATCTCAGTCATTTGTAAACCTTTCAGTGAAAAGGAGAAAAGCTCCCTAAAGGAATCAAAGAAAATTGTGAAGGAAATCCAGGATTATCTTCATTCGTCCTACTATGATAGCGACATTTCTTTAGAAGGATTAGCTCAGCAATATTATATTAACCGATCTTATTTGAGTGAAATTTTTAAGATGGAGGTTGGTGTCCCTTTTAAAAAATATTTAGTACAGATTCGAATTGAAAAAGCGATGGAACTATTATCTGAACAAATAATGAAAGTTTCGGATGTTGCCTATTTAGTTGGTTTTAATGACCCAGATTATTTTGGCTCGGTATTTAAAAAGCAAACAGGGATGACGGTACGAGAATTCAGTGAAAGGAAAATGACTGACCAGTCTGCTTAAATGGCATAGGCTTTCCTTATAATAAATGCTTTTATTCTATAAGTCGGCTATCTCTACTAGTAGAGGATAGCTCTTTTTATGGTCCATTTTTTATAAAGAAAAAGTTTACGAAATTTTTCGGGGTACCATCCAACATTTTTTATGTAGGTCAATGAACCCAGGGTAGTATAGTAAAAATAAGCTTCAGGAGGGCGTTAACATGCTCCGCAAAAATAAATGGTTTTATGTAATCGGTTTAATATTTATCTTGATTCTTATCAGTTGGTTTGGAATGCAATCGATTGAATCTTCTTTTTATAAAAAAGAAGACATACATCCCGAGGAGAAGTATCGAATTGGAGTCTCTTATGAGAACTTGGAAAATGAGTATGTAAAAGAACTCCAAAAAGCGATCAGACAAAAAGCCGAGGAATTACATGTCACGATAATTGAAGAAGATGGTCGTGGAAAGGCTGAGAATCAAGTAACGCAAGTTGAAAACTTTATTTTTGATGAAGTAGATGCCATTATTCTTAATCCATATGAAAAGGATGGAACGGTTTTAGCTGTAAAAAAGGCAAAAGAAGCTAAGATCCCGCTCATTGTTTTAAGTGGAGAAGTGGAGAACTTAGATGAAGCAACAGCCTATGTAGGTTCAAATGATATTGTAGCAGGTAGGATGGAGACAGAACTCATTGTGAATGAGATGGGTGGAGAAGGAAATGTCGTCATTCTTCATATGCAAGGTGGTAGCTCTGTTCAAATAAGTAGGGATGAAGGAATTAAAAATGTATTGTCTCAATATCCGGATATCCATATTATTGCAGAGCAAACGGCAAACGGTATCAGAGAACAAGCTAAATATGTAATGGGAAAATGGTTAAAGACTCTACCGGAAGATGTAAATGCTGTGATTGCACAAAATGATGCAATGGCTCTGGGAGCTTCTGATGCAATTAAAGAAGCAAGAATCAAAAAGGAGATCCATGTTGTAGGAATTGACGCTATTTCAGATTCTGTTAAGGCCGTAAAAGATGGAAGAATGCTGGGGACAATATTTCAAGACTCTGAGAAACAAGGTTATATGGCCGTTGAGCTAGCATTAAAAGCAGCTCAAGGTGATGAAATCGATCATGTGAATTATAGTCCTTTTCGAATCATTACGCAGAAATCCTATATTAAATAGGCAGAATCTAGTTAGTGTGCCTATCCTATTTAAATGAAAACAAATGAATTCGCTTCCATTAAATCATGTAGCCAAAGGGGGAGCTTTAAATGAGTGAAGATATAAAAAGCAGAGTGTTTTCTCTACTAAACAAAGCAAATATTGTGTTAACAGAAACAGAGGCGGGTCAATTAGAGATAACTGACATGGGATTAGGACAGATTGAGGTTGAGGGCTTGCAGCTTGTCACATATATCAATAATGAAAGCTATTGTGCCAAAGAACTTATTCTTCTTCCAAATCAAACATGCCCTGAGCATCTTCATCCTCCAATTGGTGAGAAGCCAGGGAAGAAAGAAACTTTCCGATGCAGAATGGGAACTGTTTATTTATATGTTGAGGGAGAAGAAACAGCCAGTCCTAGTACGTCTCCTCCTAAAGGAAAGGAAAAGTATTATACGGCGAAAAAAGAAATAACTCTTAATCCCGGGGAGCAATTCACCATCTTACCTGGTGTAAAGCATTGGTTCAAAGCAGGTGAAGAAGGAGCCATTGTGTCAGAATTTTCTACTACTAGCCGTGATGAATATGATATTTTCACAGATCCATCAATTAAACGAGTATAAAAGGTAAAAGGTCTAGTTCTAAATAATAGTCGATTTGACCTGTACTATAAAAAAATCTTTTAAGGGGGAATTGGTAATGAAGAAATTATATATGATTTTTACTGCGATCTTACTAACAATTAGTTTAGTAGCCTGCGGTTCACAAGGAAAAGAAGAGGCATCAGGTGGAGCAGAAGAAACAGGGAGCAAAAAGTTAACAAAAGTAGGCTTAACCGTTATGACCCTTGATAATCCATATTTTGTTGCCTTTAAAAATAGTTTAGAAGCAGAATCAGAAAAAGAAGGATTTGAAGCTCTTATTAATAGTGCAGATTTTGATTTAGCCAAACAACAAGCGCAAATTGAAAACTTCATTTCAAAGGGTGTAGACGTAATTTTATTAAATGCAGTTGATTCACAAGGAATTGCCGGTGGTGTCCAACAAGCTGTAGCAGCGGGTATTCCTGTCATTGCTGTTGACGTTGGTGCAGATGGAGGGACAACAGCAACCGTTATGTCTGATAACTATCAAGCTGGTGTTCTAGCAGGGGAATATTTAGCAGAAAGACTTGGTGGAAAAGGAAATGTTGTTCTATTAAACGGTAATCCAATTACATCAATCTTTGACCGTGTTGATGGATTTAAGGAAGCCATTGCTAAACATCCAGATATTAAGATTGTTGCTGAACAAAATGGTGAGCTGAATCGAGATAAATCTTATAGTGTTATGGAAAACGTCCTTTCTTCTAATCCAAAAGGTGAAATTGATGCCGTTTATGGTGTGAATGATCCAACCGCAATTGGTGGATATTTAGCGGCACAAGCGGCTGAACGTACTGAATTATTCTTTGTAGGTGTTGATGGTTCGCAGGCAGCTATTGATTTTATTAAAAAAGATGAAACATTTGGATTTACAGCAGCTCAGCATCCTGAGCAAGAAATTGTAGAAGCTATTAAACTTGCAAAAGATATTTTAGCAGGTAAAGAAGTGGAAGAAGAAGTGCTTGTTCCTGTTGATCCAGTGAGCAAGGAAAATGTTGATGAATTTGAACCTGAATTTTAAATCATAGAATCATAGTGACTGAGGTTGACTGTTAAATATTTTCTGTCAGCCTCATTCTTCCTAGGAGGGATAAACGTGGGTAATAGGAAGACAATCTTAGAGTTAAAGGGCATTACAAAAACATTCCCCGGAGTAAAGTCATTAGACAATGTATCAATTGATTTGAAAGAGGGAGAAGTTTTAGCATTAATGGGTGAAAATGGTGCAGGAAAATCAACTCTAATGAAGGTTGTATGTGGAGTATATATACCTGAAGAGGGTGATATTGTTTATCACGGACAGAAAGTAAGCTGGAGCGGTCCTTTAGAAGCAAGGAAAAAAGGAATTAGTGTTATCCATCAAGAGTTAAAGCTGGCCCCAAATTTAACGGTCGGTGAAAATGTATTAATGGGAGCGGATGTTCCGAAAAATAAATTCGGTTTTATTAATTGGAATGAAGTTAACAGTAGGGCAAAGGAATTACTAGAATCAATCGGATCAGATCTAGATCCTTCTCGTTTGGTTTCTTCTTTAAGTATTGCACAGCAACAAATTGTTGAAATCGCGCGTGCATTATCTATTAAAGCAGATATCATCATTATGGATGAACCAAGTGCAACATTATCAAGTAAAGAAATTGATAAATTATTTTCGTTAATTGAGCTACTAAAATCGAGAAATGTCGCAATCGTTTACGTTTCACACCGTATGGAAGAAATCTTTAAAATTTCTGACCGATGTGCAGTATTAAGGGACGGAAAGTATGTTGGAACACTAATTACAAATGAGACAAATGAAAATGAACTGATTAAGCTGATGGTTGGAAGAGAGATCGATACAAGCAAGAAAAAGATGGCCCAGAAAATCAATAGAAAGGGAACGCCTGTCTTATCTGTTAAACATCTTACAGATGGGAACGATCTCATAGACGGAACACTAGATGTTTATCCAGGTGAAATTGTCGGAATAGCAGGACTTGTCGGATCAGGCCGTTCGGAACTATTACAAACTATTTTTGGTCACACAAAAGCAAAAAGCGGAGAAATTGTTTTAAATGGTGAGATTATTCAAAGCAAAAATCCGAGAAGTGCGATCGATAAAGGAATTGCGCTTGTTCCAGAAAGCAGAAAGGATCAATCTCTCTTTTTAGAATTAGGCGTAGGCGAGAACATAAGTGTATTGAAAGTTCCTAAAAATACGACCCTTGGTTTTATAAAACGAAAGGTGATTCAAGAATTAGAGCAAGATTATAAGAAAAAATTAAATGTAAAAACCCCAAACCTAGCAGCCAAGATCCTTAATTTAAGTGGAGGAAATCAACAAAAAGCCATCATAGCTCGTTGGTTAAGTATTGCACCAAAGGTATTGCTATTAGATGAACCGACTAGAGGGGTTGATGTTGGTGCAAAGGCAGAAATCTATGACATCATTCATCAACTAGCAGAGGAAGGTTTTAGTGTGTTAGTTGTCTCCTCTGAGCTCCCGGAAATCATCTCACTCTCAGATCGAGTGTATGTCATGCATGAAGGAAAAGTAGTTGGAGAATTAACCAATGATGACATAAATCAAGAAGCTATTATGACATATGCGACAGGGGGAAAACTAGCATGAGCGTTTCACAGGTAAATACCAAAACCAGCACAGTCGAATCTCGGCAAGGAAATATCAAACAAAGCGTGTTTAACTTTCTTAATAAAATGGGCATTATTGTCGTTGTTGTTCTCCTTTGTATTTTCTTTAGTATTTTATCAAGTGACTTTTTAACATGGAATAATATCGTAAACGTTGCAAGACAAACATCTATTAGTGCGATTCTTGCAGCAGGAATGACCTTTGTCATTTTAACAGGAGGAATTGACCTCTCAATTGGAGCAATTGTAGCCTTGGCAGGAGTTTGTGCTGTTTATTTTACAGGATTTATGCCGGCGCCACTTGGTATACTATGCGGGATTTTAGTCGGTGGAGCTGCAGGGTATGTAAACGGATTTCTCACATCTGTTACGAAATTACCGGCAATCATTGTGACATTAGGTAGTATGACATATTTACGTGGAATTGCCTATGTCATAACAGGCGGATATCCATTAATGGTTGAATCAAGCCTATTCAAAAGCGTAGGAACAGGGTATCTAGGGCCAATTCCTATACCTGTCATGATCATGATTGCGGTTTTTGTAATTGCTCATCTTGTCTTAAAATATACAGTCTTTGGACGTAACATTTACATGGTTGGCGGAAATGAAGAGGCAGCTAGATTAACAGGTATAAAAGTAACCTCAAGCATTACGTGGGTTTATACCATTAGTGGGATTTGTGCCGGTATTGCAGGAGTTATCTTGGCAGCACGTCTATTCTCAGGACAACCAAATGCAGGGATGGGATATGAACTTGATGCCATCGCAGCAGTTGTTCTTGGTGGTACAAGTCTAGTAGGCGGAGTAGGATTTATCGTAGGAAGTTTGTTTGGTGCCTTATTTATGGGTGTTCTAAGCAACGGCTTAACTCTCCTAAATGTGGATTATTATTGGCAATTAATTATTAAAGGTCTAGTAATTGTGTTTGCTATTTATATTGACCGTGTTCGTCGTAAGAAAGGATAATGAAATTAGTTTGAAAAAAACAATCTTAGAGAAAAATAGATAAATGTTCTGAAAATAAACTAGCCCCTAATTAACAAATGGGGCTAGTTTGTTTTTTTATATTAGGCATACTGAAAAGAAAAAGTTCTCGTATAAGATGACTTGTTCTAGAAAGAGATGAACATACAAAACCTTTACATAATCTTAAAGAAATTTACATCAAATAGGTAAAAATTACCGTTATAATGTAAATGAACAAAAGAAGAAACCTAAATGAGGAAGTAGGAACTATGATAAAAGGCTGTTTTTACATAACACTCAGATCTCAGCATTGGACACCTCGAATGGAAAAATAGCAATAAATGAAAATCTTCAATCAACCACCACGAAAATACTCGCAGTGAACGGGCAAATTCATAAGATAGATTCCCTATTACAACGCCATTTTATTTACTGAAAGATAAGTAGAATACAATTACAAAGTATGATCAAAGAAAAAAAGAATGTTTGATAACAAGATAGATCATTAAAGGAGGTGGTGTTTATGTAAAAGGTCACAAAAAATCCCTAAGCACATCACTTTGGATGGTAGAGTGCTTAAGGACCTGTTAGTTGGATAAATACCAACTATATTGGTATTATATCTAACTCCTTTTAAAATAGATAGTCTCTAACTCT